>Ga0114931_10010527_pt1 | contig 11003 bp, 11 predicted proteins | sample 2SBtaG_FD_89579 | JGI IMG/M metagenome (GOLD analysis project Ga0114931, IMG submission 89579) | Deep subsurface microbial communities from Kolumbo volcano to uncover new lineages of life (NeLLi) - 2SBTROV14_V59a metaG | ecosystem: Environmental > Aquatic > Marine > Volcanic | place: Kolumbo...
AGTCCAGCTTGTCGGGGGGGCCTGGCAGGAAGCCCAATTGCTGTCCGTGGCTGGTTGGTGTGAGGAGAGGATCGGCTTCGAGCGCGTCCCGCCCATGCTGGCAGGTACATAGAGAAACCAGTGGTATATCGCCACGAATTCAGCAATCGGTGCTTGATTGACGAGCCTTGACCAGTCACCTTAGAGAGACGGATGATGGATAATTGCTCAGCGAACCTGCGGTTATTCATGAATCATCCAACCCCCCCACGGAACACATCTCCCAAGTTACCCACGACCCTACCGGAGCCCCGAATCCATGTCATTGCGAAGCATGCCGTACCTCGTCATCGCCGCGGTTGCGATGTTCTTGTTCCCCACCAGCGGCGCGGCCGTGGAAGTCGGGTTTTCCGCCGTCGACATCACTCCCGACGTTGACGGCGAACGCCCCGTTTGGATCGCCGGCTATGGACAGAACCGGAAAGCCGAAAGCGTCCACGATCCGCTGTACGTTCGGGCCTTCGTGTTGCGTGACGGGGATCAGCGTATTGCATTTGCCGTGGCCGATGTCGTCGGGCTGCAACGCCCCGTGGTGAATGCGGTTCGCGAGCAACTTCAAGAGTTCACCCATGTGACCATTTCCAGCACGCACAACCACGAAGGGCCCGACGTGGTCGGCATCTGGGGACAGTCGCCGTTTCAGAGTGGCATCGACAAGAAATACATGGCACGGATAAAGGAACGTCTCGTCCAGGCGATCCGCGAGGCTGATGCGGCCGCGAAACCCGCCAACGCTTCCTACGGCACGGCGCAAGACGACACACTGTTACGCGATTCGCGGCTCCCCAAGGTCTACGACGGCATCATTCGTGTCTTGAAATTCACCCCCCCGGGAAGCGACGAGGCCTCGGGCATCGTTTACAATGGAACTGCCATCCTGAGTGCCTCGGCGGCCACAATACGCACATTTCGGCTGACTTTCCCTTCGCCGCCATCGCACGAATCCGTGAAGCGCATGACTGCCCGGTGGTGTACATCAGCGGTGACGTTGGTGGACTCATGGCACCTCCCCGAGAGAATCGCATTGCCAACGAACAAGGCGAATTTCCCGGCGAGGGTACGTTCGAGTTTACCGAGCTATATGGACAGGCGGTCGGCGAGTTGGCCAACATCGCGCTGAAGCAAGCCAAGCCGATCGAGTTGACTCCCTTTACAATTTCGTCGAAACCGATTGCCGCGCCCTTGGAAAACAAACTCTTCATATCGGCCCGTATGATGGGCCTGTTGAAACGCAACGGACGGGTGTGGACGGGCAATTCCGAGGAGCTTGGCGAAATTCTAAGCAAGAAGAACACGAAAGAAGAGCAAGCCCTGGAAACCGAGGTAGGCTATCTGCGGCTGGGTGAACTCGGGGTGGCCTGCATTCCTGGTGAACTCTATCCGGAATTGGTCTACGGAAAAATCCAAGATCCCGTCGACCCTGGCGCCGACTACCCCGAAGCACCGCCTGAGCCTTCGATCGTCGAGATTCTGCCCGAAGAGCGTTTTCTACTCATCGGATTGGCCAACGACGAAATCGGCTACATCATTCCTCGACGACAATGGGACGTTGTCGCGCCGTTTGCCTATGGTCGTGATAGCGATCAATACGGCGAGGAAAACAGCATCGGCTCCGAAGCCGCCCCGATCGTGATGGAGGCCCTCCGCAAACGTGTGGAAGAAGTGACACCGTAAGGCTTCTTCGTGCAGGCACTGTTGCCCAGAACCACGTCGTGAAAGACGCACCATGTACAACACTGTCCTACGCCGCCCGGGATGGCGGGGCGATGTGAGAATGTTGCTCGATCACATGGCGCTTGACGGGCCTGATGATGAGTTCGCCCCGCGATGAAACGGACTCGCCCATGACGTGCGTCTTCTCGCCCAGAAGCCGCGGAACGTAGAACCAGGCACGATCCATGGCGCCGGGATCGACGTCGTCGGAGACGACCAACAGGTCGACGTGCCCAATCTGGTTCGCCGAACGGGCCAACGCCGAAAAGGGATCGCCGGGTATTAAGCGTACCTTGGCGCCGCTAGCGGACAGCAAGCGATGCATCTGCTTTAGTGACTGCCCTGGCCCGTCTTCTCCGCCACGGGCCTCGAATTGATCGATCCCGGTGTACTGAACCCCTCTGGTGGATCGGCTCCGGGCGACGTCGATCATTCGGGCCGCGCGTTCTCCCGTGCCCATTCCAATCTCGAGGATCAGACGACAGCGATGACGGCGGATCAGTTGGTAAAGCGACCGATCACCGGATGGATGTGACAAATAGGCAAGATAGAGATGTCTAATGCCCATTGTTGTCAGTCCGCTGTATTCGAAAGAGTCCGGATAGATGGTACGCCTTTGAGGTTTTCGGCCAGTTCCCCCTTGGGAATCGAGCCGAATTATCCATGTGTTCGGCGCGACTGCTCGCCGCTGTGTCGAAAATCGAGGCGTACGCTATATTCTCGATATCCATGGTATGTAACGCCAGATTTGCAGCGATTCATGCGTTCAATTTCGGGGGAGCCCGCACAAACAGGCAACTGGCTTCCGTCGACCAATGACCACCTTCTCAATGGACAACACGATGCAAACGATCTTGGTAACAGGTGGCGCCGGCTTTATCGGAAGCTGCTTCGTGCGAATAGCGGTCGGTGAGGAAGACCTACGTGTTGTCAATTTGGACAAGCTGACTTACGCCGGCAATCTCGACTCGCTGGAATCCCTCCAAGGCAACCATCGACACATATTCATCCACGGCGATATCGGTTCTCGCGAGACGGTCGACGCGCTGTTGGCTGAACATCGTCCTTGGGCCATTGTGAACTTCGCCGCCGAATCACATGTCGATCGCTCGATCGATAGCCCGGCACAGTTCGTTGAGACCAACGTATTGGGAACGTTTCACTTGCTTGAAGCGGCCCGAAAGTATTGGGGAAGCCTGCCGGCGGAGGAGCGTGACGCATTCCGCTTCCTACACGTTTCGACCGACGAAGTTTACGGCACGCTAGGCCCCACCGGGCAATTCACCGAGAAGACCGCGTATGCGCCCAATTCGCCCTATTCGGCATCGAAGGCTTCGGCCGATCATTTTGTACGTGCTTTTCATCACACCTTCGGGCTGCCAACACTCACCACGAATTGCTCGAACAACTACGGTCCTTTTCAATTTCCCGAGAAGCTGATCCCGCTGATGATTCTCAATGCCGTGGAAGGGAAGCCGCTTCCGGTCTATGGCGACGGTCAACAAATTTGTGACTGGCTGTTCGTCGACGATCACTGTCGGGCCATCCGCACGGTTCTCGGAAAGGGCACCCCAGGCGAGGTGTACAACATCGGTGGTGATTCAGAACGGGCAAACCTCGATGTGATTCACACCATCTGCGATACCATCGACCGCTTACGACCGGAGTTACCTCACGCGCCGTGTCGTTCGTTAATCACGCGCGTCACCGACCGTCCTGGACACGATCGCCGCTACGCGATCGACGCCACGAAGATTAAGGACCATCTGGGCTGGCAGCCGCGAGAGAACTTCGATTCCGGCATGCGGAAGACCATCGACTGGTATCTAGCAAACTCGCAATGGATCGAACGAGTCACCTCCGGTACGTATCGCCGCGAGCGTCTTGGGCTTTCGGCGGACACGGCTTGAAGCTTGCAGCGGCATGGTCGTTGCGATCGGTCGCTTTATCCAACACTCACCCAAATGCTTTGAAGCTCCATGGCACCTACTCAAACGCAACTACAGCAAACGGTTAACAAGGGCATTGTTCTTGCCGGTGGGTCAGGCTCGCGTCTGCATCCCATCACCTTGGCGACAAGCAAACAATTGTTGCCGATCTACGACAAGCCGATGGTCTACTATCCGCTCTCGACGCTGATGCTCTCGGGCATCCGAGAAATTCTGTTGATCTCGACACCCGAGGACATCGGTTCCTTCGAGCGTTTGTTGGGCGACGGACGCTCGCTGGGCATCCACATTCAATACGCGGTGCAACCCAAGCCCGAAGGTCTAGCACAGGCGTTTCTCATTGGTCGTTCGTTTGTCGGCGACGACCCGGTCGCGTTGGTGCTGGGCGACAACATTTTTTACGGTCAAGGCTTTCAACGGATGCTGGCCCACGCCGCGTCACAAATCTCCGGGGCCACGGTGTTCGCCTATGGCGTGAAAGACCCGAAGCGTTATGGCGTGGTCAACATGGATTCCCAGGGCAACGCCCTTTCGTTGGAAGAAAAGCCCCGGGAACCGAAGTCGAATCTAGCCGTGACGGGACTGTACTTCTACGACAATCAAGTGGTCGAGATTGCCGAGAACCTGAAACCCTCGCCCCGTGGCGAACTTGAAATCACCGATGTGAATCGTGAGTATCTTCGCCGGAAACAGCTTCGCGTCGAGCGGTTCTCGCGCGGGTTCGCGTGGCTCGACACGGGCACTCCGGAGTCATTGTTGCAAGCAGCCAATTTCATCGAAGCCCTCGAGCAACGGCAAGGTCTCAAGGTCGCCTGCCTGGAAGAAATTGCCCATCACAAGGGATTCATCACCGAAGATCAACTTCGATCGTTGGCCACCGGTATGAAAAACAACTATGGCCAGTATTTACTGGACCTTCTCGACAAGCCCGACCTACTTGGTCATTAGCCCTCCGGAGGCGATGTCTCTTCTTGCCGGTAATTCCTCAAGCCACGGCTGGCCAGGGTACGATGATTGCGAGGACTGTTGATACACCGCATCTCAAGGACGATCGATGCGTATCTTTTGGGCTTTCATCGTACTTGGCCCTCTGGCCATGCTGTCGCCGACGGCAGTGTGGGCGCAAGCGCTGCGTGATGCGACGATCCCCTTCCAGCAGCCCCGGTTCAACAACTTTCGAGCGCCACCGATCCGCTTGCAGCCGATCCAGCGAGAGAACATTCGCCCCCAACCGTTGCAACTTACTCCCATCCAACGACGGGCGATCCCTTGCCAGAACATCCGACCGCCGCAACTACAGATCAGCCCCATCCCCCGTGACACCATCCCACGGGGCAATTTCACCATTCAACCCTTGCGGATCGAGCCGCTTCCGCGCGAGGCGATTCGCCGTGACAACATCCGTCCGCCATCGATTGCACAGGCGCCCCTGTTGGTCAGTCCGCTGGTGCTAACACCGATCGTACGAGCCCCCCTGCCCCGGACGACGATCCAGTTCGACTCGTCGATCCTGGGGTTTCCAAGTTCACCACCAGTGGCAGCCCCGACAACGGGGCAACGACGAAGGACGTCGGCCACCTCAACAATCGTTAAGACCCCCCGATCGAGGAAGTTGGCCAACTCAGATCCCTCGGGACAACGACAACCAACCGGTCGCAGATCGCGCAAATCGCTGGGCTGGTAGCACGGAGAAAAACTGTTACTCTGGGTCTCGGCGTGACCTTGACTGGAATTGACCCTAGAGCGTAGCGTCTGTAACTTTTCTACGCTTTTATTGGGTAGTCAGGTACGACTGGCCAAGCGAAAAACAGGCATGGCCGCCTCATCGCAATCGCATACCCCACCAGCGATCCATCCGTCCTCGCCGTTCATTTAAGCCGGTAATCCACCAGCGAAGGGTGCTGAAAACACGATGAATTTTGCATCCGTCGGACCCATCTCCATCTACCTTCCGGAAACCGTCGAAACCAACGAGCAGCTCGGACGCGAGTTTCCCAAGTGGAACATGGATTTGATCCACGAAAAGACGGGTATTCGAAAGCGGCACATCGCCAGCGTTGACCAGTGTGCCTCGGACCTTGGCGTCGCGGCTTGCGAGCGGTTGTTTCAAGAACACCAGATCGATCGCGATTCGATTGATTTTCTGCTGCTGTGTACACAGACGCCCGACTACCCCCTGCCGACAACCGCCTGTTTGATGCAAGACCGCCTTGGTCTGCCCACCTCGATTGGGGCCTTGGACTTCAATCTTGGATGTTCGGGGTTCGTCTACGGGCTTTCGATGGCCGACGGGCTGATTCGTGGCGGGGCGGCGAAACGCGTGCTGCTAGTCACGGCTGAAACCTATTCGAAGTACATCTCGCCTGAAGATCGTTCGTTGCGTCCGATTTTCGGTGACGGAGCCGCCGCCACGCTCGTTGAAGCGAGCCCAACGCCGACACTGGATGGTTTCGTTTTCGGAACCGATGGACGGGGCGCCGATTCCCTGATGGTGGCCCGCGGCGGAGCGCGGCGGCCAAAACACGCGCTGCAACCCCGCAAACGAAAGCGGTGGCCCAGCGACTTATACATGGATGGGCCCGATTTGGTTCACTTCACGTTGGACCGAATCCCACCCATGGTCGACGACGTTCTGGACCGCTCGGGGTTCACCCGCGACGACATCGACATCTACCTCATGCACCAAGCCACGCACATGATGCTGGAACATCTCCGAGATCGCCTTGACGTCGACGTTCACCGGTTACCCACCGTGTTGGAAGATGTTGGAAACACGGTGTCGTCAACAATCCCCATCGCCATGCACGAACTGCGCAACAGCGGACGTCTGCGGCGGGGCACCCGGTCGATGCTGGTCGGTTTTGGCGTTGGGTTTTCTTGGTCGGGCTGCGTGTGGTCGGAAGTTTGGGGCGCCAAGGCGGCCAACACGATCGGTAGCAAAGTTGCTTGACCCAATGCTTGCCTCGCTTCAAAGCGACAACGAAAAGTCGCTGAGCAACTCCACGCCGTCTTCGGTGACCCGATAGTTTTGCTCTAGGCGAATCCCACCGCGCAGCGCTTCGCTGTACAGCCCCGGCTCCACGGTGAACACATCGCCGACTTTGAACCGATCATCCCAGTTTGGATTGAGATGGGGTGTCTCATGGGGATAGAGACCGATTCCGTGTCCTAAATGGTGAGAAAATCCACCGGCCAGGAACACCTCCATGCGATCGCGGACGTCTTCAAACAGCTCGCGACATCGCATCCCCGGCGCAACGCGATGTTCGACCAGTGGAAACACGTCGGCGATCTTCCGCCAAGCCTGTCGTTGAAGATCCGTCGGTGTTCCATTGACCGCGATCGTGCGACAATTGTCAGCGTAATAGCCCCGAAACGCCGGTCCCAAGTCGAGAATATATAGTTCGCCGTCTAGAATCTCGCGATCACGAGCTGGACCGCCCGGCACTCCGCAGGCAAAGTCGTTCCCCAAGGCCGTGGGAACTTCTCCCAGCGATGCGACCGCGGCCGCTTGCAGATGACTGAAAACTTCCAGTTCGTTCACGCCCGGGTGAATCACCTCTCGGGCGCGCTCGTACATCGCTTCGGTGGCGGCAATCGCGAAGCGGATACAAGCAAGCTCGTCGGGATCCTTGCAACGCCGCAGAGCAAACATTTCCTGTTCAAGATCAACCAGCGCTCCGCTGATGACGGTCGACAAATACGGTCCGCACGATGCGAATTCGACCCCGATACTTTTCGTTTCACTCACGGCCTCCGAGCCAAGTGCATCGACCATCGCCGCGGCCACGGCCCGGGGTTGATCGTTCCGCAGCGTAGCCAGCCATTGGGCGTCGTAGGTCACCACGTGGTCTGCCGCCAGGGGCCGCACCACCCCGCCACTTGGCACGACCACCGTGCAGCGGCCATCGGAATCGAGGGCCACCGCGGCACTAAACAACCGTGGCACGTATCTTCCAGTCAGCCATTGCACGTGCTCATGACGAACGAAGATCGCCAGATCGAGCTTGAGGCGTTGCATCACCGCCAGCAACCGCCGCTGACGTCCACGGCAGAACTCGTTCGTTAAGCCAGGTTTTTGCATCGACTGAGTGCTCCAGATCGCTTTTTCTAGTTGATCGTTGGAAGGTTCGAGTATGATACGAAAATCGGCGCGGATGCAAGCTGCCGACTTCCCCTGTCGTGGATGAAAAGTTGGCCATCGACGCAATTCGCGCCCCGAACCCCGCACGCTCGCGGCAGGTTGGCGACGATGAGATTGCAGCGCGCAGCTTCAGCAATGAGATTGCATACCGCATGCAATCCAGCGCGCCAGAACTGATCGATTTGTCGGATGAAACCGACGAGACGCCGAGCGCCTCTGGTGTCACGCTTGGCGAGCGTTCGTTCGCCAACAACTGTTTGTTGGCGAGGCGGATAGGGGAACGCGACATGCGATTCGTCACGCTGTATCACACCAACCGGGATCCTCACGGCAACAAGGGCACCGACCCGAGTGAGGGGCCAAAAAAGGTTCGCCACTAAACCGATCGAGTGGTGGCCGCGCTATTGGAGGACCTTGCCACGCGAGGACTCTTGAAAGACACACGCGTTATCTGGGGGCGGTGAGTTCGGCCCCACTCCCATGAGTGAGGACCGCGAAGCGATCGGTCGTGATTATCATATCGAGGCCTGCGTCATGTGGCTGGCCAGGACGCGGCATCGAGCCAAGACAAACCATCGGAGAAACCGACGCGGTGGTCTTCTCCCCGGTCGCCAATCGCATTCATGTCCACGATCTTCGGGCGACCATCTTCTACCTGTTCGGCTTGGATCCCCTGCGTCCAACGTACCGTTTCCAAGGCCGCGAAGGCCAGCTAACGGACGTTGCCGGCAAGGTCGTAATTGCAGCTCATCGCGTGGCACGCCACGCGCGGACCAAGCCCTGGATTGTTCATGACGATCGTCGCGAGGAGCACTTAAAGCCTTCTTCGTCGAGGTGAAGACCAAACAGCTCGGTAGAGTACCGACATCTCGCGGTGTCCTGGAACTCAATCGCCGCGACGCTTGACAATTTACCCAGGCTTGACTACCAAAGGTCGCTTGCATTCGCTTCGTGGCTGGGTGTTTCGGCGCGGTGAGTTTCCGAGTGCCATGGACATGTTGAGTGAGGTGATTGTAATGGCTGTTGGTGCCCCCTTGTCCAACGACTTTTTAGACGATTTCGCGTACCCGGTCGTGGCCCTCGCCAGGGGCTTCCGCCGTGTCCGCACGGATTCGCCGGAAGACCGTTTCGTCGCCGCGACGGATGACGAGGAAGAAAAAGGAGAGGAATTCGAGGACGAAGACGGAGAAAGCGAAGAGTCGAGCTTCGACGAAAAAGTTGAAGACGATGACGACTTCGACGAGGACTTCGACGAAGACTTCGATGAGGTGGAATACGATCTCGAAGAAATGGAAGACGATGACGTCGAGAAGCTCAACGGGAGAAGCTGCGGCATCGAGCTCGACAAATAACAACCCGTGGGGCGGTACGAGTCGTTTTCCATGACAAAGGCGGGGCTGGTCCACGTGGGGAAGTTGCTCGCGAGTCTTCGGTTCCGCCGGTGTCGCGACTCATGGCCCCAGGACTTTCCGTGAGGAGTTCCGAATGCTCAACTTAGCCAGTCAAATCGAAGAGGCCACCGCGACGATTCGCAAGAAGTGGCCGACGCAAGCTCGAGCCGGTATCATTCTCGGCACGGGGCTTGGTGGGTTGGCCGAACAAATCACCGTCGAGGCGACGCTTCTCTACGAGGCGATCCCGCATTTCCCCGGCTCTACCTCGGTTGGCCACACCGGGCGGCTCGTGCTGGGTACCCTGCAAGGACATCCCATCGCCGCCATGGAAGGGCGGTTTCATGCTTATGAAGGCTACAGCCAGCAGCAGATCACCTTTCCCGTGCGAGTGATGAAGGCCCTCGGGGCGGAGGTGTTGGTGGTCTCCAATGCCAGCGGTGGAATGAACCCCCAGTATCGTTGTGGCGACATCATGGTGATCGACGACCACATCAATTTGATGGGCGAAAATCCGCTGATCGGGGTGAACGACGATTCGCTCGGCCCTCGATTCCCCGATATGTGCTACCCCTATGATCAGCAACTGATACGGAAGGCGCTGGACGTCGCGCTGGCCGAAAAAATTGTCGCTCACCGTGGCGTGTATGTCGCGATTACCGGCCCGAATCTAGAAACCAGAGCGGAGTACCGATTCTTACGTCTCATCGGGGCAGACGTTGTCGGCATGTCGACCGTGCCGGAGGTGATTGTCGCGACCCACGCTGGGATGCGCGTGTTGGGGCTATCGATCATCACGGACATGTGCTTGCCCGATGCCCTACAGCCGGCCAGTATCGATAGTATTCTTGCGATTGCCGGCGAGGCCGAGCCGAAGCTGCGCAAGATCGTCAACGGCGTTCTGGCCACACTGTGATCTCGAACGATCGCGATTTCAAAGGGGAGCCGGTGGGCGTCTCTCAATCGAGGTCGTCATCGTCGCCGTGAGGTCGATCGTCTCGCGGCAGGAATTTACACAGCGCGATACCCGCTCCATAGAGAACCGACAGCGGAGCGGCCAACAGCAGCATGCTGTAGGGATCGGCCGGCGTGGCCAGCATCGAAATGATGCAGATAACCAGGATTGCCACGCGCCACTGCTGGAGATAGACATTCAGACTGAAGACGCCGATGCGTTCCAAAAATAACATTACCAAGGGCAATTGAAAGCTGATGCCAAACCCCAGTGGGAGGAATAACACCAAACTCAACCATTCGCTGATCCGCATCTCGGGCCGAAACCCCAGCCAGCGGCCAAAGCCGAACAGGAACTGAAGCACCGGATCGAACACGAAAAGGTACGCAGTGGAAGCCCCCAGCAGAAACAGCCCCAGACTGAAGGGCAAGAAAATATTGACGAAGTGTTTCTCGTGTGGATATAACCCGGCGGCCACGAAATTCCAGATTTGATAAAAGATCCAAGGGCTGGCAAAGATGAAGCCGGCCACGAAGCCAGCTTTGATGAAAATCACAAAGGGTTCTTGTCCAGACAAGAACGTGAACTGCGCACGAGGATCATCCGCCAAGGGAGTCATCACCCGAATCGAAATCAGCCCGTCAGAATCCGTCGACGACTTCGACTTCTCCGATCCCTCCAAAAGGGACCTATCAAGCCCCAAAGCATCAAGGATCCTCTCTGGATCAACGAGAATCGTCTGATACGTGAGATTTCGGTCCCTGAGCAGTTGGTACTGTGGGTCTTTCTTGATGCCTCCGGCAGGAATTTCA
>Ga0114931_10010528_pt1 | contig 11003 bp, 13 predicted proteins | sample 2SBtaG_FD_89579 | JGI IMG/M metagenome (GOLD analysis project Ga0114931, IMG submission 89579) | Deep subsurface microbial communities from Kolumbo volcano to uncover new lineages of life (NeLLi) - 2SBTROV14_V59a metaG | ecosystem: Environmental > Aquatic > Marine > Volcanic | place: Kolumbo...
GCGCCGCTGATGCTGGTGGGTGTGGTCAAGCTGGCGCCGTCGCTGCCGCTGGATGGCAACTACCCGTACCTGCACCTGGACCAGAAGATCATGCACCTGGGCTTCCATATTTATGATGTTGGCTTTCAGAGCCCTAATGTCGAAGCCGCGAGGCCCTTGGTTTATGCAACATCGTTTATTCTTGTCGTTGTGATCGTCTTGCTGAATTTGTCGGCGATTATGATCAGAAACCGTTTGCGCGAAAAATATCGCGCCCTGGATAATTAACTCTATGCCTTTAAATACAGCTACAAAAATGGAGAGCGATACTCTGGCAAATGAACAGGCCGATGTTGTCTCTAATCAAAATTATTGTCTCGCAGTACAAAATATTAACCTGTTTTATGGTGAGTCACAGGCCCTCAAGAATATCAATTTTAATATAAAGAGGAATCTTGTAACTGCGTTTATAGGCCCCAGCGGCTGTGGGAAATCCACATTACTTCGTTGCTTTAATCGTATGAATGATCTGATTGACAGCGTTCAGATAGATGGCCAAATACTTCTGGATGGTAATAATATTTTTGATCCCGAAGTCGATGTTACGGGTTTGCGGCAGCGAGTCGGTATGGTATTTCAAAAACCAAACCCTTTCCCAATGTCTATTTTTGAAAATGTTGCCTACGGTTTAAGACTGCAAGGCATTAATAGTCGACGTGTTCTCGAAGAAAAGGTCGAACAGGCAATCAAGAGTGTAGCATTGTGGAATGAAGTCAGTAATCGTCTTAATGACAACGCATTAGGACTGTCAGGTGGACAACAACAACGCCTTGTCATTGCGCGTGCGATTGCTGTTGAACCGGAAATATTATTATTGGATGAACCGGCATCCGCATTGGATCCGATATCCACATTAAAAATCGAAGAATTAATCTACAAACTAAAAACCGATTTCACAATTCTGATAGTGACGCATAATATGCAGCAAGCCGCGCGCGTCTCTGATGAGACGGCATTTATGTATCTTGGAGACCTTGTTGAATTTGGAGACACAAATAAGATTTTCACCAATCCTGAGCAGCAGCAAACCGAGGACTATATTACCGGCAGGTATGGCTAAGCTGAATAGTTATCAGATGTTTAAGTTAACTGAGTTGTTACACGGAGGATAGTTTTTTATGCACCAGCATATTTCACATCAATTTGATGCAGAAATGGAAAATTTGAGAAATCAAGTGATGCAAATGGGCGGTATTATCGAGCAACAAATTGGCAATGCTGTTAAGTCGCTTCAAGAGCTGAATATAGAGCAAGCTGAAAAGGTCATAAAAAAAGATCATCAGGTCAACGCGCTTGAAGTCACTATTGATGAAGAATGCACTCGCATCCTTGCTCGCCGTCAACCCGCGGCATCAGATTTAAGAATGGTTATAGCCGTAATAAAAACGATTACCGATCTGGAGAGAATCGGTGATGAAGCTGCAAGAATTGGGCGAATGGCTGTTCATTTATCTGAAGCAGATGGTAAATTCAGAAAGCGTTATTCGGGCATTAAGAACTTAGCCGATCAGGTTCAGAGGCAAGTGCACAATGCACTTGATTCGTTTGCGCGTCTGGATGTGGATACGGCATTTAGTGTTGTTAAAGACGATGAAGAAACCGACGACGATTACCAGTCATTAATACGCCAGTTAATTACCTACATGATGGAGGATCCTCGATGTATTTCAGAGGTTCTTGATATGCTATGGACAGCGCGTTCTCTTGAAAGAATCGGAGACCACGCAAAGAATATCTGCGAGTATGTCATTTATCTTGTTAAGGGTAAGGATATTCGTCATACCGATATTAATGCAGTAGGAAAAGGCTTATTGACATGACTTACGCCAATATTCTGATCGTTGAGGATGATCAGGCTATACAGGATATGATGACTTATGCGCTTGAGCCGGAGGGTTACAGAATTTTCTCCGCGCTTGACGTTAAAGATGCATGGGCAACGCTGGAGAAAAAAACGCTCGATCTAGTTCTGCTTGACTGGATGCTTCCAGATCAAAGCGGGTTGGATTTGCTGCGCCGTATTCGCAAATATCAGTCCAATTTGCCGGTAATCATGGTCACCGCCAAGAACGAAGAAGATGAAAAGATTCTAGGTCTTGATGTTGGCGCGGATGATTACATTACCAAACCTTTTTCCGTACGTGAATTAAAATCACGCATACAAGCGGTTCTTCGAAGAACGATGCCTGGCGAACAACCCATCCAGGTTGGGGCACTGTTTCTGGATCCGGTGAGTCAACGTGTCAGAATACACGATGAGACGATCAATCTTGCGCCTACTGAATTTCGTTTGCTGCACTATCTGATGAGCCATATGGACAGGGCGTTTTCACGTGCCCAGTTACTGGATCAGGTCTGGGGCGATCAAGTCTATGTTGAAGAACGTACAGTCGATGTTCATGTGCGCCGTGTCAGAAAACATCTTGAGAAATACGGATTAAGCAAACTTATTCAGACTGTTCACGGTCTCGGCTATCGGTTTTCGCAGCACCAGTGAATAGATCCGTTAGCAGAGAACTAGTTTTTCTGGCTATTCTATGTGCTATTGCATTCGTTGTAGGTGACTTCCTCTGGTTTCCTTTTGAAGCTGTATTCATTGCCTTGACGCTATATATTATCCGTTCTTTAATTAACTTGAATCATCTAACTAATTGGCTGGTAAACCCCGCTAAGAACGTTCCGGAATCAACGGGTGTGTGGGAAGAGGTCTATTACCAGCTCTACCAACTGTATAAACGGCAGAGAAAATCCAGGAAGAAGCTGCGCAAGATACTGAGCCGCTTTCAGAAATCCACACAAGCATTACCCTACGCAACCATCGTGTTGAATGAGAATTTTATGATTGAATGGTTCAATCCGGCAGCTAAATTATTTTTTGGATTGAAGACACGCAGTGATATAGGCAATCGTGTCGATAACCTGATTCGCGAACCAGAGTTCACCAGTTATCTGAGCCGTAAGGATTTTGTCGAACCGCTGGAGCTTGACTATGCAAATTATAAAATTCTGATTACTGTGACACCTTACGGTGGTGGACTTTACTTATTGATCGCCAGAGATGAGACCCAAGCTTTCCAGATTGATAGCATGCGTCGAAATTTTATTGCAAATGCATCACATGAATTAAAAACTCCGTTAACGGTTATTTCCGGATATATAGAATCGATTCTGAATCGCGTCCCGGAAGAATTTCGTTTGCCCGTCGAGAAAATACAAATCCAATCCGATCGGATGAAGACCATTATTGAAGAATTATTGGTACTCGCCAAACTGGAAAGCTCAGAGACGAATAGGTATCCGGAGACAATTGAAATAGGTGAATTGCTTGATGATATTTATACTGATGTTCTTGCTCTGGATCAGAATGCGCACCATATCGAAGTTTCCGTAGAGCCCGGAGGTTTTCCGGGTAGTCGAGACGAATTACATATGGCGTTCTCGAACCTTTTAACCAATGCGCTACGTTATACACCTGAAGGCGGTCGCGTTGATGTTTCCTGGACTGTAGATGAAGCCGGAGGCCATCTTAGCGTGAGTGATAATGGGATTGGTATCGATAGCGAACATATTCCACATTTAACGGAACGTTTTTACCGGGTAGATCCCGGCCGTTCTCGTGAAAAAGGAGGCACGGGTCTGGGACTGGCCATTGTTAAGCATGTATTAGAGCGTCATCAGGCAACCTTGTACATACAAAGTGCACCGGGTAAAGGAAGTTTGTTTCGTTGTGATTTTCCGCATCTTGCTCGGATTTCTGACTAACTTTGCGCCAAGTAACGAAATGGTAACAAATTATCCATAAGTTGTTAATATCCTTCGCGTATACTCACCTTAGTATTTAACAGCGGAGTAACGATATAATGAAATTTATCAAATTGGCGATATTAATAGCAAGTCTTGGCTTATCTGTAATGGGTCCTGTGTCGGCCTCACCCATTGACGCAAATCTGCCAGATTACGAGGCAGTAAGCGGTATCTCGGGTAATTTGTCCAGCGTTGGTTCGGATACCTTGGCCAACTTGATGACGCTTTGGACCGAAGCATTCAAAAAACATTATCCGAATATAAATATTCAAGTTCAGGCGGCTGGTTCATCAACCGCACCACCGGCACTGACTGAAGCAACGTCAAACCTTGGCCCCATGAGCCGAAAAATGAAATCCAAAGAGATTTCAGCTTTCGAAGATCGTTATGGCTATAAGCCTACAGCAATCCCTGTTGCTATCGATGCGTTAGCGGTTTTTGTAAACAAGGATAATCCCATCAAAGGCATGACAATTCCTCAGGTTGATGCAATATTTTCTTCTACGTTGAAATGTGGTGCCAGTCAAAGCATCGATTACTGGGGGGAATTGGGCCTATCTGATTCCTGGCAAAGTCTCAAGATTCAGTTGTTCGGTCGAAACTCCGTTTCTGGGACATACGGTTATTTTAAGAAGAATGCATTGTGCAAGGGCGATTTCAAAAATACCGTCAACGAGCAGCCGGGTTCTGCCTCTGTGGTTCAATCGGTAAGCAGTTCGCTAAATGGGATCGGTTACTCGGGTATAGGTTACAAGACATCGGGTGTTCGAGCAGTTCCGTTGGCGAAGAATGAAAGCAAAGCGTTTATTGACGCAACGCCGGAGAATGCGCTAAAGGGTACCTATCCGCTTGCACGTTTTTTATATATTTATGTTAATAAGCACCCGAACAAGCCGATTCGACCCCTGGAAAAAGAATTCCTGAAAATGGTTCTTTCGAAAACTGGTCAGCAAGTTGTGGTTAAAGATGGTTACATACCGTTACCTGCTTCAGTTGTCGACCGGTACTATGGTAAGTTGTAACGCTCTAAGAACTTGTTCGATATCTCGCTGAAGAGCGCTCACTGCGTTAAAAGCGGATTCAAAATGCCCACATACTCCAGTATGCTGTGCTTTTTCATCCACTTTTGCCTTGCGCTTGCATCCCTTGATCAAGATCTTAAGCGGCTTATAAGTAAGCTGAGACATGAGCGCTGGCGACCATTCCAGACCATTTCCGATATTAGCATTGATTACTCTGGAGGAATCTGATGCCACGCTTTAGATTCCTACGGTTTTTGAATGCTATCAGAGACGCATTGTTTTTGTATTCGGCTAAGCAAAGATATCAGGTGATCAAGATCCAGTGGCTTATTGATGATGGTATAGGCGGTGTGCTGGACTGCTTCTTGGGCTATTCGCACAAATTCCTCCTCTCTTCCACTGATCATAATGGAGATGGACGACCGCGTGTATCTTCATAGATTTTGTTCTTAAATGCGAGTGTCAGGAAGTCAATGATGGAATGCCGAATAAATTCTTTCTTTTCCGGTTTACAAACATCATGACAATCGGTTTCCAGGGTACAGCATAGAGAACAGATGGGCGCGTCATAGAACGGGCAATAGGCAAATTCCGGCTGAGCATAGTGTTTTTCGTACAAAGTACAACTATCAGTACCATCAGTATGTAGAGGGTGCTGGTGATCGGGTCGCGCGATATAGTATTTACCCTGAGTGATGAGGGCGATAAGGGGTGAAAGTATAAAACTCAATACTAAAGCGATCAGTGCTGAATAAGCCTGAGCGTAGTCACCAAATAAACCAGAGAAAGCCGCAATGGAAACAATTGAGGCGATAATCATGCTGAAAAACCCGACCGGATTAAAATCGTAAAGATGGGCGCGTTTAAATTCAACGATCGGCGGGCTTAGTTTGAGTGGTTTATTGATCACTAAGTCAGCCACAATAGCGCCGATCCAGGCGATTGCGACATTGGAATAAAGCCCGAGAATCTTTTCCAATATGCTAAAAACACCCTTCGGTCAAATGTTGCAACCTTCACTATTGGTATATGGATCATTTCGCAGTGCGTTCCAAAGTTTTGAGAGTGGCGGTGAAAACACTATCGAATGGGCAAACCGACTGGATCTGAATTTTAACTTGAATCTTTCAGGAACTGAGCGATTGGTCCTATCTATGCGTTCACTCGACAGTAAAACCGGCAGTTATACGGGTTACTCCCGAGAAAGATGACGGATGGGAGCAGGGATTCAACGCCAGGCTAACCCGGTTCTATTTTGCGGCAAGTGGGTCAAATCTTGACATATTATATAAGGTCTTCTAATGTGCATTTATGGCAAGGCCCTTATGAATTGCGAATTTGATCATTGTTGTTACCTCCCATTCTCGTTTATTGAAAATAATGGAATCTGATCTTTTTCGAAGTGAGCATTCAGTATGACTCGGTCAGACTGCAAGCGCAATTGATAATTTCCGGCATAGCGTGCCCTGGTAATGACTGTCCCAGAAATTTCGGCGCACCCAGAATGATGCCGCCGCTTCATAGTTCCTCATTGAGGTTCATTCCCCATATAAGTCTTGGAGAATCGGTGTTCATAGAGCTAATACACTGTAATATGCAACTTACTCAAACGTACTCCTGAGCAAAGTACTATAGGGTGGTTTTGAGCTATACCTTTCGCGCTCAAGAATAGCCATTTATAGCACGCATATTTTCGCGAAGGACGTTGTTGTAGAGCCTTGAAAGAGATGACTATTCCTACGGTTCTACACCTAGCCCTTCACGAAAAGCTACGGACTCAAAACGGGTATTCTTGAGCGCGAAAAGTATATCACAGCTAAGATCTCGTACAGCTTCGTAACAGGATATTGATGGGTTATACTGACGTTCTTAGTGTTCAACCCACTGAGGCCCTTTCACTACCAAACCTTTATCGATGTAGGTTTTGATATCGATACCGTGAGCCTTTTGTTTAAGGACTTCTTTGATTATATAATTCGAATTGGCGGATTTAGATAGATCCAAAACCGACTCTTTACGGGGCGCTTTGTTTGCGTCTAATACTAATAGTACTTTGGGCTTGGTTTTGGTTGTTGGCGTGACTTCGAACACGATCCCGACTTCACCGTTGCTGAATTCAACAATACTGCCGGGCGGATAAACGCCAATACAGGCAATAAAACTGATAACCAGGTGTGTATCGAAATGCGAACCGCGCGCTTTGGTCAATATATTAAGTGCTTGCAGATGGGGTCGTGCGGTCTGGTAAACTCTTTCACTTGTAATTGCATCGTAGGTATCGGCGATGGTAACAATTCTTGTGTTTTGTGTAATTCCTTCTGCTTTGATACCTCGAGGGTAACCGCTACCATCAAGCTTTTCATGATGGCTATAGGCGACGTCGACGGTGCTGGGCGGTACGTTTCTAGCGGATATCAATATATCTCTGCCCAAAATAGAATGTTGTTTCATTATCTCGAATTCGTCCGGTGATAAATTACCTTCCTTGTTAAGGATTTCTAGCGGTATTTTGATTTTACCCATGTCGTGGAGTAGGCCGCATAATCCCAGATCCTCTAGTTCTTTGATGGACATGCCCAAATGACGCCCTATAACTATAGAAAGGATGCAAACATTAAGACTGTGCTGTGATGTGTATTCGTCTTTATCTTTTATCTGGGCCAGTAATATCATGGTATTGGGGTTTTGGAGTATTGCGTCCACGCAATTTTTTATCGCACCTTTGGCTTTGCTGGTGTCTATGGCGTTGCCGAATCGAATGTCATCCATGGTCGATTTTACTAAGGCGTGTGTGCTTTGATAGGTTTTGTTAGCGCTGGTGTATGCATCCTCAAACGTAGAATTAAAAACATAATCTTGTCGTTTGGGTTTTCCCGCAATCGGCTGGGTTCCGTTTTTTCGGGTGCCTTTTTCAGGGTCGACATAGACATAGTCGCAGACATTCTGAACGCTTTGTATGTCACCGGGTGTTTGCAGTAAAAATCCCTGCAGCAAGAATGGGGATTCTATCCAGGGGCGGTCCAGGTCGCAAACAAACATACCTATTGCAAGCGCATGTACATCTATTTTTATTTTGCGTGTTGACGACTGGTATTGACTGTCCATGGATGGCTGTTGGCAATTGCATTAAAAAGGTTTATGTATTGGTAGCTAAATTATAGTCGTTAAAAATAGGAGTAATATAGCTACATTCCACTATAAACCGGGTTTCCAGCCTAACAAAAACTGTCTGGATATTTTTAATATATGAGTGTATTTCATGAAAATAATCAGTTATTTGGCTTTGATATTTGCAGCGGGTAGTTTGATTATCGTATTCGATAAGGATCCTACTAGTGTGCAGCCCTATGAATGGGTGTGTATGGCTGTAATGATTTTTGCGGCAATAGCGCTCGTCAAAATCTTATACAAAGCCCATATGGATCAGCATTGGTGAGTGTTCCTCCATTCTGGTAAGCGAGCCGGGTGAGAACGCATATAAATATCTACCTAAATATTGTGCTGTGTGTCAATGGTTCAAACAGTTTTGGATTAGATTTTCTTATCCTGACGAATCTCATCTAATTTCCTGGCTATTTCTACGTGGCTTGGCTGTAGTCTATATTGCTGCATTCGCGTCTATGTACGTGCAGATAAACGGTTTGGTTGGTGCTGACGGCATATTGCCACTGGTCGAAAAACTTGCTTATATTCGCGATGCGGTTGGATTGGCAGGTGTCTGGAAGTTTCCATCCCTGTTCTGGTTGAATGCGTCGGATGCCGTATTGACGGGTTCGTGTTTGTTCGGTGTCTTGGCTGCAACATCGGTTCTGTTCGACCGGTTTACCCGGGTTAATCTAGCGATTTGTTTCGCCTTGTATTTGTCGATAGTGAATGCCGGGCAGGATTTCATGACTTTCCAATGGGATATGTTGTTGTTGGAAGTCGGCTTTCTGGCGATCTTTCTAACTCGTGGGTCCGTTATAGTGGTTTTTTTGTACCGCTGGCTGCTGTTCAGATTCATGTTATTGAGTGGCGTCGTGAAGTTGGCCAGTGGCGATGAGAATTGGCGGAACTTGACCGCGTTACGATATCACTATGAAACTCAACCTTTGCCAACACCTCTGGCTTGGTATGCGCACCAATTCCCACTTTGGCTGCAGCAGCTTTCGGCCGCGGGCGTTTTTTTTATCGAACTCGTCGTTCCCTTTCTGATTTTCTTACCTGGGTGTTCGCGCATATTTGCGGCCTGCTGCTTTATCGTATTGCAAAGCAGCATTATGCTGACAGGGAATTACAATTTTTTTAATCTGTTGGTGATTATATTATGCTTGTTTCTGCTTCAGGATAAGGATGTAATCGGTTTTATCAGTCCACGTTTGTCGGCGCGCATCTTGGGGAGCAGCCCTTCAGCGGGACGAATTGCGGTTGCTGTTTCAGGTGGTTTAGCCGTGGTGATATTTGCCAGTTGCGCAGCGATCTTCTGGTCCATGGACGTTGAAAAACCGCTAGTCCAGCCACTTTCGTCGTTACGTCGAGTCTCATCGATGTTGGGAATAGTCAATGCCTACGGTCCGTTTCCAATTATGACGACACGAAGAAATGAAATCATTATTGAGGGTTCCCGCAGCGGCGACGTTTGGTTAGCCTATGAATTTAAGTACAAACCAGGAGATCTTGATAAGCCTTTAAGATGGAATATTCCACATCAGCCTCGTTTGGATTGGCAAATGTGGTTTGCTGCGCTAAGAATTCCCTACATGCCATACTGGGTGGATCAGCTATTGTATAAACTGCACCAAGGCTCTCCTAACGTGACAGCGTTATTCAAAAACAATCCATTTCCGGATCAGCCTCCGAGATACATCCGGCTAAGTTTTTATCGTTACCGCTATACGGCACCTTCGGTTAGGACCTCGACTGGACAGATTTGGACGCGGGAATACCTGGGCAGTTATAGCCCTAGTCCGGAATTCGGGCCAAGCCCGCATTTCTCACCAGAATGATAAGCACTCGCTTGATCCTTGTTCCCACGAGGAATTTTCTTCCCTCGGAAAGACAGTTCGTATTCCGTTCGGTCAGAAAACCCTTGTGGAAACAAATCTCCGCGCAATCATTTTGCCTTTTGGTGAGAAACACGAGCTAGATAGTCGGCAAAGACTCGTGCATTAAACGATCTATATGGCCCAGATCCATCAAAGTTGTACAAATAGCTCCCGCACATTTCTTCGTAATTTTCAGACTTATCCACTACTTTCGCCGGACCGCTCAACCTGTGTATTTGAACGCTGATCTAGATGCATAAAATAGCCCAGAAAATGAGTTCAATGAAAATCGGAAAGTTATCTTGATTGGCCCAAGTTACAAAATGCATTGGATTACATCCCACTGCTGTCCTTCCGTCAACGGGACAGCAGTGACATGGTATAGGAAAAATGCTAGTGAGTAGTCGAGGGTTTTCGCATGACGGATGCCATTCCGAAGCCTATTAGCTTATTGGACCGCTTACCCGACGGTGTTGTCGTCGGCTGGTTCATAGACAACAATTTCTACGCTCTTGGTCTCAGCACCAATCGCTCGCAGCTCAACCTTGTGCTTGCCTGGCTTGGGCAGGACGGTCCAGCTGTCTAGCCCGGTGGCGATTTCCTTCCCGTCAATATACCAGCCAGGGTCTTTCGCATCTTCCCTCCCGGTCGTTACACCCCATAAATGTAGCGGGCCACCGGTACGGAAACGCTGATTGTCTTCGGGGTGCAATATGGCAAGGTTTGCGGACACCAGCGGTAGGTCGATAGGCTCACTTTCTCCATTGACCGAGTTGAACCCATCATGTGCGATGACCTGAATCGATATTACTTTCGCCGGTATTCTAGCGGGGTCGATTGTCGCGGAATTGCCGGACAACCCCACCGCTAGTCCGTGCCAATGCTTCCCGTCTTCAGACCACCTTAGCCAAATATCCAGACCTTTTTTGGGTTTTATGTCGAACTTCCATGATACGTATAGCTTGTCCTTGCGGAGGGTCGCACTCACAGATGAAGTGGCTACACTAAACCGGACACACAACTTAACGTAAAATAAACAGAAAAGGGGTGTGTCGAAAATGAGTCAAGAAAAACCAAATATTTATCCAGCAGAATTCAGAGAATCATCGGTTAA
>Ga0114931_10010529_pt1 | contig 11002 bp, 6 predicted proteins | sample 2SBtaG_FD_89579 | JGI IMG/M metagenome (GOLD analysis project Ga0114931, IMG submission 89579) | Deep subsurface microbial communities from Kolumbo volcano to uncover new lineages of life (NeLLi) - 2SBTROV14_V59a metaG | ecosystem: Environmental > Aquatic > Marine > Volcanic | place: Kolumbo...
GATTTTCTGCTGCTGTTAGAGGCCGGCTCCTTGAGCTTGCGCGGCCGCCATGCCGATCGCTCGCAGCACGCCCTCCTCGGCCTCGATACGTACCCGGATGCCATGGGGAACCGTTTGTTGCACGATCCGCACGTGGTCGCGGCCATTGGTCTCGTTGGCCAACATGTTGGCCACCATTTCAATTTTTTGCTTCTTGTCCCCATCAGCAAACGAGGCCGCTACGTCCATGATTTGACCAAGGGCAATGGTCATTTCCAGCGGGGGAACGGACTTCGCGAGGCTGGCCTGGGAGAGGTCCATCACCTGTTTGGCGGCGTTCAAACAGTCGCGGCCCAGGGCGAAGAAAACCGATTGCTTGCCGATGCCAATGGCCATGTCCACACTGTCGCCAAACAGTTGTCGAGGTTCCTTTTCGTCGGCGGGAATGGGCACGCTGAGCGTGTGGAAATTCACGTCGGCATGGCTCTCGGCGTTCCAGTGGATGCCGGGGAAGTCGGGCTCTTCTTTCGCCAACTGGACGAGCTTCTTCAGTCCGCTTTCCACTTTACCCGGATCCCCCACAAAACCGCCGCCGACGAAGGTCAGCGCGTCAGGGGCCAAGTTGAGGACCGCGCCGCCGTCGACCAACCCGGCCTTCAGCGTGGCTTGAAAGGCGTCTAGGAAATCGTCCAGCGCGCTTTTCAGGACTTCGCGGGCCTGATCGCTGGGCAAATCCTCTTCGTCGTCGATGGCCGTTTTCAATTGTTTGCGAACCGCTTGGAACATCTGCTCCACTTGGGCCGTGTCCGCTTCGGTCACTTTTGCCGCGAATGACATCATCATCGCGGCGTCGGGCTGGAAGAAACCTGCAAAGTTGGTCTTGGGATCGCTGTTTTCGGCAATCTGGGCGGCCAGTTGGCTGTCCGGGACGGCCGTGTAGGTGAAATCGAGCAAAGTTCGCTGCTGCTCTGCGTCGATGGCCAATCCGAGGGTCAACTCGTCGATTTCGTTAATGGCCCGCTGTAGTTGTTCGATTTGTAGTCCCGTCATTTTTTTGCGTTGTTCGAACTGTTCGTCGCTTTCTCCCGGCAACGGCTGGAGGCCCGCTTCCATGCCTGCCTGCAATTGCTGCATCGCCAACTGGCGATAAGCCTCGGGGATATTCTGCACGTGGAGGCGGATGCCAACGTCGTAATCCGACGTCAAGCTGGAAAACATGGGGCCGGGATCGGCGGGTAGATTTTCCAGCATTTGCGACATGGGAGCCAGCAACGCCCAGCCGTTACTTTCCCGAGCGAACACGGTTTGGCCTTGGCCGTTGACGGAGATTTTGGTGATCCCCTTGCCCTGGTCCTCGCCCGTGACGCCAAAAGGCGCCAAGACCTCGATCAACTTTTGCAAGCTGGTGACAGGGATGCACAGCGCACCGTTAAAACTCATGCCATCGGTCTGTACGAACGCGCCCACCGGCTTGGACTTGTCAAAACCGACCAGACCCTTGTTTTGCGTGAACAGCATAATCATCTGTTCCACTTGTTGGGCCAGTTGCGGTTGACCGCTCAAGCTGCCGATAAAATTGACGTCCTCCAGCAGGGCGTCGTAGCCCGAGAGGGCGACGACCGCCAGTGGCTTCATTTCGCTGGCGGATTGCTGCGCCAGGGCAGATCCGCTCAACGGCATGACGGATGCTGTCAATAGCGTACAAGCGGCAAGGATGGATGTTCGGATTGAGGGCATTCGCGATAAACGTGGAAGGTTCACGGTTTAACTCTCCCTAGGTAAATTTGTGATATTACGATATTCGCCAAGTTGATACGTTGGCCGTGGGCGTTAGGTTCCTGCCCGAACCGAACAAAGGCTACAATGGAGGAAAGCTAAGCTTAATTCGTTGGGGCGATGAGATTCTTGGGCCAGTGATCTCCCTGGCCAGCCTTCGGCGAAGGTTTAGCGCTCGCGGTAGGTAATGCGACCTTTGGTTAGATCATAGGGAGAAAGCTCGACGCGGACTTTGTCGCCAGGGACGATGCGGATAAAGTGCTTGCGCATACGGCCCGCCACATGGGCATTGACGATATGTCCCCCCTCAATCTCCACACGAAATCGAGTGTTTGCCAATGCCTGGGTCACGACTCCTTCTACCTCCAGGGCCTCTTCCTTTTGCTTAGCCATAAAGTCTCCGCAATACTCCGCGCTAGATGCCAACCCCGCCAACGTTGCGACTGGCAAGGTCGGGGGGAACCTACAAAGTTACCTCATCCTAGCACTTGTGGCAAAGGTATCCAACCCAGAACCAGGGGCCGCCCAGGAGAACCCCAGAAGAACTGTAACGTCACAATAAGTCAAAAGTAGGATCAACGGATTGAAGCACCAAGAACACGAAGAAAAAAGCCTTTTTCAAGGCTTCTTACTGTCCTTCGTGTGCTTGGTGATCTTAGTGGTTATTCTGCTTTTCCGCGGGTAGGCTCCTTGGAATGCCGACTTCACAGTGCTCCTGCCAGGGGCCACCCCCTTGCCCCGTTGTCCTCCGCTTTGCCAGGTCTACCCGTCTCTGGGGCCCCCAGTTGGCTTCGTATCGAGTTTGACGTAACTTGGCAAACTCCCACAATGTATAGTAGGAAAGAGGGGAGGCAGCGCGAGAACCAATCCGCCTCATGGCGGTCAACCGCCTGCGTCAGTTTCTTTCAGCCTTCTTTCAGCAGCCTGGCCATTGGGGCCCACCCTCGCAACGCGGTTTGTCGTGAGCACTTCACCCTATTCGAATCCTTCCCAGGCCTCAGAAGCTCAGCGATCGGCAAGTTCGGTCGACGAGGATGCGATTCAGCGCGCCAAGTTCGAAATCCAGGTCCTTGTTCGGGAGGTGGCCGAGCTTGCCAAGTCGGAAATCGAACCGGCGGAGTTTTACGCCGCGCTGATGGACAAGTCCGTCTCGGCGCTGGCCGCCGTGGGGGGCGTCGTGTGGACTCTAGAGGAAGCAGGCGGCCTCAAGCTGGAGTATCAGGTCAATCTGCAGCAAACTGGTTTGGCCGGCAACGAAGCGGCGCAAAGGCAACATGCCCGTTTGCTACAGCAGGTGGTTGCCAAAGGAGAGCCCGCCCTGGTTCCGCCGCACTCGGGCAGCGGCGACGGCGGCGACGGCGAAGAACAAGCCTCGGCGAATCCGACCGATTTTTTGTTGGTCATTGCCGTGATCAAGAGTGACCGGGGCGTGGACGGATTGGTCGAGATCTTTCAGCGGTCGGGAACTCGACCGACCACGCAGCGAGGATATTTGCGATTTCTCGCGCAGATTTGCGAATTGGCCGGCGAGTATGTCAAAAGCCGTCGCCTACGCCAGTATGCCGATAAGCAAACCCTTTGGGAACAACTGGAAAGTTTTACGTCGCTGGTGCATCGGGCACTCAACTCTCGTGAAACGGCGTACACCATTGCCAACGAAGGGCGTCGACTGATTGGCTGTGATCGGGTAACCGTCGTACTGCGGCAAGGATCCAAGTACCGTGTGGCCGCGATCAGCGGACAAGATACGTTTGACAAACGAGCGAACGTGGTTCGGCTGCTGCGGAAGCTCTCCAAGACCGTTTCGCAGACCGGAGACGACTTGTGGTTTTCGGGCGATACTTCCGACCTTGCCCCGCAGGTGGAAAAAGCAGTCAACGCCTACGTCGATGAGTCGCATACGAAGCAGCTCGCCGTGCTGCCGCTGCGCGAAGCCGATAACAGGCCCGAGGAGCATCCGGGCGAAAGGAGAGAAAAACGTCGCGAGAACATCTTGGGCGCCCTGGTGATTGAGCAACTCGTCGACAGCCGACAGCCCGAGGGCATGTTGCAGCGGATCGACGTAGTGCGCCGTCACAGCTCGACCTCGCTGACCAATGCCCAAGAGCATGAGAACCTGTTTCTGCTGCCGCTCTGGCGGTTGTTGGGAAAAACGCGCGTGCTGGTTACGGCGCGCAATTTGCCAAAGACCTTGCTGGCTGCCGTGGCTTTGTGCGGCGCGATTCTTGTCCTTTGTTTGGTACCCTACGATTTCAATGTGATTGCCGACGGCAAACTGTTGCCCGAGCGGCGGCGCGACGTGTTTGCCGGGCTCGACGGCATGGTCTTGGAAGTGCCTGTCCGTCACGGCGACCGGGTGACCCAAGGGCAATTATTGGTCCGCCAACGAAGCACTGATCTGGAAAGGCAGATCGTCCAACTGCAGGGAGAATATGCCAAGACGCTGGAAGAAATCGCGTCCGTCCAGCGCCAACGCCAACGGCTTGACCATGGTCGAGCCAAGGACGTGGATTTGGACGAACTCACTGGCAAGATCGCTCAACTCCGGAAAACGCGCGACAGCCTTGTCGAGCAGAAAAAACTACTGGACCGGAAAAGCCAGTTATTGACAATCACCAGCCCCATCGACGGCAAGGTCGTGACCTGGAAAGTGCGCGAATTGATCGAGAACCGGCCCGTTCGCAAAGGGCAGCGGCTGATGGAGATTGCCGACCCTTCGAGTCGTTGGGGGCTGGAGATTTACGTTCCCGAGGCCAAGATGGGCCACGTCGTCACCCACTTGCAACAACTGCGCGAGAAAGACCCCGCCAGCAAACTACAGGTGTCCTTTATCCTGGCAACTCATTCGTCGGTGCATCTTGCCGGACAAGTGGAGGAAATCGACACCAGCGCCGAGGTGCATGGTGAAAGCGGCAACACGGTCCGTATGCGCGTATCGTTTGCCCAAGAGGACTTAAAAAAGTTGGTCGATGATCCCGCCAACCAATTAAAAGTAGGTGCCGACGTGAAAGCCAAAGTTCAATGCGGCCAGCGCGCCATCGGCTACGTGTGGTTTCACGATCTGTTTGAGTTTGTTCAATCGAGAATTTTGTTCCGTTTTTGAGCTTTGCCTGTTTTAAGCTTTGCCCGTGAATCACGCGAATGAGCGCGATCAAGCAGATTTGGTTTCAGATGCATATTCGCGGATCTAAGTGATTCCCAGCAATACTGGAGTAAGCCGTATGGGCGTTGTTCGCTTGTGGGTGACGTTGGCTGTGTTGGCGCAATTGGGAGGGAGAGATCCCGCAGCGCGCGCTCTTGAAGAAGGCGGCGAGCCGGTGCTGCATTCCTGTTTGGTCAAAGTGCAGGATGATGTACGAATACCGGCTCAAGAAGCGGGCGTATTGATCCAATTTCCGGTGAAGGAAGGCACACGCGTTGCCAAGGGGGATCTGCTGGCGGTGATTGATGCCCGCCAAGCGGAGGCGGCTCTCCGAGTGGCTAAAATCGCGCTCGAGGCGGCCGAAAAGCGGGCGGAAAACGTCATCGAAGAAAAATACGCAAAAAAGGCCGCCGAGGTGGCATACTTCGATTGGCAACAAGACTTGAAGGCCAATCTCGATCACGCCGGCGCCATTCCAGATATCGAAGTCCGGCAAAAAAAACTGGTTTTCGAACGTTCCAAACTACAGATCGAAAAAGCAAAAAAAGATCGTGAGATGGCCAGTCTGGATGCGAAAACGAAGGAAGCAGAACGCGATGCAGCGCAAATGGCCATCGACCGGCGAACGATCCTCGCCCCCTTTGACGGCGAAGTGGTAACAACCTATTTGCACGAATCCGAATGGGTTAGCCCGGGCGATCCCATCCTGCGATTGGTGCGGTTGGACACCTTGTACGTCGAGGATTTTCTCGATGCCAGTCTCTACAATCCTAGCGACGTACAAGGAAAACCGGTGACGGTCAGCGTGGCGCTGGCTCGTGGTCGAGAGGTGTCGGCGCCGGGCACGATTGTCTATGTCAACCAATTGGTACAGTCCGACGGCAGTTATCTAGTGCGGGCGGAGGTGCAAAACCAGAGAGAAAACGATCACTGGCTCATTCGTCCGGGCCTCCCAACGAAGATGACGATTCATTGGAAGAAGTAGGAGGCAGGAGGCAGTATCACTGTCTACTCCCCACTGCCGACAGCCCACTGCCTACTCCCCACTGCCATGCCCACACTCGCCGATAGCATTGTTTCCAGCTCGTCTCGCAAGCTGGCTATTCGGGTCCGGCCCGATTTGACGGCGCGGCGACAACGTTACCAGGGCCGGGTTTACTGGGTCGTCAAGGAACCCGTGGGCTTGCAGTACTACCGTTTCGAGGAAGAGGAATTCGCCATTCTACAGATGCTCGACGGACAGTCGAGTTTGGACGAGATTGCCGAGCGGTTCGAGGCGGAGTTTCCTCCGCAAACCATCCGCGTCGAAGAGTTGCAGAACTTTATCGGCATGCTGCATCGCAGCGGACTGGTGCTTTCCGACGCCGCGGGGCAAGGCGTCCAACTCAAACAGCGACGGGACGAACGAAAACGTAAGGAGTTGCTCGGGGCGCTGGGAAATATCCTATCGTTTCGCTTCCGAGGCTTCGATCCCGAGCGGATACTGAACTTTCTGTACACGTACGTTCACTGGTTTTTCTCGGGCCCGGCGACCCTCGTCAGCTTGCTGCTGGCGACCTCGGCGCTGATGTTGGTGATCGTGCAATTTGACGTGTTTCAGTCGAAGCTGCCGTCGTTCCATTCGTTCTTTGCCGCCCAAAATTGGCTGTTGATTGCGGCCGTGCTGGGGGTAACCAAGGTGTTCCACGAGTTTGGCCACGGACTTTCCTGCAAACATTTTGGCGGCGAATGTCATGAGATAGGCGTCATGTTTCTGGTGCTCACGCCCTGTTTGTATTGCAACGTGTCGGACTCCTGGATGCTGCCCAATCGGTGGCACCGCGCGGCCATTGGCGCCGCGGGCATGTACGTCGAATTGGTCATCGCGTCGATAGCCACGTTCGTTTGGTGGTTCAGCGAACCAGGATGGATGAATTACGTTTGCCTGAACGTCATGTTCGTCAGCTCCGTGAGCACCGTTATGTTCAACGCCAATCCGCTGCTGCGCTACGACGGCTACTACATTCTTAGCGACATCCTGGAGATTCCCAACCTGCGGCAGAAGGCCAGCTCGATCCTCAATCGCAAGCTCGGCACGTGGTGTCTGGGATTGGAGGAGCCCGAGGATCCCTTCCTGCCGAAGCGCCATCAAACGCTATTCGCCCTATACACGGTTGCTTCGTTCTTCTACCGCTGGATTATTCTGCTCTCGATTCTGTATTTTCTCAATAGAGTGTTCGAGCCGTATGGTCTGAAAGTGATTGGCCAGATGATTGCACTGGCTTCGTGCTATGGCTTGGTGGTCATGCCAGTGATCAAAGTTGTGCAATTCTTCCGCATACCGGGGAGGTGGAGCAAAGTGAAAAAGTTGCGTCTGGCGGCGACATTGCTTCTCTTGGGGGCAGTGGTCGGCGTCACAGTGTTCGTGCCCTTTCCTTCCAGTGTCCTGTGCGTCTTCGAGTTGCAACCGCGTGGCGCCTCGTCGGTGTACGTGGAAGTACCAGGGACTTTGGAAGAAATACGAGTCCAACCCGGACAACAGGTCGAAGCGGGAGAGATGCTGGCCCGATTGGACAACATCGACCTGGAGATCGAGATCGCGCGACTACGAGGCCAACGCGACGCTTCCCAGGCGCAGCTTAACAGCTTGCGTCAAATCCGTTTCCGCGATGAGGATGCGAGTCTTCAACTCCGCGTGGTACGCGAAAGATTGGAAACGATTGAAGAGCAGCTTGCGCAAAAGCTTCGTGACGCCGATCGCCTGAAACTCGTCGCACCCGCGGCGGGAACGATCATCGCGCCGCCCCGCCGACACGAATCGAAGTCGGACCAACAGGTGGAGTTGGCCAGTTGGTCCGGCTCGCCGCTGGACGAGGAAAATCTCGGCGCGATGTTTCTGCCCGAAGGACCCTACAACATGCTGTGTCAGATCGGCGATCCGAATCTTTGGGATGCCGTGCTGGTCATCAATCAGCGCGATCTGGACCTGGTGAGCGAAGGACAGGAAGTGCGGCTCATGTTCGACGAATCAACTTCTCATGTTTTCATCAGCAGCATCCAGTATGTGGCCACCGAAGAGATGGAGGCGGTTTCGCCGCGGCTGGCAAGCCCTTCCGGCGGTCCGGTGCCCGCCCGAGCGGACCCCGACGGCGTGGTTCGTCCCTTGAGCACGTCGTATCAAGCGGTCGTGCCGCTGGACAATTCGCTGGGCCTGTTCCGCAACGGCCTGCTGGGCCAGGCTCGCATCAAAACCAAGCCGCGCACCCTCGCCAGTCGGCTGTACCGTTATCTGAGCCGGACCTTTAATTTTGATTTGTAATAACCGTGGCTTGGCATTGCTAACGGTACGCATCGAAGCTGCTCTGGGCATGGATTTTTTGCTCAGGGCCATTTGCTTTTTCGCGCTGGGTCTTCTTTGGAGAGCCACAAGCAACCGCCTCTTACCCCAAAAGCAAAATGTGACGACCCGCGTCTTTTACCCCGTGGGCTTTCCTTGCTAGCGAGATCCTTGCCGGTCCGCTCACCTTTGCCGATTGGTGAATCAAGGCAAGCTATGCCAATAACAATACGGGTGACGTAAATCGGAAAGACGCGGGTTCTCACGGCCGATTGGGTATTCCAAAGAGACAAAAACTTTTCTGTTCTCAAACAGTCAATCCGTGTCGTGAGACGAGTCGTATCCTTTCCGTTTCAGCGACAACTCCATCGAGCAAGGAAGCCAACATGAAGGTTTATTTTCCAGGTTTGCGAAAAGGTTTTACGTTCCTTGCGCTGGCGGCAATGACTGCGGCGTGGGGTCCATCTCTTTTGGCCGACGAAGCGGTTCAACTGGAAGTGCCCAGATTGGCCGTAAACATTCCCGAGCCAGCCAACATCCGATCCTTGCGCGAAGCCAGCGATGAAGTTGCCAACACTGCCGACGACACCGCCGACGGGGGCGAAACCGAAATCATTCGTGAGCGATATCCCAACGGGAAAATCAAAATCGAGCGGCAAGTCACCCTCGACCCGGACGGAAACTACGTCAACCACGGCGGTTGGAAGATGTGGAACAAGGCCGGCACGCTCGTGGCCGAGGGGCAGTACCACATGGGCCATCGCGTTGGCGCTTGGACGCGCTGGCATGGACGCAAGGACTCGCCGCTGTTCAACCAATTTCCCTTCAATCGGTTTAAGGCGCCTTTCGTGTCGCAAGCGAACTTCACCGAGGGCGTCATCGACGGCGATTGGTTTATTGTCGACGCCGACCAACGCAAGTGTCGCCAGATCACGATCGAAATGGGAAAACGCCATGGTCTGGCCATTACCTGGTTGCCCAATGGCGAAATGCTTCGGCAAGAGACCTACGAGCATGGCGTGCCGGTGGGCGATGTGTTGCAGCTCAACAACAAGACAGGAAAATTCGAAAGATTCGCCAGCTACGTCGAGGGGCGAAAGGTCGTTTCCAAAGCAACTAATTTCCACCGCAGCAAGCAGAAGAAAACCGAATCGCTCTACCTTGCTCCCCAAACGGTGCTGAGCTCGCCGGATGATTTCTGGAACATGCGATTCGCCCAGTATGAAGCGATTGGCGAGCCTCTTCGCCACGGCCCCGCGAAGACCTGGTACTCCAACGGCCAGATCAAGTCCGAGGGCTTCTATCAGTACGACAAAAAAGTGGGGCGATTTACCTACTGGCATGCCAACGGCCAGATGGCCGCTATGGGCGATTATCGCGGCGATCAGCGCCAGGGGCGTTGGGTCTGGTGGCATGAGAACGGTCAGAAAGCGGCCATCGGCAACTATCACGACGGCGTCTTGGCAGGAGAATGGCGTTGGTGGGAACCCAACGGCCGACTGGCCAAACAAAAATCCTACGATGGCTCACAGGGCATCACCGCCGACGACGAGCAAACGCTGGAGTTAGGTCAACAACCGTCCAGCACTTCGGACATCCGACGGTAGCAGAATTGCTTGGTTGTCCTCGGGTCAGCACGCATGCACGTGTTTGTATGCGTGCTGACGTTATTTTTGGGACGAGTGCTTGGCCCTGGAGATGCAACACCCCCACCAATGGGTCTTCGTTGCTAGCACGGTTAGCCCGCCACTGTCGGCGGAGACTCGATCTAGGACCAGGCCGAGGGACTCCCTAGAATCTGCACGATGGCCTCCCAACGCAAACGTCCTGCGCAGTCCAACAGCCGTACTAAACATGGTCGACGTCCGCGTCGTACGAAGCGAGCCATGCGCCGGCTGGTTCTGTTAACGCTGCTGATCGGGATCATCGCGGTAGCCACTCCCACGATTATCGCCAAGACGCCGCTGCGCAATACGCTGCTCGGTTGGGCCATGCCCGCCGGCGGTTGGCGCATCGACAGCCAACGCGCGTCGTTGGCTTGGTTCAGCGGCCAGACGCTGCGCGGTGTGTCGATTGTCGATCCCGACGGCAAGCTGCTGTTGACCGTGGAATCGCTTACGCTCGACCGGTCGCTGTTGGCGCTGGCCGCTAATCGCAACGAGTTGGGCAAGGTGCGACTGGTGCAACCGGTCGCCTACGTCGTCGCGCGGGCTAAGGGAAGCAACGTGGAAGACTTGCTGGCAGCACTACAAACGAGCGTGCCGCCACGGGACGAACCGCCCCCGCGTTCCTCGACCGCGTTGCCGACCATGCAGGTGGAAATCGTCAACGGCGCGGTGCGCGGATTCGACCTCGCATCCCAACAGTATTGGAATCTCAACCAGGCAAATCTGGTTGCCACCGTATCGAGAACCGACGGCATCGGGCTCAACGGCTCCGCGCGCCTGAGTCGTGGGAAAGACGCCCCCGCGATTGATGCCAGCAGCAATACCGGCCGTTTACAGTTTCGACTTCAGCAAATTGCCTCGGGACAGCAACAACTCGACCTGTTGACCGAACAATTGCCGCTGGAGCCGCTTCAGCCTTGGCTGGCCCGGTTGTTGACCGGTTGTCGCATCTCTGGAACCATGTCGACCGACGCCCAAGTGCGTTGGACCACCGATCCACAACGCGGACTCGTGATACAAACAACCGGCAGGCTTGAAGCTAGCCAGCTAGATCTCACGGCTGATCTGCTCCAGGGAGACCGGCTGCAAAGCGACCAACTAACCGCGCCGTGGAAGTTGAGC
>Ga0114931_10010530_pt1 | contig 11001 bp, 8 predicted proteins | sample 2SBtaG_FD_89579 | JGI IMG/M metagenome (GOLD analysis project Ga0114931, IMG submission 89579) | Deep subsurface microbial communities from Kolumbo volcano to uncover new lineages of life (NeLLi) - 2SBTROV14_V59a metaG | ecosystem: Environmental > Aquatic > Marine > Volcanic | place: Kolumbo...
GCCCCTGGATTCTCGACCGGGTGGCGCGGGCGCTTTCGGCACGGGCCCCGGCGCCGGCACCGGGGCTCGCCGAGCGCCACGCCATCGTCCGCCGCCACTATGACGACATGCTGGCGCATTATGGCCGCGAGCGCGGCATCCGCATCGCCCGCAAGCACGTCGGCTGGCACGTCGACGGCCTTCCCGGGGCGGCCGCCTTCCGCACCGCCTTCAACCGAATCGACGACGCCGGCACGGCGCTGGACTCCATTGACCGCTTCTTCCGCCCGCTCTGCGCGCGCCGAGCGGCATGACGGTGTGGCTGGCGAGGCGGCGGGCGACGGCTCCGGCGATCTCGGCGGAAGCCGTGCTGGCGGCGCTCGGCGACGCCCTGCTGGTGGTCGATGCCGAGGACGTGGTGCGCGATGTCAACCCCGCCGCCGAGGCGCTGTTCAACGTCGCCGCGGCAGGCCTTCGCGGCCGCCCGCTGGGGGCGTTCGTCCGCTTCGACAGCCCCCTTCTCGCCGCCGCCGGGCGCGCCCGTGCGCTTCTCGCGACGGTCGCCCTCGGCGAGGTGACGCTGGCGCTGGGGCCGGGGCGGGCGCAGCCAGTCGAGGTCCACGCCGGCGCCATCGCCGAGCGCCCGGGCTGGGTGGTGCTCAGCCTCCGCGACCGGGCTCTCACCCGGCGCCTCGACCAGCGGCGGAGCAGCGCCGAGACCGGTCGCACGGTCGCCACCGTCGCCGCCGCGCTCGCCCATGAGGTCAAGAACCCGCTCTCGGGCATCCGCGGCGCCGCTCAGCTCATCGAGGCGAGCGGGGTCGAGAGCGAGCTCGCCCGGCTGATCATGCGCGAGGTCGACCGCGTCTGCCGCCTGGTCGAGCGCATGGACGCCTTCGCCGACGACGCCCCGCTCGCGCGCGAGGCGGTCAACGTCCACGAGGTGCTCGACCACGTTCGCCGGCTCGCCGAGACCGGCTTCGCCCGGCATGTCCGCTTCGTCGAGCGCTATGACCCGTCGCTGCCCGCGGTTCCCGGGGATCGCGACCGCCTGGTTCAGGTGTTCCTCAACCTGGTCAAGAATGCCGCCGAGGCGCTGCCGCCGGGGGGCGGCGAGATCGGGCTCGCCACCGCCTTCGAGCGCGCCGGCCCGGTGGAGGGCGGCGGCGGGGCGCTCGCCGTCACCGTCGAGGACAATGGCCCGGGCATTCCGTCCCATCTGCGGGCGCGCATCTTCGAGCCCTTCGTCACCGCCAAGCGCGGCGGCGGCGGCCTCGGCCTCGCCCTGGTGGCCAAGCTGGTCGCCGATCACGGCGGCGTCATCGAGGTCGAGAGCGAGCCCCGTCGGACCCTGTTCCGGGTGCTGCTCCCACTGGTCGAGGCGCGGCGGCGATGAGGGGGGCCACGGTTCTCGTCGCCGACGACGATGCCGCGATTCGGACCGTGGTGGCCGAGGCCCTGGCGCGCCGGGGTCACAGCGTGCGCGCCACCGACAGCGCCGCGACGCTGTGGCAGTGGGTGGCCGACGGCGTCGGCGACGTGGTGGTGACCGACGTCGTCATGCCCGACGGCGACGGCCTCGAGCTGCTGCCCCGGATCGCCCGCGAGCGGCCCAACCTGCCGGTGGTGGTGATGAGCGCGCGGGCGACCCTGATGACGGCGGTGCGGGCCTCGGAAGGCGGCGCTTACGATTATCTTCCCAAGCCCTTCGACATCCACCGGCTGGTGGCCTGTGTCGAGCAGGCGCTGGTGGCGGCCGAGGCCCCGGTCGACGGGGCCGAGCCCGCGGTCGCCGAGCGGACGCCGCTGATCGGTCGCTCACCGGCCATGCAAGGTGTCTTCCGCGCCATCGCCCGGCTCACCGCCACCGACGTCACCACCCTGATCGTCGGCGAATCGGGCACCGGCAAGGAGCTGGTGGCCCGGGCACTGCACGGCTTCGGCAAGCGCCGTGACGGCCCCTTCGTCGCCGTCAACATGGCGGCGATCCCGCGCGAACTGATCGAGAGCGACCTCTTCGGCCACGAGAAGGGCGCCTTCACCGGCGCCACCGCGCGCCATCCCGGGCGTTTCGAGCAGGCCCGCGGGGGCACGCTCTTCCTCGACGAGATCGGCGACATGCCGCTCGACGCCCAGACCCGGCTGTTGCGCGTCCTCCAGCAGGGCGAGTACAGCCCGGTCGGCAGCACCGTGGTGCGCCGCGCCGACGTTCGCATCGTCACCGCCACCCATCAGGACCTCGCCGCCCTGGTCGATGCCGGGCTCTTTCGCGACGACCTCTACTACCGGATCGCGGTGGTGCCGATCGAGCTCCCGCCGCTGCGCGCCCGCCACGAGGACATCCCCCTGCTCGCCGCCCACTTCCTCGCCGCGGTCGAGGCCGAGGGCCTGCCCGCCAAGCGCCTGGAAGCCGACGCCATGGCGCGGCTCGTCGCGCATGACTGGCCCGGCAACGTCCGCGAGCTCGAGAACCTGATCCGCCGCCTCGCCGTGCTCTATCCCGAAGAGAGCATCGGCGCCGAGGCGGTGGCCGCCGAGATCGCCCGTGCCGGACGATCGCCACGCCGGCCGGTCGTCGTCGAGAGCCTGAGCGACGCGGTCGAGGGTCACCTGAAGGGTTTCTTCGCCGCCCATGACGGCAGCCTGCCGGCAGGCGGGCTCTACGACCGCATCCTGCGCGAGCTCGAGCGCCCGCTGATCGCCCTCACCCTCGAGGCGACCCGGGGCAATCAGCTCAAGGCGGCGCAGGTGCTGGGGATCAACCGCAACACCCTGCGCAAGAAGATGCGCGAGCTCGGCATCACGGTCGCTCGCGGCGGCGGCGCATGACCAGCCAGACGACATCGCTGTCGCCAACGCTGCAGCGGCTCGGCGGCTGGGGCGCCCGGCTGGGGATCGGCCGTCGCCTGCCGGTGATTCTATGGATGGGGGCGTCGCTCTCGGGCCTCGTCACCTATGCCGCCTTCACCGGCTGGGGGCCTTTGGGCCCCGACCCGACGACGATCTTCGTCCTCCTCAACATCGACCTCGTCCTGGTGCTGTTGCTGAGCGCCGTGGTCCTGCGCCGGCTGGTCCAGCTTTGGCTCGAACGGCGGCGGGGCTCGGCGGGATCGCGCCTGCACGTTCGCATCGTCGCCCTGTTCGGCTTCGTCTCGGTGGCCCCGGCGATTTTGATCGCGGTGTTCTCGCTGGTCGCCTTCCACCTCGGCCTCCAGGCCTGGTTCAGCGAGCGCGTGCGGGTGGCCCTCGATGCCTCGCTCAAGGTCGCCGAGGCCTATCTCGACGAGCATCGTCAGCTCATCCGTGCCGACGCCCTGGCGATGGCCAACGACCTCAACCGCACCGGCCCGGCGCTGCTCGACAACCCGGCGCTGTTCAACCGCTTTCTGGCGACCCAGGCGGCGCTGCGCTCGCTTACCGAGGCGATGGTGTTCACCCGCGACGGCCGCGTGCTCGGGCGCACCGGGCTGACGTTTTCGCTGTTGTTCGGACCGCCGCCCTTCGAGGCCATGGAGAAGGCCGACGGCGGCGAGGCGGTGATCCTGACCAGCCAGTCCGACGACCGGGTGCGGGCGCTGGTCCGTCTCGCCTCGTTCGTCGACAGCTATCTCTTCGTCGGGCGCTTCGTCGACAGCCGGGTCCTCGCCCACATGGAACGGGTCCAGAAGGCGACCGCCGAGTACCGCCGCCTCGAAGGCCAGCGCTCCCGCATCCAGATCACCTTCACCCTGATCTTCGCCGTCGTCAGCCTGCTCCTGTTGCTGGTCGCGGTGTGTATGGGCCTGACCTTCGCGACCCGCCTGGTGCGTCCCATCGGCGGCCTGATCGCCGCCGCCGAGCGGGTGCGCTCGGGCGATCTCGAGGTCCGGGTCGACGAGGCCGCGAGCGACGACGAGGTCTCGAGCCTGAGCCGGGCCTTCAACCGCATGACCGAGCGGATCGGCAACCAGCAGGGCGAGCTTCTCGAGGCCAACCGCCAGATCGACGCGCGCCGCCGGTTCACCGAATCGGTGCTTCTCGGGGTCTCGGCCGGGGTCATCGGGCTCGACGCCCAGGGCCGGGTGGAGATCGCCAACCGCTCGGCGCTCGAGCTTCTCGGGGTCGGCGCCGATGCCCTCATCGCCAAGCCGCTGGCCGCGACCGTGCCCGAGATGGAGCCCCTGATCGCCCGTGCCATGCGCCGGCCCGAACGCCGGGTCGAGAGCGAGGTGACCATGCACCGCGGCGGCCGCACCCTGAGCCTGATGGTGCGGATCGGCGCCGAGCGTCTGGGCGGGGCGCTCGAGGGGTTCGTCGTCACCTTCGACGACATCACCGCCCTGGTCACGGCCCAGCGCAAGGCCGCCTGGGCCGACGTCGCCCGGCGCATCGCCCACGAGATCAAGAACCCGCTGACCCCGATCCAGCTCTCGGCCGAGCGCCTGCAGCGCAAGTACCGCAAGGAGATCAAGAGCGATCCCGAAACCTTCACCACCTGCACCGAGACCATCATCCGCCAGGTCCGCGACATCGGCCGCCTGGTGGATGAGTTCTCGGCCTTCGCCCGGATGCCGGCGCCCGAGTTTCGCGACCAGAACCTGGTCACCCTGGTGACCGAGGTCGTCGCCGCCCAGCGCATCGCCCATCCCGGGATCGACTTCGTCGCCGAGCTTCCCGACCGAGTCCTGGTCGTCCGCTGCGATGCCCACCAGATCAGCCAGGTGCTGACCAATCTTCTCAACAATGCGGTGGACGCGATCACCGAGCGTGGCAAGGAGGCGCCGCACGGTCGGATCACGGTCGCCCTCGGCGACACCGCCGGGCGGGCCGAGATCACCGTCACCGACAACGGCCGCGGCCTTCCCGATCTGCCGGTCGAGCGCCTGCTCGAACCCTATGTCACCACCCGTACCAAGGGCACCGGCTTGGGCCTGGCGATCGTGCGCAAGATCGTCGAGGATCACGGCGGCTCGCTGAGCCTCGCCAACCGCCCCGAAGGCGGCGCCCGCATCCGGGTGACGCTGCCGCTGGCCGAGGCGGCCGTCGCGCCATCGGCGTCACAACACGAGGGCACCGCGGATGGCCCATGAGATCCTGATCGTCGATGACGAGGCCGATATCCGGATGCTGATCAGTGGCATCCTTCACGACGAGGGCTACCAGACCCGCGAGGCGGCCGACGGCGACGCCATGCTGGCCGCCGTCCGCGCCCGCCAGCCGGCGCTCATCGTCCTCGACATCTGGCTTCAGGGTAGCCGGCTCGACGGCCTCGAGCTGTTGGAGGTGGTCCGGCGTGACCACGACGAGCTTCCGGTGGTCGTCATCAGCGGCCACGGCACCATCGAGACCGCGGTCCGGGCGATCAAGAACGGCGCCTATGACTTCATCCAGAAGCCCTTCCGTGCCGACCAGCTTCTCGTCATCGTCGAGCGCGCCATCGAGGCCGCGCGCCTCAAACGCGAGAACCGCGAGCTGCGGCTGCGCGCCGGCGGCGACCTGCAGCTCAACGGGAGCTCGAGCGCCATCAATCAGGTTCGTGCCGCGATCGAGAAGGTGGCGCCGACCGGGTCCCGCGTTCTCATCGCCGGTGCGCCGGGCTCGGGCAAAGAGGTCGTGGCGCGGCTGATCCATGCCCGCTCACGCCGCTCGCAAGGCACCTTCGTCGCCCTCAATGCCGCGATCATGGCGCCCGAGCGGATGGAGGTCGAGCTGTTCGGGGTCGAGGCCGGCAGCCAGGGGCCCGACAGCCCGCGCAAGATCGGCACCTTCGAGCAGGCCCACGGCGGCACCCTCTTTCTCGACGAGGTCGGCGACATGCCGCTCGAGACCCAGGGCAAGATTCTCAGGTTCCTCCAGGATCAGGCCTTCCAGCGGGTTGGCGGCGGCGCCCCGGTCGAGGTCGACGTCCGGGTGATCGCCGCCTCCAACCGCGATCTCCGGGCCGAGATCGCCGCCGGGCGCTTTCGCGAGGACCTGTACTATCGCCTCAACGTGGTGCCCATCCACGTTCCCCCCTTGGCCCAGCGGCGCGAGGACATTCCCGAGCTCGTCCGCCATTTCATGGCCCGGGCGGCCGAGGCGGCGGGGCTGCCGCCCCGGGAGCTGCGCGAGGACGCGATCGCGGCGCTGCAATCCTGCGACTGGCCGGGCAACGTGCGCCAGCTCCGCAACCAGGTGGAGCGGCTTCTGATCATGGCGCCTGGCGATTCGCGCTCGCCGATCACCGCGACCATGCTGCCTGCGGACCTGACGGCGAGCGTGCCGCCGGCGATCCAGCCCCACAACGCCGCCGACATCATGGCCAAGGGCCTGCGCGAGGCCCGCGAGATCTTCGAGCGCCAGTACCTGAGCCGCCAGATCGCCCGCTTCGGCGGCAACATCTCGCGGACCGCGAGCTTCATCGGCATGGAGCGCTCGGCGCTGCACCGCAAGCTCAAGGCCCTGGGCTTGAGCGACCCCGAGCGCGCCCACGCCGACGATGAAGGCCGACACGGGGAGCCCGCGGCGTGAAGGTGGTCGTCTGCGGCGCCGGCCAGGTCGGCTACTCGATCGCCCGTCACCTCGCCGGCGAGAACAACGACGTGACCGTGATCGACCAGAGCCCCGATCTGATCCGCAAGATCAGCGAATCCTTGGACGTGAAGGGCATGGTGGGCTTCGCCTCGCACCCCGACATGCTCGAGCGTGCCGGGGCCAAGGACGCCGACATGGTGGTGGCGGTGACCTTCGCCGACGAGGTCAACATGGTCGCCTGCCAGGTCTGCCACTCGCTGTTCGATGTTCCCACCAAGATCGCCCGGGTCCGCCATCAGAGCTATCTCAAGCCCGAGTGGCGCGATCTCTTCAGCCGCGAGAACATGCCGATCGACGTGGTGATCTCGCCCGAGGTCGAGGTCGGGCGGGCGGTGCTCCGGCGGCTCCAGGTTCCCGGCGCCTTCGACATGGTGCCCTTCGTCCACGGCCGGGTGCGCGTGGTCGGCGTCCACATCGGGGCGGACTGCCCGGTGATCCGCACGCCTTTGCGCCAGCTCGGGGAGCTCTTTCCCGATCTCAACATCTCGGTGATGGCGATCATCCGCGACGACGCCCTGATCGCGCCCTCGGGCGAGGACGAGATACTGCCCGGCGACGACATCTACTTCGCCGCCGAGACCGCCCACGTCGAGCGCGCCATGGTCGCCTTCGGCCATGAGGAGAAGGAGGCCCGACGGGTCATCCTGGTCGGCGGCGGCAACATCGGCCTCTTTCTCGCGCGCGAGCTCGAGCAGCACCATTCGGAGGTCTCGCTGAAGCTGATCGAGGTCGACCGCCAGCGCGCCGAGGCGGCGGCCGAGCAGCTCTCGCGCTGTGTCGTGCTCAACGGCGACGCGCTCGACCGCGAGATTCTCGAAGAGGCCAACGTCGCCGCCACCGAGGCGGTGGTGAGCGTCTCCAACGACGACGAGGTCAACGTGCTCGCCGCGCTTCTCGCCAAGCGCCACGGCGCCAAGCGGGCGATCAGCCTGGTCAACAACCAGTCCTATGGCTCGCTGGTCGGCTCGCTCGGCATCGACGTCGTGGTCAACCCGCGCGACGTCACGGTCTCGACCATCCTCCAGCACGTCCGCCGCGGCCGGGTGCGGGCGGTCCACCGGATCAGCGAAGGGCTTGCCGAGCTGATCGAGGCCGAGGCGCTCGAGACCTCGCCGCTGGTCGGCACCCCGCTGCGCGAGGCCAAGCTGCCCCAGGGGGTGCTGGTGGGCGCCATCGTCCGCGGCGAGACCGTGATGATGCCGCGCGGCGACACCGTCATCAAGGCCAACGACCGGGTCGTCCTTCTCGCCGCCAGCGGCCAGGCGCGCAAGGTCGAACGGCTGTTCTCGGTGCGCCTGGAATTCTTCTGAGACGGGGGCGTTGCCGGCGGCCGCCAAGGGGCTATTCTCGGTCGCCCTCGTCGCCGGGGGTCGGGAGTCGGTCATCGCCAATTCGGAGCGAGCCTGAGAACGGAGCCAGTCCATGTCGCGCATCGCATACGTCAACGGTCGCTATCTGCCGCACCGCGCGGCCCGGGTCCACATCGAGGACCGCGGCTATCAGTTCGCCGATGGAATCTATGAGGTGATCGCGGTGGTTAACCGTCGGCTGCTCGACGGCGAGCCCCATTTCGATCGCCTCGAGCACTCGCTCGCGGCGGTCCGGATCGCCGCTCCGATGTCGCGCCCGGCGCTCACCGCGGTGGCCGCCGAGACCATACGGCGCAACCGGGTCGACGAGGGCTTCCTCTATCTCCAGGTGACCCGCGGCGTCGCCCCCCGCGAGCACGCCTTTCCCGCCGCCGCCACGCCCTCGCTGGTGATGACGGCACGTGCCCGCCGCTTCGGCCACGACCCCGAGGCACTGACGGGGGGCTCGGCGGTGACCACCCGCGACATCCGCTGGGAGCGCTGCGACATCAAGTCGGTCGCCCTTCTCCCCAACGTGCTGGCCAAGCAGCAGGCGGTCGAGGCCGGCGCCCACGAGACCCTGATGGTCGACGACGACGGCTTCGTCACCGAAGGCAGCTCGGCCAACGCCTGGATTCTCGACCGCGAGGGCCGGGTCATCACCCGAGGCGCCGATCACGCCATCCTCAACGGGATTACCCGACAGAGCCTGATTCGCCTCGCCCGGGCGGCCGGCATCGCGGTCGAGGAGCGCCCCTTCACGGTCGCCGAGGCCAAGGCTGCGCGCGAGGCCTTCATCACCAGCACCTCCCAGTGGGTCAAGCCGATCACCGAGATCGACGGCACCGTCATCGGCAACGGCGCCCCGGGCGAGACCGCACGAAGGCTCTTCGCCCTCTACCTCACGCACGCGCGCACGGCGTGCCCGGCCTGAATCTGGCGCTGCCCCGGGCGGCGCTGATCGACTGGGACAACACGCTGGTCGATTCCTTTCCCGTCATCCACCGGGCGCTCAACGACACCTTCGCCGCCTTCGGCATGCCGCCGTGGTCGTTCGAGGAGACCTGCCGGCGGATCGCGCTCTCGATGCGTGATTCCTTTCCTGCCCGCTTCGGTGCGCGCTGGCGCGAGGCGAGCGAGGTCTTCTATGCCCACTATGCCGCCCGCCACCTCGACGGCATCCGCCCGCTGCCCGGTGCCGAGGCGCTTCTCGACGAGCTTTCCGCCGCCGGCACCCATCTCGGGGTTGTCAGCAACAAGAACGGCGATTATCTGCGGGACGAGGTACGGCATCTGGGGTGGGGGCGCTACTTCGCCGCGATCGTCGGTGCCGGCGACGCCGAGGCCGACAAGCCGGCCCCGGCGGTGGTGGATTTTGCCCTCGCGGGCAGTGGTATCGCGCCCGGCCGCGAGGTGTGGTTCGTCGGCGACAACGCCGTCGACGTGGCCTGCGCCGAGCGTAGCGGCTGCGTCGCGATCGTGGTCGCCGGCGCCGTCGCCACCGGCGAGGTGAGCACGTCCGCGGCCGCGCGCTTCGCGGGGCTCGGCGAGCTGGCCGCGGCGGTGCGACGCCTGCGCCGGGCGTCGCGGGGTGGTTGAGTGTGAGTCGGCGTTCGACTAGGTTGGAGACAACCCCGGATGGCCACTGTCGCATGCGGCGACGCCGGCCTTGGAGGAGAAAGACAAGGGGATACAAACATGCCCAACGAAAAATCACAGAACGTTCAGGACGTCTTCCTCAATCACGTCCGCAAGAACAAGCTTCCGGTCACCGTCTTCCTGATCAACGGCGTCAAGCTTCAGGGGATCATCAGCTGGTTCGACAACTTTTCGGTGCTGCTGCGCCGCGACGGCCACGTTCAGCTCGTCTATAAGCACGCCATCTCGACGGTGATGCCGGCGGTCGCGATCCAGCTTTTCGAGCAGCCCAAGGAGGAGGCCCACGTCGGCTGACGGTCGCCGGATAAACGGCAGCGGGGCGCTGGCGCGCGCGCACGCCGGGCGCGCCCTGGTGCTGCATCCGCGCCTCGGCGGCGACGTTCGTGCCGAGGCGAGCCGTCTGGCCGAGGCCGAGGGGCTGGCCCGGGCGATCGGGCTCGAGCTCGTCGCCGGCATGGTCGTGCCGGTGGCGCGGCCCTGTGCCGGGACCCTCTTTCGCCCCGGCAAGATCGCCGAGCTCGGGGCGCAGATCGCCGAGGACGCCGTCGCCCTGGTGGTGGTGGACCGGGCCCTGACCCCGGTTCAGCAGCGCAACCTCGAGCGCGCCTGGAAGGCCAAGGTGATCGACCGGACCGGCCTGATCCTCGAGATCTTCGGGGCCCGGGCGCGGACCCGTGAAGGCACGCTTCAGGTCGAGCACGCGGCGCTCAGCTACCAGCGCAGCCGGCTGGTGCGCTCGTGGACCCACCTCGAGCGCCAGCGCGGCGGCTTCGGCTTCCTCGGCGGCCCGGGCGAATCCCAGATCGAGGTCGACCGGCGGCTGATCGACGAGCGCCTGACTCGGATTCGCCGCGACCTCGCCGGGGTGAGCCGGACCCGCCATCTCCACCGCCGGGCCCGGCGCAAGGTGCCCTACCCGGTGGTCGCGCTGGTCGGCTACACCAATGCCGGCAAGTCGACCCTGTTCAACCGCCTGACGGCCGCCCGCGTGGTCGCCGCCGACGCGCTCTTCGCGACCCTGGATCCGACGCTCCGCGGGGTCAGCCTGCCGTCGGGAAGGCGAATCATCCTCTCCGACACGGTCGGCTTCATCTCCGATCTGCCGACCACCCTGATCGCGGCCTTCCGCGCCACCCTCGAGGAGGTCTGTGCCGCCGACCTGGTCGTTCACGTCCGCGACATCGCCCATCCCGAGAGCGCGGCGCAGCGTCGCGATGTTCACGCCGTCCTCGGCGAGCTCGGTCTCGGCGCCGCGGTCGAGGGCGGCCTGGTCGAGGTCCTCAACAAGATCGACCGCCTGGATGCGGCGGCGCGCGATCGGGTTCGCAACCAGGCCGCCCGCAGCGGCCGTCAGGTCCCGGTCTCGGCGCTGACGGGGGAGGGGATCGACGCCCTCCTCACCCTGCTCGACGATCGGCTGCGCGGTGAGCAGCGCATCGTCGACCTCGCCGTGCCCCACGCC
>Ga0114931_10010531_pt1 | contig 11001 bp, 10 predicted proteins | sample 2SBtaG_FD_89579 | JGI IMG/M metagenome (GOLD analysis project Ga0114931, IMG submission 89579) | Deep subsurface microbial communities from Kolumbo volcano to uncover new lineages of life (NeLLi) - 2SBTROV14_V59a metaG | ecosystem: Environmental > Aquatic > Marine > Volcanic | place: Kolumbo...
CACACCATAGGCGCCCATCAACATGACAATCATGACGATCGTCTCCAGGTTTTGCGCCGCACCTTCCACCAGCAGCCCTTTGACATTGTTGTTTTCCAGGTAGAAGAGGTCGTGAATGCCTATCAGGCCCATACCGAGCGCGATAAGGATGCCCGACACGATGCCGTAGGTGAGCGCCTCGAAAATCGTTCGCCGTGATACCGCGACGACGATCACGACCAGCATCGGTATCAGCATGACCAGTCCGCGACTGCTTGCCGTCGTTGTTTCCACCGCCAGGTTACCGATTTGCGGGCCGTCGGCCAAGCCGCCAACGAGCATGTAAAGCGCGCAGCTGATCAGGAACGCGGGGATCACATAAATGAGCCTCGCCCTCACGACGCCGCCAATATCCGCGCTGCCGGACTTGTTTCTGTAGCGCTGCGTCATGCTCGAGATGATCGTCGTGTCGGAAACCGGCGCCAGGTGATCCCCGGTGGCAGCGCCGCTCAGTATCGCCCCGGCCGCCAGCATCGGATGGATGCCGAGGCCGATGGCAGCGGGGTACAGGATAGGCGTCATGATCACGACGATCCCGACCGAGGTGCCCATGGCCGTTCCCAGGATCGCACAACTGACGTAGACAAACAGGGTGAACAACGCCGGGCCGAGTGCCAGTTGCTGAGACAGCCAGACGATGCCCTCGGTCAAATGGGCGGCAGTCAAAAGCTTGCCGTAGATGCCGACCATCAGGAACAACGCGAACACAATCAATCCCGTAGGGTCAGCCAGAGAGCGCGTGACGACTTCCCAATACTCCTTTTTCCTGCGCGAAAGAAAGGAACCCAGCATGACGCCGACGATACCGCTGGCGACAAGCACCGTGGTGGCCAGCACGCCTTCAAAACCCAGCGCCACAACAGGTGCGATCATCAGCACCAGGGGTAGCGCCGCCGCCCATTGCGTCAGGTAAAAGGCCGACTCCGGGTTCTTGATCTGATCGGGCTCGCTGTCTGCCAATGGCTTAACCTTCCTTGCCCTGGTTCAGGTGTCGTCATGCGGGCGCTCGAGCCACTTGCCCTGGCGCTCGATCATGGCATCGGCCGTCAACGCGTCGCGCAATACCATGCCCTGCGCGAGGAGATCGGAGAAGGGTTCCTGCAGGGCCCGTTCGCCGAGTTCCCGCATGACCTGGTACGCCGCCGCGTCATTTCCGGCGATGGCATCGGCCATGCCGCGAGCTTCCGCCATCAAGCGCCCCGCCGGTACTACGGCATTGACGAAACCGGCATTCCGGGCCCAGGCGGCATCCCGCGGTTCACCGGTCAGCACCAGCTCCATGGCTGCAGCATGACCCGCAATCTGCACGGCCCGGATCGTGCCATTGATCGACGGCACGCCGATTCTTGCCTCCGGCAGGGAGAATTGCGCATCGTCTGCAGCGATGCGCAGGTCACAAAACAGCGTCATGACCATGCCTTCGCCGACACAGTGGCCGTTGATCGCGGCAATGACGGGCTTCTCCAGGGTGCCGGGCGCTTCGAAAAACAGCGACAGCTCCGCACGAAGCGCCTCAATGCTTACGCCTTCCGCCGTCAATGCATGATGCACGTCCTTGGTCGACACCGGCACAGAACGCTTGTTCGTCGCCGGAAGAAAAAATTGCCACCCGTGCATCGTCATCGTCATTCAGCCGCTCGAAGGCCTCGTTCGTTTCCCGGTACATCTGACGGTTCATCGCATTCAGACACTCACCGCGCGCCAGGGTGATGTAAGCGATGCTGTCTTCTCTTGCGTAAGTGACCATCATTTGCCGATATTACCGCCGTGGTTTGAGATGAGCAGGTGTTGCCCGAAGTATTACAGATAATGGGGTAAGGCTGTCGCGCATTGCTCAAACCGGAAACTCGCGCTAGACTGAATGGGCAGTCAATAAAACTGACAAACAATCAGTAGCTTACAGGATTTTTGCTACGCAAAGAGACGGCGACAGAGAAAATATGCCGACATCCCCGATCTCATCCAAAGGATGCTTCCGCCTCGGTGACCTGGATTTGGACCTGGACCAGCATCGCCTGACGCGGCAAGGCCATGAGCTGAGGCTCGGTAAGTTAACTTTTCGGCTCCTGCACACTCTGGTGGCGACCGCGCCGGCTATGGTGACGAAGGACGAAATAGCCGAGCGGGTCTGGGATGGCCGGCTGGTGAGCCCTGAAGCCGTCACACAGCGGGTCAAGCTGCTACGCGACGCTTTGCAGGACGATGCAAAGAATCCTCGTTACATAGAGGCCGTGCATGGTGAAGGTTATCGCTGGATCGCAGCGGTCGAACCCCATGCGGCAGAGCATGAAAGTATTGCGCAATTCCTGGGTAACCCCGACGCTCCGCAAGGGATTGAGCTGGCATTGCCAGACAAACCGTCCATCGTCGTATTGCCGTTTGACACGATGGGCGATGACCAGCCCGATCATCGAATATTTGCTGACGGCCTGACGCACGACATTATCACCAGCATCGGCAGGGCTCGCTGGCTGTTCGTGGTCGCCCGCGGATCGGCGTTCATGTTTCGCGGAGGCAAGCACTTCGTGCAGGACGTCGCCCGGAAGCTCGGTGTTCGCTACGTGGTGCAGGGCAGCATCGGCTTTTCCGGCCGAAAGATCAGCGTGAATGTGGCGCTTGCCAATGCCGTCGAAGGCGATGAGATCTGGGCAGAGCATTTTCGCGGCAATATTGATGATTTGTTCGCGATTCAGGAAGAGATTTCCAACCTCGTCGTCGGCTCGGTGGAAGTTGAGATCGAGCACGCTGAACAACAACGGGCCTTTCTTGAACAGCCGGCAAATCTGGATTCGTGGAGTGCGTACCACCGGGGCTGGTGGCATTTGAACAGTTTTACGCCCGATTGTTGTGACCAGGCGGAGCGCTTCTTTGCTTTGTCTGCACGGCTGGATCCGGGCTCGGCGCGCACCTGCGCGGGATTTTCCTGCGTTCATTGGCTGCGCGCGTTCCTCGAACTGAGCGATGACCGGGATGCCGAGATTGAACAATCATTGCAGTTGGCGCAGCAGAGCGTTGCGCTGGATCCGCGCGATCCACTGGCTCACTGGGCGCTTGGGCGCGCATTGCACCTTCTCCGCGACTTTGATCGCTCTATTGAAGAGTTCGAGGTAGCGAATCGTCTAAATCCAAACTTTGCGCTTGGACAATTTGCCCAGGCCTTTGCGATGATGCACAGGGGCGATAATGAGGGCAGCAACCAGATGCTCGACAGTGCACGCCGGCTAAGTCCGTACGACCCGATGAGTTACGCGATGCTCGGAGTGCAGGCGGTCAATAACGCTATGCTCGGCCGCTATTATGACGCGGCCGAACTCTCGGTGAGGGGAGCAATCTTGCTGACGTGGACATGCCAGATGTTTCCCGCCATCGCGGCCTACTGCAATGTCCTGGCAGGTCGAGACGATGTTGCCGCAAAGTACTTCGGCAAGCTGCAGGATACCCGGCCGGGCTACAGCAGCAGCGACTATTTCCGCGCATTTCCCCATCAACGTAAAGACGATGTCAGGAAAATAACGGAAGCATTCGAGGCACTGGAGCACATTCACTAGGCGTCAACTGGCAGCCTGTTGAACGTATGCCTTTATCTGTTGGCCAGGGTGCCGGACCCGCAGTCGACGCGTCCCCGTTTCAGCGGTCACCCTGGCAAGACCTGCGCCGTTGCGGGGGCTTGGATGACTGCCGTGCCCGGGAATTCTGTTTCCTCGAGGCTGCCGAGTGTCCGTTTTTCCTCCCCCGCTTTCGCTTGCCCGACGAACGCTGTGGACGTCCTTGCGAGATCGGTTCGGCTTTTATTCGCGGATCCGGCTCGTAGCCTGGAATCACTTCTTTGTCGATTTTCTTTTGCAACAGCCGTTCGATGTCGGCGAGCAATTTGTACTCGTCGACACAAACCAGCGAAATCGCATGCCCTTCTTGACCGGCGCGTGCCGTGCGGCCAATACGATGCACGTAGTCTTCCGGCACGTGCGGTAATTCGTAGTTGACGACATGCGGCAGACGTTCGATATCGAGGCCACGGGCGGCGACATCGGTTGCCACGAGTACCCTCACCTTGCCCGACTTGAAGTCGTTCAACGCCCGCAGCCGAGCTGACTGTGACTTGTTTCCGTGGATCGCAGCCGATTTCAGTCCGTCAGCTTCCAGCTGGGTTGCCAGTCGGTTCGCGCCGTGTTTGGTCCTCGTAAATACCAGCACCTGGCGCCAGTTCTCGGCACCGATCCGGTGAGAGAGAAGTTCACGCTTATTGCGCCGGTCGACCGGGTAGACGACCTGGCTGATGCCGTCTGCCGGTTTGCCATTGACCGCGATCCGGATCTCGTTCGGTGTATCGAGCAGGTCAACCGCCAGGCGACGAATGTCGGGCGAAAAGGTCGCCGAGAAAAGCAGGTTTTGTCTTTTGTCGGGCAGAGCCTTCATGATTTTACGAATATCGCGAATGAAACCCATGTCGAGCATGCGATCAGCCTCGTCGAGGACCAACACCTCGACCGCGCTGAGATCGACGGTTTTTTGCTGCAAGTGATCGAGAAGCCGCCCCGGCGTGGCAACAACGATGTCCACACCGTTGCGAATCTTCGCGACCTGGGTATTGATACTAACGCCGCCATAGATCACGGCTACTCGGAAAGGCAGATAGCGGCCGTAGCCCCGGACACTGTCACCAACCTGTGCGGCCAGTTCACGCGTGGGTGTGAGCACGAGGGCGCGTATCCGGCGCCGATTCACTGTGCCGTGCTGCAAGCGCTGCAGCAGCGGTAAGGTGAAGCCGGCAGTCTTGCCGGTGCCCGTCTGGGCGCCTGCCAGCAAGTCACGGCCTTCAAGAATAAGGGGAATGGCCTGCTGCTGGACCGGGGTTACCCCCGGTAACCGTTTTCATCGACCGCACGCAATAATTCGGCCGACAGGCCAAGTTGATTAAATAACACTGTGATTTTTACTCCGAAACCACCTGACGCATTGGCGGCGACAAACCGCAAAAGTTTCGATCCAGGCTGGTATTCTGATGGGGCTCCGAGTACCGCAGAATCGCGGGGCGGAGTGAGTGGCGCAGACCGATGTGCGCCAGGATGCGGCGGACTATAACAGACTTTCAGGCGAAAGAAAGTGATCTTTTCGGCGGATCATTTTTTCTTGGCCGGTTTTCCCCGTGTAGACATGTCAAGATGGACACGGCCACGATTGCCGAATCGACGTTCGTTCAGGCGCAAAACGATCTCCTTGACCGCTCTCGTAACAGACGTCAGGTTTCCCTGCCGGTAGCCACAGATGGTGTTTGTGCCCTGCCCGATCACGTAGCAGTGCCAGCCCGTGCCCTCCAGGTAGTCCGGCGCTTCTGTCGGGGCAACCGACACAATTTCGTAGTCCTGTTCTGCCATAGGTGGATCGTCTCGTGAGCCATACTCGCAGAAACCGAAAATCGGCGAAATGGGCAATGACCGCCCTGAAACTCAAAAAGTGAGCGCGGACGAGGTATAACTATACGCTACTTGTCTGTTCGACGACATGCATTCGATCTGGAATCTGACCAATGATCCGATTGAGCCGCCTGTCTGGGCGCATGAGTACTCTGGCGGCGTCCGGCTGTTACTGGCCGCCGGCGGCCATCGCTAACCTCACCCACGGCTCAGCCGCTGATGCCGCGCAGTGCGCCGATCGGCCGGCCCTGTTCCATTTCCCACTGCACGCCCCACGGATCCAGCCAGTAAAAGAACTTGATGGTCACCGGGCTGAGTTCCTCGGGCGGACCGTAATCCGCTGACTCGTTAATCATCCTGATGTCCGGCTGCTTTTTCAGATAGTTGAACACCTTCCCCGCATCGGAAACCTCAAGGGCTACGTGGCGAATGCCCCCTCGATCATTAGTCTTGCGGTAGATCACCTCTTGCGACCCGGCCGGCGTGTGGTATTTCATCAGCTCGATATACAGCCCGGCCGTTGGATGCTTCAGAAAACGAATATCGACCAGCACCTTGCCGTCCAGGAAACCGGCATCACGCGCGAAGGTGTCGCGGGTAAGGCCCGGGTAATCCATGATGCCGCGCTCGTTGAAGGCCTGCACGAAGCCCAGCGTACGGCCGTAAAACTCGGTCGCGTATTCGATATCTTCGACGATGATGTTGAGGTGCGAAATCCCGGCGACGAACAAGCCCGGATCGACCTGGTCGCCTGCAAAGCCCAGTGTCGGGTCGACGACTCCGCCCGAAGCGGCTCCCGGTCCGGGATTATCCGGGCTTGGCGTGCAAGCCGTGAATATACCCAGTAGCAGGATCTCAATCACTCTCGATGTATTCATTGGCATACCATCCCATGCTCGTCATTCGGGGACAGTGACCTTATCTCTTCCTGATGCGGCGGACAATCCAATTCGGGGGACAGTGAATTCTCCCCGAATTCAGCGTAACGGAATATCAGACTCCTGCCTGGATGCCTGGTAGGTTGCCGACAGTGCGCTATATACCTTCGTCACCAATTCCATGCGACCCTGTTGTGCCTTTCGTTCCGCATCCGGCAGCCTGTCGATCATCTCTGCGATGCTGTGGCCGGTCCAGAATGCGTTCGCGCGGGAGTATTCGCCGCCTTCGATCTTAAAGACTTCCTTGAGGATTCTGAGGTCATGCGGAATATTAAAAGTCTCTCTCGTGTCTTCGTAGCCGAACAGGTAATAGAAGTTATCAAAGCCTGCCCAGGTAATCGCCGACAGGCAGAGTGAGCAGGGTTCATGCGTTGACAAAAACAGGCAATCTCCAGTCGCTGGCCTTTGCCCGGCGGGTAGTTCATAAAACTGTTTGAGCGTGTGAACTTCGCCATGCCACAGGGGGTTCTTGACCTCGTTGTTGGTGCCCGCGAGGACCAGGGACATGTCGCTTTTCCTGAGAATGGCCGCGCCGAATACCTTGTTGCCCTTATCAACCCCCTCCTTTGTCATAGGCACAATATCCTGCTCGATGACGTCGAGCATGCGGATAATGCAATCGCATGCCGAACCGGCTGCCATATCCGGGCTCATAAGCGCGATTCGGCCGATCCCTGTTCATAGCGATGAATGGCGTCCAGCGAAATAGCGATGGCATCGTCCCAGGATCTGATCAGCGGCTTGTTCTCTTCCTCGTATACGACCTCGGCCGTCACGAGGTTTCCCGATACACCGCATACCATGGCCGCCTTGAGACCTCTCATGTGTGCGATAGTGAAAATTGCGGCCGCCTCCATTTCGACATTGACGAGCTTGTGCCCGGACAGCATCCTGATGTGTTCCGGGGTCTCTCCATAGAACGCATCATCACTGGCGCTGATGCCAACATGCAGTCCGTAACCCCTTTCTTCCCGTAACTCGATAGCGGATTCGATCAGCGCATTCGTCAGGAAATGATCGGCGACGGCCGGAAAACCCGCTTTCACGTAGAACGGCGTCGTGCCATCGTTCCGCATCGATGCTGTGCTGATCACGACGTCACCGATCTTCACCTCCGGCTGCAAAGCGCCAGTACTGCCGACGCGGATAAAGTGTGTCGCGCCGACATTGGCAAGTTCCTCGATCGCAATCGCCGCTGAAGGGCAACCGATACCGGTGGACGTTGCACTGACCGGAATTCCCTTGTAAGTGCCAGTTACCGTGCGGTATTCCCGGTGATACACGATCTCCCTGGCATCGTCCAGCTGCCTGGCGATACGCAGGACCCGGTCCGGATCGCCAGGCAGCAACACATACCTGGCCACATCGCCCGGCTTTACACGCAAATGGTATTGCAACTTGCCTTTGGTTATTTCCGACTTATCGAGTGTTGGCATATCTTCCTCCCGGGAAATCTATTCGCATCGGCTTATCGGCTGGCTTGTGCCGGCCTGGTGGCGGCGACGAGCAGTGCCGTCATGACGGCGAAGCAACCTGTACCGAATAGCAGGACAAAATGGTTATCAAAGAAGGTAACGACCTGGCTCGTAATCCACGGGCTGAGCGCCGTCCCGATTGTCGCCCCCAGCAGCAGCCCGGCGACAAGCCGTGCCGTCGGTACCGCCACTTTTTGTGTCGCAAACGAAAGTACCATCTTGAGTAGCGCGAGATTCGAGAATCCCCAGAGCGTGGCCATTACCCGGAGCGTATTGAAGTCCGCAAGAATCCACAAGAAGGTGGAAAACAGCGTACAGGCCGATGCTGCGAGCAACACGATGCGGCGAACACCGACCCTGAATACCCACCAGCTGACCACCAATTGTGCGGCGAACATGCCTGTCCAGAACTGGCTGACGATTTGCCCGGACTGGTCGCGCGGCACAGCGAGCGCTGTCTCTACGTAGTTGGGTATCCACAGCAGTATGGAATACTGGCCAAGCGTGTAAAGAAAGAGCGCAAAGACGCAGAACCAGACGGCGATTGGCCACGGAGGCGATGGCTTGTGCGCCGCTGCCGCTGCCTCGGCGCTCGTTGATGTAGCCGGAAACGTCGACAGTGCCACAAGGATGACGACGACCACTGCAACAAGCGCGACGAACAGGTAAACATCCGCCCAAAAAAGGCCCCGCGCAACCAGCATCGTCGCCAACATGGAGCAAATAATGCCTGCGACGCTGAATGAACTGTCCGTAATCACCAGCATCGAGGCCCGACGCTCGGCGTCGTATGTCCTGGAAATCGTTAGTGCCGCACCAGCCAAGCCGATTCCGCAGCAGACACCGACGAGACCGAGCGCCAATAAAACCGGCAGCAGGCGGTCGTGAAGTGACAGCGACACGAGGCCGGTGAATACCAGGCAATACAGCATAAGCATGATGCGTTTTAGCGAAAACCAGTCGAACAGGTACAACGCAACGATGGCACCGACGAGGATGCCGAGCGTTAGCCAACTAAACCCTGCCGTAATATCTGTAATTGGCAGGCTAAAATACTCCGCCATCGGCCCGGAAATTATGCCAACTGGCGACAACATCCCAGACATGACGAAGTAAGCGAGAAAGCTTGCGAGGGTAATGCGTTGCCTGTTATTCAGCATGCTTTACCCGGTTCACCATTGGCAGTAACCGGTATCGATTCGAGTATGTGCAGCTGGTGACGCAAACTGTGCCAGGCCATTCAAGAGAAACAAAGAATTATCCCTGCGTGCGCCAGCAGGATACTGATAACGCATGGGTCACGGCGTTTCTTCTGCCGATATCTGACGGCGCCTGGTTCTTTCACGCCGCTCCCAAAACACCATACCTATGGCCATGCCTATCGCAACAATTAGCAGCACCCACAGGTACTGTTCGACATAGGCGGCAATGATGCCGGACACAAATTCCAGCACCCCAACCAGGCTGAAACGCCAGCTGATTCGATAGCCATCGAGGAAAGTGGCTAATCCCAGCAAAACCAACAGCACAAGGCCCGTGTTTTCGTAGTTCAGGCGGCCAGCCTTGAGCAACAGAAATATTCCCCCGACTGCAACCCCGGTCGCTAACCAATGGACCAACTGCGTGGCCAGAGTCTTTGCGACAGGCAGATCCAGGCGGTGTGCCCTGGCCCAGCCGATGGACAGACCCGACATCGCCAGGATCAGCGTCATCACACCCCAATAGTTGTAGCTTCGCAAGGGTGAGTAGTCGGTGATTCCGATACCCAGGATAGATAGAAGCAGGGCTGCTATCACTGCGACTTCTTCAACCAGAAAATGATATTTTCTCATGGCCCCTCACACACAAAAACCGTCCGGATTGCGCTCAAGCGCCAACATTAACAGGTTTGCGGCGAATTCCCGCTGGTTCGCATAAATCCGTCAAATATGCAGGTTTCGCCTTCGCCGGACTTGCTCGATGCGATCTCTCGTTCATCGAAAACTCCACTTGTAACAAGTCCCGATGGCGGCGTAAATTGGAATTTATACCTAATAACCCGTGCGCTCATCGAGCGACCAGGAATGACGTTATGATTTGCAATCACCAGACGAACGATTTAGCCAATGTCCAGCGTTGATTGGTTGAATTCGTGCCGAAACCGGACGTTCAGACTGGCCCAATTGCAGGGTAGTGATTAAGAAATAAAAACTTCTGTAAGCTGTTCTCTGCCCCCTACGGTGCCACGAACATAAGTGTTGAACGAAATCGACGTTCGCACTCGATCCGACGTATTTACGCCGACATCATGTTGCAAAAGAGAAGGGAACAACATAAGCATTCCCTGCACCGGGTCAAACTCTCTACAGCTCGCATTGAACTCGTTCAGATCGTCGAAGCTGAACTCCAGCGGAAACATCTCCAGTGTTCGGTGAAACCTGATCGGGGGCAGGCTCTCAATATTATTTTCACCAAGGAACATCACACCACTTATTACACTATTGGGGTGCTTGTGTTTCGGGTGAAATTGGTTGAGATTTGAATTGTTGACCCAGGATTGGGTGATATAGATTTCGTTTTCGTCCTTCATTCGCATGAGATTCTTTTTGAAGACGAATATTTGTTCATCAATAAACAGTTTAAGATTAGAAAGTTCTTTACTGTCTAGTACCTTGTCGTTTTTGGACATCAGGTTGCCAATATTGTTGATCATCTTCAAATCAGAAATGTATTTTTTCTCGGAACTGATGAACTCATATTTTTCGGCACAGACCATAAGCGGAAAAGGAAACAGCGGGTAGATAGAATTCTTCATTTTCATCCTTTACGACATGGAAACCACTCAGTGGAATCATTCCGCGTGCGATCTCGCTACCGCAATTTCTCCAACGTCAACCGACAACGGTAGCTTTCTTTCACTGGCAAATATTCAAGGCGATATTAACTGAAAGGCGGGTTTCACGGACGCAAATTTACGTTCGGATTCTTCACCTTTTTCAGCTCAGCACCATGACGAAGGCCATCAGGGGACGCGTTGCCCTGTGGGTCCCGAATACTCATGTCGCTTGATTATATTTAAAGTTCGTCGTGCGCAAGGGAGCATTGTCGAATGACTCACCTCATTGAATTCCTATTCTCGCTCATCGCTTCGTCGGC
>Ga0114931_10010532_pt1 | contig 11000 bp, 8 predicted proteins | sample 2SBtaG_FD_89579 | JGI IMG/M metagenome (GOLD analysis project Ga0114931, IMG submission 89579) | Deep subsurface microbial communities from Kolumbo volcano to uncover new lineages of life (NeLLi) - 2SBTROV14_V59a metaG | ecosystem: Environmental > Aquatic > Marine > Volcanic | place: Kolumbo...
AGTATGTGCATAGCATCATACACAAATAAGATTACTACCAATGGCAAAAATTTTGTCAGTGCTTAACCTTAATGAATTAGTTCTGAAATTATGGGAAGCGTCTACTAATTTTGACATTCCTCAGTGAAACAAATTATTAAATCAGACTTATGCTAAGCACTGACAGCCATGGTAGTAATCTTACTTGTAATCTAAACTATGCACATACGTATATTAATCAATATATAATTGCAACAAGAACTCGCTTAATCTGACTAAACCTTACCTTTCCTGGGTCTTCTGAAGGATTATTGTCTCCTTTTAAAATAAAGTATTTTCCCTGCTCATCGTAGCCTATATCAATTACTCTGTGAATCACAGTGCCTGTTGAGTATTTACTCTCATATGCAACAATATCACCAATTTCTATTTCATTCTCTGAAGTAGGAACAATATGTATTGCATTAGCACCCTTATCAAGTACAGGGTCCATTGAGTTGGTATCTGTAAAAGTTGACCACTCAGGGTTTTTGACATTTATAACGACACTATCATCATATACATGGATTTGATCTTCTTTTATCCGGTCTTTTGGGCTGCTTCGCTCCTTAGAAATAATGAATGAATGAATGTCCTGGGTTTCTTCTTTGTTTATTCGAAATTCATAATTATCTTTATAGATGTCACTATATGCATTATTGCCAAACCATCCCAGTAAGAATACCAGGAACACCAGACTTATCCAGTATTTATTCATAGTAACCACCAATAAGAGACTAAAATATAGAACTAGTATTTAAATGTTTTGTTACTTAAGAGTAGTCATATTATTTTTACATATGTTACCTAAAGGCTCTGTAGAATTCCTTTGGTTTTTTGTCAGGAATGGAACATTTCAAACAGATGGAAATAGGAAAATTCTATGCACCCTATCTCAACCTTATTGTTTCAAGGTTTCTTGGTGCTACACTTTCAATCCTATAAACTTTGTGTATAGAACTAGCTAAATCCAAACATCTGGACGCTTCTCCATGGTTAACTATTACTTTTCTTGGTTTAGGAACTAATTTGTAGATATAACTCATCAATTGTTTTCGTCCACTGTGGCCAGTAAAACCTTCAATTGTGTTTATTTCCATTTTTATCTCAACCATTTCCTGTTTATTACCATTTGCAAAAGCAATTTCACGCTCGCCTCTTTGGATTCTTCTACCAAGTGAGCCTTCTCCCTGGTATGCAACAAATACAAGAGAATTCTTGCTACTGCCTGCAAAAGCTTTTAGGTACTGAACACTGGGACCACCTACAAGCATACCAGAAGTGGCCATCACAATACATGGCTTGCCTTCTTCTATCAATTCTTTTCTCTCTTTTGCTGAACCAATACTTTTAAACATCTCATTCAAGAAAGGATTCTGGTTCTTATGAAAGATTCTTTTCCTTACCTGGTTGTTTAAAAATTCTGGGTATGCTGAGTGTATTGCTGTTATATCCCATACCATACCATCAATATAGACAGGAACAGGCTCAAGTTCGCCATTTCTGACCAAACTTTCAACAATAAGCATTACCTCCTGTGCTCTTCCACTTCCAAGAACAGGAATCAAAATTTTTCCTTTTCGTTTGATTGTTTTAGTAATAATATCTGCTAAAAATTTTTCACACTCCCTTTTTGGTGGTAAGACACTATCTCTTCCACCATATGTTCCTTCAATAATAAGTGTTTCAAGTCTTTGAAATTTTGTGGTTGCAGGCTCTAGTAATTGTGTTTTTCCATATTTTTGATCACCTGTGTAAAGAATGTTATGCAACCCATTGCCAATATGCAGGTGAACCATCGCACTACCAATTATATGGCCTGAATTATGAAGAGTAATCCTTATATCAGGAGTTATGTCACTAACTTCATCAAAATCAAGGCATATTGTGTGTTTAACCATCTCCTTGACATCATCACTTGAGAATATTGGCTCTTTTCCATCTGATCTCATAATCTTGATATAATCAAGCAAAAGCAGAGCCATTACATCCCTTGTTGGCTCTGTACAGTAAACAGGGCCCCTATAATCATATTTAAATAAATAAGGTATAAAACCGCAATGGTCCAAATGACTATGTGAAATTATTACTGCATCAAGTTCATTGACTCTAAATTCTGGTACTTCAAGAGAAGGGTATGCATCCTTGTCTGATGCAACATCAACACCACAATCCAGCAAAACTCTTGATTCTGGTGTTTGAAGCAAAATACAGCTTCTTCCAACCTGTCTTCCTGCACCAAGCCATGTCATACGTATCCATTCATGTTTTTTCTCTCTTATCCAACCATCATAAATCCTATGACCTACTTTGTCAAGAAATTTTCTTCTATTGTCGCTGTTTTGGAACAGGACTGCACGAATATTTTCAATGAGCTGACTTCTTATTGCAGGAGTTCTTCTTATAAGAGGTATCCACAATGTTTTTTCTCTTATTTCTTTTAGAAGAGCTCCTTGTTTTCCAATTGCAAGACCTGGTTTTTCAGCTTCTATAACAACCTGACTTCTTTGTGCATCAAAGATTACCTGAGAAACACCTGCTTCTTCAGGAATTATGCTTCGTATCTCTTTTTCTGCTTTTTCAAGTTCCATAAGTATGCTTGGATCTGGACGAAGCTCTATTCTTTTCTTTATTTTATGCACAATATCCTTTATCATGCCATTATTATTGAAGAAAAAGTCGCGGCTTTTAGTATATAGTACAATATTTGCAGCTTCAAAACATGCCTCGCTTATTTTATCTTCTGGCAAGTACTTCATAATTTCTTTAATTATTTTACTCATTGTTAACCTTAAGAATTTATTCTTGAATACCTGTATTGATGGCTTTATCAAAAATTCTTTCAATGCCTTTTTTTGTTATTGAGATTATTGCCAGGCCGTTTCCCGTTGCAATGTCTCTTTGAAGAGCAGCATTAATTGATTTTATTGCAAGTGATTTTCCTTCTTCGATGCTCATATCTGGTTTGTATAATGTTTCCAGAACACCAAGAGCCATGACACTACCGCTTCCAGAACAGACAAATGTTTCTTCTTCTGTCAGACTTCCGTCAGCAAAAACATCAAATAGATAAAAACCAGTATTATCTTTTCCACCCATTAAAAAATGACTTACTCCTGGAATCATAGACATCCTTCTTATGTTATTATATACCATGCCTGCTAAAAGATTAGCGCCTTCTTTTACAGTTGCATCTCTTCCTGTTCTAAGTTCTTTTAAATTCAGTTCTGCCTGAATTAACTTACATAACAATTGGGCATCTGATACTGTTCCAGCCATTGTAAGAGCCATATTCTTATTTATTTCAAAAATCTTGTTTGTTTTTTTATTTACAACCAAGTACCCAGCAGTTGCTCTTTTGTCTGCTGCAAGAATTATACCGTCTTTGCATACTAATCCTACTGTTGTAGTTCCTTTCAGAATATTTTTTTCGTCAACCATAATTTAACACCTAAGAACTAATTTCTTAAACCCTTGGATTAAGTATTCTTATTTAAATGTTTCGATTAACCAAATAGAAATCCCACAAGCGAAAATTTTTTACATGCCTATGCGCATTTATTATTTGTTCTTCAAATATAACGACATACCCAAAAATATTTAAGGAATACTATGTAATCATGTTCCATGAATAAGGAAAACGATGTTGTAATGGTCTTTTGTGCACACAATGATGATAATATAATAGGTGCTGGTGGCACTCTTGCCAAATACATCAAACAGGGCATTGATGTTGTAGCAGTTATATTTTCATATGGAGAATCAACACATCCATGGCTTAAAGACAAGGAAGTAATTAAAATGCGGGTTGATGAATCACAAAAAGCAGACAAAATAATTGGCGCAAATAAATTGTATTACCTTGGACTCAAAGAGGGAAAATTTCTTGATGAAATAAATGATAAAAAAATTAAGCTTAAACTGAAGAGAATGATAAACATGCTTCATCCAACCAAGATATTTACACATTCAAAAGATGATCCTCATCCAGATCATAGAGCTGTAAACAAAGTAATAATGGATGTTACCAGCATAATTCGTCATAAGAGCGAGATTTACTCATTCGATATATGGAATCCTTTCAATGTAAGACAGAGGGATACGCCAAAACTTGTTGTTGATATTACCAAGACATTTAACCTTAAACTTAAAGCAATAAAAAAACATCAAAGCCAGTGGCTTGCATTGATGACCATGATCCCTGCAATATATATACGTGCACTTTTAAATGGTCTTTATATAGGTGTTAAATATGCAGAAGTATTTGCAAAACTCAGGTGAAAATTACCTAAAAACCAAAGAGAGTTCCAAATGAAAAAACTATTGATTGCAACTGATTGTTTTTTACCTAGATGGGATGGGATAGTCAGATTTTTGCTTGAAGTACTTCCTAGTTTATCAGAAGATTTTGAAATTACAATTGTTGCTCCGGATTTTGGTGAATATAAGACACTGCTTGGTGTAGAAGTTGTAAGGTTCCCTGTTCTTAAGATTAATTTTGGTGATATTGAGTTTACCAGACTAAATTACTTCAAAATAAAGAGATTAGTTAAAGAGTCTGACCTTGTTTTTACACAAACAATTGGTCCGATTGGTACATCTGCTATAAAAGCTGCAAAAAAGACAAAGACTCCCTGCGTAGCTTTTGTGCACTCAATTGAATGGGAACTTACAACAAGAAGCATAAAAAACCTAAAATTTTTAGTTAATGCATTTACGAGGAGATTTGCGCGTAAAAGGTATAACAAATGTGATATTTTAATAATACCATCAGAAGAAGTTATGGAAAAACACAAGAAAAATAAAATCTTTGTACCAAAAGAAATAGTGCACTTGGGAACAGATACTAAGAAATTTTCACCTGTCACCGACAAAGCAGAAGCTAAAAAACATCTGGAGATAGACCCTTTTGCAAAAATAATTGGGTTTACCGGTCGCATCGGAAGAGAAAAAGACCTAATAACTTTGTACCGCGCTTTTAGAAGAGTTGAAAAAAAACACCCTGATGCAAAACTCCTCATTGTCGGCAAAGGAGTAAAAGAGCTTGAAAATATGTTTTCATCCAGCAGAAACATCATTCTTCCAGGCTCTGTTGATAATGTGACAGACTATCTTCGTGCAATGGATATATTTGTCTTGCCTTCTCTTACAGAAACCTCTTCTCTTGCTACGATGGAGGCCATGGCATGCGGCCTTCCAGTCATTACAACACCTGTTGGTTTTGTAAAAGAATATATTAAAAACAAGAAGAACGGCATGTTCTTTCCGTTCAAGAATTCGCTTGTGCTCTCAATGAAAATTTCAATGCTTCTTGAAAATGAAGAGTTCAGAGAGTACCTTGGCAAAAATGCAAGAAAAACAATTGAAGAGAACTTCAGATGGGCAGATACTGCAAATAAAGTCAAGCTGATTCTTAAGACCTTTTCTAGTGGATGAACAGTTTGTAACTATAGTTTTTCATAACAAAAATTCGACGATAGACAGCTATCCCCAACCTAAAGGCCTTGGGTATTACGCTTGGCTATAATAGTCGAATTTTTGGAATTGTAAATTCCGACCTAAAGGTCGAGGTATTAATTCCTTATGAAAATTCCTCTCGATGGTCGGAATTTCCAATAAACATTTTCTAAATGAACACGCACTATAGTTTCAGACTAACAACCTTGCTCATCGAATGCTCACCCATTGAAACACCATAGAGTGTATTTGCACGAGAGATGATATTATCATTATGAGAAACCATGATATACTGAGCTTTTTTTGAATAATTTTCAACAAGCCATGACAGTTTTTCAGAATTCTTTTTATCAAGTGCAGCATCAACCTCATCAAACACATAGAATGATGCAGGATCGTGTTCCTGTATTGCAAATATAAATGCAAGTGCAGTAAGAGTTTTTTCACCGCCAGAGAGGCTTCTTATGTCAAGATACTTTCTGCCGGTTATTCTTACTTTTATCAAAAGACCTGCAGACAGAGGATCTTTTGGATTTTCAAGCTCAAGAAATGCTTCGCCTTTTGTTGTCAGTTTCTTGAACATCTCCTGAAAAAATTCATCAATGATATCATATATTTTCATGAAACTATCTTTTTTCTTTGTTTCAATCTCATTTATCATGACAAGAACATTTTCTTTTTCATCCCCTAATTTTTGCTGTTTTTCAATCAATAAATTATATTCTTTCTCTATTTTATCATAGACCTCAAGAGCACGCATGTTGATACTGCCTGCAGATTCCATCAGTCTTTCCATCTGCCATATTTCTTTTTTTAGTTCTTCTTCTGTTTTTCCTTTAAAGATCTCTAGTCCTTCATATTTTTTTGATTCTTCAATAATTCCTGCAAGCTCTGCTTTTATTTCTGCTCTGTTGATTGATAACAGGTTTCTTCTTTGCTCAATGTTTCTGATGGTCTCTTCTGTCCTGATTAATTTATTCTCTTTTTTTTGCATACCACTATTTAACTTATCCTTTTCAACATATAGTGATTTATTTTTTCCATAGAACTTTTTTTGGATTTTTTCTTTTTCCGCAAGTAATTTTGTCTGAGTCTTTATTTTTTCTTTGAGTGTTTCGTTATCATTTTTGAACTTTTCTTCTTCTTTTTCAATTTCTATTATTACTTTTGCATGCTTATCTTTTTCTGGCATCACAATATTTTGCATTTGCATTTTTGCACTCTTCATGTTAGCATCAATCCTAATTAATTCTTCCTTAAAATCTGTTTGTTTCTGTTCATAAGTATTGAGTTCTGCAAGAACAGTTGGGCTTCTCATCTGATTGATTTTTGACCTTAACTGTTGCTTTTTGACTTTTATATCAGTAAGCTCTTTTATCATGGAATTAAGTTTTTTCTGAATTTCAAATGAACTCTTCTCTATTTCATCTAATTTTGCAACATAATCTTTTTTCTCATTTTTTGATGCGCTTGTATCATCTGATTCTAAATGCAAGGACCTTTCAGATTTGATAATTTCACCCTCAAGATTTGCCTTGAACTGCCTGAATTGGATGATTTTTTCTTCATTTTTCTCTCTTAACATCTCTATTCTTGATACAATACTGTTCATTTCTGCTACGATTTTTTGTTTTTCTTTTATTTCGTTTGTAAGTTCCTTTTCCTGAAAACCCAAGCCTGATTTTTTTTGCCGGAAACCCCCTCGCATTGCACCGCTTTTCTCAACAAGGTCTCCATCAAGTGTAACCATCCTGTTTGTCCCAATACCCATACGGCGTGCAACATCAATGTTATCAACAACAACCGTATTTCCAAAGACATATGAAAAAGCATTCTTGAATTTTGGCTCAAAATCTATTAGTTCTAATGCATTTCCATGAACACCGCCACCATTTACCTTGCTTTTTGAGTCCGAAGGTTTTATCTTATTAAGTGGAAGGAATGTTGCAGTTCCAAGCTTATTTTTCTTAAGAAATTTTATGCAATTTGCAGCAGTCTTATCAGTATCAACAACAATACTTTTGATTCTAGCTCCCGCGGCAACCTGCAGAGCTGTTGCAAACCTGCTTGAAACATTGCCAAGCTCTGACATTGTTCCAAAAACTTCTCCGAATTTATTCTTAGCACCAAGAATGCTTCTTGTTGCCATGCTATCAGCAAGAGATTGTTTTACTGCACCGCTTTTTGCTTCAAGTTTTGCGAGAGTATCATTTGCATCAAGTAATTTTGTTCTGGCATTTCCAAGTTGTGCTGCATGAGAAGAATCATCATTTAAGAGTTTATTAAGTTCCAGAGTAATTTTCTTGAACTCTGTTTTTTTTTGTTTTAATTTTTCGATTTCTGTTTTGTGCTCTTTTTCAACTTCAAGAACTTTCATTATTTTTTCATCAATTGTGCGCAGGTAAATCTCAAATTTATCTTTCTCCCTTAACAAATTTTGTTGCTTTTCTCTTAATTCCTGAATCTGTTTTTGTTTCTCTTCTGCTTCTTCATCAAACTTGTCCATGTCAAGTTCCATAGAATTTGAATCCTCAATTTTATGCTTTTTCTTAAACACAACAATCTTATTTTGAAGTGCATCAATATTTTTCTGAATAGATTCCCTATTCTTATCTTCAGTAGTTTTACTATTGTTGAATTCTTTTATCCTCTCATCAAGTTCTGACAAGTAACCTTGCAGTTGGTCTTTTCTTGCATGTACTCTATTAACTTCATTTTCGTTTGAGCTTATTCTTGTTTTGTTTGTTGCAATATCAATCTTTAGCTGCTCAATGTCTTTCATGATAGTTACTTGCTCTTTTTCACCTTTTTCCTCAATCTCTTTTGTAATTTCATGGATTCTGTCCTTTGTTTCCTGAATATTCTTTTTGAGAGAGTCTACCTGTTCTTGTGTTTTCTTGATTTCAGAATCAAAATTTTCAATCTGTTTGTCTATTTTTTGTTTTTTTTCTTCTCTATTCTTTTTTTGAATATGATTTTGAGTTGCTTTGCTCTTTTTTAGTTTATCAACAACTTCTTTGTATTTAAGTGCCTGGTCCCTGTCTTTTTTTAATTCTTTGAGATGGGTTTTTCTTTCACTCAAGATTATGTCTGCTTCATTTAGTTTGTTTTCAACTTTACTCAGTTCATTTAATGCTTTGTTTTTTTTCTCTTCATATTGACTGATGCCTGCAATATCTTCAATAATTACTCTTCTCTCACCAGGACTCATCTCAACAAGCTGTACAATATCACCCTGAAGAACAATATTATATCCATTCGGGTCAATGTTAGCGATTGATAAAATATCAAGAACTTGTTGTTTTGTTCGTGTCTGATCATTTATTTTATAGATACTTTGTCCGGTCTTCTTAACAATTCTTGTAATTTTTATTTCTTCATCATCAGAAGGAAATATTTTTTTTTTATTGTCAAAAAAAATACTTACTTCTCCTTGCTTTGATGGTTCTTTTTTTTTGCCACCATTATATATTAGATTTGCTGCCTTGTCTGCTCTTAAACCCTTGGCTGAGCCTTTCCCCAAAACAAAACAGAGCGCATCAAGTACATTACTCTTGCCAGAACCATTCGGACCAAGAATACAATTGAAATCATTTCCGAATTCCATACTTACTTTATTCCCAAAGGACTTAAAACCCTTCATGAATATTCTATTTATCTTTGTCATCAGCAAACCTATGTAAAAATCATTTTTTGTTCATATTTAAACCTTTTGATTAGCTGGGCAACTAGCAAAGAAAACCATAAAGATAAATAAGTTAACAACAGAGTTGCTTATTCCATTTATTGTTAAATTAGTTAACTCAAATTTTCAAAGATTATTATATTTAAAAAAGATGAGTTTCACACATATTGTTAAATTATTTAACAAATCAGGTTAAAAAGATGTTCTTTGTTATACTATTTCCCTATGAGAATTCACCTAACTTTTTCTGATTTTTGTCTTTATCTACTCTTTTCCAGCTTATCCAGCTTTTTCTAAAGATTGGAAGATTGTGTTTTGTGTTTAGAAATTTTTGGGTTTTTGCATCTGTTAAATAGCCTGAACCAAAATCACCATATATCCCTCTCAATGTTTCGATTGATTTGTCACGCGTTACTTTTGCAAGAATTGATGCTGCTGAAACAACAGGATAGTTTTCATCTGCTTTATGTTCAAGAACAAGAATTGTTTTTTGATTCACCCTGTTTCTTACATATTCTGTAAACTTTTCTATATTAATGCTTGGACAGTCTGCAATAAGTTTTCCAGGTCTGAACTTTTCCCAGAGCTCAATCATTTTGTCTGCTTCCAGCCAATTAAGATTATGATTTGGATCATTGAGTGATGTATCAATCTCTGATGGTGAAACAATCAGAAGTTCATAACCATCAACAATTGTTACAATTTTTTTGTATAACTCTTCACGCTGTCCTGCAGAATACTGTTTTGAATCCTTTAACCCAAGAATTTTCAGTTTATTCAACCTGTTTTCATCAATCAGAACACCAGCAAGAACCATAGGTCCAATAACAGGTCCACGACCTGCTTCATCAATACCAAGGATTTTCATTGTAAATTAAACAATATAATAATATAAAAAATTATTGAAGTTTGCGCTGTTTCAATAAACTCTTACATATGTTCAAGTGCACTCTGCATGAGCGGAATAATAGCTTCTGCTTCCTCTTTTGTCATGCGTCCAAGTTTTGCAAAACTAAGTTTATCTTCTGCATTTTTATTCTCTCTTGAGATTTGCATCTTTGGGATTCCTTCATTATAAGAGAATACGCTAACTGTAATTTTTGTCCTTTCAAATTCCTTTGACATACTAAATTTTTCTTCATCTAAATTTTTATCAAATGCCATTTCCGATTCACCTTTTATTTAACTTTACTTCTCAAAATGTTTCTCATTCTTTTGTAAAGAAATGAACTGCGTCGGCCGGGATTCGAACCCGGATAAACGGCTCTCTTCATCAATTAAGACTTGGAAGGCCGTTGTCATAGCCGTTAGACCACCGACGCATATTTGTGAAAGAATTGATGTTTGATTTATAAAATTTGCTTAAACATTTTAAAGGATCCTTTGAATAAACTATTTATATGCTTCCTTATGAAGTTCTTTAAACACTTCAAAAAACTGTTTAAAATCCTCATCTTTAATGCTTGCTCCAGCAGCAAATTCATGACCACCGCCATACCCATCACATCCAACAAGTGCTTTATCCAAGAGTGGGGGAATTACAACTTTGTTTGAGCGAAATGATAATTTAAGCTCACCATTTTTTCGCCTGGCAATAATGACTGTTTTATCAGGGTTATGATAAATCATCTGGTTTGAAAGATCTGATGAAAACGCAATCTTGTTATCTGGATAAATAAAAAGAATAATGTTATCTTTTGCAACTGTTTTTTTTGCCTCTGTTAAAAGTTCCTGATAATCTTTATCAATCTCTTTAAATTTTTTATATATGAACCTTGCACGAGTATTTTCCTGATTTAATATCTCGTATGGGGTTTTTACCCTTGTCAATGCCTTAATG
>Ga0114931_10010533_pt1 | contig 11000 bp, 9 predicted proteins | sample 2SBtaG_FD_89579 | JGI IMG/M metagenome (GOLD analysis project Ga0114931, IMG submission 89579) | Deep subsurface microbial communities from Kolumbo volcano to uncover new lineages of life (NeLLi) - 2SBTROV14_V59a metaG | ecosystem: Environmental > Aquatic > Marine > Volcanic | place: Kolumbo...
GCCGGCGCTGGGCGATTCGGCTCCGGTCCTCTCCACCCGGGCGCCGGGAGGCTCGCGGGTCCACGTTGGCGCCGGCGACGACGGCAGCTTCGGCGTCAGCGTCCAGAACGTCGACGGGCGCTCACTCGTGTTCGTGCGCAATCCCACGGGGCAGTGGTCGGCGGTCGATCTGGACGCTGTAGCCGGCGGGCCCGAGGGAACCGGGTCGCTCCAGTCGTGGGTGGATCGCAAGGACGGGCTCGTCTACGTCGCCAAGGCCGTGGATGAGGGGCTGTTCCTGTACCGTCGCGACGCCGGCGGGATCTGGTCGGTTCGGAACCTGACGCGTGGTATTGCCGGGGCCGCCACGATCACGGGTGCGATGACGGTCTTCACGTCGGTGCCGGGTCAGGTGTACGTCGGCGGGCTGGACTCGGCTGGTGACTTGGTCCTGTACCATCAGACGGGGGGCGCCTCCGGCGGGCGGTTCGACTGGTCGTTCAAGGACGTGACGGCGGAGGATCTGACGCCGGCCGGGGTATCGACGCCGCAGTTCGTTGGATCGATGATCAGTTACGTGACGCCCTGGAACGGGCTGAACATCGCGGGTCTGGATGCGCAGGGTCGAATCCGTGCGATCTGGTGGGCGCCGGGGCTGTCGGCGTGGCGCTCGTCGGACCTGAGCGCGTCAACGGGGGCGCCGACGCTGACGGGGGGCTTGACCGCCTTCGTGACGCCGTGGAAGGGCGTGAACCTGGCGGGCGTGGACGAGAGCGGGGCGTTGTCGGTGACGTGGTGGGTTCCGAGTTTCGGCGGCAACTGGCGAACGAGCGATTTGTCGGGGCTGATCGGGGGGCCGACCCTGTCGGCCCAGAGCCTGTCGAGTTTCGTCACGCCGTGGGGGGCGCTGAACATCGCGGGGCTGGACTCGCAGGGCAAGGTCCGGGTGTACTGGTGGGCGCAGACGACCTCGGCTTGGCGAGTGGCGCCGCTGAGCGACGTGATCCCGAACGCGCCGCTGCCGGCGGACCGCATCTCGGGAGTGACGGCGAGCACGGGCAGCATCAGCCTGTTCGGGACGACGGGCGATGGCGACGTGGTCCGATACACATGGAGTCCCGGCTCGACGTGGGGAGCCGAGGACCTGACGACGTTGGCCGGTGTATGAGGCTTGGCAGGGGGGGCTCAAGTCGGGGCCGGCTGAACCGATACCTGAACTGACGCCATCGGCCGTACTCACGTGCGGCGTGGTATCGGAGCGCTCCATGGAGACCCAGGCCCGGTTCTCGATCAAGAGATTGATACGTCGGGAATCCGTTGCGGGTCCGATGGGTATCGGACTGATGGCGATCATGGTCGTGGCGCTGGGCGCGTCAGCGGCCTGGGCCGTCCTGACCTCGGTCCGCCAGACTCGCGCGGCGCACCTGCGGCAGACCCTGGTTGCGGGCGAACTGGTTGCCGAGACCGTGGAGATGATACTCACGCGGGGTGATCTGCCCGCGGCTCGCCGGCTCGTGCTGGACGCCGGGCGCATGCTCAATCTGGAACGGTGCAGCGTGGTCCTGCCGGACGGGGGCATCGTGGCCGACGCCGATCCGAACCGCATCAACGTGAACGAGCTGGATGACTCGTGGTCGGGTCAAGTGGCGTTGGCCGCGGGCGGCGCGAGCAGCGCGACGATCCCGATCCAGATCGGCGCACGGGGCCAAGCAGCGCTGGTGATCGATGTGGCGCCGGTGGATACCTCCGGAAGTGCGTGGCGCATCGGGGCGGGCATGGGATTTGTTTCGCTCATCGCGCTGCTGAGCTCGGGCACGATCTACAGGCGGAATCGGCGGAACCTGGGCGCGGTGGGGGCGGTCCGCGAGGCGCTGCTGGCCCTGGGCGAGGGTGAGTCCGACCAGCAGGCGCTGCTGGTCAGCGAGGCGTTCGGCCCCGAGGCCCGGGCGTGGAACGGGATGGTCAGGCAGCGGGACCGGCTGGTGCGTCAGCAGGAGGACGCCTCCATCACGGGAGTCGAAAGCGCGGACAAGCCGGAGGACACGCACCTGGCCTGGGCGTGTGATGCGCTGCGCCAGGGGCTCATGCTCATGGACGAGAACCTGCAGGTGCGCTACGCCAACGGGGCATCTGCGCGGCTGCTGGGTGTCTCGCGCGAGCAGATGTCCGGAGTCAACGCCCTGACGTTGATCGAGGACGACGGCGCTCGGGAGTTGGTCCGCAGCGTAACGGGCGGGGGTGTGCACCGATGGAGGAGCGTCAAGGTTGATCGGGGCTCCGCCTCCCAGCGGGCCGTACTGCGATTCAGTGTGCGGCCGCTGGGCCAGGGCGATGGCGACGGGCTGGTGCTCGTGATCGAGGACGTGACGCAAGCCCGGATCGCCGAGGAGGCCCGGCACGCGTTCGTGGCCCAGGCGACGCACGAGCTGCGCACGCCGCTGACAAACATCCGCCTCTACGTCGATGAGGCGCTCGAGGCGGAAGGCGACCCGACCGAGCGGGCGCGGGCGTTGAACGTGATCAACCAGGAGTCGGCACGCCTGGAGCGGATCGTCAGCGATCTCCTGTCGGTCTCGGAGATCGAGGCGGGCTCGCTCGGGCTCCGGGAGGGGGACGTTCGCATCGACGCGGTCCTGGCCGATCTGGAGGCCGACTACATCGCCCAGGCGGCGGACAAGAGCATCGAGTTGGAGTTCGATCTTCCGCCCAAACTCCCGATGATCCGCGGGGACCGTGAGAAGATCGTGGTCGTTCTTCAGAACCTGGTGGGCAATGCGATCAAGTACACGCCTTCGGGGGGCAAGGTCCGGGTGATCGTGAGCGACGAGGGCGGGATGCTGCGCGTGGAGGTGAGCGACACTGGCCTGGGGATCGACGAGCAGGATCAGGACCGGGTCTTCGAGCAGTTCTACCGGGCCGACGATCGACGGATCAAGGACATCAAGGGCTCGGGCCTGGGCCTGGCGTTGGCGCGTGACATCGCGCGTCTGCACGGCGGGGACATCACGGTTCGATCGCAGGTGGACGTGGGGAGCACGTTTACGGTAACGCTGCCGGCCCTGGCCGAGGCGGCCTGAGCGGATGGGAGTCGGACAGTGGAGATCCAGGAACACAGGCAGGGTGCGGTGACGGTGCTGGCGCCCAAGGGCCCGCTGATCGCCGATGAGATCGAGGCGTTCGCCGAGCGGGCCATGGGTGTCTCACGCGAGAGCCTTGGGCGAATGGTTCTGGATGCGACGTCGATCCCATTCGTCGACAGCGCGGGGCTCGAGGCGCTGGTCTCCGTGAGCGAACTGCTCAGCGAGGCGGGGCAGTCGCTCAAGATCTGTGGCGCCAATGACACGATCCGGGAGGTGCTGGAACTGACGGACCTGGGGGATCTGTTCGAGCACTATGAAGACGCGGCCTCGGCTGCCAGGAGTTTCGTGTGACCGGCCAGACCAAGCGATTGCGGGTCGGTGAGACGCTCGTCGACCAGGGTCTGCTGACGCCCGAGCAGCTCGAGGGGGCGCTCAAGGTCCAGAAGAACACCGGGGGGATGCTCGGCGAGATACTTGTCGAGCAGGGGGTGATCGGCAGCGGCGTGTTGGTCGGGGCTCTGGCGCGGTGCATCGGGCTCAAAGGGTGCACGCTCCGGCACGGGCTGATCGATCCATCGCTGCTCAAGGTGGTCGGCGAGGAGGAGTGCCTGCGGCTGGAAATAATCCCCATGTTCCGCGTGCGGGACACGATGACGGTGGCGATGGCCGAGCCACAATCGCTCCCGGCGATCGATCGGCTCCGGTTGCTGACGGGGTGCCGGATCCGCCCGGTTCTGGCGCTGGGCTCGAACATCCGCGAGTACGTCAAGAAGTACGCGGGGGGCAACGTTGATGTCGACGAGTTCCTGACGTCGCTGACCGAATCGGACGTCGAGGTCGTCGAGCGAGAGACCATCGACGAGGGGCCGGCGACGGACCTGGACCAGCTGGTCGAGGGCAGCCCGATCGTGAACCTGGTCAACGTGGCGCTGCTGACGGCGGTGCGTGAGGGGGCCAGCGACATCCACATCGAGCCGAGCAAGCGCGGGACGCGCATCCGCTACCGGATCGATGGGATGCTCCGCGACCTGATGAAACCCCCGCCGGGGATGCACGCGGCGATCGTGTCCCGGCTCAAGGTCATCGGGAAGATGGACATCGCCGAGAAGCGTCTTCCCCAGGAGGGTCGCGTCCACATCATCGCCGAGGGTCGGGAGATCGACCTGCGCGTGTCGAGCATGCCGACGCTGCTGGGCGAGAAGCTGGTGGTGCGGATCCTGGACAAGGCGAACCTGCGGATCCGCCTCGAAGACCTGGGATTCCGCAAGGCGGCGATGGAGGCATTCAAGCGCTCGCTCGAACAGGCGCACGGGCTAGTGCTCGTGACCGGCCCGACCGGGAGCGGCAAGACCACGACGCTCTACTCGGCGCTGGATCTGCTGCGCAGCCCGGAACGGAACATCGTGACCGTCGAGGATCCGGTCGAGTACCAGTTGGACCTGACCAACCAGGTGCAGGTCAGCGACTCGATCGGTATGACGTTCGCCCGGGCGCTGCGGAGCATCCTGCGCCAGGATCCGGACATCATCATGATCGGCGAGATCCGCGACGAGGAGACGGCACACGTGGCCGTCCAGGCCGCGCTGACCGGGCACATGGTGCTGGCGACGCTGCACACCAACGACGCGCCGAGCACCGTGGCCCGGCTGATCGACATGAACGTGCAGTCGTACCTGCTTGCCAGCGCGCTCAACGGGGTGGTTGCCCAGCGTCTTGCCAGGACGGTCTGCCGGAGCTGCGAGACGCGCTACTACCCCACGGAGCAGGTGCTCGCCGATGCCGGTCTGGAGCAGAACGCGGGCCGGTCCTTCCGCAAGGGCGCCGGATGCAAGCAGTGCAACGACACGGGGTTCCAGGGGCGGATCGGGATCTATGAGGTGATGGAAGGATCGACGGCGATTCGGCGTCAGATCCATGTTCGAGCCGCGACGCACAAACTGCGCCAGACGATGATTCAAGATGGGGCGTTGACGCTGCGTGATGAGGGCATTCGCCTGGCGCTGGAGGGCCGAACAAGCCTGGAGGAGGTCCTGCGGGTCACCCGCATCGATGAGCAGGAGCCCGAGACGGGTCAACCGGCCACGGGCGAGAACAGGCCCGGCCCGATACCTGGTCAGCGGGAGGCGGCATGAGATTCATCTACACCGGATATGAGCGATCGGGGAAACCGGCGCGCGGCACGATCGAGGCCCCCGACGCCGATTCAGCGCAAGAGCGCCTCCGCGGGCAAGGCGTTTTCGTGACCGACATCACGGACGCTCAGGAGCACGATTCGCCGCGTGCCAGGGGCGCTGGCGGCCGGAGCGGACTGATGGTCCGGGGTCGGCACCGGAAACTGGCGTCCTTCTCGCGGCAACTGTCGATCCTGGTTGCCAACGGAACGCCGGTTCCCGAGGCGCTCGGGGCGATCAATCGGCAGACGAAGGATGTGCAGTGGGCGGCGCTGATCGGCGAGGTCAACAAGCAGGTGCAGGAGGGGGCGAGCCTGTCCGAGGCGATCCAGTCGCATCCCGAGACGTTTGATCCGGTCTTCTTCAGCCTGATCGCGGCCGGCGAAAGCGGGGGAAACCTGGACGTAATGCTCCAGCGTCTGGCGAAACTGACCCGGCAGCAGTTGCACGTACGCAACTCGGTGAGCGGCGCCATGCTCTACCCCGCGCTGCTTCTGATGGCGTCCGTGATTGTTCTGGGTCTGTTGATCACGTTTGTCTTGCCGAGGTTTGCGGGGCTCTTCGAGACGCTCGATGCTCCGCTGCCCCCGACCACGGAGGCGCTGATGGCCGTGAGCAACATACTCCGCGGATACTGGTGGGCGATCATCCCGGGGGTGGGGTTGATGGGTGTTGGTTTGGGGATCTGGTTGACCTTTCCGAGCGGGCGTCGCGCTGCGCAGACGGCGCTGCTGCGTGCGCCGAAGATCGGGTGGATCACGCGTGGCTTCGCGGTGGCTCGGATCGCGCGTCTGCTTGGGCTGCTGGTCTCCAGCCGGGTTCCCCTGCTCGATGCGCTGGACCTGACGCAGGCCTCGATGACGAACCACCACTACCGCGATCTGATCGCGCGGGCGCACGAGAGCGTGACCATGGGTGAGCCCGTCTGGACGGCGTTCGACGACACCTGGCTGGTCAGCCCGGCTACGGCCGAGGCGATCCGAAACGGCGAGGAGGCGGGTCAGATGGGTCCGTCGCTCGTGAAGTTGGCCGACTTCCTGGATGAGGACAACGAGGTGATCGTCCGGTCGCTGGTGAGCATCATCGAGCCGGTGATCCTTCTGGGGCTTGGCGCGGTGGTGGCGCTGGTGGCCATAAGCATGTTCCTCCCGTTGTTCGATCTGACCTCGATGACGGGGGGGGCGTCGTGATCGGGCCGGGCCCGCGCGTGCATTCGATGATCGGGCTGGATATCGGCACGCGCGCGATCAAGGCCGCCCAGGTCCGGACGGTGCGTGGATCGTTGCGTCTGTCGTCCTGGATGGTTCTGGATCGGCTCAGTTCCGGCGAGCAGTTCGACGAGGCCGAAGCGGTCCGCCTGGGAGACGTGCTCTATCGGTGCGGGTTCCAGGGGCGCGTCGTGGCAGTGTCGGTGCCGGATGAACTGACCTTCGGGGGGGAACTTGGACTGCCCCCCAGATCGCCCGGCGTTCCCGTCGAAGCGATCGCGCGCAGCGAACTGGGTCGGGCGCACCGGCGTGATCCGAACAGCTTCGAGCTGGCCCTGTGGGATCTGCCCTCGCAGAAGCGTGGGGCGGAGGAGTGCCGTGCGCTGGCCATGGGCCTCCCGCACAAGGCGGCGGCATCGTACGTGGACGCCCTGGAGCGGGGCGGGTTGGAAGTAGCGCAGGTTACGCCGGCGGCAACGGCGCTGGGTCGGCTGTGCGAGTTGTCGGGCGCCAGCGGGCAGTGGGCGATCCTGGACATGGGCTGGTCGTCGGCCAAACTGGTGCTCTGGCTGGACGGGCGGATCCTGCACAGGCGGGCGATGCCCGACGAGGGTCTGCGCGCGATGTGCATGGCGCTCTCGCAGGAGATCAATGCCGATGAGCGTGCGGCCGAGCGGATCGTGGCCCGGTTGGTTCGGGAGGGTGACGCCCCATCGATTCCGGGCTTCGGGTCGGGTGGCATCGGCGAGGCGATCCGCGCCCATGCGGCTGAGTTGGCCGCGGAGGTTTCCGCGTCGTTTTCGTACGTCGCACACCGATTCGGCGATCGGACGGTGGATCGGCTGCTGCTGTTGGGCGCCGGGGCCGGGGTGCCGGGAATCGCAGAGCACCTGGAGAAGGCGCTGGGGGTCCGGGTCGAGGCGGGTCAGGCCGGGGCGGTTGTGCCGGTTGTGGATGGTCGGCCTGCGGACGATGCCGACGGGCAGATCCTGCCGATCGCGGTCGGGCTGGCGTGCGTGGGCGCCTCCGGTGGGACGGGTGCGCCCAAGGCCCCGGAGGTGCCCGATCTGCTGCCCGAGGAATACCGGAGGATCCGCCACCAGCGGCGACGGATCAAGCGATGGGGAGCGGTGCTGGGGGCCACGGCGACGGTGATGCTGGCGGGCTCGATCGGGCTGCGGGCAGGGGCCGGGGGCGACGACGAGCAGATGCGGGCGGCGCTCGCCAAGATTCGAGCGGAGTCGGCCCAGCGCCAGGCACGGATCGAGGATTGGTCGGGCGAGTTGAGTCAGGTTCGAAAGGCGCTGGATCTGGCCCGATCCGTGGGCGACCATCCGGATTGGAGCGTGCTGCTGGCGCTGGTCGCCGACAGCCTCGGGCAAAACACGGTGCTCGAATCGATCAACCTGGATCCCATGGGCGGCGAGGCGGTGGCGTCTGTGTCAGGGCCCGAGCCGATCCAGACCCCGGGGGGCTACATACTGGGCCTGAGCGGGTATGGCAAGAGCCAGGTGGACGTTACCCGCCTGGCGATCCGCCTGGAGCGGTCGGGCCTGTTCGATCGGGTGAATCTCGTTCAGACGCGCTCGGCGGCGGTCGGGCAGGTCGAGGCGGTCTTCTTTCGATTCGAGTGCTCGCTCGGCGCCTCGGCGGGGGGATCGCCATGACGTGGCGCCGGATCGGATCCATCCCCGCGTGGCAGGTCCATGCGGCCGGCGTCGCGCTGGTCGCCATGATTCTGGCGTTGGTTGTGCTGATCGGGGTCCTGCCATTGGTCGGGGCCCACGCCAGGGAACGCGCGCTGCGGGAGAAGTACCAGGAGCAATGGTCGATGCTGGCCCTGGACCGGGCAAGCGAGTCGAGCCTGTCGGCCTCGCTGGCTGAGGCCAAGTCCGAGTTGTCGGAGGTTCAGATCTCGTTGCGTGGGGCCGGGCAGATCAACGCCCGCATCGGCGATCTGGCCGAGCTGGCCCGGCGCACGGGCCTGACGCTCACCGAGGTCAAGCCGGGTGCCGGACACGACCGGACCGGGTACGTGGCGATCCCGATCCTCGTCGGGGGTCGGGGCGGATTCATCGAAACAGTCGGGTTCGTGCGTTCGCTGGCCGAGTCGTTCCCGGACATGGGGATCGATTCGTTTCACCTGACGGGAGATCTGTCCGGCGCCGATGGCGGACCTCGGTTCGAGTTGGACCTGACGTGGTATGCCGGTTCAGCCGGTTCTGCGGGTCATGCCGGCGAACCGTAGCCTCGATCATGCTTGCTTTGAGGGCGTTTGTTTTGTCCAGTCTGGGTGATGAAACTCTCCCCCAGACAGAAAGTGCTCCTGGGCGTCATGGGTGTATTCGTTCTGGCGCTGGCGGCGGACAAACTGGTGCTTCGCCCGGGCACGGGTGGTGCCATCGCCGCCGCGGCGGCGACCACCGGGGTTCCCGACGACGATCAGGTCTCGATCACCGCGGTCTCCACCACCCAGGGGCCGACTCTGGCGCAGCGGCTCAAGGCACTGCGTCGCGGGGCATGGGACGGGGGGATTCGCGATGCCTTCACGCCCGGAGAGGGACTCATCCCCCGGCAGGCGTCCTCGCCCGGTCCCGTGGTTGTCCAGGCCGAGCCGGGCGAGCGGTTTGCCGAGTCGCACACGCTCACCGGGGTTGCCCCTCGCGCCACTGGCGGGACGGCGATCGTCAACGGGCACACGGTGCGTGTGGGCGAGCGCGTGGATGGCTTCCGTCTGGTTCGGGTCCATGCGGACTCGGCCCTGTTCGAACGAGAGGGGCGGCACGTGGAGATTCGGATCCGACGCGACCTCCGATAAGCACATGCGCCCGTGGGCCTGTGACGTCTGGGTAAGGGCCCGCTTCCAGACCGGGCGGTCGGGAGGCTCAATGCCCCAATCACGGGATGATTCGCCACGGTGTTCCTGCCGATGAAAGTGGGACCGGGCCGGTTGCTCGGTTCAAGTCCTTCCCATTGACAGGAGCAGATGATGTTGAGTCAAGCCAGCAGCAATACACGAGGCTTCAGCCTGATCGAACTCGTGATCGTCGTGGTGATCATCGGGATCATCGGCGCCATCGCGATCCCACGAATGAGCCGGGGTGCATCTGGAGCGGCCGATTCGGCCCTGACCGCGGACCTGGCGGTGCTTCGCAATGCAATCGACCTGTTCCACACCGAGCACGCTTCCACCTACCCCGCGGCGGCAACGATCGCCAACCAACTCACGCAGTTCACGGACGACGCCGGTCAAGCACAGGCGAACAAGGACCAGACGCACATCTACGGACCGTACCTCCGCGCGATCCCGGCCCTGCCCGTCGGTGCCAACAAGGGTCGGACGGGAATCGCCGCGGCCGACGCGGCTGGTGTCGGCTGGATCTACACCGAGGCCACGGGCATCATCAAGGCCAACACCGTCGCGGGCGAGGCGGACGATCGCGGTGTCCTGTACAGCGCCTACTAGCCCGGGCTGGCGCTCTCCGAGGGATTTGTTCCTGCCCCCGGGGACCGGATAAGGACTTGCACACGGCCGACGCCGCGGACAGTGGCGCCGGCCGCTGTGTGTTCTCGCGGAGGATCCTTGCCATGGACCGAGGGATCGCCCCACCAGCGCATCGGCTGACGCCTTCGGACGCCGCCGGTGCCCCGGCCCCTGCGCGGGTGCTCGGGGTCGCGCCTGTTCCGGGACCATCGCCGATTCATGCGGCGGCATTCCTGTCCGCACGGTCCGTCCACGCGTTCAGCCTGCTCGAACTGCTCATGGTCCTGGCGATTCTCGTAACGCTCGGGGCTCTGGCGGCCCCGCGCTATGGCGACACCCTCGCCCGATACCGGGTGCAGTCGGCCGCCCGTCGGGTGGCGCGTGACCTGAATGAGGCGGCCTCACTCGCCCGCCAGAGCAGCGCCCCATGTACGGTCACGTTTACCGCGGCGACCGATCAATACACGATCGAGTTTCAGTCCGTTTCGGCGGGGGCGACGCAGACCCGCCCGATCGCGCTCAACGCCGAGCCCTACCTCGCCTCGATCGACGCGGCGATGTTCGGAGCGGACGCGATCGTCATCTTTGACGGGTTCGGCGTCCCCGACAGCGGGGGAACCGTGGTGGTATCCGTCGGAAGGCTGACACGGACGATCACGCTGGATGCATCCAAGCAGGAGGTATCGATCCAGTGAGCAGCGCACAGCGGGCCAGGCCGATGACAGCACCGTCCGGCAACGCTCCGCGCCTCGCTGGGGCTCGCGCCGGCAGCGACCGGGCGTTCACGCTGATCGAACTCATCGTGAGCCTGGCAATCGTCTCGATCCTGATCGGGGCGACGGGGTCGATCATGGTTCTGGCAAGCCGGGCCGTCCCCGACGGGACCAGCGTTGCGGAGCGATCGGTCTCTGCCTCTTCTGCCGCCGATCAGATCGCGACCGAACTCTCCGGGGCGGTCTACGTGCCCCTGCGATCGAGCCGCGCGATCACGTTCCTGGTTCCGGACCGGGACGGCGATGGCTCGCCGGAGCGGATCTCCTACTCCTGGTCGGGGACGAGCGGCGATCCGCTGACTCGC
>Ga0114931_10010534_pt1 | contig 11000 bp, 6 predicted proteins | sample 2SBtaG_FD_89579 | JGI IMG/M metagenome (GOLD analysis project Ga0114931, IMG submission 89579) | Deep subsurface microbial communities from Kolumbo volcano to uncover new lineages of life (NeLLi) - 2SBTROV14_V59a metaG | ecosystem: Environmental > Aquatic > Marine > Volcanic | place: Kolumbo...
ACAGCCCCCAGGGCACTGACAAGCGAACCCTTCAAGGGAGGTCCCATCGCGCCGGATATCCCCGCGAGCGACTCAATCACCCTACCCGGCCGTATCGAGCAGGATTGCGTCCAAGACACACGGTTCGCATTGGACTCCTTTGTGATGAAATCTTCACCGGCCTCTGGGTAGAGACGATGGGTGCCATGACAAGCGAAAACGGACAAGCCCGATTGCAGTCACTCGAAAGCGACGACTGGCAGAAGTTGGCCTCTCGCTTCCTCGATGACAACTATCGTGGATCTTGGGCGTTTGCTCGAGCCTGCGCTGCTCGTGTTGGTGCGCGTAGCGAACACGTAGGGATTCGTCAGGGCGAGGATTGGATCGGCGCTTCAGACGTCCGGATCAAGACTCTTCCGTTCGGTCTCGGGGGCATTGCCTATATCAATGGTGGGCCCCTGGTTCGAATCGGCGATGACTCAGACCTCCAAAGGCTGGAGGACTGTCTCCACACGTTGATTCACGACTACGTTGAGGGTCGAGGGCTCGTACTGCGAATCCTGGCTCCGCTAGGCGACGCGGTGTGGAATGAATCTTCAGCCGATGTTTTTCAGTCTTGTGGCTTTCTTCCTACAAATCGCAGTCAGGCCTATCGTACCATCGTCCTCGATCTGACCCGGTCACCCGAAGACATTCGAAAGTCCCTTCACCAAAAATGGCGCAACTGCCTGAACAAAGCGGAGCGACAGGGACTCGAGATCTAGGGCGGATACGAGATCGAGCTCCTGCAAGAGTTCAGTGAGTTATTTGATAGCTTCATTGAGCGTAAGAGGTTTTCGGTGGATTTGAGTGCGAGCTTCTATGCCGATGTTCAACGTTCCCATCTAGAAGGTGAGCGCTATTACACCAGCCTCGCTCGCCAGGAGGGCCGCGTCATCGCCGGTCACGTCTCGAGCATGCTGGGTGATACCTGTGTCTATCTGCTGGGCGCCACCCACCCCGAAGCCCTGAAAACAAACGCCGCCTATCTCCTCCAGTGGCATACGATCGAAACCGCACTTGGCCACGGATTGCGGCGCTACGATCTCGGAGGCATCGATCCCGAGGGCAATCCTGGCGTTTATCGCTTCAAAGAACGAATGAACGGAGCGGATCTTCAAGCCCCAGGGCCATTCGAGATAGAGCCTACGGGCTTGAGAGGTCGCATTACCCTCGGAGCCGAAGACGCCTACCGGAAGCTCCAGCATATTCGCGCACGCGCGAACGCTTGGTGGCCGACGAGAATGCCGTCATCTGGTTTCCTGGAATCGAGATCTAAATGAATACTCCCGATTATAGAGTCGTCATTCTTGGTGCAGGCCAGAACGTAAGGGGCGATATACCAGCCGCAATGGTCCCTGTTGGTGGTCAGGGCAGACTATTGGACTGGCTGCTGAGCGCGTTCCAGTCGATTCCAGTTGTTGAAATCGACTTCATCAGCGGCTTCATGGCCGAGGAGGTGATGCGCCAGTATCCCGAGGTCCGCTTTCACCATAATCCCGACTGGGCTCGAACGGGTCCAGCGAAGTCCCTCTCGATGGCTCCCCTGTCGAGCAAGATTGCCACATTCATCTGTTATTCGGATGTCGTCTTCCGAAGTACGACCGTTGAAAACATGCAGCAAATTGCGAGTGATCTCGTTGTCGCGATCGATCGGCGGTGGAAGGTTCGCTACGACGGTCGTACCGAATCTGAGATCAACGATGCTGAAAAGGTCCGTCTCGACGGTGAAAAACTGCTTTCCATCGGATCCCAGATGGATGCGGAGAGCGCTGATGCGGAGTTTGCTGGCCTGGTGAAACTCTCCGGACAAACGGCAAAGCGCCTACAGAATGTTTTGACGTCCACGATCTTCAAGGAACGCGATGGCCTGCCCAGGGTTCTCACGTTTCTACTCGAGCACAGCGTCCAAAGCATGTCCGTCGATGTCGATGGCGAGTGGGCGGAACTCAATGCCCCCCAGGATCTTGCACGATTTGTCCTCGGGACGAAGGCAGAGAGCCTGGAGCGCCTGCGCCCCTTGGTGAAGTCCGGCCAGATCGGTGATCTGATTCGCTTCACTTACGGCGATTGGGAGCTCGATTCGGACGCACAGATCGAGAACATCCATCGGCGCTTTCACAACGGCCAGGTGATCATGCGCAGCAGTTCCCTGTCCGAGGATAGTTGGGACGAATCCGCGGCAGGCGCTTTCAAGAGCGTACCCAACGTCGATGCGAGTGATGACAAGATGTTGCGCCAGGCAATCGAGGAGGTTTTTGCATCCTACGGAGACGATTCACGCTCCGAGAATCAAATTCTCGTACAGGAAATGCTCACTGACGTCAGGATGGCGGGTGTCGTCATGACTCGTACACACGGCCAGTGCGCACCCTACTACGTCATCAACTACGACGACACGACGGGGAGCACGGACAGTGTCACTTCAGGTGAAGGCGGAGAAGTCAAGACGCTTTACCTCCATCGAAACAGCTCTCCAAGCGATCAGACTCCTCGAGATCTACACCGGCTGATGGAGGCCGTGCGAGAGCTCGAACATCTGGTCGGCCACGACTCTCTCGACATCGAGTTCGCGATCACAAACGATTCGAGCGTTCGCATTCTGCAGGTGCGCCCGATTGCGGCAACCCATGAGAATCGCACCCTGCACGATGAGTCGATACAGGAGGGAATTCGCTCCGCGAAGAGATATTTCGAACAGCTGCAGGCCCCCTCGCCTTTCCTGCTTGGCAACTTCACCCAGTTGAGCGTCATGGCAGATTGGAATCCTGCCGAGATCGTCGGTCCAAAACCCGGAAGGCTTGCCTTCTCGATCTACCGCTACGTTATTACCGACGAGACCTGGGCCACCCAGCGCGCCGAGTGGGGCTATCGCGATGTGCGTCCCGCCAATCTATTGGTGGATATCCTCGGCCACCCCTACATCGACGTGCGAGCGACCTTCAATTCGTTCATCCCCGCCTCGCTCTCGAAGGATCTGGCTCGCCGCCTGGTCGAAGGGCATCTTCGTCGGCTGGCGGAGAACCCAGAGTTACACGACAAAGTCGAGTTCGATGTTCTCTTTACTTGCTGGTCATTCGATCACGATCGGCGCGCCGAGCGCTTGGCCGAAGAAGCCGAGCTGAGCCAGGATGAACTGATTCAGTTACGCGACGCGCTGAGCGAGATCACGCTCGCGGGCATCCGGCGCTGCGAGAAAGACTATGCGGCCCTCGAGCGCGTGAACGAGCGATTCCAGGCGATCGTCGAATCGGAGATCGCACCCCTCGACCGTGCGTTCCTGCATCTCGAGAATGCTCGACAGTACGGCGCCCTGCACTTCGCACACCTTGCCCGAGCAGGCTTCGTGGCGGTGACGCTGCTGCGTTCGATGGTCGCAACCGGTCTCATCAGGCAGAAAGACATGGAGGGCTTCCTCGCTTCCCTGCGAACGGTTTCGGGGGAAATGCAGGAAGACGCCCGCAAAGTGACGGCCGGCGAGTTCTCATGGGACGAGTTCGTCGCGCAGTATGGACACCTGCGACCGGGCACCTACGACATCACTTCGCCTCGCTACGACAGCGCACCCGAAGATTTCCTTCGACCGATCGTTGAGCAATGCGCAACTCTCCAGCACGCAACGATCGAGCACCATTGGGATCCAAAGATGATCGATCAAATCGAGTCGGAGCTTGGACGTGCGGGGCTGGACGTATCCTTCGCGGAACTCGAAAGCTTCATGCGGCGCGGAGTCGAGGGTCGCGAGTACGGCAAATTCATATTCTCCCGAGATCTCAGCGCGGCCATGGAGGCCTTGGCCGAGTTCGGTGCTGAACAATTCGTCTCCCGTCAGCAGCTCGCCCACATCGACCTGCACGCGCTACTGGCCATGCGGTCTGCGCAGTATCAGAATCTCTCGATGACCCTGAACGACCTCGCTCTAGCCGGAGAAGAAGCCCACGCGATTCAACAAGCGGTCTGCCTGCCGGACCAGATCTTCCAATCCGGTGATATTTCAGGCTTCGAGTTCCGCAAGGCCGTGCCGAACTTTGTGACTCGCAAGAAGGTTCGCGCCGAACTCGTCCGCCTCGACCAGAATTCGAGGCCGGATGTCGACCTGGTGGGAAAGATTGTGCTGATCCCCAATGCTGACCCCGGCTTCGACTGGATCTTCTCTCGGGATATCGTCGGTCTGATTACGATGTACGGTGGTGCTAATTCACACATGGCGATCCGGATGGCCGAGTTCGAATTGCCTGGTGTAACCGGAATTGGCGAGCTGCTCTACGACCAGATTCGCGGTGCGCAAGTCGTCGAGTTGGACTGTGTCGGTCGACAGGTACACATCGTTCGTTAACCCGAGGGATACGAAAGAGTGTAAGGGAAAGCGTCAAATGCGATTGGTGGCGATCAGCCTTCGGGTAGACGACGAAAGGGAGCGCCGGGACGCCCTCGACCAGGAGTGGTATCGAGTCCTGGGCGCCGCTGGGCTGATGCCACTCTTGATTCCGAACCACACCGAGCTCTGCACCCAGATGGTGGACTATCTCCGTTCCCTATCGGTCTGCGGTGCGCTGCTGACAGGCGGTAATGACCTTCTCGGTACACCGGGTGCAAAGAACGTCGCAACAGAACGCGAACAGGTAGAAACCAGCCTGATAGAAGCCTGCATTTCGCTCGAGTTACCCATTCTCGGGGTTTGTCGTGGTTTTCAGAAGCTTGCTCTGCATCACGGCGCCCGACTCTCGTCGGCTCCTGGCCATGTCGGAAAAACTCATCCGCTGGTTGTCGTCGCCGACTCCGACATGCCATTGGAAGGGGGACGGGCAGCGGTGAACAGCTTCCACGACTTCGGCCTGGCCTCAGCGGATCTGGGCTCGAACATGATTGCGGTCGCGCTGTCGCCCGACGGGTTCGTCGAGGCTGCGGTTCACCGCGATCTGCCCCATTGGGGCATCATGTGGCATCCTGAACGAAGTCCCAATGACCCCGGTGATCTGGAGATCATCCGTTCGTTATTGGCCTGACCGCATCAATTTTGCAATGACCGGAGCCAACGATTGAAGTGCATTATTCTCGGAGCCGGCGAAGGCAACCGGCTTCGCCCACATACGCTCGACCGGCCGAAATGCCTTGTCGAACTGGCTGGACAGCCGCTCCTCGAATACGAACTCACGGCACTTCGATCTGCGGGGATCGAAGATATCCGTGTCGTGACCGGATACCGCGCTGACCAGATCGAGTCGCGCGGGCTTTGCACCTATCACAACCCCGAGTATTCCTCGACGAACATGGTCGCTAGCCTCATGATGGCGCGCGAACTCTTTGACGGCACCGATGATCTGTTGATCAGCTATGCGGACATCGTCTACGAAAGTCAGATCGTAGAGAAGATGCTGACCTCGGCAGCCGAAGTCTCCCTGGCAATCAACACCGGCTGGCGCGAACTCTGGTCGGTCCGAATGGACGATCCGTTGTCGGACGCGGAGAGCCTCAAATTGGATAGCGTTGGCAACGTGATCGAGTTGGGCAAAAAGCCGAAAAGCTATTCGGATATCGAAGGCCAGTACATGGGATTGATCTTGTTTCGAGCGCAACAGGCCGGACGGATCGGTGATGTCTACGACGGCTTGGACCCGGACCAGATCTACGATGGCAAGGATTTGCCCAATATACATGACGAGCTTCCTACAACACTGGATCGACTGTGTATCCCCAATTCGTGCCGTCAGAGTCCGTGGGGGCTGGCTGGAAGTCGATACGACGGAAGATCTCGAGGCTTACGAGAACTTACGCGAGAGAGGTGAGTTGGACCGCCTGTGCCGCATCTGATCGATCAGAGACGTTTCCGGCACACGAATTGAGACTTATGTTCTAGGATATCCTGATGGCTGCCAAAAAACGAAGACAATTCCGCTCTGGCGACAGGGTGGTGGTGAAATCACCGGATGAGATTCTGGCGACACTCGACGCACGCGAGGCGCTGGCCGGGGTTCCGTTCATGCCCGAGATGGTGAATGCGTGCGGCGGCCATTTTCGCGTCGCGAGGCGACTTGAAAAAACCTGCGTCGAGGGCGACCGGACGCGTCGCTTCCCAGCGAACGACGTCGTCTTTCTCGAGGAATTACGCTGCAGTGGCGATGGACACGATGGCTGCATGCGCGGCTGCATGATCTTCTGGAAGGAGTCTTGGCTCCGTGAAGCGCGTCCCGACGAAGCTCCCGTTCGCGCGGACGAGCGAGCGCAGGAAAGGCTGAGAGAGCGTCTCCAGGTCAAAACGGATCCGACGCACTATTACTGTCAGTCAACCGAGCTGTCAGCCGCGACGGAGCATTTCCCCTGGAAGCACAAGCCTTGGATGATCTGGGTCGCGCTACGCGAGATCTGGGTGGGCAATCGTTCGGTATCGGAGGTGGTGCGACTGTTGGCTCACGGCTTCCGGATGGTTCTTCGCAAGCGTCGGATCGGAAATGAGGTTTTGCTGCTTCATGGACCCAATACCCGAACGCCTACTGAATCGCTGGGTTTGCAGCCCGGCGATTGGGTCCGGGTCAAGACACAACAGGAAATCCTGGAAACGCTCGATCGGAACTCGAAGAATCGGGGTCTTGTCATGGCCAAGGCCATGCTCCAGAACTGCGGTCGCCGATTTCAGGTCTTGGACAACTTTGACCGTATGATTAGCGAGAGAACCGGGGAGATGCGAGAAGTCAAGAACACGGTCAGTCTGCGCGGTCTGGAATGCCACTGCTACTACCAACTCGGCGGCTGCCCGAGGGGCGACTTACAATATTGGCGAGAGATCTGGCTGGAGCGGCCCCCCGACCCATTGGCTGCGGCGGTCGACTCCGCCTCCGGCGATTCGGACTAAGCCAGCAAATTAGTCTGCGCCTCAAGCCGCCCGCGACCGATATTAGTCTGGAGGCACCGTGAATCGCGCGTGGTGCCGCGCACACGAAATTTCGACACCCGTTGCGGCCGTGAAGGCACTCACCGTGTCAAAGCTGAGGTATGGCGCGCGCTCTGCCGCAAATTGCGATTGGCCGTTCGCGCATGCTACCAGGAGGGCTCAGAAGCCGCGCCAAGCCCCGAGCATGAATCAGCAGTCAGGAACGAATCGAGTGATGAATCGAGCCGAGAACGGAAGTCTGCAGGAAACAATCGCATCTCCCCCACAGCTGGAGGGCATCCGGTACGACAGGCAGCAACGTATGTGCCTACCAGAGCGTTGCCGGTGCTGAACGAGCACACGAGCCCAGTACCGGCCGAGTGGAACGAGACAGAAATCTCCTACTCGTCGCGGCAGGCAACTTTGCGAGACCTGCTCACTACGCAGGTAAAGCGCAGCCCGGACGCAGCGGCGCTTTCCTTTCTCGACCGAAGTCTCAGCTATCGAACTCTGGACGAGCAGTCGAATCGACTCGCCAATCGCCTTCGACAATTGGGCGTGGTCCCTGACATCCTGGTTGCGGTGGCAGCCGAACGCTCATTTGAAATGGTGATTGCTCTTCTTGCGGTGGTCAAGGCGGGTGGCGCCTACGTACCGATCGACCCCGGCTACCCCGTCGGCCGTGTTCGATTCATGCTCGAGGACAGTGCGGCTCCAGTCCTGCTCACGCAGCGTCATCTTGCTGCACAACTGCCGGACGTCGATGCAAAGATCGTTCTTCTGGACGGGTCACGAGACGCCGAGCCAGACTGGCAGAAGGTGGCGTCCGAACCGCCGCTAGCCGATCTGAATCCAGAGAATCTAGCCTACGTCATCTACACGTCCGGCTCCACAGGACAACCGAAGGGAGCCATGAACTCCCATGGTGCCATCGTGAACCGGCTGCTGTGGATGCAGGAATACTATGGGCTTGGTCGGCGGGATATTGTTCTGCAAAAGACTCCATTTAGCTTCGACGTCTCGGTCTGGGAGTTCTTCTGGCCCCTGATGGTCGGTGCACGGCTGGCTATTGCGCGACCCGATGGCCACAAGGATCCTTCCTATCTTGCGTCATTGATCGCTCAGGAGGGTGTGACAGTATGCCACTTCGTGCCCTCTATGCTTCAGTCCTTTCTCGCCGAGTCGGATCTGTCCAGCCGATGTGCGACGCTGCGCCATGTCATCTGCAGCGGGGAAGCGCTGACTCGGCCCTTGCAGGACCGCTTCTTTTCGCAGCTTCCGAACGCGAAGCTGCACAATCTTTACGGCCCGACGGAAGCGGCCATCGACGTCACGCACTGGACGTGTCCACGGGAGTGGGACGAGTCGGTGGTGCCGATCGGTCGTCCCGTCGCGAACACCCAGATCCACGTTCTCGATCCTGCAGGCGAACCCGTAGCGATCGGGGAGGTCGGAGAATTGAATATCGCTGGCGTGCAGGTTGCGCAGGGGTACCTGGGCCGACCCAAACTCACCGCTGAGCGCTTCGTAAGAGACCCCTTCTCGGAGCGCCTGGGCGCGCGAATGTACAAGAGCGGAGATCTCGCCCGCTGGCGCCCCGACGGCAACCTGGAGTTCCTGGGAAGGATGGATCACCAGGTGAAGATCCTGGGAATGCGAATCGAGCTTGGCGAGATCGAGGCTGCCCTCGAAACTCATCCCCTGGTTGAACGAGCCACCGTTCTTGCTCGCGAAGATGTTCCGGGAGAAAAGCGCCTAGTGGCCTATGTAGTCCCGAAGACCGCCGACCATCTGTCCTTGGCCGAGCTGCGCCCCCATCTGCAACAGCGGCTCCCAGACTACATGATCCCCCCCGCGTTGGTCCTCATGGACTCAATGCCCGTAACTGCAAATGGAAAGACCGATCGGAAGGCACTACCGCCACCCTCCCGTAAACGCCCTGAACTCGAGCAGGCCTATCTCGGGCCGCGGACCACGTTAGAGCGATTCATTTGTGCCGTATGGAGCGAACTCATCCACATCGATGGAATTGGAATCCGCGATCGCTTTTTCGACCTCGGTGGCAACTCGATTCTCGCGGCCGTGTTCATTCGACGGATCGAGCAAGAACTCGGCGAGAACATCTACATCGTGTCCATCTTCGACTCGCCGACAGTCGCGGAATACGCCCAGTTCCTGGATCGCGATTATTCCTCGGCGGTGGAGCGACGTTTCGGATCGGAAACGAATCGAACAAGCAGGTCGGCCGTCATTCCCCCACTCGACGAAGGCGACATCGAGACGTTCAAGCGCTGCGTTCCGGTTCTCGCCGTCTCAGCTGCTGCGGAGCCTGCGACCCGGAAGAACCCCAGGGCGCTCTTCGTATTGGCACCTCCGCGCTCTGGCACCACACTTCTGCGCGTCATGCTTGCCGGTCACCCGGGACTCTTTGCAGCGGCCGAGTTGCAGTTGCTTGGCTTCCACACCCTGCAAGAACGCCGAAAAGCCTTCTCAGGGAAGTTCAGCCTGTGGCTCGAAGGGACGATAAGAGCCATTATGGAACTCCAGTCCTGCGATGCTGCCGACGCCCAGCGTCTGATGGAAGGCTATGAGGAATCGGGACTGACCACCAAACAGTTCTACGCCCAACTCCAGGACTGGATCGGAGATCGCACACTCGTCGATAAGTCGCCGTCATACGCGCTCGATTTAGGCTCACTCGAGAAGGCAGAGCGTGACTTTGAGGACCCTTTGTACATCCAGTTGATTCGCCACCCTTATGCGATGGTGAAATCCTTCGAGAAATACCATATGGAGCAAGTCCTATTCCTGCGGGAACACGATTTCAGCTCTCGACGGCTGGCAGAATTGGTGTGGCTGTCAAGCCACGAGAATACGAACCGTTTCCTGGAAGACATCCCAGCTGGGCGCAAGGCCCGTATCCGCTACGAGGACCTGGTCGCGAAGCCGGAGCTTGTCATGCGGGACCTGTGCGACGCCCTGGAGCTGAGTTTTCATCCCAACCTCGCCGACCCTTACAAGGACATCGAGACGAAGATGGTAGATGGGATTCACGCCGTGTCCGCGCCGATGGGTGACACCCACCTGATCGAACACGGCCGCATCGACGCAGCAATGGCCGACGGTTGGAAGGGTGTCTTGACCGACGACTTCCTGAGCGAAAGAACCTGGACGCTCGCGCAGGATCTCGGCTACACGCGGCCCGAAACAGCAGTGGATAAGAAGAAGGCTGAAGAGCAACGAGACGACCTCGATCAGCGGCGCCGCACGCGGCGATCGGGGCTGGGACGTGCGCGCAAACTCCGCGCGCGACATCGACGCGGTGATGATCAGAGTGAGTGACGAAGAATTCGAAGAGCGAGAGGAGATTGCGATTGTCGGCATGGCCGGTCGTTTCCCCGGCGCTCAAGACGTCGACGAATTCTGGGAGAATCTTCGCGGAGGCGTGGAGTCGATCCGCTCGTTCAGTCCCGACGAGCTCGCGTCGGCACAAGTCGCTCCAGATACTCTCGCGAATCCGAACTTCGTCAACTCTGGTGCCTTGGCCGACGATCTTGATTGCTTCGACGCCGGGTTCTTCGGCATTACCAAGCGTGAAGCCGAAATCATGGATCCGCAACATCGCGTCTTTCTCGAGACGGCCTGGCAGGCTCTTGAGAATGCTGGATATGACCCTGAGCGATACGACGGGTTCATCGGCGTTTTTGGTGGCGTTGCCCCCAACACCTATCGGCAGAACATCCTGAATCAACGCCCTGAGCTCCTTGAGAAGGCGGGTGATTACCTTTCGATGATCTCCAGCGAGAAAGAGTACGCGATCACCCGCGTTGCCTTCAAGCTGAACTTGCGCGGGCCTAGCATGAGCGTGAATACGGCGTGCTCGACCTCCGCCGTGGCACTTCATCTCGCCTGCCAAAGCCTTCTTGCGGGTGAGAACGACATGTGTCTGGTTGGTGGTGCACGCGTGAAGGCCCCGCTGACGGCAGGCTATGTCTACCTCGAGGATGGCATCCCGTCTCCCGACGGACATTGCCGGGCCTTCGACGCCGATGCACGAGGTACCGCTATCGGAAACGGCGTCGCGGTCATCGCAGTGAAGCGTCTTTCGGATGCT
>Ga0114931_10010535_pt1 | contig 10999 bp, 8 predicted proteins | sample 2SBtaG_FD_89579 | JGI IMG/M metagenome (GOLD analysis project Ga0114931, IMG submission 89579) | Deep subsurface microbial communities from Kolumbo volcano to uncover new lineages of life (NeLLi) - 2SBTROV14_V59a metaG | ecosystem: Environmental > Aquatic > Marine > Volcanic | place: Kolumbo...
GTTGTGGCGCCGGTTTGGACTGAAACAGGTCGCCGTAGCGACCTGTTGAGGGAAAATCAAGCCACAGCCAGCGAGAAACCGCCGGAATCGTGATAGAAATGAGCCGGGGACGAAGTGTTTTTTCCAATCCAGGCATTTCTGTGCACATTTGTGCTCGTTTTCAATGTGTTATGCCCAAGGCTCAATTCGGCTGGTGCAATATGCAGGCTAGACCTGGCATTCGAAACGATAGCTTTTCCAACGCATCGATCACGGTCTTGACTTGCGTATTGCTGATTTGGACCAGTGGCGGGCGCAACGTGACCCAGTCCGGGTCCCGGGCGTAATGGGCGACCACCTGTTTCAGCGCCGGGATCATCCCGAACTGAGCCACCGCATGGCGCACCGCGTTCAGTGCGGCCTGCCGCGCGTCGGCGCCCGGGTTTTTCCATTCGCGACAGAGTTGATCGATCGCCGCCGGGTTGACGTTGGCGGTTGCTGAAATACAGCCCACACCGCCGTTTCTCAAATTTGCGAGTAGGAAGGATTCACTGCCGACAAACACATCGAAACCTGACTGGGCGAAACCGTCAAGAAAGGTCTTGGTGTGGTTCCAGTCACCCGAGCTGTCCTTCATTCCGGCGATGGCGCTTGGATAGGCTTTCAGCAGGCGCTCGACCAGTGTCGGGGTGATACCAACCTGGGCCACCGGCGGAATGTGGTAGAGATAAATGCGCAGCCGCGCATCCCCGACACGCTCAACCACCTCTGCAAAGTATCGAAACAAGCCGTCCTCGGATACGCCCTTGTAGTAGAACGGCGGCAGCATCAGCACCCCGGCGCAGCCCGCCTGGGCAGCGTGCCGCGTCAGCCGAACGGTATCGGGGAGTGCGCAGCAACCCGTACCCGGCATCATGCGGCCGGGATCAATCTCAGCCGCCAGCAACGCATCCAACAATGCCATGCGTTCGCGAACCGACAGCGAATTGGCCTCGCTGTTGGTGCCGAACACCGCCAGACCACAATTTTGCGTCAACAGCCAGCGACAATGGCTGATGAGGCGCCCCGGATCGACACGCAGGTCCGCCTTAAAGGGCGTAACAACGGGCGCAAGCAGACCCTGGATGCGTGCGGCTTGTTGCATGGCGAAATCTCCTCGAAAAGCGCGCCTGGCCTCACTGGCCGCGTATCGCAGCGATAAACCGGGACCCGGTTTCGCCAGTTCCGGCCTGCCGTGACCTTGGTGTGCGCCCACCAATAATACTGCGAACCGAAGGTGTTTTTCCGTGTGCAGCTACTACTTCGTGGCAGGCTGTGCGGGCCTATTCCCGATTGGAGGAAAAGCCGCGACGCCCAGGTGACCCGACCGACCAATAGTGTGGAGCAATTCCACGCTGGGTACGCCAGGAGATTCCTTGCCCATCCACGGCCTGAACCATAATCGCGCCTCGTTGTCCAGAATCCAGCAACCGCACGCCCGAAGCTCGGTATCGCGCCACCACATCCGGCCGCGGCATATGGAAACGATTATTCCAACCCGCCGATAGCACGGCCAATTGCGGATGAACCGTCTGGATAAATTCAGCGCTGGAGGAAAACCCGCTGCCGTGGTGCGGGACGACCAGTACATCGCTGCGTAACGCCTCGCCAAAACGTGCGACCAGGTCGCGCTCCACCCAGGATCCGATATCGCCAGGCAACAGCGCGCTGCCCGCCGGTGAACGGATCAACAGTACGCAAGAGCTCTCGTTGCGCAGGTATGGTAGCCCTGCCGGCGGATGCAGAAAAGAAAACCGCACGCCGTCCCATTGCCAACTTTGTCCCGAGACACATGCGGAACCGCCGTTTCGGTGCTGAGGATCGCTACCCTCGGTTTGCGTCACGGGCAAGGCCGTCAACAGGCTGTCCAGTCCGCCCGAGTGATCCGCATCCCCATGGCTGACGATGAGTCGATCCAGATGACGGACGCCCAGGTCGTTCAAGACGGGAAGAATTGCCCCGCGTACCGCGTCTCCGCCACCGTGAAAGGACGGCCCCGTATCGTAGAGCAAACTGTGATTGTGGGTTCGCACCAACACCGACAAACCCTGCCCGACGTCGATGCTGACCAGCTCCCAACCGCCGTCACTCGGTCGATCTGGGCCCATGCTGAACAACGGCACCATCAGCACCACCGCCGGCCAGCGCCAACGTTTCGCCACCGGTGCCACAAGCCACAGCACACCGAGCACCGCGAGCACGGCTGACCAAGTGGCGCTGCGCGCCAATGTGGTCACCGCTTGCGGCCAGGCGGATAGGTGCTCGAGCACCCAAAATAGCCCCGCGAGGCTATCCGCGGCCAGGCGCAAAACGACCTGGGCCGCGGAAGAAGATATCGGAATCAGCAAGGCGCCCAACAAAGCCTCGGGTACCACCAATACGCTCACCCACGGAATGGCCAGCAAATTGGCCAACGGCGAGAGCAAACTGACGCGGCCGAACAAAACCACCGTCATGGGCACGAGCGCCAACGGCAGGATCAGTTGCATGCGCAAGGTGCTGCGCCAACCACCGCGACCATCGAGCAGCCAGAAGATTATGGCGACGGCCCCAAACGACAACCAGAATCCGGCGGAAAGTACCGCCATTGGGTCTGCGATTTGCACCAGCAGGAGAGCCAATGCCAGGCTGTGCCAACTTGCCGAAACACGCCGCAAGGCAATCCCTGCGCCGACGCTGTACAACATGATCAGGGCACGGCGCGTCGGCAGGGAAAATCCGGCCAAGCCGGCGTATGCAGTGGCCAGGAGCATACCCAATAAAACGCCGAGACGGCGCTTGGACCAGCGCCGTTGCAAACGCGGAAATCCGCCACTTAGCCACATCCCCAAGAACACGCCAAAGCCCGCCACCAGGCCGATATGCAATCCGGAAATCGAAAACAAGTGGCTGGTGCCGGTACGCCGCAATACAGACCATTGCCGGTCCGTCATGGAGCGACGGTCACCTACCACCAGTGCTTGCAGCAAGGCACGGGAATTCGGGTCCGCTAGCATCCTTGCCATTTGCTCCGCCAGGTATTCGCGGATGCAGGTCAAACACGCTGCCCTAGCCGATGCGTGCTCAAGCCGACCGCCGGCAACGCTACCCAGGGCATCAACTCCGGCATTGAAATATCGCAATTCCCGGTCGCGACCACCCGGATTTCGCCAGCCGTGTGGCGTTCGAAGGCGTACCTGGAAACGCCAGGTCTGCCCCGCGTGTACGAGGCTGGTCGGCGTTCGCCAGGTCAGTTCAACGCTGCGCAGCTTCAAGGGTGGATCGGAATCGAGTACATCGAATCGAAATCGGCTTGCGTCGGCATAGTGGTGTGGCAAACTGGTAATGCGGCCCTGTAGGATGGCGTCGAACTGCCGCGGATGGGCTGGCAGGCGGTGGAACAAACCGGTCGCGGCCGCCAGCCAGGCGCATAGAAAACCGGCCGGAAGCCAGAATATTAAACGCCAGCACCTCGCTGTAAGCACCAGTAGAAAGGGAATCAGCAGCCAAAGCCACGCAGCCCCCGGCAGCACGGGCATCGATTGCAGCAACAGATTGCCGGCCAAAAACAATAGTGCGGCGATTGGCATCCGTGCCGGCCGGGTCAGACGCTGTGCAGGCGCCCCTCGTGCAGGACCAGACTTCGGCCGGTGGCCGCCGCCAGTTGTCGCGAGTGGGTGACGATCACCAGGCTGGTACCGCGTTCGCGGTTGAGTTCCAGCATCAATGCCCAAACCGATTCCGCCGTGTGTTCGTCGAGATTACCGGTGGGTTCGTCCGCCAGTACGCAATGCGGTTGTGTCACAAGCGCGCGCGCCACGGCAGCGCGCTGGCGTTCGCCACCGGAGAGTTCGCCCGGTTTGTGCGGCAGGCGACCGGCAAGACCTACCCGTTCCAGGATTTCCGTGGCCCGGGACCTGGCCTCATCAGGACGAATCCCCCGGATCAGCAACGGCATGGCAACATTTTCCAGGGCGGTGAATTCGGCCAGCAAATGGTGAAACTGGTATACAAAACCCAGCGCCTGGTTGCGCAGCTGTCCGCGTTCGGCATCCGCCAGGCGCGACATGTCACGATCCATTACCCGCACGTCGCCCGCGCTCGGCAAATCCAGGCCGCCTAGCAGGTGTAACAAGGTGCTCTTACCGCTGCCGGATGCACCAACGATCGAAACGCTGTCACCGGCGGCGATCTGTAAATCCACGCCGTTCAAAACCGGCACCGGCGTTTCACCTTGGTAAAACGTCTTGCACAAACCGGCGCACGACAGCACTTGCGGGGGCGCTTGCTCATTCATAGCGTAACGCCTCCGCGGGCTGGGTGCGCGAGGCGCGCCAACTCGGATAAATCCCCGCCATCAGGGACATAAAAAAGGAGATGGACGTAATCCAGATTACATCGGCAAATCGCAGATCGGACGGTAACTCGCTGATGTAATACACATCCGGCGCCAAGAAATGGATGCCGAGCAAGTGTTCCAGCATCGGCACCAGGGTTTCGATATTGGCCGCCAGTGCCACGCCACCCAGGGTACCCAGCACGCTGCCGACCAATCCGATCAACATCCCCTGCACCAGGAACACGGCCATAATGGTACGCGGTGCGGCGCCCAGCGTACGCAAAATGGCTATGTCGGCCGCCTTGTCGGTGACTACCATGACCAGGGTAGAAACGATGTTGAACGCGGCCACGGCCACGATCAGTGACAAGATCACAAACATGACCAATTTTTCCTGCGCCACCGCGTGAAACAGGTTGACGTTTTGTTCGCTCCAGTCCTTGACTCGGTAGACCCCTCCTAAGTCTTGAACCAGCGCCTGGCTGACGGCACGCGCGCGAAATTTGTCGCGCACCTTGACGTGTAAGCCTCCAATCCCGCCGCCGGTACGGAACAGGCGTTGCGCATCATGCAAATGAATCAGCGCCAATCCGGCATCGAATTGCTGCATGCCAGCGGAAAACAGACCCACCACGGTAAAACCCTTGGCCAGCGGCAACACCCCGGCGGGCGTGGTGCGTAATTGTGGTGCGAATACCGTGACCTTTTCACCCATGGAAACACCGAGTCCACGCGCCAGGTCTCGGCCCAATACGATTCCAAAACTTCCGGCATGCAAATCATCGATGGACCCGGAAAGCATGTGTTTTCCGATGTCCGATACCGTATGCTCGAAGTTGGGATCGATTCCACGCACCAGGGCGCCGCGGGCACGAAAACCGCGCATCAGGGTTTCTCGATCGATAAAGGGCGCCACACCGAGCACTTCCTCGTTTTTGGCCGCGCGTTGCAACACCTCGGACCAATTATGGAAATCGTCCGCGAGGCTGTACACCGTGGCGTCGGAAAGCATTTCCAGGGTGCGATCGCGCAGTTCTTTCTCAAACCCGTTCATGACCGAAATCACCGTGATCAGCGCGGTGATGCCCAACGCGATACCGAGCATGGAGATCAGCGAAATAAAGGAAATAAAATGGTTACGCCGTTTGGCGCCGGTGTAGCGCAAGCCGATAAACAGCGCCAGCGGCCTTAGCATGCCGATCTCACCGCATGCGGTGACCGTTTGTGGGATGCAAAACCGAGCTGTGCTGCCGCGTGCGCTTTTTGGCCGTTGATTAACATGAGTCGTCGCTGGATGAATCCTGGTGCGCGCAGCGTAGCCGAAATGGCCCCGCTTGCGCCAGCCGCAGGCGGCCGTTGCCCTGTAGGTAAAAGGCGACAATTCTCGTAAGGAATCCTCACAGACGTGGCGACGCCTCGCCGCTGATGCGGATTCCGCGCGGTGACACCGTGCACGTCAGCGCGATGAGCTCCACACCCACAGCGACCGCGGCGCGCAGGGAGCGACCGTATTCGGGATCGATCTCATCGGCCGGGCGTACCGCCGTGATTCCGCTACGTTGCACACACCAACACATCACGGCGCGGAAACCCGCTTCGCGAAGTTTCGTCAACGCGCATAGGTGGCGCACGGCGCGTTTGCTTACCGCGTCTGGAAACATCGCAATGCCGGCGTCGTCCACGGCGGTTACGCTCTTGTTTTCCACATAACAATCGACGCCGTTGGCATGACCGCTCAGGTACAAATCCAGCCTACCACCGTGCACCGGCGGCTCGCGCTTGATTTGCGCATAGCCGTTCAAGCAACCGACCGCACCGGCACAGATCGCCTCGTACACGAGGTCGTTGGCCCGCACCGGGTTTACACCCACCCATTGATCGCCGATTTTGACCATCTCCCAGGTGTAGGTGTACTTGCGAGCACGGTTATTCGCTTGGTACAAACCGATGTGGCTACCGGCTTGCTGCAGGCCTGTCATACGTCCGGGATCCGGGCAAAAAACGGTCTCCGATCTGCCGTCGGGCCATTCGATGTCGGCGAGAAATCGCTTGTAGCGGCGCAACAGGCGCGCCTCCAGCAGGGGGGGGTCAAAACGCACCTTGCAAGCATCCCAGCGCAGCGAGTGTTCGTTTTGCCGGCATATCCGGTATAATTCCATAGTCCCGGGGCGGTAACAGCACAAGCTTGCGCGGCTCGGTGATTTGTGCGCTCACCGCCACTGCGGACAGGCTAGGCGCCTGTCCGAGAATAGCAGCCGTAGCGAGGGGAAGCCATTTTGAGGCCATCTTTTCGATCATTTAAGGCGAATACTGATTCATATTCAACGAGAATGATCGGAAACATGAACCAAAAGGGCTTTCCCGCAGCAGGTCTTCTATTCTCGGACAGGCTCCTGGGTGCAGATAATGCGCAACGGGGAGAAGTAACATGGAACGCTTCATAGTTGTAATGCTTTTTGGTCTCGCTTTCCTGGGCAGCGCGAACGCGGCACAGGATACTAGCGTATTGATGATCGACAAGATCAAACAGTCGCAGACCATCGCTGTACCCAATCGCGGTTTGACCATGGACGAGGTGCGCGCGAGCTTTGGTGAGCCCTCAAACATCAAGGGTCCCGTCGGCCAGCCACCGATCACCGTGTGGGAATATCCGGACTATAACGTCTATTTAGAGCAACAATACGTGATCGATTCGGTAGTGCATTTCAAGCCCAAGACCTGAGGCGAGGCGCCCTGCCGAGCGCCACGCCACGACAGATCCTTCAGTCTCCCTTGGCCACACGATTGCGCCCCGCGTGCTTGGCCGCGTAAAGCTCTTCATCGGCGGCTTTTATGGTCGCTTGCGCATCGCGGTCCTGGACAAAACTGGTTACGCCAAAGGAAAGGGTTACCTCGACCCGTTGTCCGCGAAACTGGAAAGGCGTATGCGCCAGGGCTTCGCGCACTTTGTCGCACACGCGCGCGCCGCCGTTTGCGTCCACGCCGGGCATGATCATCACAAATTCTTCGCCGCCGTAGCGGGCGGCAAAATCGGTGCGACGCATCATTTTCTTGAATACCTGGCCGGTAATTCGCAGCACTTTGTCGCCCGCCAAATGCCCATATTGGTCATTGATGCGCTTGAAATGGTCGAGGTCCGCCATTGCGACGGCCGTCTTGCCGCCGTAGCGGCTCCAGCGCTCGAACTCGTGGCGCAAGCGCAATTCGTAGGACTGCCGATTCGGCAATCGCGTGAGCGGATCGAGCAAGCTGCGCTCGCGCTGTTCGGTGAGTTGTAGTTGTAGAGCCCGCGTTTCTTTTTCGGCTTCCTGCAGATTCGCTTGTACTACCTCGAGTTCGGCACCGAAGGCACGCCGCCGGGTGCGTTCGGTTTCCACGAACTGGTCTATACAATCGAGAAACCCCACCAAACCCGCCCCCATGCTTTGTTGCAGCTCAACCAGATTACCGGCTTTATCGATGGATTCCTGCATACCGGCCACTTGTGCGTGCAAGTCCGCATCCAGGCTTTGGTTGCTGCGCGCGCCGTCACCCTGGTCGTCTTCTGTGAGCTTGAGAAATTCGCTGAATTGGCCAAGACGTTGGGCAAGCTGCTCGACAACGCTTGAAAACGCCTCTTTTTCCTGCAATGCCGCGCTGACCATGACATCCACCAGGCCACGCAGTTGCGCAGGTAAGGCCGCGGTTTTAATGCCTTTTTCCAGCCGTTTGCGCAGTCTCCTGACGTCGCCTGCCAGTTCCTCTGGGAGCTGCAGGTTGTCGATGATGCTGATAATGGCCTGGCGCAACTCCTCGGCATTGGGCGGTTCAAAATCCGGTGGCTTATTGTCGAACTCGGCATCCTTTTTTTCCGGGCTTTCGAGCCATTGGCTGGCGAAAAACTCCAGCACTTCTTTAAGAAACTCGCCGTACATGCGCATGAATTCAGCGGGTGAGACATTCGGCGAGCGAATCATGCCCTCCAGGTCAAGCATGCGCATACGCACCGCACGCGGCAGAAAAAAGTTCTCTAGCGGCTCGAGTAAATGCGCTGGATTCAGGCCAAGCTGGTCCGGTTGTTCACCACGACCTTCTTCGACTTTGCGCAGGGTGTCGGCGATCACGCTGACCTGGTCGACCAGCTTGGCGACGGCCTGTTTTTTCTGGATCATTCGGCGCAGCTTTTTCAGCTCCGCATCCAGGGTCTCGGCCACCCCCGTGCCCAAATGACTGAGACGCAACATGGCCTTGTACACCGCGTCGCGTTCTTCACCCCAAGTGGTTTCCGCGCTTTCGAATTCGTCCAGTATGCGGTGATATTTTTCCGTCAGCCGCTTTAACTCATCGCTCATATCCAGTACTCATGCAGAAACCTTGGCCGTCAAACACATCATCCGGGAATTCACCCGGCTTTTGTTGTATTCTGCCGCGTCGACCGCCACTTTAGAACCACCTTGTCACAACAAACCCATATCGCAGCCACGCAATTGCCCGGAGACCGGCCATGACAAGTGCAGCAGAACCCACGCAGGACAGCGAATCCGGCGCAACCAGCGGCCCCTTGGCAAAGCACCGTTGTGGCGAAACCACCTACTGGCTGTTGGGTACCGCGCACGTATCACGCGCCAGCGCGCAGGACGTGCAGCATCTATTGCGCAACCACCACTTCGATGCAGTAGCCGTTGAACTGTGCAACAGTCGCTACCAAGCCCTACAAAACCCCGAGTCGTGGCGCAAATTGGACATGTTTGAAGTATTCCGCAAAGGCAAGGCCGGCATGATGGCGGCGAGCTTGATGCTGGGCGCCTATCAGCGCCGCATCGCGGCCCAGTTCGATATCGTCCCCGGCGCGGAAATGCGCGCAGCCATCGACGGTGCCCGGGCAGCGGACCTGCCCCTGCACCTCATTGACCGCGAACTCGGTGTTACCATGAAACGCGTTTATCGCGGGGTGTCTTGGTGGCAAAAACTGGAAATCATCGGCGGCTTGATGTTCAGTTTTCTCGACGACAACGAAATCGAGGAAGCCGATGTAGAACGTCTCAAGCACGGCGATCTACTGGAGAGTACTTTCAGTGAGTTTGCCGCGCAGTCACCGCAGTTGTATCAAGTCTTGATCGCCGAACGGGATCGTTTTATGGCATCCCGGCTGCGCCTGTCGGCTGCTCAATCCGAACCAACGCAGGAAAACGTGTTGGTGGTGGTCGGCGCAGGGCACCTCGAAGGTCTCGTGCAACAACTGCGGCAAGATCGCACCGATGATGCCGAGCAAATCACGAAGCTGGAACACATCCCGGCGAAAAGAGCCTGGACCCGTAGCCTGCCGTGGTTGATCGTCGCGGTGATATTGCTGGGCTTCGGCCTGGGCTTTAGGCGCAGCCCGGATCTGGGCTGGGCCATGGTCACCGATTGGGTGGTGATCAACGGCGGTTTGTCCGCCCTGGGTGCAGCGCTGGCCATGGGGCATCCGCTCACCATTCTCGCCGCATTCCTGGCGGCACCGTTGACATCCCTGAACCCCATGATCGGGGCCGGCATGGTCACCGGCGCCGTGGAAACCTGGATTCGCAAGCCGCGCGTGGCGGATTTTGAGGCGCTACATGATGCTATTTTCACCTGGCGTGGCTGGTGGAAAAATCGCGTCGCCCGCATATTATTGGTATTTTTTTTGAGTACACTGGGCTCCGCCATCGGCACCTACGTGGCCGGCTTCAAGATCTTCGACAAACTGACCTGAAACGATGGTGTTACGTATATTCAAGAAACCCGGATGGCAACACGAAGACCCGCAAATTCGCGCCCGCGCCGTTGCCGCGAACCACGACGCGGCGTTGAATGCCGCCTTGCCGCGCCTGGCAAGGGAAGACGAATCCGAGCAGGTTCGTTTGGCCGCAATCGCACGCTTGGACGATATTCTGCTTGAGCTACACCTCGCGCATGAAGACAGCAACGAACGGGTGCGCGAAACGTGCTGGAAGCGGGTACGCAGCAAACTTTCCGGCCAGGCCACGACGGGCGTTCCCGACCTCGATGAGCGCATCGCGCTGACCCAGCGCCTGGACGACATCGAAAGTGTCCGCTTTGTGGCTTGCAACGCCATGGAAAGCCAACTACGCGAAGCGGCCGCGGCGAAGCTCGACGAGCCCGCGCTTTGGTTGCGGGTGGCACAAAACGACCCGGATGCCGGCCTGCGCCGCGCGGCAGCGGAGAAAATTCAGGATCCGGCCTTGCTGGAGCGCCTGGCCGCGTCATCGCGCCGCCGCGACAAATCGGTGCATCGGCTGGTTAGCGATCGCCTGAGCAAGCTCCGCGCCCGCAGCGGTGATGCCCAGAGCCTGGAACATTGCGCGACCGCATTATGCGAACGCATGCAAGCCCTAATGACGAACTCGCGCCGTGCCCGCGCGGCGGACTACCGCGAAATCGACCAACAATGGCAGGATTTGCACCTGCCGGCCGACCACGAGCTGCAACAAGCCTACGCCCGGGCGGCCAAAGTGGTCGGTCTCGCGACGGGCGAATTGCAGCAAGACACCCCGCCCCCGGCGGAATCAGCGCCGGAAACCGCATGCTCCGATGACGTGCCTGCCGATCTGGACGACACCCCGGATCCCGCTTTGCCTTCATTATTGAAAGCGGTCAAGCAACTATCACCGGACCAGGACAAAGCGACTGCCTTCAAGA
>Ga0114931_10010536_pt1 | contig 10999 bp, 11 predicted proteins | sample 2SBtaG_FD_89579 | JGI IMG/M metagenome (GOLD analysis project Ga0114931, IMG submission 89579) | Deep subsurface microbial communities from Kolumbo volcano to uncover new lineages of life (NeLLi) - 2SBTROV14_V59a metaG | ecosystem: Environmental > Aquatic > Marine > Volcanic | place: Kolumbo...
ATTCTGCAAAGGTAGAACGGTCGTCGCGCGCACTTGCACGACGACCGCCGCAGGCCGGAACGGCACCGTTCGGCGACGCACGCTCTCGCTCAGCGGACCAGTACCACCGTCAACGAACGCGGACCGTGCGCCCCGATCACCAGACACTGTTCGATGTCCGCCGTCTTCGAGGGTCCGGAAACGAACACTCCAAAGGCCGTCGTACCGACCTCGACTCGTTGGTAGGCCTGGTGCATCGTTTCGACCACCGCGTCGTACGGCACGACGACAGCCACATGTTGCGCCAGGAAGAGTGCGGCGCGATCGGCGAGCGCCGCGTCGGTGATCCACACCGCACCGTTCTCGGCCACCGCAAGCTCACCGGCAACCGCCAGGAAATCCACGTCGGCCAACTCCGTGCACGGTTCGCCGGCTCCATCAGGCCAAGCCGGAACCAATCCGCCGATCGCACAGCGCGCGGAACGCGCCTCGACTTGCGCCGACAGCTCCTCGACGACTGCCGCCAGGCGGGACCGCCTGGCGACGACACAGCGCCCGGCGACCGACTCGAGAGCCGAGACAAAACGCCGCACCCGATCACCGTCAGCCCGCTCAGCGCCGGCGAGCCCGGTCGGCTGCGGCAGCTCGACAGCCGCGCCGGTGGCACGCCGCAGTCGCCGCAGGATCGCCGACCTGTCAGTCATCGTTTGCACCGGACGGCGGGGTCGTTTCTTCGCGGTACTGCTCGCGAAAGCTGGCATCGGGCGCCGGCGGCAACTCGCGCGATCGACTCCATCCAACCACCATCGCGCGCACCAGCCACGGCGATCGACGGGCCATCCAGCGCGCTACGCGCCCCGCCCTACTGAGCGCGCCGGGACTGGCCAGAATCCTCGACGCCGCCACGGCGGCGGTCCGCCTGGCCCGTCCCCTATGGCCACCGGCGACGAGCTCGCGGCGCCAGGCGAAGAGTTGGCGATGCAGGTCGATTTTGACCGGACATACGTCGCTGCAAGAACCGCACATCGTGCATGCGTACGGCAGCGAGCGGCTCGCTTCGGGGTCGCGAGCCGGCGCCAGGGTCGAACCGATCGGTCCCGGGATCACCGACTCGTAACTGTAGCCACCGCTGCGCCGATAGACCGGACAGGTGTTGAGACAGGCGCCACAGCGAATATAGGATAGCGCCTGTTCGAAGTCCGGCCGCTCGAGCAGCGCCGAGCGGCCGTTGTCGACGATGACGATATGCAACTCGCCGCCGGGACGCGGCCCGTGCATGTGCGAGGTATATGCGGTGATCGGCTGCCCGGTCGCCGACCGCGCCAGTAAGCGGATGAACACCCCGAGATCGGCGACGCGCGGGATCAGCTTCTCGATTCCCATACTGGCGATGTGCAGGGGCGCAATCGCCGTTGCCAAATCGGCATTCCCCTCGTTGGTACAAACGACAATCCCACCGGTTTCCGCGATCGCGAAGTTGACACCGGTGATCGCCGCCTCGGCGCCGAGAAAAACCTCGCGCAGGTGCTGCCGCGCCGCCTCGGTGAGACGCGCGGGATCGGATTCCCCGGCGGCGGTGCCGAGCTCGCGGTGGAACAGCTCGCCGACCTCCTCGCGCCGTAGATGGATCGCCGGCAACACGATGTGGCTGGGCGGCTCGCCGCGCAGCTGGACAATGCGCTCGCCCAGATCGATATCGACGACGTCGATACCGCGCGCTTCGAGAAACGGATTGAGACCGCATTCCTCAGTCAACATCGACTTGCTCTTGGCCACCCGGCGCGCGCCGTGCGAGCTCAGGATCTCATGCACGATGCGGTTGTGCGCGGCTGCGTCGGTGGCCCAGTGAACCACCGCCCCACGCGCGCTGGCGCGCTCTTCGAAGCGTTCGAGATAGTCGCCCAGGTTCGCAATCGTGTGACGCTTGATACGCGACGCCAGATCGCGCAGCCGCTCCCATTCCGGCACCTCGCGCGCCGCTCGATCGCGTTTCGCCCGTACGAACCAAAGCGCGCGGTCGTGCCACCGCGCGCGCTCGCGATCGCGAACGAATCGGTTGGCCAGCTCGGCGTGCCTCATCGCACCGGCTCGCCGTCGGCAAGAATTTCGGCGACGTGCATGACGCGCAACGGCACCCCCTGGCGGCGCGCCAGGCCGTCCAGGTGCAACAGGCACGATAGGTCGACCGATGCGATAACCTCAGCACCGGCAGCGCAGTGGTCGCGAATGCGGTCTCGCCCCATCATCGTCGACACGCCGGTCTCCTCGACGCTGAACGTGCCACCGAACCCACAACACTCATCGACGCGCTCGAGGTCGACCAGCTGTAGACCCTCGAGCCCAGACAGCAAGCCAGCGACGGGATCTCGCGCCGGCAGCACCAGCTCCGAGGCGACGCCGAGGCGCAGGCCGCGCAGCGCGTGGCAGCTCCGCTGCAAGCCGACGCGAAATGGAAAGTGGCCTGCGAACCTCTCGATCCCGGCGACCTCGGTGAGAAACTCACATAGCTCGTAGACCCGGGAGCAGACCACCTCGCGCTCGACGTCATCCGCCATCAGCGAGGCGTAGTGCTCGCGCACCATCGCCACGCAGCTGCCGGACGGACAGACCACGTAATCGAAGTCGGCAAAGACACGAACGAATCGCTCGGCCAGCAGCCGCGCCTCATCAGCGCAGCCGATGTTGGCCAGCGGCTGGCCACAGCAGGTCTGTTGCCGCGGATACTCCGGCCGCACTCCGATCCGCCGCAAAACCTCGAGCGTCGCGAAGGCGACGCGGGGAACCCACTGGTCCACATAGCAGGGAACGAAGAGCGCAACCCGCTTGTTCCCGAGAGAATCCGACACTGCCACACTGCACTCGCAGAAGAATCGCGGAATCGCAAACGACACGTCACCTGGCCAGCAAGCGAATCCAGTCGTGCGCGGGACGCTGCAGACTACCGATTGCGGCATCCTTTGGCTCACAGTTGGATTGGACCATGGTCTTAGACCATGGTACGAAGATGCCAATGGATCAGATAGCGATCTCGAAGTTCAAAGCGACCTGCCTCGCTGTCCTGGGGCGGGTCCGTCAAACTGGAAAGCCAATCCAAATCACCCGCTTCGGCAAGCCAATCGCCGAGGTTTTTCCTCCCGCCCCGCCCGAGCGGGGAGATCAGTGGCTGGGCGCAATGTCGGGGACCGGGCGGATCGTTGGCGACATTGTCGGTCCTGCGTCTGGCATCGAGGATTGGGCCGTCGAACAGGCATGAAGTTATTGCTGGATACTCATATTTGGGTTTGGAGCCAGCTCGAGCCCGAGCGATTGTCCGGCAAGGTGAGGCGTGCCTTGACGTCCCAGAGAAACGATCTGTGGATTTCGGCCGTGACGGTTTGGGAATTCGTCGTCTTGGTCGACGGGGGACGCATCGTTCTGGATACGGACCTTGATACGTGGCTGACGAATGTCGCCGAGAGAGCTCCGACGCGTGAGGCGCCATTGACCCATGAGATCGCTCGCACGACCCGCGAGGTCGTGCTCGCGCATCGTGATCCGGTGGACCGCTTTCTCGCGGCAACAGCCCGGGTTCTCGATCTCACACTGGTCACTGGCGACCGAAACCTCATCGAGGGCCACGGCTACAAGGTTCTGGCGAACGGATGAGTATCCGGCTCGCCGTTGAATTCCGTGTTGATTCCGCCTGAAACCATTCCGACACATCCGGTCACTTCTCACCAGCGTGCCCCACCCAGCGCGAAGTTTTTCCCACAAGGTGGCCCACCCCTGAAGTCAGGCGCCCGGCTCCTCTTCAGCGAGGAGGGATTCGACCAGGCGCGTGCTCGCCGCGACGACTCCCTGCAGACCCGGACCACCGGCGGTTGCGCCGGTGAGGAATAAATTCTCGAACGCGGTGCGCTGCGACACGCGGCGCAGTACTCGGTTCTCGAAGTCCAGGCGGGCGCCGTACATTCCGCCGCGCGGCAGGCCCACATTGCGAGCCAGGTCGACCGGGGTCCACGCCTCCTGCACGACAGAGTGCTCGCGCAGATCGGGGATGAGTCGCCGCTCGACGGCCGCCAGGATCTCCGCCGTGACCCTCGCCTTCTCGCTGGCGTAGGTCCCCTTGCGCTCCGCCTCGACGAAGTACTCGAAATCGCTGCCAACGTTGATCTGCACGGTGGTACAGCCGTGCGGCGCGAGCACTCCCGGATCGGCGTAGAGGGATGGCGTCGAGAGAAAAAAGAACGGGTCGTCGTAGTGGTGTTCTTTCATGGTGCGAGCCAGCGCCGCGTCGAGATCTTCGCTCGGGTAATGCCAGATATTGGAGCGCCCGAAGCCGTGCTGGGCGAGATCGACATCGAGTCCGAGAAAGATCGTGTAGCAAGAAGCCGACTGCTCGTAATGCGGCGTAGTTGCGCCGTCGATCATCGCCATGGTCGCGGCCGGATCGATATTCGACACGATCGTCGTTGCGGCCAAGGCGCCGTGCGGAGTTTCGACGCGCGTGATCCGATCGCCGTCGCGGACGATACCGGTCACCGGAGTCGCGAAGTGAAGCTCTCCCTGATGCCCGACGATGTACTCGACGACGGAATCGATAAAGTGCCCCATGCCCCGCTTGGGAAAATGCGCCGTCTCGCAGTACCCGAAAAGGACCGCCTGCAGGCACAGCAACGGCTCCTCGTTTGGCGGCAGGCCGACGTCACCGCATTGCCCGGCCAACACCGCTCGCAACTTCGGTGAGAGACCAAAGTGCGCGAACACGCGCTCGACTGGCCACGGGCCGTAGAGAACCGTGTCCTTGAAACCAAACGGGTTGCGCAAAAAACGCTTCGCCTCGAAGACGCCGCCGTCGATCTCGGCCTCAATTTGAAAAAGCACGGTAAAGAGCTCGTCGATCTTCTCCTTCTCGTCGGGGAAGGCTGCGCCCAGGTCCGCCTGCAGGCGGTGCGCGTCGTGCGGGATGCGGAAGCTCGAGTCCGGCAACTCGATGCGATCGTAGCCATCCGCGTCGAACGCGTTGAACTCCACCTGGTCGAGGAGATCCAACTCGCGCAGCCACGCGTGCACGATGCCACCGGGCGCGCAGCCCATCAGGTACTGCATCTCGGCGCAAAACGAGAATCCATCGCGGCTGAAGGACTGGCCGCAACCACCAGCGCGCTCCTGCGCCTCCAGGACCGCCACCTTGCGCCCCGCCTTGGCGAGCAGAGACGCCGCCGTCAAGCCGCCCCAACCGGCACCGAGTACCAGGACATCGTACTGTTCCATGCGCGTCTTCTTAGCGCCTGCGGAGCCGCGGTGCACACCCCCGGTCGCGGAGGCACACACGAAAACTGCGTGAAGCCCTGGTAGGTGAAGAGCAACTCTTCCTCACGCCACTCGGCGGCTGCCCACTCCTGTCTGCCGCCGCCGCCTTGCGCCGCCGAACCGAGCGAGGTGAATACCAGCGCGGCGGCGACGAGTGCGCGAGCGTACTCGGTGAAATTTCGCAGCACGGCCCTCACTCGCAGCCGCAGCAGCACCGCGACCCTTTCGACCGCATGATCATCTGCCAATCCATCGTAGGCGGACTTTCGATCGTCACTCCGGACGCATGGATCCGGCAGTACCCGGTGCACACGGTTTGGTAAGTCTGGGGCCAGCCGCGCCGGGCGGCTGTTTCGAATCCCCACGACCTCCTCACCTCCTCCCCCACTGCCGCGAGTGCAGGCTGGCTGGGGAGTGACTAACCGGGGGAGTCGCGAACATTCGCGCGACGGCCAGCGCGGTGACCTCCGCAACGCACCCGGTGGTGTCCGCTTCGATCTGCCGCTCGCCGCGTCAAGTCGCGCAAGCGCCCAACACCTCGCCGCATGGATTTCCCCGCGTTTCTTTTCTACAACCTGAGTCGATGTCAGCTCGCGCAGTGAAATGGACTACCTGGATCGCGCTCTGTTGTCTGGTCCCGGTTCCGTACATGCTCGGCGGCGTCGAAATCGCCCCGCTGATCCGCCTGCTGTTTTTCACGGCCGTGATCGTCCTGTTACAGATCTCCGAAGGTAGCGGAGGTCCCTACTGGTGGGCCTTCGTCGGTCTCGGCTGTGGCCAGAGCCTGCTCATCGCCACCGCGTTCTATGGCGTAGCCGCGCTCGTCGCACGCGCTTCGGCCACCCTCTCGCCCGCGCGACGCAGTCTCGCGGTGCTCGCCGCAGCCGCCGCCGGCATCGCCCTCGCGGTCGCATTCCAGGCCTACGACACGCCGATGTCGAGCGCCTCGATGCACTCCAACTTGCTCCAGGTGTTCCGTTGAGGACACTGGCTTTCGCCACCGTCTTGAGCGCAGCCGTCTCGAGCGCCGCCGTCTCGAGCGCAGCCGCACCCGCCTTCGAGAGAACCGAGGTGCGCGAGGCGTGCAGCGAGTACACGCCCCTGCGCCGGCCGCTGTTCGGCGACTTGCACGTCCACACCCGGTATTCCCTCGACGCCAGTACGCAGGGAACGCGAACCACCCCGCAGCAGGCCTATGCCTTCGCACGTGGTGCGCGCATCGGTATCCAACCGTGGAGCGACGCCAATACTCCCGGGCGCTACATCCAGCTGCGCCGGCCGCTCGACTTCAGCGCAGTCACCGACCACTCCGAGCTGTTCGGCGAAACCAGAATCTGCAACACCCCGGGCACGCCCGGACACGATTCGCTGATGTGCCGTATCTACCGCGGCTGGCCGCGCCTCGCATTCTTCCTGATGAACAGCCGCCGCACGCCCTTCGGCTTCTGTCGCCACAGCCGGGGCACCGGGGATGACCGGAACGATGGGAAGAACGGGGGTGACCAAGCGCAGAGGAACGAATTTGCCGGCTGCAGCGACGCCGACGTTCTGACGTGGTCCGATATCCGCGCCGCCGCCGAGGCCGCCTACGATCGCACCTCGGCTTGCACCTTCACCACCTTTGTCGGCTACGAGTGGACCGGCTACACGCATCGCAACGTCATCTTTCGCAACGCCGAGGTACCGTCGATCGCACCGAGCAGTGCCGAGTTCCCGCACGAGACCAAGTTGTGGGACGAGCTCGACCGCCAGTGCCGCGACCGCCTCGCGTCCTGCGACTTCGTCGTCATCCCGCACAACTCGAACGTCTCGAACGGCACCACGTTCCAAACCGTTCGCCCGGACGGACGGGCGTTCACCGCCGCCGACGCGAATCGGCGCGTGCACAACGAGCCCCTGGTCGAGATCATGCAACACAAGGGAAGCTCCGAGTGCTACCTCGGCGCCGGCACCCAGGACGAACTGTGCGGGTTCGAGAACGTCCCCTACGACGACCTCAGCGCGCGCTTCGTCACCTGGCTGAGAAAGCCGCCAGCGGCGATCAACTTCACGCGAACCGCCCTCGGCATCGGCCTGCTGCAGCGGCAGCGGATCGGCGCCAATCCGTTCGAATTCGGCACCATCGGCTCGACCGACACGCACCTGGGTGCGCCCGGACTGACCTACGAGCGGAATTACCCCGGCCACGGCGGCGCCGGTGTGGCGATCGGCAAGAGCCTGCCCGACATGCTGCTCGATCCCATCGAGTACAATCCGGGCGGCCTCGCCGTCGTCTGGGCCGAGGAAAACTCGCGCGACTCGATCTTCGCCGCGCTGCGCCGCCGCGAAGCGTATGCGACCAGCGGACCGCGGATCGTCTTTCGCCTGTTCGCCGCCTGGGAGCTGCCGCAGGATCTCTGCCAACGAAACGACTTCGCCGAGGTGGGTTACGCCCGGGGCGTCCCCATGGGCGGAGTCCTGAGCCACCCGGCGCACGCCGCTGGAACCCCACCCACCCGGCCGGCTCCCGTCCTCGCCATCCGCGCGCTCAAGGACCCCGGCACCGAAGCCGTACCAGGCCGGGAGTTGCAGAGGCTGCAAATCGTAAAGCTCTGGGTCGAGGCCGGCGCGGTGCGCGAAAAAATCGTCGACGTCGGCGGCTCGGCCACGGACACGGCGAACGTCGATCCGCGTAACTGCAACACCACTCCTGGCGGCAGCGGCAGTCTCTGCGCGGTGTGGCGCGACCCGGACTTCGATCCCGACGCCGACGCCGTGTACTACGGCCGGGTCATCGAAGAACCCACCTGCCGTTGGAGCACCCGCGCCTGCAACGCCGCCGGCATCCGCTGCGACGAACCAACGACGGTCCGCCGCGGTTGGCGGGATTGCTGTAACCCAACGTTCCCAAAGCTCACCCGAGAACGAGCATGGACTTCGCCGGTCTGGTACTCGCCGTGACGATCGACCATTCGGATCAGCACGTCCGCCTCGACCGAGCGACCGCTTGCACCAGCCGATCCACAGCCGCATCATCCAGTCTGGAATCATGATCTCGCTATCTGGAGTCACCAAACGCTTCGGCTCGTTCACCGCCATCGAGGACATCTCCTTCGAGGTGGCGACCGGCGAAATCGTCGGTCTTCTCGGGCCGAACGGAGCGGGCAAGAGCACGACGATGCGGATTCTCGCCGGCGTGTTTCCACCTACCGCAGGCAGCGCGCTGGTCGGCGGACACGACATCGTCACCGATCCGCTGGCGGCGCGCGCTACCGTGGGTTACTTTCCGGAACGAGTCTCGGCCTACCAGGACATGACGGTCGAATCGTACCTGCGCTACGTCGGACGAATGAAAGGCCTGAACCGGCGAGCAGCGGCCGAGCAGGCCGGAGTGGCAATGGACTCGTGCGCTCTCGGCGCCGTCGCGAGCCGGCTCATCGGCAGTCTCTCCAAGGGCTTCCGGCAGCGCGTCGGCATCGCCCAGGCCCTGACCGGCCAACCGCGGGTTCTCATCCTCGACGAACCCACCGCCGGTCTCGACCCGGAGCAGGTCGCGGAGATGCGAGAGCTGGTCCGCGGGCTACACCGCGACCGCAGCGTGGTGCTCTCCAGCCACATCCTCCACGAGGTCGAAAACACGTGCGATCGGGTGATCATCCTCGACCGCGGTCGGATCATCGCAGTCGACACTCCAGTCAACCTGAACCGCCGCGTACAACGCGCCGGCCGTGTCGTCGTCGAGGTCAACGGCCCGGTCGAGGCCGTGCGCCAGCACCTCGCCGGGCTTGCCGGCGTCGCCTCGATCGAAACCCAGCAACGCTCCACGGACGGTGCCGCGGCCTTTATCATCATGACCGACCGCGACCGCGACGTTCGCGAGGACATCGCGCGCTCGGTGGCGGCCAAGGGTTGGGGATTGCGAGAGCTGCGCTCGGTCGCATTCTCGCTCGAAGAGATCTTCCTCGCCCTGGTACACCACCAGCCACCAGCACACTCTCAGCGCGATGCAGCGGGGAGCGCGCACCGATGAGTCGCGTGTGGATCATCTGCGGGCGCGAGCTGCGGACGACCTTCGGCTCGCCGGTAGCCTACATTCTGATGGCGGTATACCTGCTGCTGGGCGGCTACTTCTTCTATAGCGATCTCGTTTTCGTTCTCCTGATGTCGTCCTTCACTCCGGTCTCCGGCCTGTGGCAATGGGTCTTCCTCGATCTGCGCCTGGTCACACTGCTGATCGTTCCACTGATCACCATGCGGCTCTTCGCCGAAGAGAAAAAACTGGGAACCCTCGAGCTGCTCTGGACCTACCCGGTCCGCGACGCGGAAATCGTCGCCGGCAAATTCCTCGCCGCCGTCGCCGTCTTCATCGTCATGCTGGCGCCCACCACAATCCCCTGCGCCATGCTCTACGCCTACGATCCGTTCCCGCTGGGCCCGCTCTTGGCCGCCTACCTGGGATTGGTCCTGCTCGGGATCGGATTCATCGCCTGCGGACTGCTGGTCTCGTCGCTGACCGAAAATCAGGTAGTGAGCGCAATGGTGACGTACGGGATTCTCGTCTTCTTCTGGTTCCTCACCTGGAACGAGGAGGCCGCCAACCAAGCGGTTCTGCGGGTGCTGCTCGGTCTCTCCCTGTTCGATCGATTCTTCAACTTCACGCGCGGCGTGATCGACACCATGGACCTGACGTTCTTCGCGTTCTTCATCGCGTTCTTCCTCTTTTTGACGTGGCAATCTCTGGCCTCGAGGAAGTGGCGAGGTGTGCCGTGAGCGGGACCAGCAGCAACCTGAGAAGCGCGCGCGGAGCTCTTCTCGCCACGCTGCAGATCGTTCTGGTTCTGGTTTTCTTCGCTGCCTTCCAGTTCCTCGCCGGCCGTCACAACGTGCGCTTCGACCTGACCCCGACGCATCGATTCCTGCTGTCGCCATACGCCCGGCAAACGGCCGAAGCGTTCACCCGCGACGCCACCCTGTACGCGTTTTACGACAGCCAACAGGTCGTCGCTCGGCGCCGGATGCTCGACCTCCTCGGGCAGTTTCATTCGTACGCACCGGGGCTGCAGTTCGATTTGATCGATCTCGATCGAAATCCGGGGCTCTCCAAGAAATACGGAATCTCGCGCTACGGCACAGGCGTGCTCGAGCTCGCCACCGGCCAGCGCCTCCCCGTGCACGCCATCACCGAGGAGGAGGTCACCTCGACCCTGCTGCGACTAACCCGCAACGGCAGGCGGCGCATCTGTTTCGTCACCGGGCACGGCGAAGGACGCCCCGACGACGGCGACGAGCGCGGCGGCTTTTCCAAGTTGTCCAACGCGATCGAGCACGAGGGATTCACCGTTTCGACGTTGGCAACGGTGCGCAACGAGGTTCCCTCCGACTGCGCGATGTTGGTCTTCATCGCGCCGACGCACGAGCTGACCAAGGACGAAATGGCGACGCTGGAAAAGTTCGGACGCGGCGGCGGCCGATCCCTGTTCCTCCTCGACCCTGGCACCCCGGAATCGTTCGACGAGCTGCTCTCCCACTTCGGCATCGCCGGCGGTACCAACATCATCGTCGACGAATCCAGCAGGATGATCGGGGCCGACAGTTTCGTGCCCCAGGTCGATCGATTCCGACAGGAGGTATTCAAAAACCGTCTCGGCGCGTCCGCCATCCTTCCCGTGGCACGTACCATCCGCGCCACCGGCGACCGCCCACCCGGAGTCCGGGTCCTGTCCCTGGCGGGCACCAGCGACGCGAGCTG
>Ga0114931_10010537_pt1 | contig 10999 bp, 10 predicted proteins | sample 2SBtaG_FD_89579 | JGI IMG/M metagenome (GOLD analysis project Ga0114931, IMG submission 89579) | Deep subsurface microbial communities from Kolumbo volcano to uncover new lineages of life (NeLLi) - 2SBTROV14_V59a metaG | ecosystem: Environmental > Aquatic > Marine > Volcanic | place: Kolumbo...
AGATCGCCGGAGATTGCCGCCAACTGAAAACGGATGTCGACAGCTTCAACGATAACTGGTCTGGCGGCCAGCCGATTCAGATGGTCTTTGACTTCACCGAAGACCTTGAAGAGTTGGAGCTCATGTCGTCTCTGCGGTAGACGCAGCGTCTTTTCTCCATCGCGCCGCAGCCGCCTTCTTGGCGATCTCTCGCCTGCGCTCGGGCGTCAGATTGGCTGCACGAGCCTTCCCGCCCTTGAGCCCTCCTTTTCGGCCGAGAGCTACGGCCGCCGGATCCTTTGGGGTCTCGGCGGCTTGCGCCTCTTCTTCTTCAGACGTTGCCGCGCCCACAATGGCGGCGGCGAGCCGGTTGAGATCGGCGGGCCTACGAGGTTTCTTTGCTTGAGCGCTCATGCTTATATGCTACGCCCGCTCATTGAGCGCGTCAAGAGCGATCAGTCTTCGCCCGTAGGTTGACATCGGCCTTTCGAGCGCCGCAGCATGAGCCGTATGGTGGGGGCTTGCCGGTCTCCTGGAGCCCGGGTCGCGGTCCGCCATCGAGCGGCTCTTGGTTGTGGAGCGCTGAGCTCGCCTGGTGCCGAGCCGCAATGTAGATCCGTTGGCTAGGATCGACCAGACTTGCTAGGTGCCCGCCCAGGGCCAGGCTACGATGGCGGAGAGTAGCAGCGCGTGCACCAGGACACCGCCCGCCCAGCCCGTGAGCAAGAGGAACATCCAGACTGACACGAGCATGCAGGCGAGCACGAGACGAAGCCGCGGTTGGCGCCACATGTCTCGACGATAGCAAAGCGCGAGGAGACAGCAGGATGACCCAGAAAAGGCATGCCGTGATGCTCTGCGCGCTGCCGGCGATCGTGGCGTTGCTGGCGGCCTGCGCCGATCAGCGGCCGGCTGGCGAGCCGCCACCGCTCGAGACCGTCGACGTGGCGGGGGATCCCGACTTCGCACCGGATCAGGACCCACGGGCAACGCCCCTCCAGGGTCAGCTCGCTGGCGTGTTGCCCGCAAACTTCCCCCCCGACCTGCCGCTTTACCTACCTGCCAGCATTGCCGAGATCGGCCAGCAGGACGGGTTGAGCCGGGTCGCGTTCACGACAGCGGCCCGCCCCGAACAGGTACGTGCGGCGCTGGCCGCGGCGCTCGCTGCGCGGGGCTGGAGCGGTACACTCACCCGCGGCGAGAGCATGCTGCAAAGGTCGAGACGCCAGGTGCGCCTGTCGATCGAGACCGAGCCTTTCGGCTGCCGCTACGCCTACGCCTACTGACGCCCGGCGACGGTCTTCGAGCCACTCAAGCGGTCGGCGACCGAAGCGCCGGTGAGGACCATCAGCAACGGCAGGCCCGCGAGCGCAAGGGTCAGCACGCCGCCCAGCCAGTGGAGCGCTGCCTGGCCGAAACTCAGCGGCTCGCCATCGCGCGAGTGGGACTCGAGACCCGCCCAGGACATGCCCGGCGTTTGCCCCCAAAAGGCCAGCGGGACCACGGTGTACAGGAAAGAAAAGATGACGGCGAGGAGCGCGAAGGCCGGCCAGTCGCGCAGCGAGGCCCGGACACCGAGGAGCAAGGCTCCGCCTCCTGCCGCAGCCACGGCCACAAGCACCGCGATCAGATCGGCCAGGCCCGCCCGTACGCGCCGGCCGAGCCAGGCCCGATGTCGACCCGCGGCGTGCACGGCCACTGCTTCAGGCGCAAGACGCCGCGGTGCGGCACCGATCTCGTGGCGCGGAGAGGTTTTGGACGCGGGGGTCTCGGCCTGCGGCTCCCAGCGCGTGGCCGCGGCCGCGGCGGCAGGTTCGGGCTCGCCAGCCGCCTCGGCCTCTTTTCGACCTTCCGCTTCAGGCTGAAGCGGAAGGTCGAAAAGAGGCAGCGCCTTCGGGTCGTGATCGGTGAGCGGAGTTTGGCTCATTGCCGTTGCGGGAGGTATTTCACGTAAATCCGGTACAGCAAATCCTGCGGTCGAACGCTGTAGGTTTCAGCAAACGACAGCATGCGCTGCATCGCCTCGTTGTCGGGCTCGACCTCGAGCGCAGCTTGGAGCATGGCCACTGCATCATCGGGGGTGCCGCGCTGGAGGGAGCGCAGCCCGAGGTTGTAGTAGCAGTCGGCGATCAGCAGGCGTAGATCAGGGTTGCCGGGATCCTCGTCATGCTGCCGCCACAGGTCGGGGAGCACCTGTTCCCATTCCGCATGCTCGAACGACTCCAGCTCGCTGGCGATGGGTGCCAGCGCGAGGTCGACGTCTTGGGACAACTTGAGCGCCTCACCGTCAAGCGGCGCGATGTCGGCCGCGCGGTTGAGATATCGGTGCGCGCGCACGCTCTGGCTGGCAGCGAATGCCCCCTTGGCCGCCTCGAGCAGCATGGAGCGACGCTGGTCAGACGCGGTGGGCAAAGATGCCGAATCCTCGACCGGTTCTGCCTCCGGCGGCGCCGCCGCTGCGGCGCGGTATTGGGTCAAGAGCGCCTGCGCCTGGGCATGGGCGGGATCATCCGAAGCGACCGCCTCGAGCACCTGGATCGCCGTGGCGGTCTTTCCCCGCTTGAACAGCATCGCTGCACGGGCCAGTTGCGGACTGCTCACCGTCGGTGCTCCTTGCTCTTGCGCCGCGTTCGGGAACACCCGATCTCGCAAGCGATAGAGCCCGAAAGCGCCCGCGAGCAGCAGCAGCAAGACCAGGCCACCGATCAGCACGAGTCGCCGATCCGTGCCCTTGACGGCCACCACGCGGTCGCGCTGCACCGCGGCCTCGAGCGACGGCGCAGCGTCCTCCTCTACGGGCGGCGCAGCGTCAAGCTTGGGCATCGAGGCCGTCTCGACGTCGCTGGCCCCGCTGCCGGCCGGTACCTGGCCACCCTGGATTTGTTCGAGGTACTCCGAGGCCATGGCATGACCGGGCTGCAGCTCGAGTACCCGCTTGAGCGCCGTAGCGGCGGCTTGCAGCTCGCCGCTTTCGACTTGCGCCATGGCCTCGTGAAAGACCTCATCTGCCTTTCGCTCGGCTTCCGCCTTGCGCTCACGCGCCTTCTCGATTCTATTCGACGCCTCTTGGTTGTCGATATCGATCAGGAAAATCCGCGACCAGATGTCGATCGCGCCTTGAATCTCTCCCTTCTCCAGCGATTCTTGCCCCTCGGCGAGCAGCGCATCGATGCGATCCCCTCCCTCCTCACCGCCTTCGGACAGGTCAGTGGTCGGTGCGGGAGGCTCGGGGGCCGCGGCGGCCGCGGGGGCAATCGGTGCGGCTCCGAGCTCCAGCTCGAGATCACCAGCGGAGAAAGCATCGCCGGAGGCCTCCAGGTCCACCGCGGGCAGATCACCGGACAGAGGGTCGCGCAAGAGGCCAGGAAGCCCCTCGTCCGCGTCGCCGGACACCGAGGTGTCGCGCGCCGCTGGCCCAGGATCGGCTGTGGGTGCGACTTCGGATGCCTGGTCGAAGGCGGCAACCTCCGGGCTGTCCGGATCGAGGATGCGGGCCTTGGCGGCCAGGCGTTTGGCCTCCTCGGGTTTGCCCGCGGCCTGCGCACGGCGCGCTGCGTCCAGGAACGAGCGCACGTACTGACGCGTCTCCATCCGAGTCTGCGCTTTCGTAACCATCGCAGCCAGCTCGGGATCGGCATCCACGGCCGCGCGCTGGTTGGTGGCGATCTGCAACACCTTCGCGTCCTCACCTCGGTCGAGGAGGTCTTGAAGCACCACGCCCAAACCACCACCCCCAGCCGCGGGCATCGCCGCGCCAGGTGCTGCGGCGGTCGCTGCTTGGCCGGCCGCGGGTGCCTGGGCACGCGGCGCGCTGCCAGCGTCCAGGCTCTCGAGGTCTGGAAGCGCGGAGAAGGCCTCTGACGACTCCTGGATCGGTGCGGCTGCGAGCGGGCCTTCTTCCCACAGATCATCGGCCGTGAGAATCGGACCGTCGTCCGGTGCGGTGATGGTGATGGCGGCGAGATCTTCGAGCGCCACCGGTCGCGCAGGGTCGTTCAACCGCTCGAGGAGCACCGTCGCGGGTCCAAACGCCGGGTCCAAGCCGAGGAGAAGCTCGCAGGCCTCACGTGCTTCTCGTTCGTCGCCACGCGACACCAGGCCGAGCATCTGCTCGAACGAATGGAGGACCTGTTGTTGGACCTCCGAGGACAGCGCGGTATTGCCCGGATAACTCATGGGGTCTCGCAAATCAGGACGCCGCCGTGAGGCGTCGCCATGCTAGCAAAATGGTGTGGCGGGTAAACTGAACGCGATGCTCTTCGAATGTGTGCCCAACCTCAGCGAAGGCCGCGATCGGGGACGGATCCAGGCGTTGGCCAATGCCGCGGGCTCGAACGGAGCAGCCCTCCTCGACGTCTCCTCGGATCGTGACCATCATCGCACGGTTCTTTCCCTGGCCGGGAGTGCGAGCGCCCTGACCGGAGCAGTGCTCAATCTCTATGGAGTCGCATGCTCCTGCATTGACCTTCGAAGGCATCACGGGGCGCATCCACGGATCGGCGCGGTCGACGTTGTGCCCTTTGTGCCGCTCGCCGGGGCGACCATGGCCGATGCCCGGGCGCTGGCAGAGGCAGTTGCCGAAGCGGTGGCGGAGCGCTTTGCCCTGCCGGTGCTGCTTTACGGGGACGCGGCGCGCGATGTCTCGAGGCGGCGGCTCGCCAGTTTTCGGCGCGGCGGGCTCAGAGGCCTGGCATCGCGGCTCGAGCGCCCCAACGGCGGCCCCGACTATGGACCGGCGCGCCTGCACCCGACGGCGGGTGCCAGCGCCATCGGCGCGCGGCCGCTGTTGGTCGCCTTCAACGTCGTTCTCGACAGCGACGACCTGGTGCTCGCCAAGCGAATCGCGGCGCGCGTACGCGAAAGCGGCGGCGGCTTGCCAGGGGTCCTGGCACTCGGCTTTGGTCTGCCAGAGCGGACGCGTGTGCAGGTGAGCATGAATCTGCTCGATCCCGTGCGGACGCCACCGCGGATGGTCTTTGACCGGGTCTCGGCGGAGGCGGCGCGTGCCGGCGTGCGGGTTCAAGATAGCGAGATCGTCGGGCTGGTCCCCGCCGCAGCGCTCGCCCCTGGAGATGCTGACGTCCTGCGCCTCAAACCCTACGGCGTGCTCGAGCAACGGCTGGCGGCCGCCGGCATAGCGTGATCCTCGGCCTCGCTCCGCTCGAGTGCAGCGACCAAGCGCGCAGCGAGCCCGCCGAACGCGCCGGACGACATGGTCACCGCCACGTCGCCCGGCACCAGCCGGTCGAGCGCACAGGCCAGCAGGTCCTCACCCGCAGCACACGCCACCGCCTCGATGCCGGCAGTGCGCAAGCGCGCGGCGAGTTGTTCGAGATCCAGACCTTGATCGCCCAGACGCTGGCGGTGGAAGACCGGTGCCAGGATGACGCCGCCGGCGGCGGCGAAGGCGCGCACATAGGCCTCGAGGAAAAGGGCACGCCCGGCGGTCAGGCTGCGCGGCTCGAACAGCGCGATCAACCTTCGCCCCGCGAAGCGCTCGGCCAGCCCGTTCAAGGAAGCGGCCACTGCCGTCGGATGGTGGGCGAAGTCGTCGACCACGGTGATGCCAGCATGCTCTGCCAGCACCTCCAGCCGCCGCCTGACCCCGCGGAAGCTGCCCAACGCCGCCACCACCGCAGCCGGGTCGAGACCGTCCCGGCGGGCTGCCGCCCACACCGCCAATGCGTTGGCGACGTTGTGGCGACCGGGGATCGGCACGGTGAGCGCCAGCGTCGCGCCGCGGCCATCATCGAGTCGCAAGTGGCTGCCCCTGGCATCGGTCTCCACCGCGCCGAGCGGGCATACGCGGTTACTCGACCCCAAGCCGTAGGTGATGACCTCGGCGCGCGCCGCAGCGAGCAGCGATCGCACATGCGGCGCGTCACCGCAGGCGATGATGGCGCCGCTGGGCGGCACGCTTGCCACCAGCTTCTCGAAGGCCGCGAGCAAGGATTCATGGTTGGGGTACAAGTCGGCGTGGTCGTACTCGGCACTGGTGAGAATCAGCGTTTGGGGTCGATAGTGGAGGAACTTGGCGCCGCGGTCGAAGTAGGCGGCGTTGTACTCGTCGCCCTCGATCACGAAGCGGCGACCGCGACCCAGACAGAAGCTGCGCTCCAGGCCGATCGGCACACCCCCGATCAGAAAGCCGGGTTGCTCACCGAGGCGCTCATAGACCCAGCTTGCCAGGGCGGTGGTGGTGGTCTTGCCGTGGGTGCCGGCGACCACCAAGGGCGCGCGCCCGACGAGCAAGAAGCGGGCGATCGCTTGAGGCATCGATACCCGCGGCAAGCCCATGGCCTCCACCTGCTCGGCCTGTGGATTGCTGCGCGGCACCGCATTGCCGACGATCACCAAGTCCGGCACCGGCTCCAAGTGCTGCGGATCGAAGCCCACGCGCGGCACGATGCCGGCATCGGCCAGCAGTGTCGACATCGGCGGGTAAAGCGGCGCGTCGGAGCCCCGCACGCGGTGCCCGAGCGCCCGGAGTAAGCAGGCGAGCGGCGCCATGCCTGTGCCGCCGATGGCGATGCAGTGGATATCCAGCCCGGTCGTGCCGGCAGTGGGGGCATCATGGGAATTCGGCATCGGGCGGCAAGGCGCAGGGCGCCAGACGTTTACCGAGTGCTTACGGCAGCGCTGTGTGCGCACACGGCGGTCGTTATACCATGCAGGGACGGACGGTGCGTACGCGCGGGCGATCGTACCGCACATCCCCATCCAAAGGAGACCATCCATGGCCGCCCAAAGATTGATTCAATCCGTGGTCGCCGCGGCGCTGCTGGCCGCACCGGCGCTCGCCGGACCGCGCGCTGTGGTCCCGGCGCCAGAACACAATTTCGACATTGTCGCCAAGGGAGAAGTGATCAAGCATGCTTTCGAGATCCGCAACGAGGGTGACGAGCCCCTCGAGATCTCCGAGGTAAAGCCCGCCTGCGGCTGCACGGTCGCGCGCTTCGACCCCATGATTGCACCCGGCGCCACCGGCAAGGTATACGCCGATGTAGACACGCTATCATTCAACGGACCCATAGCCAAGTCGGTATACGTTTACACCAATGATCCCAAAGCACCACGCATAGACTTGGTGGTCAAGGCCGATGTGCGCCCCTACGTCGGCATCGATCCCGGCTACGCGCGCTTCAGCTACGTCCAGGGGGAGCAGACGGGAACCATCTCCCAGACCGTATGGGCTCCCGACGGTCGCGACCTCGAGATCCTGGGGGTGGACAACCCCTATGACCACATCACGGTCAGCTACCGGCCAGCGACCGATGCCGAACGTGTCGGTGACAAGCCCGGCAAGCAGTGGCGGGTCGATGTCACGATCCTCGCCGACGCACCGGTCGGCGCGCTGCGCGATTACATCGTCCTCAAGGTCGACCACCCCAAGCAAAAGAAGGTGCAGATCCCGGTTTCGGGCTTCGTGCGGCCGCGCCAGCACGCCACGCCCCAGGTGGCGGATTTCGGCGAGATCAAACGCGCCGACCTGCCCTACGAGCGGGCGGTGGCTTTCACCAGCTTCATCGCCAAGCCCATCGAGGCCCCGGAGGTCGAGACCGGGCTCGATGGCCTGGAGGTCGAAGTCCGGGAGCTGCAAGAGGGCGGCCACCGATTCCAATTGCTGCTGCGCCTGACCCCGGACCTCGCCACCGGTGCCTTCGAGACCACCATCAAGCTCCAGCTCACCGACCCCCAAAACCCGCTGTATGAGATCCCGGTGAAGGGTCGACTGGAGTAGCGCGGCGCTGGGAGCCTGGTGCGGATAGACGGATGGTGCATCGCGGAGCGCCGCGAGGAGGATCGAAAGGCACGTTCGAACGGCGAATACCCGTAGGTGGTTGTCGAGAACGTAACGCAGCGAGAGCCGCGCACCGCCCACGAGGCGCCGTGCGGGCGATGCGCAACAGGCTCCTAGAAGGGGTTGGTGGCGAATACCGAGAACTCTGGAATGAAGCCGCGGTCGTCGAGTGCGAGCGCGCCAACGACCGCGTCCGCGATCTCTCTGGCGCGCAGCTTCTTGGCGGACGCCTCTTGCTCGAACCCAGCGGTGGCAGCGAAGTCGGTCAGCACCTCACTCGGGTTCACCAACATCACGCGCACGTTGTGGCGCCGGAGTTCTTCGCGCCAGCATTGTGTCATGCCGCGCAATGCGAACTTCGACGAGCTGCAGGCGGTCGAGCCACGGCCGCCGCGAAGCCCCGAAGTCGAGGCGATGTTGACGATGTTCCCCGAACCTTGAGCGATCATCAGCCGCGCTGCCTCGCGCGCGGTCACGAAGGCGCCGAAGACATTCGTTCGGTAAACCGACTCGAGGGTTTCGAGTGACATTTCGACCAGTGGCGCGAAGCGGCCGAAGCCAGCGTTGTTGACCAGGATGTCGATGCGTCCGTGGTGCTCAACGGCACTGCGCACGCTGCTTGCCGCGTCCTCCTCGACGCCGACATCGCAGCGGATCGCGTGCGCGCCGATCGCCTTTGCGGCCTCGCGCAAGGCGGCTTGGTCGCGGCCGGTGATCGTTACCGCGCCGCCTTTCTCGATCAACGCCTCTGCGATCGCCCTGCCGATACCGCGGCTGCCGCCGGTAACCAATGCCTTCGAGCCTTCGATTCTCATGCTGCCTCCGCGGGGCTTTCGGCGCCGCGGTGATGCGCGACGACCGTCGCATGCTCTCACAAGACCAGGGGCTTCGTTCGCGCGCCGAAGCAGAGCCTTGTTCGCACCGCCGGGACATTCGAAAAGGGGGTGTCGGAGAACCGTGGGGAGAGATCCGGCATCGGACGCGTCGGCGGCGGAGTAACCTTTCCGCGAAGCCCTCGAGCCTTCCGTGGATCATGCGGCACCCGCGTGCTGTCGTGGCTGGGAACAACGATCCTGCACCCAACCCAGCCTCGCTCCGACGCTCGCGGACCTCGGCGGGCGTCCCGTGCCGCTGGTGCGGGCGCCGGTATGCGTCGAGCGGCGGCGTGGCTTGGTGGCGCCACCCACTCCTCGGTCAGTAGACCAAAGAACTATACCATTTGACATTCTTCTCCGTCGATGGCACCATTCCTCATCCTCAGTGACGATGCCTGGATTTGATGAAGGAGATGGCGATGAGATACCCCCTTCGCGCTGCAGCGCTCGGTCTGCTCACCGCGTTCACCGTCGGTTTGGGTCCGCAGCCACTCGAGGCCCAGTTCATTTTCTGCGGCTTCGCCTGCGAGCAGAATTGCGATCATTTCGGACTTTGCAACACGGTCCAATGCGCGGGCTCTTCGTACGGCCCGGGGATGTGCGGCTGCGAGGTCATCGTAAACTGTGGTTTCTGGGGTTGCATCAACCGCTGCTTGACCAAAGGCGGGCCGTGCGAGCTGGGCTGTGACGAGCCGCCGGTGCCGAGCACGAACCCGCTGGACGCTCTCTTGCTCCCGGAAGATCTGCGCTCTGGCGGGAAGACCGGCTTTATTGCCTTGCTTTCTGCCCGCAATCCCGATGCCTTCGCGCGAATCCAGGCGCATCCGGGGTTGCTGGAGATTCTCGACACCGAGCAATCGTTGCCCGAAGGCCCGGCGCGCGCGCTCTTCGCCATGCGGCTCGATGGCGTCTTGCTGGAGGATGGCTCGCAGGCCTTCAGTCGCGGTACCGCCCTGCGCTTCGAGATCCGCAAGCCCGCACGTGACATGGTTTCGTTTTCTGTAAAGACCGAGGAGGGGCTCCCCATGGTCTCGGGGGAGCTTGGCCCGGACTCGGGACGGATCCGCATCCTGCCGGCCTTCAGCCGGCGGGATGAACCCGAGGTGGTGTCTTGGCAGCCGGCTCGATGATGCTTCGCGCGGCGGTTCTCGCGCTCGCGCTCGTGCTCGCCACTGCGTGCAGCGAGCCACCCAAGCGCAAGCGCCTGGACCCGCCGTACGTCGCAGTGCATTTCGACCAGGAAGCCCTGTTTCCCGTCTTCGGTCCGAAGAATGTCGACATCCTGATGGCACTCGACACGATCGAAGAGAAGCGCGGTGTGCGCCTCGGCCCGGCCACCATCCACTTTACCCGCCGCCTGGGCGGTACCCAGGCCGGTGCCGAGCGCTACGAGCGAGCTCGGGTCATCGATGTGACGGTTCGAGAGGATCCCGACCGGCGCGAGGCGATCCTTCTCGAGATCCGCTTCGAGGACAGTGGGCGCACGGCCAGAGGCGCAGTTTGGCGCGGAGGTCGCTCGGGCCGGCTGGTCGTGCGCTGCGGTGACCACCCGGTGGATCCAGAAGACGATTCGGGAGCGGTGCTCCGCTGGTAGCTGGCGCGCTGCGCGTCCTACTGCACGTCCAGCCGCGCGCCGTGGGGTGCGCAGCCGGCTGCTCCCGCGTTGCCAGGTTCCGCGTTGCCAGGTTCCGCGTTGTCAAGTGCCACCCTCTTGTCAACTTGGTTCCACCCTGTTGTGAACTCCAGGTGCCCATCCGGGGCCAGGTGTCGGTGCTGCCGGCCGTCGCTGCCCGCGACCGTCAGCCTCCCTGCCGCCGCGCCGTCGCTGTGGTCGGCCACCCGTACGACCAGCTTGCCGGCATCCGGCAGGGTCAGGCGCAGCGGCTCGCCGGGCACCTCCACATCGACTTCCACGGGCGCGCTGCCGGTGCCGGCGATCAGCAATCGCCACTGTCCGGCGGGCAGGTCGGCGAAGCGCATCGGACCGGCCGGATCGGCGATCCGCGTCGCAATGAACCTGCGCCCGGCGGCATCCCGGCCCGCGAGCGTGAGCAGCCGGGGCACGCGCCCCGAGGTGCGCGGCGCCCAGACCTCGAGGCCGGCCGCCGGGTCGAGCGCGATGCGCACGCCGTCGAGGCCCCGCCCGGCCGGCACCTCGATGCGGTCCTCGATGGATGATGTCCAGAAATGGTGAATGGCCGCGACGCGACCGCGCTGCCACTGCGATTGTCGCGCGCGTCGAGGCGGATATCGAGTCAGCGTCGGAGCCAGCCACGCACGTACTGATCTACATGCGAAACCATCTGTTCAAGCAGGGATTCAGCAGTGAAGACATGATGCGCGC
>Ga0114931_10010538_pt1 | contig 10999 bp, 11 predicted proteins | sample 2SBtaG_FD_89579 | JGI IMG/M metagenome (GOLD analysis project Ga0114931, IMG submission 89579) | Deep subsurface microbial communities from Kolumbo volcano to uncover new lineages of life (NeLLi) - 2SBTROV14_V59a metaG | ecosystem: Environmental > Aquatic > Marine > Volcanic | place: Kolumbo...
CTGCTCCATAGGTTCCCATCCAAACAGGAGCTATATGTTTGCTGTAATACTGAAGAAGTCTTCGACAACTTCCCGGTAAACCCTTAAAAGATTTTGCGTCTTTTACTTTTTCTCCACTCCATCCATTAAAAGACGTAGATTTAGCTTCAAGATTATTTAGTGCATCTTGATAAGGAAAGTAAGGAGATTGTTTCCTTGTTTTTTTATCAATGTATTGAGTAGTTATCTGTATTTGTTCCCCCATCTGAGAGGCGTCAAGGTGTGATGCAACTAAACAATTATACCCACTTGCCCGTTGCAAATAAGTTGCAATAGGAATCGATACATAATAAATATCACGAAGTCGCCCCGTAGTTCTACCTTTTTCGTCAAAGTCTTTTTGTATTCGTTTTTCAAACCCTTTATTGATAGTGGTAGGCAGCCTACGTGTTCCCACACTCGATACATAGGTTGTTTTCATAACTGCCGCACGAATACGAATATCTTCTGGAAGAATAATATTATATGTAGCATCATTAATATTTCTTGTCATAGGTCTACTTGCGGTAATATCTGGATATACCCCATGATAAGGGTCAAGCCCTGGCCCTTGTGCTCCTTCCAAGATAAAGGGCATTCTTCCATCATTCCATGCTTTAAGAAGAGCGTCGTAAATAGGCATGGTATGTGGCTTTAATCGGTTCCGCACAGCACCAAGATGGGTAAGAAATGCTTGTTTGGACCCAACAGAGCGTGTGGCTTTTTGGTGTGTCGGCTTAACCTTTATTTGTGCAAGATTGTATTGAAAACCTTTCAGAAATTTTTTATAGAAATCATAATGAGCGCCTAAAATATCTTTCCAATTGCGTCCCATGAGATCTTTCATAGTTACTACATATCTTCCATACACACTCTCATATGCTGATGCGATGCCACGACCTGTCGATCCATGACCACCGGTAGTTGCCTGATTGATAACCCACTCACGTGCCCGGTGGGTGTCTAGGCACAATGGAGTGCGCTCATCAATATATAATTTGCCTGGAATTTCTCCAAGTATCTGTGTCATTTCATCTATCTCTGCAACCAAATCAACAGGATGTATAACCGTTCCACGGGTAATAAACGATGTGGCATTGTCGAAAATAAGACCAATAGGAAGCTGGTGGGTTGTAATAATTTTGCCATTATAGAGGGTTTCATGTCCGGCATTTGCACCACCATTAAACCGAAGAGAGTATATTGATTGAGCTTTTGTAAACATGCCGATGCACTTTACTACAACTGAGCCCTTGCCCGAATCACCGAAAAATGCATCTTCTACTGAAATAGAATTTGGTCGACTATTTTGCATGCATGCATAAGATAGCATGTTTCTTTATTATTGGCAAGGAAAACACCTGTGGTAAGATATGGTATGTATCAAGGCTACCAATCTCCCTTCAGCTGGCGTTATGGGTCAGAACGTATGAGAAAGCTATTGAGCGAGCAATATAAATATGTATTATGGCGTCGTGTGTGGGTGGCACTTGCAAAAGCGCAACACAAAGTAGGACTTGTCTCAGACAAAGAGCTAGCGGATTTACAAAATCATCAAAACAATATAGATATTGAGCGTATTTTAGAGATTGAAAAAGAGACAAAACACGATGTAGTTGCTGCTATACGAGAATATGCAGAAAAGGCAACCATAGGTGGTGGAAAAATTCACCTTGGTGCCACTAGTATGGACATAAACGACAACGCAGATACCCTTCGATATAAAGAGGCGCTTGGCATTATCAAAAAGAGAATGAAAAGTTTATTAAAAATTTTTTCACCACCTATTGCCAAATACGCAAACATGCCATGTATGGGATATACTCATCTACAACCAGCAGAACCCACCACAGTGGGTTACCGTATGGCGTCTTATGCACAAGATCTCCTTATGGATTTTGACTACTTAGAATTTGTAGAAAACCTCTTGAAAGCCAAGGGTCTAAAAGGGGCTGTTGGAACAGCAGCAAGCTATACCACACTAACCAAATCAAGCTCAAGTGCATTAGAATTGGAGCAGGACGTGATGGATGATTTAAAACTCAAGTCGGTAACTATTAGCACGCAGGTATACCCGCGCAAGATAGATTATTTTATTCTTACCCTTCTGAGCAGTATTTCATCAAGCGTAGCCAAGTTTGCATCCGATCTTCGTATACTTCAATCCCCATCTATTGGCGAATGGTCTGAGCCATTTGGTAAAACGCAAGTTGGTTCTTCCGCGATGCCGTTTAAAAAAAACCCTATTGCTTCAGAAAAAATGTGCTCACTTGCTCGCTACGTGAGTACACTTTCCACCGTGGCATTGGGTAATGCAACACATTCCTATTTAGAACGAACATTGGATGATTCAGCTAATCGTCGCATTATCCTTCCTGAAGGATTTTTGGCAATTGATGAGATACTCATAACTGCAGAAAAAACACTTTCTAATATGGTAATAAATAAAAAACAAATTGCATTTAATGTCAATCAATACGCCCCATTTTCCGCATCTGAAGCCATTCTTCTTGAGGCTGTATCACGCGGAGCAAACCGCCAAGCCATGCATGAGGTGCTACGCAAAATAGCCATGCAGGCATGGGAACAAGTACAAGAAGGGAAGAAAAACCCCATGGAAAAGCTCCTCAAACAAAGTGCCACCATCACCAAATATATAGATCTCCAAACGATAACTAACCTCATGGATGTATCCACTCATATTGGTACCGCTCCTAAGCGTGCGCTGGATATTATTGATATAATTAAATTAAAGACACATTAATATATTTTATGACACCTACTAAAGTAGCTATACTCATGGGTTCAGACTCTGACCTACCCATTATGAAAGAAGTTGCAGAAACGCTCAAAGCATTTGATGTTCCGTTTTATATGACGGTATTATCTGCACATCGTACTCCAGAGGCTACATTTGAATTTGCTAAAACCGCACGCAATAAAGGGTACGGTGCCATTATCGCCGGCGCCGGCGGCGCTGCTCATTTGGCCGGTGTCTTGGCTGGTATCACCACACTCCCCGTCATAGGTGTTCCAATTAAATCAAAATCACTAAGTGGTGTAGATTCCCTCTACTCTACTGTGCAGATGCCACCTGGCGTGCCTGTTGCCACCGTTGCCATCGATGGCGCCCAAAACGCCGCTCTATTGGCCGTGCAAATACTCGCAACAGCAGACAATAAGCTCGTGCAAAAATTGACCGATTATAAAAAAACACTCAAAGAAAAAGTGGTAAAAAAAGCTAGAAAAGTAGAAAGTTACACACGGTGCTTATGATCGCAGACGATATTATTATCAAATCCATTCCCCATGTTTTAAAGTCGGTAGACATTCCCTATCTTGGTCAAAAAAAACAAGGGAAAGTCCGCGATATATATTTTAAAGACGATACACGTATCCTTATAACTACCGACCGCCAATCAGCATTTGATACGATATTAGGCTATATTCCTTACAAAGGCGCCATACTTAATATGCTTTCTCAGTTTTGGTTTGAACAAACACAAGACATTGTGCCAAATCATATGATATCTGTTCCCGATCCCAATGTCATGGTGGCCCAAAACTGCAAGCCAACGTCGGTAGAAATGATTGTGCGCGGATACATGACGGGTGTTACTAAAACATCTATTTGGTATTCCTACAAAAAAGGAGAGCGTACTATTTACGGCATACGCTTTCCTGAAGGGTTACGGAAAAATCAACAACTTCCTACACCAATACTTACCCCCACCACCCACCCTGAAGTAGGGACAGGACTCCATGATGAACGATTAACTCGAGATGAAATTATCACCACCAACCGTGTAGATAAAAATCTATATAAACAAATGGAGCAGACAGCACTTGCCCTATTTGCGCGCGGAAGTGAGATTTGCAAAAAACAAGGACTGATACTTGTCGACACCAAATATGAATTTGGTATCCACGATGGTAAGTTGGTGCTTATCGATGAAATTCACACACCCGATTCATCTCGTTTTTGGATTGCCGATTCATATAAAGAGCGATTTACCCAAGGTAAAGAACCAGAAAATTTTGATAAAGAATTTTTGCGACTACGCTACGCCAATGAGCTTGGATTTACTGGTGACGGGAAGCCACCCGAAATGCCCGAAGATTTGGTAGTCGATTTGGCCAAACGATATATTGCTGTTTATGAGAAGATTAGTGGCAAAGTATTTGAGAGATTTGAATATCCCATCGAGGAAAGAATAAAGAAAAATCTACTCACGTACTTGTAGGCTTTTGCTGGCATAGGTCACATTGATTGGTTTGAGGATAACCTGCTTGTCTCCTTCCACTATTTTTCCTACGTTGTAGGCTTTAATAGTATTTTTTTGAGAAATGGCTAAGGTTTTTTTTAGGTCTTCTTTAGAAATAAATATAGCAAAACCTGCACCCATATTGAATGTTCCGTACGTCTCTTTAGCATTAAGTCCCGCCTTCTGTGAGAGAAATGAGAGAATTTCAGGTACAGGGGGAAGCTTTGATATTTGATAGGTGAATGCGCTATTGTGGCGCATGATTTTTCGCCAACCGTGGCCGGTAATATTGGTCATATAATGGATGTCAACACCGGCATCAAAAAGAGCTTGGGTAAGTTTTGCATAAATCATAGTGGAGTCCAACAATGCATCGCCGTAGCTTCTCCCGCTTTTCATTTTTGTCTCATATCCATCAGGCAGCTGGTCTGCAATTTTTCGCGCAAGGGTTAACCCATTGGCGTGTATCCCACTACTTTCAAATACCACAATTATATCCCCTCCTCTGAGCTTGTCACCCAAACTGAGCCGAGATTTTGGCTTAACTATTCCCATTGCTGCGCCAGCAAGTTCTATGGCGTTATTCTCAACTATTCCTGTGAGCGTTGGAGTCTCTCCCCCACCCCATGCCACCCCAGACATATGACATGCCTTTTCCCAACCACGTACCAAATCATACATGCGCTTTTTATCTTCAAACCACTGAGCACTTCCTGTTGACCAGTATGCCACAATACTGATGGGTTTTGCCCCTACAGTAATAAGGTCGTTTATAATCATAGCCACCGCGTCTTGGGCAATGTGATCGTAATATGTTTTACCTGTTGCTGTATACATGGCATCAGCCACCAAGGTTTTGGTGCCCAAACCTTCCTCTACCATAGCTAGGTACTCATCTCCCATATCAAGTACGTATGCTGACTCTCCTCTACTTGCAGATATCTCAACAATAGTTTTGGGAAGATTTTTAACCGTATTTTTAGCAACTTTTTGCGCCATGCGCTTGAGTGCGTCAAGCGACTTGTAGTCAACGCCACTTTGTTGGTAGGTGAGTTTATTGGGCATGAAAACCATTATACACGATGCTGTGGTGCGGGAAACATGCGGTATATTTGCGGGGAAAAACACTTGAGGTGATGTATATTGGTGGTGTATGTTACAACGAACCAATATCTATTTAGAGCCAGAGACGATTCAATATTATAAGGATTTAGAGGGTTGGCATTGATGGATTGTTAAAATGACATACTGTTTTAAATATGAAAATAGGAATCATCTCTGATACTCACGATCAGATAGAAAACATCAAAAAAGCTGTGCAGATGCTCAATGACGAGAAGATAGAGCTCGTACTACATTGTGGCGATTGGGTTTCTCCATTTAGTCTTCAGTACTACAAAGATTTGAATTGTCCCATCAAAGGAGTGTTTGGCAATAATGATGGAGATAAATTTCGACACATTGAACGGGCGAAAACATATGGTATTGACGTAGCGTACGAAGATCGATTTATTTCTACCACCCTTGATGAAAGAAAGATTGCAGTATTTCATGGACACAATCACATGAAAAAAAGCAAAACTGTTGGGGAAACACTTTCGGTAAACCCAGGTACTTTTATGCCAGAAACTGCTCCCAATGTGAAAGGCGCCAGTTTTGCGATTTATGACAGCTCCAACAATACAGTTCAATTAATGGATCTATAAGGCATATGAAAGTAACAGGATTTCAAGACACTATTGATTGGTATCGCAACAATATCCAAAAATATACCCAAGGATATTATCAATATCAAAAAACTAACAAATTGTCTTCTTTTGCAAAACAGCTTCCCAAGAACGGATCGGTGCTTGATGCGGGCTGTGCCGCAGGAAGAGATAGTAAATATCTCGTTGAAGAAGGCCTTGAAGTCACAGGAATCGACCTTGTTGATGAGTTTATACAAAAGGCAAAGAAACATGTTCCTGAAGGAACGTTTGTAACAGGGAGTTTTTTGGAACTGCCATTTGAAAAAGAAATTTTTGATGGGGTGTGGGCAAATGCTTCTCTTCTCCATTTTGAAAGCATAGATGAAGCTCAACAAGCAATGAAGGAATTTTATCGCGTATTAAAGCGCGACGGTTTGCTATATGTCAATGTGAAAGCTCAAACAAACAAAGAGAAATTTAGAGTGGTTAAAGATAGTCTTTCTCAACATAATAGGTTCTTCCAATTTTTTACGCTTGGAGAAGTGAAAAAGTTACTAAAGGATGCTGGATTCCAAATTTCAAGGATAGAACAACAAAATGAAAAAGTAGAACAACCAGAAGTCGGTCGCGAAGAGGTAGAGTGGATTTGGTGTTTTGCAAGGAAAATATAGCCTATTTATCTGTACACCACACCTCTATGACCTGCAGTTATGATATCGATCATTTTGTCTTGAGAGTTAATGGTATATATTATTCTGTATACTCCGACACGAAATGAAAATCTTCCCATCAACTCTCGACTAAGAGGTTTGCCTTCAAAAGGATTCTCTGCAATTTCTTCTAGTGCTTGCTTGAGTGCTTTTCTGTGAACTTTTTTGATAGCTTTAAGTTCTTTGCTTGCTTTAGGAGAAACGGTAATTGAATACATTTATTCCAAATCTAATTCTTTTTTGACATCTTTCCAAGGAATTCCTTTGCCGGCCTTTAGTTCTTCCTCACCCTCTCGTATCGCCTTCATAAGGGTTGGGTCAGCCATGATTTCCGTAGTTTCTTTCCAAGACTCATATTCATCAGCAGAAATAAGCACCGCAGCAGGGGAACCGTTTACGGTAATAACGTATTCGTTGAGTTTGTTTTTTGCGCTATTAACCAAGCTCGTAAGGTCTTTACGTGCCTCAGTAATAGGAAGTGTTTGCACCATTTAAATTATATTACAGAATTATGTACAGAATGTCAAGGGATTAGTTCACGCGTTGCTGAGTATCTTTTTTGTCTCTGTTTTATACAATTCAACATGTGGTTGGTTGAAGGTATTTACACCAAATAATTTCCCCAAATACATCATCTCAATCATTTTAAATTGCATAAATGTCGCAATCTCATTTGCAGATATTTCATTCATTCCAATTTCCATAAATGGAAGCTCTTGCTTTTCATATGCTTTTTTGGTGCCATTCACAATGGCCTGCATGATTTCAGGAATAGATTTGCCGGCAATCATATCTACCAATCCCAAATGAGTTTGTTGGGGAACGAGAACTGTTTCCCTCCTCTTACTTGTATAAATAAATGTGGTGGTTTTATCTTTGGGCCCTCCCAAGTAAAGCTGTCTAACAGAATGAAGGTCAGTCGAACCAATCGAAACAGTGGGTGTTATTCCTTTGCCATCTTTGCCAATACTCTCCCCCATAAGCTGTCGGTACCATTTACCCATAGATTCAAGTTGTGGGGCAAATATAAAATTATCATTAATAGCTTTTCCCTGTTGAGATTGTAGATAAAGGATCGAAGCCGAAACTAAGGCGGGGTTTTCAGCACCCTGCATATTAACGCATATTTTCCGCACATTTTCCGCACTCTTAATCATTTCTACAATATCAATACCAACCACAGCAAGAGGGAATAGGCCAACGGCAGAGAAGATGGAGTAGCGACAGCCAACTTTTTCCGGAAGGTGGAGCACATCAATGTCGTTATGTTTCCCCGCCTCGTCAAATTTTGAATTTTTATTAGTGGTAAATACTATGCGGTCGGCGATAGAGGGAAAGTGATCTTTCAATAGACTAAAAATTACTTCGAAATTCGCCATAGTCTCTGTCGTGCCTCCAGATTTACTAATGGTATTAATAATGATTTCACTAGGGTCAGAAAGCGAGGAGAGGAGTGTAGATGTGTTTGATAAGATATCTGCATCTTGTGTGTCTAAAAAAATCATTTTGGGAAATCTATCTGGTTGCAGCACATCATAATATCCGTATAGCGCGTCGTATATCGCTTTGGTGCCTAAATTCGAACCCCCAATACCAATGACAATAATATATTTAAGATTGTTAGATTTCTTTTTACCCGCCATATGCATCACACGTTGAATAAGCCCATCGTCTGAAGGAAGGTTAAGCGACGCTTCATTAGCATCATATCCGCCATTCTTTACCACGTCTTTTAAATGAGATTGATAATTAGAGAGTGAGTCAATTGTTTTGGTTAGTTCCTGCTCGTCTATGCGAGCTGCGTTATATTGAAATTTCATAAGTAATATTAATTTGTTTGTGCAATAGATTCCGCACCCTCGCTTATCCTCCCTCCCGTCAGTGCTTTTCGCTCCCGCGCTGTCAGGACCCCTGCCTGCCTGCAGGCAGGGCTTCCAGCTCGGCCGCCTATTGAACGTAATTATCTATTATTGTGGCAAATGAGTAACTAATAGTGCCGCGTCAGTTGATGATATGGTGTATTCACTTACACTTGATGGCACAAAACATGAATGTCCTTTAGTAATATACAACGTTCTCATGGCGCCAATCAAGCGAATTGTTCCCTCCTGCACATATATATGATGCCACAATCCACTGGTTTGTATGGACCGTTTACCCTTTATTTCAATCCGATTAAGTACATAATAATCTGTTTTAAATAAAGTCTCCCCTTGAGGTTTGCGAGTTAAATAGTCCAGCTTATTGTGTTCTGGATTGGTGTCAATATAGGCAAAGTAATCATCAATAGTTAGCAAGCGAATACTACCATTATCTTTTATTTTTCCCTGATCAAACGAGCGCATAGTAGATGCGCTGTCTGTTACATCTCGTTGGACTTCGTATACTACATTCCCCACATCGCTATCTGGATCCTCTTCCCATGAATGATGAATGGCGCCCATAGAAAGATCAATAAGTCCATATTGATCAATGTGATATTGATTGACAAATTGCCATGGGTTTTGTCGGGTAGTAAATGTTTTTGCTTGAAGTCGAGCGTTGTCTAGACTGAGTGATTTGTCTTTGACTTGTTGAGAAAGATTTTTCATATATGATTCAATCATTTGGCAAGTTTTTTTATATGCTTTGATAGAAGCTTCTGGGCGCAATCCCAATGTTACATACCCCCTTTCTAAAAAGTACCACGATTCTGGTTTAGGCTGCCATGGAGTATTTTTTTCCTCAGGCTTAATATGTAGCTGAAACGAATTGCCACGTGCTTGATTTAATTTAATAAGGAGTGGCATAGTCTCATTTCGCTCAAGTATGGACGCAAGTGGCGTAGTGGTATTAGGCTTATAAAGTCCCTTATCCTCACTACTTATAATATTTGTTGCCAAGAGCGATTCTCTTGAAAGTTCATAACTTTGACCAATTTTCTTTTGTCCCAGTTTTTTCCGATTCTTCCATCCTTTCAGATTAACAATATACTCTCCACCCCATGTAGGTTGTTCGACAAGTTGAGGGACAATAAGATAAGGGCGCATACCTTATTATATCTGTTATTAGTTGTGATTGCGAACGACCGCGTCTATAATAAAAATATCCCATGTTTACCAATCGCGCAGAAATATCCACTGTTGTTGTTTTGACTGTTTTTGCAGTGTTTATGGCAACTATACTCGTAACAACAACTCTGAATAAAAAAACTCAAACTACCGAAACACAAGCAGCAGGAACAACATGCCCCTTTGATTCTGGTGTGCCACTTCCCCTTGGTAAAACAGAATCAGATGCTAATAATGCTGAAAATAGAGTTCCTATTAGTTAAAATCGAACTTTATATGATAGTTTGGCTAATACTTCAAAATTTGTGCCTATTACTGACGAGGGGGTATTAACGCTCACAAAAAGCGACGGGGGAGCCGTAGACAATGGTGTAAAAAATATGATGTCTCAGATGTTTGGTTATAAACCAAAGCGACTTGTCGCAGCGCTTGATCCGCCAGATGGCGGATCCTATATTCTTCAAGTGCCAACTGACAATTCGCACAATCAGATAACGATGCCTGCCACTAGCTACGATATAGGTGGTGGATACGAGGCAATGGTAGTATTTGCTACTACAGATAGGGTAACACTTCACATTGGGCGCCACGAATATTTTACTGGCACTAAAACATGTGCTAATGGTAAAACATGTAGTGGAGGATATTGGATATATATAAAAGGAATTTGTGTAGATCAGCAAATCATACATGCATACAATCAAGTAAAATCCACTCAAGAATCGGCTGGAGCAAATTTAAATCCCATAGACCTTCCCATGGTACGAGCAGGACAAATACTCGGCAAAGCTCTCGGCAATAGTGTGCTTGTGGGCGTACGTGACAATGGGCCTTTTATCTCATTATTTAAACCAGAGTATTGGGGTGGCGTACCACAGATTACTATAGGGGATAATGGCACTAACATAACTCCAACCCCAACGCCGATATCATGCCAATTCCAAAACGAACAGCTCTGCAGTGATAATTGTTTGCCAAATGGAACGTGTACCAAGTCAGGTGCGTGTTGGAAGTGTGATGCGTTTCCCGATCCAACAGCCACCCCAACGTCGACTTCGACCCCAACACCGACGCCGACAGTGCTATCGACGCCAACGCCAACAGCCACACAATCGGTATCCGATTCTTCCAATAAGCAAGAAACCACTGCCATTGTTTTATCAAATGATGTATATTTGCCAGCATGTGCAGGAAATACGTTGGCAGATGCGGCACGAGGAATAAAGGTGGACGAGCCACAAGAGTGTATTATGATTTCTTCACAACAA
>Ga0114931_10010539_pt1 | contig 10998 bp, 8 predicted proteins | sample 2SBtaG_FD_89579 | JGI IMG/M metagenome (GOLD analysis project Ga0114931, IMG submission 89579) | Deep subsurface microbial communities from Kolumbo volcano to uncover new lineages of life (NeLLi) - 2SBTROV14_V59a metaG | ecosystem: Environmental > Aquatic > Marine > Volcanic | place: Kolumbo...
AACCCGTCCCCATCGCTCCCCGAAAGCCGGGGAGGCCATGAGGTGATCCACATAACGCTCCACTGCCTTGTCACCGTGATCGTTGACGAACGCTTCGGCCTCCGCCGGAGTGGCCGGCAGCCCTGTCACATCCAGCGACATCCGCCTCGCCAATGTCCACTTGTCCGCCTCGGGCGACGGAGAGAGCCCTTCCTTTTCCAGCCGGGCCAATACAAAGTAATCAATCGGATTCCGCGGCCACTCTTTTTTCCGGACCGCCGGCAGATCCTGTTTGACCGGCTTTTCATAGGACCAATGTTTCGCAAAATGCGCTCCCTGCCCCACCCATCGCTTTATCAGGGCGGTTTCTTTTTCACTCAACCGCCTGCCCTTCCCTTCCGGAGGCATTCGATCCTCCTCATTATCGGTGGTAATCCGATACATCAGTTCGCCCTTTTCCGGATCGCCTGGAACGATGGCGATGTGCCCTTTCAAATCACGGGTGGCGCCGTCACCGGTATCCAGGCGCAGATCTGCCTTCCTCTTTTTTTCATCCGGACCGTGACAGGAAAGACACAAATTCGAGAAGAGCGGACGAATCTCCCGGTTAAAATCAACCCTCTCATCTGCCGAGGCAACCAGCCATCCGGACAGGAAAAACAGAGACAAAATACGTTGGAATCTGACAGGGATCATTGGTGTCTGTCACCTTCGGCGAAAACAAAGGGCTTGTCGCGTGGCGAATCTACGGTAAGCAATACTGATCACAAGTTCGGCATGAAATTGATGCCCTCATTCACCGGGGACTCGCTACAATGGCAATCGATCCGGGGAGGGACTCGCAATAAAATGCGCACATGCCGCAACCGGTACATTGCCCTGCATCAAACCGCGGAAAGCGGTTGATCATTTTGATGGCCTTGATGTGCGACGGACACATCATCGCGCAGGTGTCGCAAATGGTACCCTGGCTGTTTAAGCAGGTATCGCGATTCAATGTTGCCTCGGCAATGGGCGCCGGCGGCGTCTCGCCGTCCCTGGCAGGAGGAATTTGCAGCGCCTCGGTCGGACAGGCATTGGCGCAGGGTAAATCCACACACCAACGGCAGGGGTGCTCTTGCGGAATGAGATAGGGCGCTCCCTCCCGCTGGCCGTGGGCGGGTCCGAATTTTTGAATCACTCCTTCGTAAGGGCAGGCTTCCACGCATGCCTGGCATCGTTCGCAGGCCGCCAGGAATTCGGCTTCATCCCGCAAAGCGCCAGGCGGACGAATAAAGGGCGCGGGAGGTTCTTCGCTTCCGGCATCTCCCGCATGTTCTTGCCCCGTTGATCGACGCATCTGCCCAGCCACGCTGCCAATGTCGGCTGGTCGAAGCTTGAACAGTTGTCTTCTGGAGAATGAATAACTCACTGAGCGAATCAAATTACATTGCCGAGCGCATATCCATTGGCTGCATGATCAGCCAGATGCTCAAACTGGAGTAAAGAATCATGGTAAAAATCAAAGGAATCAAGCTGCGAAACGCCGCCGGGGAATCACCAAACAATCGGTGGGAAAAGCGATTTGCCATCACCACACCGTAGAGATGGCCGATTACCACACAGATGATTTGAAGATACCAGATGGTACCCAGAGACAACAGAGGTGGGTAGTGTTTTCCCGCCGTCCCGAAGAGGTTCCAGGCGAACCCGAAAGGATCACTCAGCAAAGGAACGATATGCTGCGCTTCCATGAAAAAATGCATGCAGTTGTGTGCCAGATGATAAAACAGGGCAATGGGAATCAGGGAATAGGAAAAGGCTTTAAAAATTTCCGGCGCGGTGACGTTGGTCTCTCCGGCCAATGTTCGGGCGATTTTGGCGCCACCCCAGAAAAGGGCAATGGGAAGCAGAATCATCAAGCCCATCAGAGCGGTAAAGACAGTGCTTGCACCCAGACCGGTGTCCGCACGGATCACGCCATTCCAGTGGGTCCAGTGCGGGGTCATGGTCAGACCGTGAAAACTGGTCAACGAAAGCAGCACCACCGCCAGAACGGATTCATCCCACTGAAAATGTGTTTTGTTTTTCAGATCTGTGGCAATGGGTCGAAAATTGATCTCCAGATTGTCGTGCGGACAGGAGCGGACACATTCGGTGCAGAGGGTGCAGTAAGAATTTTCACGCAGCTTGGATGGAAAGAGAAAAGTCGGGCAGGCGGTGCTCGCTTCCGTTCCGGTGTAGCATTCCTTGGTATGACAGTCACGACACACCTGTGCGGAGGCTGCCCGAAGTTCAAGGGGAGCAAACAGCGAATACAAACCACTGATCCTCCCGACCAGACAACCGTAGCGGCAGAAAGAACGCTTTTCAAACACGATGGCCGAGAGCACGGCCATTCCGACCATGATCAGTCCAAGAATAGAGGTCCACATGGCGGATCGTGTGATGTCTCTGCCCAGTTCAAACCAGGTCAGGATAATAAAAAAGATGATCGCCGGAAAAATATTCCGCGCCCATTTCGGCCAGGGCAGATCAAAGCCCAGTTTTTTTACACGGGATCGGAATGACAGAGAAGTGACCATTGAGGAAATACCCTCCCACGGGCAGATCATGCAGAACACTTTTCCAAACCCCATGGCCAGAAAAATCAACAAGACCCACCACCATGTCCAGGTGATTACCGGACCAATGTTGTGCTTGTCATTGCCGATCAACCCCGCCGCAATGACCAGCATAAAAAAGAAAATAGAAGCCGATTGCACCAGCAGAGGGAACCAGGTTTTGTTCACCAGCCGGGCAACCCACTTGAACCGGAAGATTCGCCAGCGCCGATAATCCATCAACTCGGTGGATGTCTTCCGGTAGTGGAGCAACCAGTGAGTGGCCAGAATGATCACCATCAACCCGACGATACCCATCCAGACAGGGGTGCCGTCCATCAGCATGTGCCCGTCCGCGGAGTGCTTCATGGCGGCGTGATTCATTTTCGAGTGATCCATGATTTTGTCGTCAGGAATGAGAACTTGTCGAGCCCAAAGATTGCTGTTTGGGAACGCCCATGTCTGAATCGTTTCTGTCAATCCTCCTCCCCGCTTCCTGTTTGCGGTCCATCGCAACACGCTTTTTCCTCGCGCCCACCGCCGCCACCACCACCAGTATCAGCAAGACAGCACCAACCCACTTTGCCCAGTTAATCTTTTGAGAGGACAGTTGGAAGGGTATTTCGCATCGCACATCCTTCGGGTCATGAAGCGTCAGTCGAAGGGAATAATGCCCGGTATCCGGCAGATTCTGATGCATCGAATACAGGTTTTCCAATTCCGCGGATGGTTGTTTTTCCCGATGCACCACCTTTCCCCCGTCCAGAATTTCCAGCGTCAGCGGACCTCCATAGACATCATTATTGCGCAGGTTAAAAATGACGAGGAAAAGGCGCACCATGTTCGGGTCATCCACGTTTTCTCGTTTGATCCCCTGAAAGTCGTAAACTACCAGCGACACTTCATAGTCTCCCGCCTGCCCGAGAAATTCCTCTTCCGGTATCTCCGGGTAATTTTCGAAATAATTGTAATGTGGCAAACCCTTGAAATGGTGGGCCTGCGAGGCAATCGGAGCCAGCCATAATACCATCAGGCACAGGCTGGCGAATTGACCGGGAAAGTGGCGTTTCATATTGCTGATCTTCATTCCGGCTTTTGACGAATTCCAATGGACAGACAGTGCGAGGGGCAGACTGTCAGACACTCGCCACACATCGAACAATCGACCGTTTCATCGTATTTGGGTTGCACCTTCATCGGACAGACGTCGATGCAACTCTGGCAGGCGTCCAGGCATGCACTGCTGTCCCGGCGGAGAGCAACCGGAGATTTTGTCCCGATAAAGCCGAGCAATCGTCCCGTCGGACACACGTAGCGGCAGGTGAATTGTTTTCCAAGGAAAAAATCAAGGGCACAAAATGCCGCCAAACTAACGAGCCCAATCGACAAAGTTCCGGAGGAGATCCCGGCGAAGAGAGTCTGCCCAACTGCGAAGTAGGGCAAAATCAAGATCCATATACCGTGACCAAACCAGAGAGCCATGATCAATCCGCCCGCCAGAATTCCCCAGGAGAATCCTCGATTCATTTTGAAATCGGGAAAATAGAGAAAGCGGGACAACAAATTCCTGATTCTGGAAATTGAAAAAAACAACAGCGAAGCCGGACAAATATAGGAGCAGAATACACGTCCGAAAACAAATGCCAGAGTGAGAGGGACGATCAGACCGAGAGCGAATCCCAGTTCCCATCGGTGGTTTTTTACCAGAACAGACAGCGCGGCCACCGGATCAGTGAAAGGAATCCCGCCAAGGCGAATGGACCAGGTCATCCCTCCGCTTTTTCGGGCTTCGAGTTGGGGGTCTCCAAACAGGGATAAAAGATGATCCGCTGATTCATAAAACCAGCGGGCGGTTTTTCCACTGCTCAGTTCCACCAATCTGGGATTGTTGTAGGCTTTTTTCAAATTGTGATAGTGGGTCAGTGAAGCCAGGGCGCAAAGGATAGCGACCACCCCGATTCGGGATAGAATCGAAATCACCAACAATGCGCGTCCCGATTTCATTCTCTTTGTTTTTCCGACTGGTTTTCACTATGTGACAGAGGGAGCCCCCATTTCAGGGACAGCGATCCCGGCTGACAGGACTCCAAACAGAGCATGCATTGATCGCACTCCATCCCAGGGGATTCGGTTTTCATGGGGTTTAGTCCCATCGGACAGACCTGGATGCATTCGTTGCAGCGCGTACATTGATTCAAATCGTTATGAACCCGCACCACACGGTTCGCTCCGATGAGCGAATAGAGGGCGCCTCCGGGACAGACAAAGCGGCACCACAGACGGCGGCTGACAAAGGTTTCCGCGATGATGATCCCGATGATAAGGATTCCGCCCAGGGAGATTCCCGTGACGGTGGGGTAGTCAGTAAGCACGGAAAAAAAGTCGGCTGTCAAAGCGCTGATTTCACGTCCCAGTACAGCGGGAGGATAAAAAGAACCCAACACCGGGACTCCCGCCATTGCTCCGACGATTAAGCCGGTGGCCAGCAGCACAAATTTGTTGCCCCTCCATAGATGCAGATGATGCACGGGCACACCGATTTTTTGCAGGAGACTCCGTAAGCGGTCGGCGATATCAAATAGAAAACCAGCGGGACAAATCCACGAGCAGAAAAACCGCCCGAGCAGGAGCGTGGCGATCACCGGAAGCGCCAGGCCGAGGAGCAGTGATTTGGAGATGTTGCGGCTGGTTGCCAGGGATTCCGCGGCAGCGAGCGGATCGGTCACACTAAAGCCATAAATGTCGGCTGACCAGGTGTTGCCGCGGATTTCCGACAAGCGGCATTTGCCGTCAAGTTGATCGGCCTTGTTTGATTGGAAATAATCATGCATGTCCAAAGCCAGTTTCCGGGCGCTGCTCGGGTGTTCTTCCGAATGGATCACATTGATTTTTTCCTTGGTGACAAAGACCCGGTAGTGCGCCACCAGTCCCACGCCGATGATGCTCAATAACACCGCCAAACGAAGCAGATGGCGCAGGCATTGAACCAGAATCGATCCCGGCAGACCGGAAGGGGATGTGAAAAAATTCCTCATACCAGCTGACGTCCCGAATAAACCCGGATAGCTTTGATGCCCTCCACAATGCAGGCCTCCTCGCACAAACCACAGCCGACGCAGCGGTCTTCGTGAACTGTCGGCGCATTGTGAGGTCCCTGGGTGATGGCAAAATTTTTAAAAGGGCAGGCGGTATGGCAGGCGCCGCAGACCCCGGTGCCGTTGTGCGAAACGCAGGTTCGTTCATCGACCACCGCGCGTCCCATGTGTACGTCTTTGGTCAGGATCAATAGTTGCAGAGCTTCCGTGGGACAAGTGGTGGTGCAGGCGAGACTTAGATTACAAGCTGACTCAAAGGGCAAAATGTAAGGGGTGCCCAACTGGGCGGAATCCCCGAATCCGGCCAGCTTGATCGCGCCAGTCGGACAGGCGTCGCGGCAACGTGTGCAACGAATGCATTGGGATAAAAAATCAATTTCATTTTCGAGCGCGCCGGGAGGTCGGATCACTTCCGGTTCCCCTAAAACAGGGTTGGCGGCATCTTTTCTTTTCAACAAATTGGCAAATGCTCCGAGTCCTGTGATGGACGCAATGCTTACGCCTACGGCGCGGGCAATGGTCCTGATGAATTTCCGCCGGATCATGAGGCGATGACGTTGGGGTTTTCCTCGGCGTCTCTTTGTTCGAGTTCCAGACGGGGAATAACGCGGATGGCCTGGGGTAATTTAATGCAGGCTTGTTCGCACAATCCGCAGCCTATGCAATGTTCCGGATGGACATGAGGTTGTTCGAAAAGGCCGACTGTCATGGCTTCCCCAGGTAAAGGACAGGCCCGGTAGCAGACGCCGCAAGTTCGCCCGGCGAAGGAGTAACACAGATCCTCCGCCACAACGGCCATACCCATTTGTACTGCCCGCATCCCCTCTTTGGTGGGTTCCAGCTTTTCAAGCGCGTCGGTCGGACAGACCTGGTTACAGGCCATACACAAAATGCAGGCCTGGGCCCGTGCCGAAATTCGCGGTGTTCCCAAATTCTCAAGCCCTCCCTCCAATCCGTAAAGGGTGATGCACTGATTCGGACAAACATTGGCGCACTGACCGCAGGCAATGCAGTTCCGCAAAAAAAGCTTCTCGGCCTGCGATCCAGGCGGACGAAGAAAACGCCTCAGCCTTCCCTGAGTCGCCAGGGGCAGTTTCCCGATCAGCGGCAGAATCAATGTGGACCCAATTCCAAAAGCAAACGCCCTTAAAAAGCGTTTTCTGCTGAACTTCCCGTTCTTTTCAAGTGATCTTTTTTGAGACAATGTTCAACCCCTCCCGCAACGGCCACAATCAAAGGAGTTCCACTCTGGCCGCGCACTTTTTGAAGTCAGCCTGACCGGAGACCGGATCAAATGCCCGGTGAGTCGTCCCGTTTGCCAGCCATTTGTTTTTCTTCGGTTCCGCCGAATCGGCCACCGACAGATTCCACGGACTGAAAAGAAAACCTTTCGGCACGGTGTTCCGGGCCGGTTTGACAACCGAGTCCAACCCAATCGAGGCTCTGGCCTCAATGGAACCGCGACGGGTTGAAATTCGAACCCATTGGCCGTCTTTGACTCCCAACTCTTTGGCATCGTCGGGATGCATTTCCACATACATTTCCGGCACCAGTTTTTTGGTCGTGCCTGCTCGTATGGTTTTTGCTGTGTGAAAATGTTCATACACCACACCGGTTGCCCACCAAAATGGATAGGTGTCATCGGGCGCTTCCCCTGCCTTTTTCCCAAGGTGCTCGGCGTGCGGAAGCTCGGGCGTCAGACCGGCATCGCGGGCTTTCTCCAACAAGTCCATGTGATCGGTGATATAGAAATTCGGATCGGTGCCCGCCTTCGACAGTGCATCGGTTATTTCCCGGTAGTTCGAGTAATCCTGATGACACATGTTGAAGTGAAGCTTGCCGTCATTGGTGCGAAACTCCGCATAAGGCTTATCCGGCCATGCCTCTTCCTGGCCCATGTAGCGGCGCTTCGTGCCTCCCGCCCTGGCGATAGCCGCAGTGGGGGCGGGCCATTGAATGCCGCGCAATTCCTTGATCTGTTCATATGGCGATTTCCCGGTTTCCTTTTCCACTTCAAGAATTCCGGTGAGATCAGAATCACTACCCTTGGAGGCCACTATAAAATTACGGAAGACTTCCTCCGGATCGTAAAAGCCGTTGGCTTTCCGTTTGTAGGGAAAGATTTTGTCGGCGTCGAGACCAAGTTTTTTCGCGACCAGTTTGCCTTTATCGATCACCATATCAAGGTCGGGCCGACATCCTTTTACGGGATTGCCGGTGCCCTCGTTGATGTAGAGTCGGCGCTCCGACTGAATGTAAATCCCGTTGACCCATTCGCCCCAGGTTGCGGCGGGAAAAATCACATCCGCATACAGGTTGTTCGGCGCGTCGTGATAGATTTCCTGGGCCACGGTGAACATTTTCGTCAAAGCGGGACGGGACAAGTGATAGGCATCCGGCAGATCGATGTGGGTCGCGTAGATCAGGAACATCGCCTTGACCTCGCCTTTCAAAGCTCGTTCCATCATGCCGACAGCCATACCCGCATTTTTCGAACTGGCGACTTTGTCCAATCTCTGCCTCGGGATTCCCCAATGCTCGGCGCACCATTGGCGGTGCTTGGGATCTTCCAGTCCAATATTGAAAGGCAACCTGCCAGTGAGTCCTCCGGTCAGGCGCTCGCCCATGGCGTTGGGTTGCCCGGTTTGAGAATGGGGACCGCAACCCGGGCGACCGATATTTCCGGTCAGTGCCAGCAGATTCACCAGACTCATGGTGTTGTTCTGCCCGTGCAAATGCTGGTTGTATCCAATTCCCCAGATGCTCAACACCCCACCGCTGCCGCGTTCCCGACCTTTGACGCTCATTTCCGCCCAGACTTTTGCGACCTTGTAAATTTCCGCAGCCGGGATCTTGGTTCGATCTTCCACATCCTCCGGCCGGTAGCCTTTCTTCACTTCCTCAATGTAGTTTTCCCAACCAGTGGTGTAATTTTTCAAAAATTCCCAGTTCACCGCTTCAGGATGTTTGTTCAGAATGACCCAGGCAATGGCGTTTTGAATCGAAATATCGCCGTTGATGGTGGGAAAATGAAAACTGTTTTCCCTGTCCACATCTTCCAGCCCCTGAACCGTGCCGGTGCGACGAGGATCCACCACCAGAGTGGGAATGTCGCGCTTCGCCTTGGTATCCGCCACCCGCCAGAACAGGATCGGATGTGCACCGCGGGCATTATGACCCCAGAAACAAATCATGTCCGCCAATTCAACGTCATCATAACAGGTCGGCGGCGTGTCGGAACCGAGAGATTTGAAATACCCGGTCACAGCCGAGGTCATGCACATGCGGGCGTTGGCCTCGATGGTATTGGAACCAACCACGCCCTTCATGAAAATGTTTTCCAGATATTGACCTTCGAGCGGAAGTTGGCCCGAACCATAAAGGCCGACCGCGTTTCCGCCGTCCGCCTTGATGATTTCCACCACTTTGTCCGCTATCAACTCTTCCGCTTCTTCCCAGGTAGCTTCACGAAACAGGCTGGGATCGTAGGAACCCTTCGTTTTCGAGACGTAGCCCTTCATGGGATCCGACATGTCTTTGCGAATCAAAGGTTTCGTCAGCCGATTGACGTAAATAGCTTCCGCTGAGGTGAGCCCTTTGATGCACTGTAGCCCCTTGTTAGTGGGATGGTCCTTGTCGGGAACGATGTTGGTGATGCGACCGTTCTGGGTTTTGATGATCGTCCCGCAACCGACACCACAATAAGGGCAGGCCGAGTAACATTCGGACCTCGCCTCTTTTCCTTCCAGTTCAATGTTCCCGCCTGACGGGACGGTCCACCCGGTTCTGGTAAAACCTGTGGATAAGGCGGCGGCGCCTGCTGAACCTGCTACAAATGTTCTTCTTTTCATCGTCTGTTGGATTTCACTCGGTTAATTTAAGCTTCTCAAATAGGAAATAATATCAAACACATCCTGATCGCTCAGGTTGGCCACGCCACGGGCGCCCAGAAAAGGTTTCATGGCGGTGCCGATACGCCCCAGCTTGACGGTATGGTAAATGTAGTCGTCCGAGGCGACGGACAGGAATCCCGGCAAACCGATGGCGGGCCCGGGACCTCCGGCCGCATAACCCGTTCCCTTGGCTCCATGGCATGCGGCGCAGTAGGTGTGAAATTTTTCATTCCCCAGTTGGCTGTCTCCCTTCAATTCCTTCTCGTGGTCGAGAGCAATGGGAGGAGCTGTTTTGGTCGGGACCGACCGCAGGTAGGCAATGATATTCCCCACCACCTGATCCGAGAGATCTGGCCGGGGAAGCATCGCCGTTCCCAGGCGTCCCTGTTTCACGGTTTTACGAATTAAATCGTCCGATGCCAGGTCCAGAAAATCGCGGTTGCGGATGCTCGGCGCAAACCCGCTTTTCCCCACCCCACCGGGCTGATGACAGGGCACACAGTTGGCGTCGAAATGCATCTTGCCTACTTTCGGATCCGGAGTCGTGACTCCAGCGACTTTCAAAGTCGACGCCCTTCCGGGACTGGTCCGTAAATAAGCAATGATATTGGACACATCGACCTCGTTGAGATTGGCCAGTCCCATGGCGCCCACGAAGGGCATCATGACCGTGCCCGTGCGCCCGTGCTTGACGGTCTGCATGATAAAATCATCCGAAGCCACGGAAAGAAAGCCGGGCAGGCCGATACCCGGTCCCGAACCGCCGGCTGCATAACCCTCCCCAAGGGGACCGTGACAGGCGGAACAATAGGTTGAAAACGCCACTTTCCCCTTTTCCGCATCTCCCGAGATCTTTCGAGCCGGATCCTGCGTGAGAGATGAGTGATGGTGGTTTTCTCCCGTCCGAATATAGGCGACGACCGCATCGACCTGCTCCTCACTGAGAACGCTCCAGGGCACCATGGCCGTGCCTGGTCGCCCGGCCCGAATGGTGGCGTGCAGATAGTCATCCGAAGCCAAGGCAAGGAAATCGGCATTTCGTAAGGCGGGTGCGAAGCCGACTTTGCCCATGCCACCTTCCTGGTGACAGGCGATGCAATAGGTATTGAAGGTGGTTTGACCCTGCGCGATTTGGGCGGCATTCACCACGGGGGCCTCCACAATGACCGGTTCCCTCGGCCCGACCTGGGTCACAAAAACCCGTTCCGGGGGTCCCTTTTCCAGCGCCTTCCTGCTGACGAGGACAATGGCCCCGATCAGCATAATCAGTAATACCGTCCCGGCTCGCAACAAACCGCGCAGAGATTGATCTCCGCTCTGAGAAGTTCGATCTTTTTCTTCCATTTAGCCATACTTGGAGCCATGCTTGGACATACCTCGATCCACCCCCAGTCTAACTTACGTTTACACTGTGCGGAAAGATGCGCCGATTTCAATCGGATTCTCGGT
>Ga0114931_10010540_pt1 | contig 10998 bp, 11 predicted proteins | sample 2SBtaG_FD_89579 | JGI IMG/M metagenome (GOLD analysis project Ga0114931, IMG submission 89579) | Deep subsurface microbial communities from Kolumbo volcano to uncover new lineages of life (NeLLi) - 2SBTROV14_V59a metaG | ecosystem: Environmental > Aquatic > Marine > Volcanic | place: Kolumbo...
GATCTGAAACTCCTTTCGCAGTAACGGCAGGTCAAAACAGGCACCGTTGTACGTAACCAAAAGTTTGCACTGGTTCACCATGGCAAGAAAGTCCGCAAGGTTGTGTCCGCGCACGAAAACGGCCACTTTTGCATCACAATACAATGCAATGGTCGTGACTATTGCCCCTTTGCCGAGGCCGTCGGTCTCAATATCGAGATAGCCGATGCCGGTGGGGATGTCAGGCAGCAAACGGGCCTTATGTACGCCAGAGAGCCGGTTCAGGAAGTAATCAAACAAACCGATTTCGTAAGCCAGCTCAGCTTCGGAGATCTGTTCTTTCAGGTCGTCCCATTTTCGCTGGGAAAATAGTGCTCTCGGCCAACGGCTGGCGCGATCCCAGGTGTGGATATCCGCCTGCCAAAGCCGTTGCTCAGCCGACTCGCCTAAGCCCTTGAAGCAGCAGAAGGTTGATTTCAGCATTTGGTCTCATCGTCCCATTTTTCGGCGATAAGCTGCAGTCCACTAAGACGGACCGGCTTGCGTTTGGTCTCTCCAAATCGCTGGATGTAGAAGCCCTGGGACGAGCTATCGGTGGCAATCACAAGCAGCCCAAGCCGTGGAGCGTTGCGGCGGATATATTCAAGCGTCTTCTCACGTGTCCGCCGGTTGACGCTACCGACAAAGACGTTGGGCTTGGGCTCGATGAACCAGCGTTTGAGCAAGCCGCGTATGGCATCGGGAGTGTTGTTGGCGACAATGATGGTCATTTCAGGAGCCTTTCGATATCTCGTGGCATACGTCGCATCAACTTGGTCTCTTCGATCTTCCGTTTCAGAGTGGCCACCACAACGGCCCCATCCGATTCCGGTTCGACACTCAAGGTTTGAAATGCTGCTTCCAGAGTGGTCTCCGGTTTGTAGATGTCGGCGATGTCGAAGATAAATGGCAGGGTCCCGGCGGAATGGATAAAACCGAGTTGCGGGAGGTAGCCCAGCGAGCAGACGATGGCGGTGGTCAAGGCATAGAGCGCGGCGTTGGCGGCGGAAACTGCCCGGTTGATGTTGTCGGCCAATTCCCACTGGTTGGGATCGTAGTTGCGCCCTTTCCAGGTCACCCCATACTGACTGCCATAGGATTCATAGAGTGCCTTAACCCGTTTCCCCTCCATGCCCATCATCATTTTGATGCTTTTCCCTTCAAGATCAGCCTCCTCGCCGAATCGCATGCGGAACATGCGCCGTGCGACCTCTTCGCGTCGTTTTTTGGAGGCGTGAATCGCGGCCTGGTGGCGGGCTCTGGCGTTGTCGTGAGTAGGGGTTACACCGAAGGCATAGAATCGCATGCCATCGGCGCCCACCCAGCAGATCGGGGTGTTCGAGTCGCTGCACGCCTTGATGGCGGCATGCGTGATGGTGGTGCCAGGACCGAGCATCAGCGCACTCACCGTTGCCACCGGAATGCGCCAAACTGTTCGATCGGCGCCAATCCATTTCACACTGGAGTCGTCGACCTCCAGGCGGCCATGCTCCATATAGAGGGGCGTCCAGCGTTCCCGAGCCATGGTCAGGGTTTCCAGCGGCGGTTTCTCGAAAATCGGCATGGGCTATTCCTTTTCTGGAATATCGACAGCGACCCGGCGCGGGGCGAAGGTTCGATGGGCAAAATCGAGCGGCACGTCCATTAGCGTGTCGGTCCCATCCTCGAAAGTGTCAACCTCGTGGACCACTCGTTTTGTAACGCACACATGATGCTGACGTCCTTCCGTTGTCGCCACGTAACTCAAGTGCCTAGCCGCATCTTCGTGAGTATCGAATAGTCCCTGGAAAACCGGCGAGGCCGGCACGCACGCCTTACGACCCAGCCATATCCCCCAGCGTGGATTTTTCAAAGCGTCGGCGATTATTGCGAGCTGTTCTCGGTCGCCGCTCAACACCACGCCGAAGCGTGCTGATTCGAGGTATTCGCGGTGGGTCACGACGGTCGATCCCGGCTTGCCATCAGCTTTTCTCACGACATTCCTGGGGTGGACCTTCTTATCCCAACCCCCGCCAACGGTATGGAAGTCGGTCATGCGGCTTTGTTGTTGGAACACCAGCACCTGCATCCTTAACCGTGCCAGGGATGCGAGCGACACCATGTCGTCTCGCTCATACCCTAGAGCGGCACAGAGCATTCCCATGATACCACTACGTGTCGGATAGGAGAGCGTCGTGCGCCTATCGAATTTGCTCTGGTAGCCCCACGATTGGAGGGGGGCATCAAGATAGAGGGCCAAATGCCCAGGTTTCGTGGCCATGCTCATACCTCCCCACTGGTGAGGCCTTCGGTTAGCCCTTGCATCAGCTCATCCAGCGAATTTGGCGGCATTTCGATTTCATTGGCTTTCAGTCCATAGACATTCTTGAGCGTCTCCCAGTGCTTCTTCAGCTTATCGGTTGAGCACTGCACGTAACCATCGCTGCCGCGAATTGGGTTCTCGAAAGCGTTCACCAGTGAGAGCGGTTGGCCAATGTGTTGAAGCCCCAAAACATAGGCAGGCAATGTGTGACCGAACATCGAATTCTTGCGTGCCTGCGGTACCGCCAATACGGATACTCGTAGGAATGTATCCACGACAGCCTTGAATTCCTCATTCGTAAAGTGAGCCAAGTGCTCTTCATTTCTAAGTATGTCAACATTCAAACCAACATAGCGGTAGTAACAGGCGGAATTGAATTCCAGGGTTCCTATGTGCCCAGCGCCTGAATCCACAATGTTGCTATCATCCACTGCGCTGAAGAAATCAATCTCGTTGGCAACCGGATGAGTAGAGATCGCATGACTGAACAGTCCTGCACCTTCCACCGTGAGCGTGTGATCATCCGCCACCATGCGTCCAAAGATGGAGATGTCGGCGGCATCCTTAACGGCCTTTCCCAAGTTCTTTGCAGCCTTATTGGCCAATTTCTCAAGATCCTCTTTCGCCTTTTTCTTGGCCTTTTTATCCGAGACTTCATCCATCAGCACACGAACGAGATCTTTGAACTCCAACGCCATCATCGACTCAACGACATGATTAAATTCGCCCTTGGAGAAGTAGAGTAGTGTCTTGACTTTTCCTTCGTTTTTTTCGTCCAACTTGCCTAGAGCTTCAGCAGTGGCGTTGGCAAGCACGATAGCCGCCCCAGCAACCTGTCCCTTATCTTCGTAGATTTTTACCAGTGCATCCACGACAAGACGTGTTCGCTGACCACCAAAGGCATTTGCATCCGTTTCTTTCGCCATCGTTCGGATGGCCCGTTTCCACGACTGGCTGGAGACGCGGGCGCGTTGACAGCCCCCAAAGTAGGCGCTCTTGGGGGCGCCCACATCATCGCGGTTGAGGCAGCTTACGGGGAATGACTGAATAATGTGTAGTTCGATCAGGTTCATCTTTTTTCCTTTCGTTTTCATTTGTTATCTGATGGGCTGCAGCATCAGCAATCCGTAGCCAAACGATTTCGCTGATCCAATACCTTTGTGGAACGCCTGCATGAATAATATGCGGTCCCGCACGTCCAAAATGCCACGGAAGTCGACAGCCACATGCTTACCGCGCTTGTCCTTCCTGAAAAACACTTCGTCTTTCGGCCCCCTCACATCCAGCGCATCCTCTTCGAGCTCGAACCCATGCTGTTCCGCTTTGCGGTGGATCCATTCACGCAGGCGATCCTCTCCATAGATTCCCAGACGACGGCGATCACTGCTGCGCCGCATGGTAGGGTTGGCTTTGATTTGGAATCGGTAGCGATCATAATACAGAAACGACTCCACCACCGGTTTGGTTGCCATACGAGCCCACCCGGGTGCAGTTGGCTCCGAGGGCGAAAGCAGCAGCACGCGAAAGGCCGTGAGGGAATCATCCACACGAAAGAGAAATTCACACTGCGCGCCATCCTGCCCGGGGAACAGCTTCCAAAGTTTTTTATGCCAGGCATAGGCATCTTGCAACCGCTGCCCGGCCGCGGCGGACTTGTCGACACTCAGTTGCGTAAGATAAGTCACTCGCATTCACCTCCTCCCACCAGCAAAGTGTGGGCACCCCAGTAATCAGATGCCCATTGCACGCCGATATCGTCCTTCCGCCACTTGCAGAGGTCCCAGAAGAGACGTTCGTAATTGATGGGCGCACCTTTGCGGGCGGCAGTGCGCAGAACACCAGGTAGATGGATGCAGAGTTCCTCTGCATCGGAGCAGGTCAGAAGCCGCCGGAATCGAGCGTCGTACGACTTGAGGTCGTCCGGCGTGGGGTTCTTGCCGTCGCCCGCGATGAGTCGCAAAACAGTGCCCAAATTACCTTTCACGAACAACCCAGCGTCCTTTTGTGTGGCAGCTCCGGCGGCGACTGTCAGCCAGATGGCCCGGTCGCGTTCCCAAGTCAGGTTGCAATACCGGGCAACGTAGGGCCAGGCGCGGTGTGCGGTGGCCTTGCTGAAGCCGTGGCGCAAGTCCGCCAGCGCGCCGCGGTCTTCCCGTTTGATGTAGACGGTTAGTTCGTTTAAGAACCTGCGGATTTTGGACGCCTCGTTTTGCATAGGTTAGATTCCTCCGTATTTCGTTGTGTCAGCTTGCCGCGAAGTTCTTTCACGTATTCGGTTCACGGTAATCCTCCAATTTTTTAAGCCGAAGCTTTCTGAGCCCCTGCGCATAGGCCTGAATCTGCCGCGGGGTGGTGTGCGGGCAAGTGCGTTGGTAGGCTTCCTGCATGGCCATGCGCACAACTGGGTACCAGGTGTCGTTGAGATTAGCACGAAGATCGACGGCAGTACGGAGAAGGGTACCAGATTTAGCATCCAGGTGGGTCCAGTACCGCGTTTCCCCTTTCTGTTTCAGGCCTGCGCCACTTCCCTTCAACTCCTTCCGGTAACCCAACACTGCGGAGCTCAGTGCGATAGCACCCTTCTGTGCCATCTTAACGCCCTGTTCATAGACATGTAATTCTGTTGAATTCAGAAGACCTGTTGGTACATTTAAAGTCCACTCCACCAAGTCGAGCAATTTGTTCTGGCCTGGACGGCGAGCTATGCCTCCAATCCACAAGTCGAATGTTGCTTCATTCTCGGTCAGAACATGATTAAGGCTTAGTGGCCCACCAGGCAATCCTGTACGATCAAGTGTTAACACAGCGGTGAGTTGACGCCAGACATGTTGCCCATCACGAAAGGACTCATAACGAAGAGTCTCCTTTTCGCCTTTCCTTACCACGCGTACAGTTGCTGTCGGCTCACGCGATTCCGGGAGGGCGGGGAAGTTGCAACCATCGACCAGTGTGATCGTGGGGGAATTTTGTTGTATCTGGATGGCACGCGCAAGAGGAACCAGCCGCCATAAATAGGAGCAAGACAGCGCCTCGATGTTTGGGTCAGCATAGGTTGATGGGAATGATTCCCATAGTGGAACTCCCCATGTGCTATTGGGCAAAGTAGCGATCTGCTTCTTGCTTAGCAGGTTCCACCAGATACTGGCCAAAAGATTGTCACCACGGATAAACGCATGGAGAGTGCTACTACCCAAACATGGCGAGTCTGAACTATAACCCGGTCCATTCTGGTGGGCTCGCGTCATTTTATCCTTTGTGGAGACACCGTTCCACATGGATACGCCAATTGTACCTCCAGGGGAAAAGCACTGAAAAGTAAGGAGTTGGATCGGGAACCATGATGGATCATGCAGCCGCCCATCTTGCGGGGCGAACTGATCAAACAGAGTAGATCCTTCAGCTGAAGCTGTCCCGAATTCAAGTTTGTCGGCTGGCGTATTAGAGGTCACTTCCAAATCCGACACCTGAAGAAATGCTCGCTTGCCATACAGTTCGAAACAGTCGTGCCACTTATCCAGGTAATCCTTGGCGGCTTTGGGAATGCGGTCGCGGCAGGTAAGCCAATCCTCTTCGTCTTCGGGGCCATCGAGGGCTGCCTGGGCGATGCAGATCAACAGACGCATGACCGAGATGCGCTGTACGGGATTGAGCGCGAGGTCGCGGATCTTGGCACCCTTCGTAAAGACATCCGTCAGAGGGACCCGTTTGCAAACACCATCCTGCATGATGACGGGAATCCATGGGTCTGTTATCAAGTTCATTGGTTGTTCCCCTACCAATCCCACCGCTTTTTATCGAAGACATCCATGCCTTCGTACTCGTCAAACGGAATGGATTCCATATTCTGGCTGGTTTCTACTGGCTGACGAACAAGGCCGGTGCTGTGCGCATAGCGGAGCGAGGTATTCACTCCATCCCAGGTTGTCAACGTTCCGTATTCTTCATCCCAAGCAAGCACAACGGTCTTTTCAAAAAAGTGTTTTCGCAACCATGGCGGCGACTTCGGCACTATCCCGTTTTCACGCAACCAGTAGGTGGCCACATTCAGAACGGATCGGTGCAGAAGACGCGTAACGCTTAGATCTGGCACCTTGTCATAAACCGAAACAACCTCACCCTCAATAAGTGTCAGTTTTGCCGCATGCCCGGTTGTATCGATATCTTTCAGTATCAAAATCTGGGTTGTCGGAAGGTCACTATAGCGGGTAGAAGCTTTTTCGTCATCCTTCGCCGGCGGCATCGATTCCACGGATGCCAAGGCAGCGTTGGCGAGCTGCTCCAGTTTTTGCACGTCTTTTTTGAGTTCAACGTGGAGACCTCGGACAGCTTCTGGCTCTGTGTTTGGATCGTCTGTGTAAGTCAGGCGAATCAGCTCGCGTATCTCGTCGGGCAGCGTAATGGCTTGCTGCGTTCTCCAGACATCCCACGTCCTCCATAATAGGTAGGGCGCATAGACAAAAGAGTTGGACTTGCCGAAAGCATCCACGATCTCGTCTTTGTTTCCCGCTTCTTCGGGAGAACCGGTGATAATGCTTACGTGCGGCTCTGCTGTCGGTCGGCAATCCCTGGCATGTCGCCACTGTCTTCCCATGCGCTGCAAGAGCATATCGGTGGGGGCCAATTCGGTGATCAGGGTGTCGGCATCGATGTCGACACTCTGTTCGACTACCTGAGTGGCAATCAGAACGCAGCCCCGTGGACGTTTGGCCCCCTCCGGCCCAAGCCTTTCCAGCCACTCTTCTTCGATCTGCGCACGGCGGTAAGCGGGAAATTTGGAGTGTAGAATACCAATCTCAAATGAGTCGTCACCCCGTCTGGCGGCTGAAATAGATGCGTGCCAGGCCTGCGCCCGCGCAACCGTGTTGGCAATACAGAGTACGCAGTGGCCTTCCTCCGCTTTGGATGTGGCGTGCGAAGCGACTGCCGCGTCGTCCCAATCCTCCATCGCCACCCGATAGTTTCGAGGCGGCGGCGGCGCCACGGCCCGGGCACGAATGTTGTCTGCAATTCCACCACTGACCAGTGGATAAGCCTGTTCGGTCGTCACTCGAATTGGCGCGTGCTTGAAAAAGGCGGCTCGGCGTTCCGCGGACAGCGTGGCGGATAGGATAATGACCGTACACCCAGCCTCAATGAGTTGATCGACCATGATATTGATCAGACGCGATGTGTAGACGTCGTAGCTGTGAACTTCATCCAAGATCACAACCTTACCAGACAACGCAAAAGTACGCACAAAATGATGCTTCACGCGCAGGACGCTCAGCAGTGCCTGGTCAATCGTACCGACAGTAAATGGATGTAGCAGACGGCGTTTGCGCGGGTTGAACCAGGCATAGCCGGGGCGCAAAGCCTCTCCACCACTAGCGTATTCCTTCAACCACGCGGTTCCATGCGCTAATTTGGCTTCCTGGTTATTGCGGCAGATTGCCTGGAGGAACCTCTCCACGCGTTCGTGGATGCGATCACTGGTGAGCCGGGTTGGCAGACCGAAGAAGATGCCGTGATGTTGACCGGCATTGATGAGCTGATAAGCGGCAAAGAGCGCGGCTTCGGTCTTACCTAAGCCCATGGGGGCTTCCAGAATATAAAGGCCAGGCTCCTTGATGAATTCCGCCACGGCCTTCTGGAATGCGTTGGGCGAAAAGGGGAAAATCTCATCGAAACCGAGGTCGGGGCATATCTCGGGTGCCACGAATCCGCATTGGATCAGGGCCTCGCTGGCCGCCGCATCCAGATCGGTACCGGAGGGCAACCCCTCGGTGGGGAAGAAAGTTTCGTCCGAGCCGATCCAGTCCGCGACACAAAGCATTCCGGCCATGACGTGGAGATGTGTGGTTGCGAGATCTTTACTATTGGGCTTCCCACCGCATTCTTTAATCAGTTCGTTGATGAGCTTTTCACGTTCGGCGACCCAGGTACTTCCTCCAAAGTCTCCGCCACTGTCAGTGTAACGACGATGGCGAATCGCACCATGGTGCAGTGCAACGATGGTTGCAAGTGACGATAATTGAGTTCGTTTACCAAAGAGTCGATTGACCGCCGCCGCACCGATAGCAGCGTGATCGGTCACAAATCGGCTGATATCGAGTCCAGCGAGTTCAGGTTCGATACCTTGGATCGTTTGTTCAGAAAGCTTGAGTTGAAAACCAGGGCTGACTTTTCCTACGTCATGCAAGGCAGCAGGTAGTGCGGGGTCAAATGGGCAGTTCGCCAAGATGTGTGGTGGCAGCCGGGTGCATAACCTCTTGGCAACCGCATGCACGATACGACAGTGCTCAGCGACAGAAAGCCCTGCCTTCCTGCTATTCGTGGTCTTTGCATGACATTGGGCGTATGGAACCGATGGGATGTGGTTCTCACCGGTCATCTTTGAAAATCTCATGACTGAAATTGATTTGTTAGGCCAAATTTTACCGTTACTTTTCTAGCGGATGCCAGTTTTTTCGCCAGTTCGTTCACTAGGCTGAGGTATCATGTTATCCCACTACAATGCGTCTCCGTCTACCTTTCAAATTTTCCCATATTTGAGTGCAAACGATCAAAAAATCGTCAGGGTGGTCAGATCCTGTCATCCACCCGAGCCAAGCCTGGAAAAACAATTACCTGAACGGCCGTCTGTGCCGCAGAACGGCCGTCTGTGGCGTAGAACGGCTGTCTGTGGCGTGTATCTGGCCGTTTGTGGCCGGCAATGTGTCTTGTTATTATTGAACATCATGCCCAAACATGCCCCAATCGACCGTGTTCTCCTCCACCTCTCCGAGAACCTCCGGGTGCCCATCGACCCCCAAAAGATCTACCTGCTCGAGGCGGATGGAGACGATACCCTCATCCGGACTCGCGGTAAGCACTTGAAGCGAGACTTGAGGAAGCTGGGCGAATTGATGCGCGACTTCGAGCCGCACGGTTTCCTGCGGATCCACCGCAACTACGCCGTGAACCTTCTGCGGATCCGCGAGATCGCAAGGCGCAAGCAAGGAGAGGGTTGGCAAGTCCGCCTCCAGCCGCCTGTCAACTTGGTACTACCGGTCGGCGAAACCCATCTCGCCAACCTTTGGAGGGCATTCGGGGACGGAGGTTAGCATTTTTTGCAAAACAGCCAACGGAAGGGCACGGAGACCGAACCACCTTGTTGTTACAACGAGGGGACAGAAACCGAGAGACAGAAGCAGGGATGCACTTTCATCAGTACGCACAGCAAAGGCAGGATGTTCCCTATACTCCTTGGGGACAATAGGGGAGCCCAACAATTTGGGCATTAGGGCTTGCGATAGAACTGTCGGTCGAGAAAGTTACGGCGATTTATTTGAACAGACAAGATTCATTCTTCAGATGACGTTCATCCGTTATCGACCCAAAATCGATCAGCTTCCAATTTTCTCGCATGTTCCACCCTGCTTTTCACTCTTGGCCGGCGCGATAGTTCTGGATGACTTCCGTCGTTCGCAGGGTGCGATTGTAGATCCGCAGCGAGTCGATGGTGACGCCGGCCAGGTCTGTTACGATCGTGCCCGTGCCGGAAACATCACCGATCTTGGGATCGAATCGTCCCCAGCCGAATTGGCGACTCGTGCCGCCGTCGCATACGCGGCCGTCAATCAGGACCGTTATCAAATTCGGGCCCCATCCACAACGAAAGCAATGTGGTGCCGCTGACCCTTGGTCAGCAGCCCAGGGTCGGAATCCCAGGAACTATGCCGCCGGCCGTCTTGAATGGAGAGTATGAGCGTGTTGTTCTTGCCGACGGTTAGGGCCCAGCCATTTCCTTTTTCGCCACGCGTGTCCAGTAGATTCTTCCCCGGCGTGAAACGCTCAAAGGTCGCCCATATATCGACGGTAAAGGCCTTGCCGTCTTGGAGCGTTAGGGGAGGGGCAACATCCAGTCGCCCGGACCGCAGACGAGCCGTGTCGTAATAGGCAACACACCCTTTTGCTACCGCGACGTGGGGAAGCCGCTTTTCGACTTGTGCCCACAGGCCGTCGACCAGTGTGGAATCGATTGCGTGAACACGGGCGACGGTCTTCTGTGTTTCCGTCACCCAATAGCGGCCTTCCTGCTCAATCAGATCGGGATAACTCATCCGTACTTGTGGGTTCTCGTCGTAGAGCAGAATCTCCGGCTCGGACCAGTAAAGTTGGCCCTCCTTGAGAATCCCGCCAAGGATCCAAGCGGGGTTGCGGTTTTGGAAGCTGTGGCCGCCGTGCAGATGGTACCAGAAGAGAAACTTGCCATTGCCGCAGCGCCATAATTTGGGACATGCCCGTGGTTGCCGAATAACCCGTCCACCGGGTTTGTAGACCATCGGTGCCGGTTCGCTCCAGGTTCGCCCACCGTCGTCGCTGTAGGCCTGGCAGGGAAAACCGAGTGCCGTGCGGTAGACACAGAAAAGCCTCGTGCCACCGAGTGGCACGAGGTTGTATTCTTCTTGAATGGACCCGAATGCTTCGCCTCGGAGACCATGCTCCCCCGTGGGTCGCATTTCCCAGTGGATGGCTCGCGGGTTCGGTTCGGTGAGGAGGTTGTCGCTGGCGAACAGCCAGCCTTCGCCCTGTTTGAACAGGTACTTGCCGAGTTTTGTGAATGCAAAATAGACCGTTCCATCCGCGGCGATACTCGGTTTATCAATCCCCCAGAACATTTGGATGGTGCGGCCATTTTTTTTGAGTTGATCACAGGC
>Ga0114931_10010541_pt1 | contig 10997 bp, 5 predicted proteins | sample 2SBtaG_FD_89579 | JGI IMG/M metagenome (GOLD analysis project Ga0114931, IMG submission 89579) | Deep subsurface microbial communities from Kolumbo volcano to uncover new lineages of life (NeLLi) - 2SBTROV14_V59a metaG | ecosystem: Environmental > Aquatic > Marine > Volcanic | place: Kolumbo...
AGGCATGCAAGCCTGGAACCTGAAGCAAGGTGGAAGAGGTTGTTATGAGTAATGCGGAACAGGCTTCCGAGCCAAGCATGGAAGACATTTTGTCTTCGATCAGAAAGATCATCGCTGAGGAGCCGGGCGGCGCGGAAGCCCCAACGGGCGCCATTTCGGCTGCAACTGATACAGGGGAGGCCGCTGATGGCGCTGTGGCGGAGCCTGTGAGCAATGTGCTGCAGGTGGCGCCGGACGGGTCAGCGCAGGATGGGTCAGTAAAGAATTTGGCCAACAGTGTCGCCGGAGATCGTTTTGACTTGCCGTCGGCCGCGGCAGCGCGCAAGGAGCCGGTTGCAACGGGCGCGGAGCCGTCAGAGGCAGAGATCAATGCGGCCCTCGGCATGATGACAGGGTCGGCTGATGTGCCGGGCCCGGTGCTGGAGGCTGCTGAAGATGATGCGGCCGAAGATGAAGATGGACAGCTGGACGATGTTCCGGCGGTCGGCGATGACGGCCCTGGTGATGGCGGCCCTGGCGATGGCGGGATGTCTGCCTTTGAGGCGCTGCTGGCCGCCAGCACTGCTCCTGCAGTTGCCAGTCCGCCCCCGCTATCAGCAACAGAGGTTGGCACAGATGCCCGCCAGCCAGCCGTTGCCAAGAGCGTGACGCCGCCGGCCGCCGCCACAAACGCGCCGGCACTATCCATTCCTTTGCCCAATGTAAAAAATATCGGCATGTCTGTGGCGCCGGCATCAGGTGAGGTCTGTGAGCCGGCGGGCGACGGCCTCGACGATCTGATCAGTCTGCTCGACGACGACCCCGTGCACCTGCCGGAAGCTGACGATGCAGGTGGCGCTGGCAGTAGTGTGGTGAGCGATAGCAGCCCTGTGGATGATGCGGCGGATGTGACGGATGCGGTGGAACAGCCATCGCAGGTCATGGCCACTGCTCAACCCGATGTCGTAGCGCCAAAACCGGCTGAATCTCTTGGGCCGTTGTTGTCGCGAATTGATGCCGGCAGCCAGAGCGCTGGAGCGAGTGAGCGCGATGAGATGGCAATAACCGCTGCTGCTGCAGAAAGCGGCGAGGGGCAGGACAGCGACACTGCTCCTGACGCTGAAGATCATGATGAGGACGAGGCGGCGCAACCCTTTTCCAAACTGCTGCAAAACCTCGGAGCGTCACCTCAATCCCCCTCGCAGCTGGACGCCACGGTTGCCACTGACGATGCCGGTGGTGGTGGTGCCGGCGGCGATGCCGGCGCCGATATTGATGCGGATGGCGCTGCAGCGGCAACCGCAGCGCTTGGCGCTCTGGCTGCCGGGATTGCCCTGTCCGACAAGGGAACTGCGGACGATACGGGAAAATCGGCAGAGTCGGCGGATCAGCCGGCGGCGGCAGAACCGGCATCCGAGATTGCCAACCTGGGGGCGTTGCTGGCTTCCACGCCCGGCTCGCTGAGCACTGAACCAGTGAGAGTTGACTCAGGCGAGGGCGGTCGTATCGTTGACGCCGATGCTTCTGCTTCTGCCTTTGGTGTTGATGGTTCTGCCTCTGCCTCTGCTTCCGCGACTGAGACTGCCACGACCGATAGTTCTGATAATTCCGATGATTTGCCGATTGCGGACGCGGCGCCGGCTTCAGCTGAGCGCGAAGCCTCGGCAATGCCTGAGCCGCAGCCGCCCGTTATGCCTGAGCCGCCGTCCGCTGCGCCCGAGGTGTCTGTAGCTGCCGCCGAAGAGATGCAGCAGGCCGGTACGCAACTGGTGGCGCCGGCGACGCCGGGCGATCTTGCACCGGCCGGTGACGTCAAGACAATGGAAGACACGGTCTCCGAGCTGCTCCGCCCGATGCTGCGCAATTGGCTCGATTCGCATATGCCGCGCATCGTTGAAAAGGCTCTGAAGGTGGAACTCGCCAGCGCCATTGATGCTGATGCTGGCGACGGCAATGGGGCGGATGGCGATAAATAGGCCGGCTGGCAAATGGGCTGGGCGACAGGGTGGCAAATAGGCAGGGTGACTGGGCGGCAAGTTGGGCCGTGCCACCTGCCAGCCAACTGGCATCGGTCAGCCATCGCCGCGGCACTTTGCAGCAGGCGCAGGCGTCTTGCAGCAGGCGCGGCCACCGCACCTTGTCTCGATTTGTTCTTTCCTTTTTCGGGTTTCTTTCCGTCTCGGGCTTCTTTCCTTCTTGAACCTTGGGGTCTTTGGGGATCTGTGAGCCTTGGGCTTCTTGGGGCCTTTTTGAGGGTCGGGCTTTTGGGGCCGGGCCTTGAGGTCGGGCCTTGGGGGCCTCCTTTTGGGATCTGGGCGTCCGGCCCGTGCGGCGCCAGTTTTGAGCTTGAGCCCCAGTCTTGAGCCAAGGGTGCCGGCGGGGCCGGTCTGCGTCAGGCGCGCAGGGCGTCAGCTTTTGCCGCCCGATCCCGATCCTGCTGATCCTGATGCCGGGATTTGCTCTGTTCTTCGCTGCCGCCGAACCACAGATAGAGCAGCGGCACAACAAACAGGTTGAGCAGCGTTGAGGTGATCAGACCACCGACGATGACCATGGCCATCGGGTGCTCGATCTCATGACCGGGCAGATTGCCCGAGATTGCCAGCGGCAGCAGCGCCAGCATGGTGCTGAGCGAGGTCATTAGAATGGGCGACAGGCGTTCGCCTGCACCACGCAGAACGAGATCAGGACCGAACGCCATGCCCTCCTTGGCCTGCAGATGCTGATAGTGATGTATCAGCAGGATGCCGTTGCGCGCCGCAATTCCAAGCACCGTCAGGAAGCCGACAAGCGAGCCCAGGGAGATGACGGGATTGCCGAGCGAGGCCGCGAGCACGCCGCCGACCAGCGCCGAGGGCATTGCCAGGAAGGTCAGTGACGCCAGCCGCCAGCTTCCGAAGGACACCTGCAGCAGCAGGAATATGCCGATTACGGCTGCCAGTGTAATCCAGCGCAGGCGTTTCTGCACCGCCTCGCGTTCCTGGAATTCGCCGAGCAGTTCGGCCCGGTAGCCAAGCGGAAATTCGATTTCTGCCAGCCGTTTCCTTACATCTCTCACAACCGAGCCGAGATCACGCGTGCCGGTCAGATTGGCCGAGACGTCTATGCGCCGCGACGACCCTTCGCGCTTGATGGATCCCTGGGCGGGACGGATCCGCACATCGGCAATTTCGCCGAGCCGGACATGGCCACCGTCTGGTGTGTCGAGAAGAAAGTTCCTCATATCGTTCAGGCTTCGCCGCACTTCCGGCACCGACCAGACGAAAACGCCATAGTTGCGGCCATCGAGGAAAATGTCGCTGACATCCGTGCTGGCCATCAGGACACCGACGGCACGGCGCACGTCGCCCGGTTTCAGGCCGTAATGGGCGGCGGCAGCGATATTGACCTTGACCCGCGCTTGCGGGCTTTGTACCTGCTGCTCGACCTTCAGGCGCTGCAGGCCCTCGATGTCGAACAAGGCGGCACGGACCTTGGCCGCATTGGCGCGCAGTCCCGACAGGCTGGGCCCGAAAATGCGCACGACAATCGCTTCGCTGGACCCGGCAATGACGTCCTTGATGCGCTCCCTGATATAGGTATGGACGCCGCGCGCTATGCCTGGATAGCCGGCGACGATCTTGTCGACGGCAGTGCGCGTTTTATCGTAATCGGCATTGGCTGCGATGGAAATCCAGTGCTCGCCATAGTTCATTCCGACCACTTCAGGCCCGGTTATGGCACGACCAATATGCGATCCGAAGGTATCGTTGAGCCCTGGCAGCCTGGCCAGTTCGCGCGCCAGCCGGGCCGTGCTGTGATACATGGTCTGACGCGAGGCGCCGGGCTTTTCAACCCATTTTATCAGAACGTCCCGCTCTTTGAACTCCGGCATGAAGGACTGGCCAAGCAGCGGCCAGACGATGATGCCGACAAGCATGACGACGATGGTGGCGAGGATGGCGACGCTTGGCGTTGTCATGGAGCGCTGCAATATGACTTTGTAGTGGCGCTTCAGCCAGGCAACCGTCGGTGGCTCCTGCTCGTGCAGTGCCTTGTCATTGTTCAGCAGGATAAGCGCAAGAGCCGGCGTTACGGTCAGCGCAACAACCATGGATGCCAGCAGCGCCAGCGTATAGGCCAGCGCCAGCGGCTGGAAAAAGGCGCCCATCAGGCCATGGATGAAAAAGATCGGCATGACCGACAGCACGATGATCAAGGTGGCATAGACAATCGGCCGGCGCACTTCCAGCGAGGCCTCCAGCACGACCCGGGCCGTGGACAAATGCTTGGCTGCCGGCAGCTCCCTGTTCAGCCGCAGCCGCCGCAGGATATTCTCGATGTCGATAATGGCATCGTCGACGACCGAGCCCAGGCCGACAAAGAAGCCGGCCAGGATCATCGTGTTGATCGAGGTGTTCTGCCAGTAAAGGACCAATCCGGCAGCGACGATCGATAATGGAATGGCGATGATACTGATGAGCGCGACACGGAAATTGAACAGGAAGGCAAAGAGCACCACGATGACCAATATCCCCCCGACGATCATCGCGTGAGCGAGGTTGCCGATCGACTGCTCGACGAAGGTGGCCGGGCGGAAATTGGTGAAAATGTCGATGCCATGCAGGCCGGGCTTAAGCTCCGCCAGAGCCTTGTCCAGCCCGCGCGTGACTTCCAGCGTATTCGTCCAGGGGTATTTTTCGACGGTAAGGAGCAGCCCGGGGCCGCCACGGATGACCGATTCGCCAGGCAGCTTGCCCTTTGTGAATGCCACCCGCGCGACATCCTTCATGCGCACTACTGTGCCGTCGGGCATTTTCTTGACCACAACCTCGCGCAGTTGCTTATCGGACACGATGGGAATCTTGTGGTTGATCATCAGGCGCTGGTTGCTGGTTTCAATCAGCCCATCGACGGCGCCGGTGGCCGTATTGGCGTATTTCAGCAGGCCGAGGCTCGATGCCCCCGATGTAATCGTCTTGAGCTGTTCGATTGTCACGCCATAAGCACGCATCCGCTCCGGCTTGAGCATCACCAGCAGCCGTTTGGTGCGCCAGCCCCAGATCACGACATTGGCGACACCGCGCACATTGAGCAGCCGAAAGCGGATGTCCCAGAAGGCTGTCTGGGACAGATCCTCCATGGACATGGTTTTGGACGACAAGCCGATCTGCATGGCGCGCGATACCGCCGACATCGGCGGCAGAACGACGGGGGCAACATTTGGAACCGGTAGATGCGGCGATACGGTGCGCAATCGTTCCTGCACGAGTTGCCGGGCATCGAGAAGGTCTGTGTCGGGATCGAAAAGCAATGTGATGCTGGACAGTCCGGTAACCGTTTTGGAGCGCAGATGCACCAGATGCGGTGTACCTTTCAGCGCCTGTTCGAGCGGAACCGTAATCAGTTCTTCCGCTTCCACGGCCGACAGCCCGGGGCCCATTGTCTGGATCTGGACGCGTGGCGGGGCAAATTCCGGGAATACGTCCAATGGCATCTGCTCGATGCTGTCGATGCCATAAACAACCATTACGGCGGCCAGGCCCATCACCAGGTAACGGAACTTCAGGCTAGTCCCAACGATCCAGCGAAACATCTCTCAACAGGTCCTTAGGGTTTGTGCAGAAACAAGTGGATCATTTGCTGTCAGGTTTTGTAATGGAATCGGGCATTGTTCGGGCTCTGGTGTCGCGGTTGTTTCTGCACGGGGGCTTGCATATTGTTGGACATTTCTGGTGCCATTTCTGTTGCCATGATCAGGCGAAATCGGATCATCGCTGATGTGGCTCCCTGACAGTTCTCCCCCTCGCGTGCTCACTCTGTCCGCCGCGCTCACTGTCCGCGCTCACTGTCCGATTCCGGACTCGGTTCCGAACAGCTCAAAGGCACCGGTTGTTACAACCTTGGTACCGATTGGCGGACCGGATCTTAATACAGCAACCTTGTCATTCATGAAGTCGATGTTCAGCTGTTCCCTGACATAGGCCATGGGCTTGGGATTGGTATAGGCCCAGGCTTGCCCTCTTGGGTCATAGAGCACGGCAGATGCCGGTACGAACTTGCGTACGGTTTCGGTCTCCTTCAGCGGCAGATCAACGTTGACCAGAGTGCCAGGACTGAGCAGCATGGTGTTGTCGGTGATGAGATAATAGGCATAGCGCTTGTCAGCCAGTTTGCCGGGTTCGGCAATAATGCCGATTGGCATCGCCCGGACAGAGGCAGCCGTTTGGCCAGACGAAGTCTTCGCTCCAAGCAGAGGTCGAACAGTGGCGCTTGCATCAGCCGCCGGCGTATCGGCTTTACCCGACAGCGGTACGCGCACCAGGATGCTGCTGCCGCCAGACGAAGAACTGCGCATGTGGCCGGGAAAGTCCGAGACCGCCAGAACCTTGCTGGCAATCGTCCGGATCCTATGGATCCGCTTTTCAGCGACCAGCGCGGTTTCGAGTCCCAACCGCTCGATGGCTTTGCGGCGCAGGATTACTTTCTTGATGCCGGGCCTGCCTGCGGCCGGTTCAAGCCTGGCCCATGCGACGCGGTTGCTGGTTGTTCTGGGAGCTTTCGAATATACCCGTGAAATGGCTCTGGGATAGAGCGCTGCCACGGCACCAGGATAAAAGGAGACGAGGATGATATGTGCCGCCAGCGCCAGAACGCAGGCGGTCAGGAAATAGGATGCAATTCTCATCTTGTAACCCCCAGGTTCAGTTCCGGCTCACGGTTGGCGCTGAAACGCAGGAACACTGCCGGAAGCACCAACAGCACCGTGATTGTCGAGCTGACCAGTCCGCCCAGCACGACGGTTGCCATCGGTCGCAGAAGTTCAAATCCCGGCCGGCCGCCAAAATAGACGAGCGGCGCCATGGCCAGCGCAACGCATAGCGCCGTCACCACTACCGGCACAATGCGCTCTTGCGTTGCTCTGGCCGCCAGCTCGGCGCTGGCGGTTGTGTCCGGATTGGAGCCAGCCTGATCCAGGAGCTGGTGGTAACGGTAAGCCATCGTGAGGCCCTGACGGGTGGCAAGCCCATAGACGGCCAGCAGGCCCAACAGCGTGCCCAGTGAAATGGCACCACCAGCCTCACTCAGCAAGGCGGCCAGCATGCCGCCAGACAGGGCCAGGGGCAGCGTCAGCAACAGCGCCAGCGCCAGCAGCCAACTGCCGGTCGCCGCCTGCAGCAGCAGTCCGATGCCAATTGCCACGACAAGTGCAGCCACGCCGAGGCGGGCCAGGGCCGCCCTCTGGCTCTCTGCCTCGCCCATGATCTTGGGATAGTAGCCGAGCCGGAATGAGACATTGCGCAAACGCTGCCTGGCATCGGAGATCACCGCGTCATAACTGCGACCGCCCACGCTGGCTATGACATCGATATATTGCGAGTTGCTTTCACGCCTGACCAGGCTCGGTGTCTCAACGACCTTGATCGAGGCGACGTCGGCGAGGCGGACATAGCTGCCGCCGGGTACTGCAATGAGCGCATTGGCGGTGTCCGACACAGAGGCGCGCTGATCGGGCTTCGACCAGACAACGACACTGAAGACTTTCTGCGATTCATAGATCCTGCCGACTTCGAGCCCGGCGAACAGGGTGGAGGCTGCCCGTCGGACGTCGCCCGGCTTGATGCCGATCTGCGCCGCAGCGGCAAGGTTCACCTCGACCTGGATGTGCGGCTCCAGCGGTACGTCGTCGACACGCAGATCCCACAAGCCCTCAACTCCGGACAAGGCCTCCTTTACCTTTCCGGCGGTCTCAAGAATGATCTTGCGATTGCCGCCATAGACACGCACGATCAGGTCATTCTTCTGGCTTGGCAGCGCCCTGCCCATCCGATCGTTGAGATAGGTATGCAGCTTGTGTCGGACGCCGGGATAGGCGGAGATCGTCGATTGTATTTCTGCCAGCGTCCTGTTGTAGTCCGCCTTGTGATCGATGCGGATCCAGATCCGGCCGGAGTTCAGGCCGACGGTCTGATCGCCGGAGACGGCGCGGCCAAAATGCGCTGCGACATCGCGCACGCCGGCAACCGCGCGCAACTCCCGCGTCGCCTTCGATGTGATTCTGAACATCTCCGATTGTGACACGCCGACCGGCATATCCCAGTTGACCAGGACGTCCCGCTCTTTGAAATGCGGCAGCGTGACATTGGAAAATCTGGGCAGGGTGAACAGCATGATTGCTGCCAGCGCCGCCGCCACCAATCCGGCTGCAATGGGCCTGGAGGAGATGGCCCCCAGGGGCAGGGCAAACAGTCCTGCACGGCGCGGCTTCGTGGCTGGCTGGCCTTCGTGTTGCGGGGTCGCTGCCGGACGCAGCCAGACCGACAGCAATGCCGCAAAGGCCGGGACAACCGTCACTGCCACCAGCAGCGATGCCAGCAGCGCCAGCATATAGGAGATTGCCAGCGGTTGAATGAAGCTGCCGGTCAGCCCCTTAAGGAAGAAAACGGGCGAAATCACCAGCAGGTTGATTAAGGTTGCGAAAATGACCGGGCGGCGTGTTTCGGCGATGCTGTCGCGGATGATCGTCCCCACGGCAATGCCGCCGGCCGGTTTGCCATCGCTGAGCAACAGGCGTCGGCGCAGGTTTTGGAATGTGATCACAAGATCGTCGATGATGGAGGCGATGGCGACGCCGAAGCCGCTGAGCATCAGCGTGTTGAGCGTTGCCCCTTCCTCATAATTCACCAGGGCGGCAAGCAGCAGGGATAATGGGATGGCGATCACGCCGACTGCCAGCGCACGCCAGCTGAATAGCAATCGCGCCATCGCAAGCACGCTCAGCAAACCGCCAATCAAGACGGCTTTGGCTATGTTGGTCATGGCCCACTGAACGAAGGTCGCAGGCCGGAACGCATGGCTGTCGATGCTGATGTCGACGAGGCCTGGACGCATTTCATCCAGCGCTGCTTCGACGGCGCGCGTGACTTCGACAGTGTTGGCGCCAGGATATTTTTCAACAACCAGCAGAAGGCCGTGGCCGTCCTTGACGATGGCATCGCCAATCAGCGGCGGATGCCCCTCAACCACCTGTGCGACATCGCCGAGTTTGTATTTTGTCCCGCCAATACGGATCCTGGCCAGGTCTGCAGGCGATGATATAGGCAGGACGTGGCGAACCTCCATGCGCTGGTTGGGGCTATCGAGAAAGCCACCGCGGCCGGGGACCGAGGACTTCAGGAAACTCAGATTGGATACCCACAGCGATTCGCCGGCCGCCTTGATGATCTGGTTTTGCTTGATGCCATATTTCTGCAGCTTGTTATAGTCCAGCAGGATCTGCAACTGGCGCGGGCGTGCCCCCCAGATGGCGACCTTGGAAACGCCCGGAACGCCGAGCAGTTTCGGCTTCACGGTCCATTGCGCAACCACTGAAAGTGCAATCGGGTCGACGACCTGCGATGACAAGGCAACCATCAGGACGCGATTGGTCGACGATGTCGGCGGCTGCATGATGGGAGGTTTGCCGACGGATGGCAGCAGGAAGGCGCCGGTAAGGCGTTCGTGAACGAGTTGACGGGCGCGCAGCAGATCGGTCCCCGGGTCGAACACCATCTTGATGGACGACAGCCCGGCAACGGATTTGGAACTCAGGCTCTGAACCCAGGGCAGTCCGCTCATCAAGCCTTCGATGCCGAGTGAGACCATCAGCTCGATTTCAGCCGCTGACAGTCCCGGCGCCTCAGTCTGTATCTCAACTGTAGGCGGTGCAAATTCGGGTAGAATGTCTATCGGCATGTCGCGCAGCTGTATGGCGCCGAAAAAAAACAGTGCGACCGTGATACCAAGCACAAGGATACGGAAACGAATGGCGGCCTCTACCAATGATGAAATCATTACTCGTACTTATCTTTGCGACATTACAGGACAGGTCTTTGCGACATTATATGGCTTTATATGGCTTTGCATTATTTTAGTCATGGCATCATTATCATGGACTCTAATCTTTCTTAATTTTTCGCGGCGGCACGGGGCTTTAGTGGCGAGTGTCGCACGGGAGTGGCGGGTGGTAGCACGGGGCTTTACGGCCGCGCAATCTGCCAGCTTAACCCGGTTCGATTGCAAGCATGGCTTCGCTCGCCGGCGAATGATCGGCTGCCAGCGATGAGCGCGGGAACAAATGGCGCAGGATCAATAAAATACGGATATTGGCGGGCAATTGATGCCGACCGCAAAACATGCCAAGCAACTCTCACCTCCTACCGATCAGTTGCATAGTTATTGTTAGCAAGCAGGTAGCAGTTTTGTCGAGTAAAACATATCCATTAGCGTTGCGCATTAACAACAACAGATTAAATAAAGACTTAATGGTCTATCATCGTTCGACGGCTGAAACGGGTGGACGGCGCCGCCATGGCCCGCCCTTGCAGGACTATCGAGCATGCCGATATGTCCCTATGAAATCCGCGTTCAAGGTCAGCTATCATGGTACCGGCTGCGCCGGCTGTTATCGCTTCTGTTTTACAACAAGCGCGTCGCCGGACAACCGCATCTGCACCGTCAGACCATATCGCCATATCGTAATCTGCTGCGGCATGACAGGGCCGGGGGCCGGGGGCCGGGAAGGGAGCGGGGGCCGTGAAGGGAGCTGACGGATCACCGCCCTGCAGGCGCAATATTGCAGCGTGAATAGCGCATTGTTTTGAAATAATAGTCTGACGAAAACCATCAGCGGTCCTGAATTTCTTTTGCATGACGGGGGGCTGTGCGCTATCAAGGAAGCTTAATTTGTGGCATGTCGTAGAATTAGCGATGTCTTTGCCAGGCTGGCGCATGGCGGCCGGCCTGCTGCCTGCGGGCCGTGAGCGCCTGATTATGCGCGGCCAGTAGTTATGCATTATGCGCGGCCAGTAGTTATGCGCGACCAGTTATGCGTACCAGCGAATTAAACTGATCGGCGGATTGAATTTGTAAAGTTGTTTTGACATCGGGAGTTGGAAATGAACATGGCGGAGGGCGGGACCTTGGCTGAGGCAGACGGGCTCAAAGGCGGCTTGCTGCCATGCCGTCAGGGCGGTAGCTGTGCGGGCTGGATCATGCGG
>Ga0114931_10010542_pt1 | contig 10997 bp, 10 predicted proteins | sample 2SBtaG_FD_89579 | JGI IMG/M metagenome (GOLD analysis project Ga0114931, IMG submission 89579) | Deep subsurface microbial communities from Kolumbo volcano to uncover new lineages of life (NeLLi) - 2SBTROV14_V59a metaG | ecosystem: Environmental > Aquatic > Marine > Volcanic | place: Kolumbo...
ATTTTTTATGGCCGTTCGGCGCTTTATCCGGCGCTCATCGCAGAAGCCATGTTGACACTGCTCATTCAAAAAAAGCTGTCCAGCCCGTGGGAGGTGATCGCCACGCCCATCGGCAATACGCTGGACGCCACCCATACCCTGCAACCAGGACCGGCAGAGAGAGCTACTCCAACGCTCAGCGCGTTACAGGCGGATGTACGCGTGATCGCCGATCATCTTCAAACCGAGGTATTGAGCGCCGCGCGCCGATATCAGGCAGAACTGCGCGCCGCTCTTCGGGAGGCTTCTTAAAGCACTACAAACCAGCAATGTGGCCTGCCCACTTTAATGCGAGCAACATCAAGACAAAAAAATGATTCAGGATCAAATACTTAACTCTAAGTTATTGTAATTCTTGACATTTAAATGATACAATGCCATATTGTATAAGGCAGGCAAGCGCCGAATATCCTCGAGTTGCCTTCGCGGCAGCAGCATCCATAGCGATGTGCATCAGGGGCCGGGGGCCTGTCATTTTTTATCCAAAGCTCTGATAAATGCTCGCTGCTCCTCATTCAGCGGATTACGGTGGAATGGGGGAATTAGAGTCAAACCGCAATCCAGAATCTGCTTGTTTCGGCGAATATATCTGCCCCGCAGCGTTAAAGCATAACGCGGCTCGACAAACCCAAATTGATTTGGTTCAAGCGCGCCACTGGTTGCACTTGTCAATACGTCAGCTATTTGAAGACCGGCTCGCACTGAATGATTCTCCACTCGAATGTCGTCAGGATCAAGAACATGCCAGTTGATTGATCTGACCGGCTGCATGACCTCTTTACCGTCCCGTATGAAGCGAAGATATTCACGCATCGACAGATAATCTGTGCCGCCTCGTCTGGAAAAAATGACATGCCGCCGGGCGGTCCCGTCGCCATCGCGACTTGCTTTCCTGGCACAGGATTCAGTCACTCTTTCGAGTAGAAAACGGACGAGGTAATTATATAAGTGGCCCTTAGCTTTGAAAACATTTCGCTTGTTGCTGTCCAATATTGTCTCTTTATTGGATGCTACAACCACACACCTAAGGGTTTTTCAGCCAGAACCCTGCAGGCAGCAATTCTCTGATTGTGGTTGAGATATCTAAAATGAAGATCGCGGCGTTTCTTGTTAGGAAATAGACGCATGATCTCGTCGCGCCAGGAAGGCATAAAATAATCATTCTGGCGTGTGACTATAGCGGCACCCAAGGCAAGCCATCGTGATTGGCCCGATGCGTCCGGATTGCGCAGCTTGCCAAAATCCTCATCACCAGCTTCATCAATATACGCACCGTATTCGTTTGTCGTGACAAAAAATTGAAGCCATTGCGGGCAAGAGTCAAGCGCGCTGATTTGAAGTGCGTGATGACAGGATTTTGACTGCTGTTTACTTCGCGCTGGCTTCGACGCGGGCGCTGACGTCTTCGATTTGTTTGGCGGCGGCTTCCAGCACGTCCGCCACTTTGGCTTCGGCGCTGTTAGCTTTTCGTATGGCTTCCACCTGCGCGTGTTGCAATTCCTCGATTTCTTCTTCCAAAGTTTCCACGCGGCCCACCATTTCAGACAACTCGTCCGACACCAGCAAGCTCGCCATCAGCAACAGACGCGCATCGCCCACCTGACCCACTGACGCCGCCAGCTCCTTGATATGGCCGTCGATATACTGCGCCAGCTCGGCCACGTGCTTTTCCTGGCCCTCGTCGCACGCCACGGTGTAATTGCGGCCATTGACCGACACGTTGACCTGCCCCATGGCTTTTTAATCTCCTAATGCTCCAGCACCGCGCGGATATCGCGAATCGCCGTGTCCAGCCTGTGCGACACCTCGTCGGTGACGCCTTCAAGAGCTTTGGTCTCGGATTTAACGGCATCCAGCTCCTGCGCCATGCGGGCGCGGTCTTCGCGCAAGGCCGTCAGTTCCTTCTCCAGATGCTCAGAGGCGATTCGCCTCTGCAGCCGGCGATTAATGCTGGCTTCGAGGGTATCAAGCGCTTGGGAAAAACGCTCCAGTGTGGCGTCAAGTCGGCTCATGGCTAGTGCTGGACCCATTGATGATTCGCATGCAAGTACACTCTAACATCTAAATCTAAACAAGGGCTGCTATCCTTTTGAAAAAACATTCCAAAGGATACCGCGCCCGTCCCTACTTTAAAAATGTGAAACAGATTCCCTCAAGATCCAGGATGCCGACCGACATGTTCAGATTAAGCCGCGCAGGCAGGCCGGTCAATGTCCGGACAGGGGGAGGAAGAAGCAATAAACAGGACAGTCCTGTCCAGGCGCCCCCCGCAAAAAGCGCAGTACGCAGGCTTGACGAAACACGGGTGCGCGGTCATTGTGGCGCCGATTTTCAAACCCATCTCACAACATATGTGTGAGTACCGCCAACTCCTTCGCGCGGGACGCCGCAGAGCTTGCCCATGACCCCTTCTCACGCACAAATGGCCAACGCCATACGCGCCCTGGCGATGGACGCCGTGCAAAAAGCCAAGAGCGGACACCCCGGCATGCCCATGGGCTTTGCCGATGTAGCGACAGTTCTTTTCACCCGTCATCTCAAATGCGCACCTGATGATCCGCTCTGGCCGGACCGGGACCGCTTTGTCCTGTCGGCGGGCCATGGCTCGATTCTGCTTTATGCGGTCCTTTACCTGATGGGCTATGAAAAAATCACGCTGGACGACATTAAAAACTTCCGGCAATTGGGCAGTATCGCCGCCGGGCATCCGGAATATGACCCCGCCGCCGGCATTGAGATGACCACGGGGCCGCTGGGCCAGGGTCTGGCGACCGCTGTCGGCATGGCCATGGCGGAAAGATTGCTGGCCGCGCGCTATGGGCGCGCTCTGGTCGATCATCATACCTTTGTGGCCGCCAGCGACGGCGATCTCATGGAGGGTGTCAGCCATGAAGCGATCAGCCTGGCAGGACATTTAAAACTGGCCAAACTCATCGTGCTCTATGACGACAACCACATTTCCATCGACGGCCCGCTCAGTCTGTCCGAATCAGGCGATGTGATCGCGCGGTTCAAGGCAGCGGGCTGGGCAGCGGAGCGTGTGGACGGCCATGACGCCGACGCCGTTGACGCGGCCATCGCCCGCGCCAAACAAAGCGACCGCCCCAGCCTCATTGCCTGCCACACCACGATTGGCTATGGCGCGCCCACGAAACAGGGCACAGCCGCCAGCCACGGCGCGCCTCTGGGAGTAGAAGAGGTCGCCGCCACCCGCAAAGCCCTGGGCTGGGAGGCGCCGCCCTTTGACATTCCAGATGATATTCTGAATGCCTGGCGCGGCGCCGGACGGCGCAGCGCACCGGACCGCGATGCCTGGGCCGGCAGACTGGCCGCTTTGCCGGAACCCGATAAAAAAGAATTTGCCCGCACCTTAAGTGGCGCTCTACCGGAAGGCTTCTCCCCCGCACTGGATGCCCATCGCCAACACCTGGCCAGCCAAGCCCCCAATTGGGCGAGTCGCAAAGCGTCGCAGGAAGCACTGGAGGTGATCACCCGCGCCGTGACGGAGACCATCGGCGGGTCGGCGGATCTCACCGGCTCCAACAACACGAAATCCAGCATCCAGAGTGACGTGACGCCCGATGATTTCTCCGGCCGCTTTATTCATTACGGCATTCGCGAATTCGGCATGGCGGCGGCGATGAACGGCCTGGCGCTGCATGGCGGCGTCATTCCCTACAGCGGCACATTTCTGGTGTTCGCCGATTATTGCCGCCCGGCCATCCGCCTCTCCGCCCTGATGAAGCAGCGCGTGATTTACGTTCTGACCCATGATTCCATCGGGCTGGGCGAAGACGGACCGACCCATCAGCCGGTCGAGCATCTGGCTTCCCTGCGCGCCATACCGGGGCTGAATGTCTTTCGCCCGGCGGATGCCATGGAGACGGCGGAGTGCTGGCAGTTGACCCTGGAGACAAAAGACACGCCCAGCGTTCTTGCGCTGACCCGCCAGGGCCTGCCCGCTTTGCGCAGGGCCTTCACGCCCGACAATCCGTGCCGCCGCGGCGCCTATGAACTATTGCCCGCTGAGGCAGATCCGCGTGTCACCTTGCTCGCCACCGGCTCGGAAGTTGCGATCGCCGTCGAGGCGCGCGCTCTTCTGCAGGCGGACGGTATCGGCGCGCGCGTGGTGTCGATGCCGTGCTGGGAACTCTTCGAGGCGCAGCCCCTTACCTACCAAGCCGAAACGCTGGGCGAAAACCAGATACGGATCGCCATTGAAGCCGCAAGCCCCATGGGCTGGGACAGGTATATTGGACCCGATGGCGCCTTTATCGGCATGACCGGCTTTGGCGCCAGCGCCCCGGCATCAGATCTTTACGAACATTTTTCCATCACGGCGCAAGCGGCCGCCGCCGCCGCGCGCGCCAGACTTTAACCGCCCTCACAGATTTTAAGGAGAGACGCCCATGACGCTTCGCTTAGCCATTAACGGATTTGGACGCATCGGCCGCTTGGTCTTGCGTGGAATCATCGAATCGGGCCGCAAGGATATCGAGGTCGTCGCCATCAACGATCTGGGACCGATTGAAACCAACGCCCACCTCTTGCGCTATGATTCCGTGCACGGACGTTTTCCCCATAAAGTCAGAACCTCCAAGCGCGGCATCAATCTGGGGAGCGGGCTGATCGTCATCAGCGCGGAGCGCGATCCCGCGCAACTGCCATGGGAGAAGCTCGGCGTCGACATCGCGCTCGAATGCACCGGCATTTTCGCCAGCAAGGAAAAGGCGTCCGCGCATTTGGACGCCGGAGCCAAAAATGTTCTGGTCTCGGCCCCCGCCGCCAATGCCGATCTCACCGTGGTCTATGGGATTAATCACACCAAACTGCGCAAGAGCCACAAAGTCGTCTCCAACGCGTCCTGCACCACCAATTGCCTGGCACCGGTCGCCGCGGTGCTCAACAAAGCGGTGGGCATCCAGCGCGGTTACATGACGACTGTCCATTCCTACACCGGCGACCAGACGGTGCTCGATACTCTGCACAAGGATCTACACCGGGCGCGGGCGGCGGCCATGAACATTATCCCCACATCGACCGGCGCGGCGCGCGCCGTGGGCTTGGTGCTCCCGGAGCTCGCGGGGAAACTGGACGGCACCGCCCTGCGCGTGCCCACGCCTAATGTTTCGCTCATCGATCTGGCGTTTATCCCGGGGCGCAAAACCAGCGCGGAGGAAATAAACGCCGCCATCGTCAAAGCGGCGGAAGGCAAACTGAAGGGCGTTCTGGCGACATGTGACGAACCGCTGGTGTCATCTGATTTCAACCACAACCCGGCCTCGTCCACGTTTGATCTGGCGCAAACCCAAGTCATTGAAGGAAAACTCGCCCGCGTGCTGAGTTGGTATGACAATGAGTGGGGTTTCGCCAACCGCATGGCCGACACGGCAGTGGCCATGGGCAAATTGCTTTAGGTTGGTCCGTGGCGTTAATCACCTCAAAGAGGGACGAGCAGCCTTGGGGCATGATGGAATGGTTGGCCGACAATAGAATCGCCGCCGATCCAGGATTGAGTCTTGCCAGAATGACGGTGTTTCGTGAACAAACAAGTCCGGGACACCGCCATCCGAACTGTTCGGAGGTCATACATGTGGAGCGCGGCAATATTTCGCAGCGCCTTGACGGGGACTGGATTACCATGCGCCAAGGCGATACGCTTTTGGTCCCTGCCGGGACCGTTCATCAAACACGTAATCGTGGGCAGGACGACGCGGTTCTGGTGGTTGCCTATTCTGCCGGCGCCAGGCTCTATGAGGACATTCCATGAAGCGGTCTCGCACTCTGGATGACATGGGCGATGTGCGGGGGCGGCGCGTTCTGGTGCGGGTTGATTATAATGTGCCGCTCACGGAAGGACAGGTCGGCGACGCCACGCGCATCGAGCGCTCCTTGCCCACCCTCAAGGACTTGAAAGCGCGCGGGGCGCGGCTCATTTTGATCTCCCATCTGGGCAGGCCGAAAGGCGCGCCCGACCCTGCCTGTTCATTAAAGCAGATCCTGCCCGCGTTGGAATCGCGCATCGGGCCGGTGGCCTTTGCTCCCGACTGTATCGGCCCGCAAGCCATACACGCCGTCGAGGCGCTCGCAGACGGCGCTGTTCTGCTGCTTGAAAATCTGCGTTTCCATAAAGGCGAAGAGGCCAACGACCCGGCATTTGCGAAAGAACTTGCCTCTATGGCTGATCTTTATGTCAACGACGCGTTTTCCGCCGCTCACCGCGCCCATGCCAGCACGGTCGGCGTGGCGCATCTGTTGCCGAGTTTTGCCGGCCGCGCCATGGAAGCGGAACTGAACGCGCTGTCGCAAGCGCTCGAACATCCGGCGCGCCCGGTCATGGCCTTTGTCGGCGGCGCCAAGATCTCCACCAAACTCGATCTCCTGAACAATCTTGTGGCGCGCGTTGATATCCTGGTGATCGGTGGCGCCATGGCCAACACTTTTCTCGCCGCGCAAGGCGTCGCGGTAGGCGCATCCCTGTGCGAGCACGATCTGGGCGCCACCGCGAAAGACATTCTGGCTCAAGCTGAAGAGAAGAGTTGCGAGATTCTCTTGCCAGTCGACGTGGTGGTCGCCTCAGAATTCAAAGCGGGCGCGCCCAACCGCACCGTGCCCGCCGGGCAGGTGGGACCGGCTGACATGATCCTCGATATCGGTGCGGCCAGCGTCGAGGCTATTGTCAACAAACTGAAATCCGCAAAAACCGTCGTGTGGAACGGCCCGCTCGGCGCGTTTGAGAGCGCTCCCTTTGACCGGGGCACGGTTGCAGTGGCGCTGGCTGTGGCCAAAGCCACGCGGGAAGATGGCTTGATATCGGTTGCCGGGGGCGGCGACACGGTGGCGGCGCTCAATCACGCGGGAATTGCCGCCGACTTCACCTATGTTTCAACGGCCGGTGGCGCATTTCTTGAATGGCTGGAAGGCAAGGATCTGCCTGGGGTAAAAGCACTTTATGGCAAGACATGAATGGAGAGAGATGACATGACCAGAAGTTTGCAGGACATCGCACGCGCCATGGTGACACCGGGCAAGGGATTGCTGGCTGCCGATGAAAGCACGGGCACCATCAAAAAGCGTTTCGATACGATTGATGTCGACTCAACGGAAGAGAATCGCCGCGCTTACCGCGAGATGCTGTTCCGCACCACGCCCGCCATGAAGGAAGCTATCAGCGGAGTCATCCTGTTTGACGAAACCATCCGGCAAAAAGCCGCCGACGGCACACCGCTGGTGAAACTCATCGAGGAGTCCGGGTCTATACCGGGCATTAAAGTCGATAAAGGCGCCAAACCCCTGCCCCGCTCCCACGGCGAAAAGGTCACCGAGGGCCTTGACGGCTTGCGCGAGCGCTTGGGCGAATATCACGCTCTGGGCGCGCGCTTTGCCAAATGGCGCGCGGTGATCGATATCGGCCGGGGCGGCAACCGCTCCCTTCCCAGCGCGTATTGTATCTACGCCAATGCCCACGCGCTGGCGCGCTATGCGGCGCTGTGCCAGGAAGCCGGAATCGTGCCCATCGTCGAGCCGGAAGTGCTGATGGACGGCAACCATGACGCGGAGCGCTGTTATCAGGTGACGCAAGCCACCTTGAAAGCGCTTTACGCGGAGCTTTACGAGCAGCGCGTGAGCTTGGAGGGCACGATCCTGAAACCCAATATGATCGTGTCCGGCAAGCTCTGCCCCACACAAGCAGGCCCGGAAGAAGTGGCGGAACGGACGCTGAAATGTTTTGCCCACACGGTGCCCGCCGCCGTACCGGGTATTGTTTTTCTCTCCGGCGGCCAGTCCGACGAACAGGCGACGGAAAATCTCAACGCCATCAATCAGCTCAAAAACGCTAACCCAAGCGCTTATCCGTGGATATTGAGCTTTTCTTATGGCCGCGCCCTACAAACCGCCCCCTTGAACGCCTGGCGCGGCAGCAGCGCCAATGTTCCGGCCGCGCAAAAGGCCTTCGCCCACCGCGCACGCATGAACGGCCTGGCGGCGACAGGCGCGTGGACGGCGGACATGGAGAAGCAAGGCGCTTGAGTTCAAGCACCCAACTCTGCCATAGATTGGCGCATGACCAAACCAGCGGAGAGATGCCGTCTCTATCTTATCACACCGCCGCTGATCGATGTGGCCGTCTTCGCACGCGACCTTGAAGCGGCCCTTGATGCGGGAGACGTGGCCTGCGTGCAATTGCGCCTTGAGGGGGCTGAGGATGACACAATCCGCCGGGCCGCTGCGCGTCTGGTACCCATCGTCCAGGCCCACAGCGCCGCCTTCCTCATCAATGACCGGGCGGATCTGGCCGCTGAGACCGGCGCGGACGGCGTTCATATCGGTCAGAACGACATCAGTTATGCGCAAGCCCGCGCGCTTGTCGGCGCCGACCGGATTGTCGGCGTCACCTGTCACAATTCGCGGCATCTGGCCATGATCGCGGGCGAGCAGGGCGCGGATTACGTCGCCTTCGGCGCTTTTTTCCCCAGCCCGACCAAACAGAACGCCTACCGGGCGGACCCCGAGATCCTCACATGGTGGAGCGACCTCTTCGAAATCCCCGCGGTTGCCATCGGCGGTATCCTCGTGGAAAACTGCACGCGCCTTGCTCAGGCGGGGGCGGATTTCCTGGCCGTTTCTTCCGGCGTCTGGAACCATCCCGAAGGTCCGGCCAAAGCGGTGAAACTGTTTCTGAAGCAAGTGGAAAAAGTGAACAGAACGGAAATTCCGACGTGACCAAGTTTAATCAGTATAAAGATAGTTTATCGCTGGGTGGCTTGGGGTGGATCACCGGTCTTGTGCTGGTAGCACTGGTGTGGAGCGCCCTGACATGCGCTGCGGCAAGTTCCAAGGCCTCCCCGATGCTTGACGGCGCCATCGCGGCATTTCGCGATCATGATTATGCCCAGGCCCTTGAAGGATTTCGCAGTCTCGCCATCGCCGGCGACAGCGGCGCACAAACCTATCTCGGACTCATGTACGCGGAAGGGCTGGGGGTCACGAAAGACATGGCCCAAGCGGTCAATTGGTATCACAAAGCCGCACAAGCAGGTCAGCCCGATGCGCAGTTCACGCTGGGCTATATCGCCAGGAACGGTCTCGGGGCCCGGCAGGATTTAAAGACGGCGGCGGGCTGGTTTAAAAAAGCCGCCGTCCAGGGCCACAGGGATGCCCAGTTCAATTTGGGCATGATGTATGTGGACGGTCTGGGCGTTAAAAAGGACGCCGCCCAGGCCGCGCGCTGGTTTCGCGATGCCGCAACCCAGGGCCATATCGATGCCCAGCATAATCTCGCCATTCTCTACCTCACGGGCAAGGGCGTTCAGAAGGATCCGGCCAAAGCCGCCATATGGTTTCGCAAAGCCGCCAAACAGGGCCATGTCGATGCGCAATACAATCTGGCCGTCATGTATTCCGGCGGCAACGGCATCCCGGAAGATCCGGAAAGAGCCGCCTATTGGATGAACAAGGCCGCCGATACGGGGCTGGCCGACGCGCAGACGGGCATGGGATTGCTGGCCTATGAGGGCAAGGGCATGGCAAAATCCCTTGACACGGCCATCACTTGGTTTGAGCGTGCCGCCAAACACAAAAATCCACAGGCCGAGTTGTTCATGGCGCTTCTGAACGCCCGCGGGGAAGGCGTGGCAAAAGATCCCGTCACGGCCCTGATGTGGCTCATGCTGGCGCGGAACGGCGGCATGAGCGACACCACTTTAGAACGCGAAGTCATGACCGGGTTGAACAAGGATGAAATCGCACTGGCGCGCCAGAAGGCCGATGCATGGCAGGCACGACAAAGTTCCACGCATAATGCGCCCTGAAACCCTGAACAATTTGCCCGTTGCCAGAACACAGACAAATTGATAGGTTGCGCCGCAACCGCTCTGACTCTCCTTAACTCAGGTTTATCATGAAGATTAACGGCAATGAAATACGGCCCGGAAATGTTATTCAGCACAAGGATAGTTTATGGGTTGCGGTAAAAATCCAAGCAGTCAAACCCGGCAAAGGCGGTGCTTTTGCGCAAGTTGAGCTGAAGAATCTTCTGAACGGCTCAAAACTAAACGAAAGATTCCGCGCTTCTGAAACGGTTGAGAAAGTGCGCCTTGAACAAAAAGATTATCAGTACCTCTATGAATCCGACGGCATGTTGACATTCATGGACAGCGAAACCTTCGAACAAATCAATTTGCGGCGCGATTTTGTCGGCGAACGCGCAGATTTTCTTCAGGACAGCATGAACGTTGTGGTGGAATCCCATGAGGGCACGCCCATCTCCATCTCCCTGCCTGATCATGTGACGCTGGAAATCACCGAGACAGAGCCTACGGTTAAAGGCCAAACCGCCGCATCCTCCTACAAACCCGCTATCCTTGAGAACGGCGTGCGCGTGATGGTGCCGCCCTTTATCGATGTCGGCGAAAAGATCATTGTCGACACCAATGAGGTGGCCTATATCCGCCGCGCGGATTAAATCCCTACCTTCTTCCTTCTTTGTAAAGAATAAAAATTTATGCCCCCACAAAGCGCCGTGATCAACGTGATGGAAAAGGCGGCGCGCAAAGCGGCGCGCGGTCTGAGACGCGATTTTGGCGAGGTTGAAAATCTCCAGGTCTCAAAAAAGGGTCCGGCAGATTTTGTCTCCGCCGCGGATCTGCGCGCCGAAGATGTGTTGCGCGAAGAATTGGAGCGCGCGCGGCCCGGCTATGGATTTCTTATGGAGGAGGCGGGGGCCATCCCCGGCGCCGACAAAACCCATCGCTGGATCGTCGATCCTTTGGACGGCACCACCAATTTTCTCCATGGGCTGGGCCATTACGCCATTTCCATTGCGCTGGAGCGCGAGGACCAGCTCGTGGCCGGCCTTGTGTTCGACCCCATCAAAGACGAGATTTTCTGGGGCGAGAAGGGCAAGGGCGCCTTTGTCAACGGCCACAGATTGCGCGTCGCGGCGCGTGGGAATTTGA
>Ga0114931_10010543_pt1 | contig 10997 bp, 8 predicted proteins | sample 2SBtaG_FD_89579 | JGI IMG/M metagenome (GOLD analysis project Ga0114931, IMG submission 89579) | Deep subsurface microbial communities from Kolumbo volcano to uncover new lineages of life (NeLLi) - 2SBTROV14_V59a metaG | ecosystem: Environmental > Aquatic > Marine > Volcanic | place: Kolumbo...
TGGTGGAGTGGAAGCAGTAGGCAGTAGCTAAGGAACCTAACCGAGGGGCGTCCAAAAATTCTGAGCCCTGTAAATGTTAGCCGCAGGCGGTAGCCGACGGTTGACTTGGCAGACGCCGCCGGCTTCCGCCTGCGGCTAGTACTGTTTTTTTGTGATTCCAGTTCCCCGACACCTCCCAATAATCCACAGCGTCCTGCTCTCTCCTCACGGCAACGCAATATCGGTCAGCTCATACGACACCGGCACGCGCACAATCGCGGCGGGAGTGCGGTAAACCCACGTATAGCCTGCAATGTCGTCGGGCAATTCAAAAAAATACGCCAAACCGATTTCATGTTCTGCTTGCAACGTGGTTTCGTAGCCGGCGTGGTCAACCACCTCGCCGTTGCTGTTCAGCAGATAGCAGAGGTTCTGAAACACCCAGCCCCGATGCGACTCCAGGGCGGCCTCGTCGCCCTGGACCTGTAGACGCATATGCACCTCCCACAGCGCTTGATTCTTCCGTACGCTGTCGACGATTACCGTCACGCCGCCCCGTTGCTGCTCCACACGCTGGCCTTGGTCCAGATGGCTGAACCGAAACTCCACGATGCGTCCCGGAACCAATGCCGAGAGTTGCCCTTTGAATTGGGACAACTTCAAAACGCTCCGCGGCGGCAGCCCCAGCGGAATGGTCAATTCCGTGGCGTGGCTTCCCGGCTGAATCTCAACGTCGAGCACCGCTTGCGGATTGGCCAGGGGAATCTTGGAGCCGTCGTCGCCGATGATTTCGATTGCCCCGGCTGGTTGCGAAAGCGCGATCGGTCGCAGCCGTGGTTCCCAGGCGATTTCCAGCTCGATTTGCATGCCGCTCTGATCCGGCGTGCGCAGCGCCCGACGAGCGACGACGTTGACCGCCTCGACGCGGAACGGTCCGGCGTAGCTGGCGCGCCGGGCGCGCGGCGCGGCGCTCGCTTCTCGCTGGACCACGGCCAAGGATTCCTTGCCAGAATAAGGGTAGAGATCCATCTGGGCCGCATCCAGCAGTTTATCGATCGCCGGCCAAAAATCTTGGTCAACGATCTTGGCGGTCACCGCCCGCGGCTGCGCGTCTTGTCCAAACTGCTCGCGATAGTCCGTCAGTCGATTGCCGGTTTGCGCGTACACCTGATCGAGCACTTGGTCGAGATCCATCCCTTGGGCGTTGAGCGAGAGCTTGCTGGCCGTCACGGCGAGACGGGCCTGTCGCGTTTCCATCTGACGACGAATCCGCGCCAGTCGCAGTCGAACTTCGTCGGGCATCTGCTCGGCGGGCTTAGGCAATTGGCGGAGAAACGCATCGCAGGCGGCTGCGTTGTCCCGTGACGCGAGCGCCAGCAAGGCTTGTTCGGCGGCATCGCGGCGGGCTGCCCGATCGGCGTTCAACTGTCGCACCAGCGGAGCGATGCGCTCGGCCAGCGCCGGGTCGGTTTGCTCCGCCCGTAGCGAACCAACCCCGATCAGCGCAAAAATTAGCCCGCACATGGCCCAGACAAGCCACCTCGAGCCAGCAAAACCGCGGCAATCCCCGTGCATGACGTCTCCTGAAAAACAAAGCGGTGCGGAAATCGCTCGGTTCCATTGTAGCGAGCTTACGGTCTATGACGAATCCCCGAGATCACGATGAGCTAGGCTTGCTATAAGAGCTTGTTGGCGCCAGGAAGGGGTCAGGTCCAAGTTTTCGGCCAACGATTTGCGCAGTGACAATCATGGCTCGCCGAAAATTGGACCAGACCCCGACTTTTTAACAAGCTGCGTAAGAAACCAACCGTTCGCGGAGAGGGCGATGCGGAGAGATTCCAGACGGCAAACCTCGGGGAAAACGACGTGGCGGGCCGTTGTCAGTGTGCTGGTGTTGACCTGCAGCGCCGTTCGCGCTGAGGGACCCGCCAATTTCATGATGATGGCCAACGTCCATGGCCGCATGCTGGAAGGACAACCCTTGCTGTGGGACAGCAGCCACATGTACTTGCTGAGTCGCGACGGCGCCCTGCATGAGTTTCATCCGGATGCGGCCAAGCAAGCTCGCAAAACGAAACTGGGCTTCTCCAGCTACACGATCTCGGAAATGCAGAACCGGCTGCGCGAGGAGTTTGGCCATGGCTTCGAGGTCAGCACCACGCAGCACTTTGTCGTGGTTCATCCCCGCGGACCGTGGAGCGCTTGGGCCGAGCGGATGGAATCGTTGTATCGCTCGTTCATTCGCAGCATGCGCGTGCGCGGCATCGCCACGCATCGGCCGCCCGTGCCGCTGGTGGCCGTGGTGTTTCGCACGCGAGCCGATTATTACAACTATGCCGCCGCGCACGGTTCGCAACTTCAGCCGGGCACGTTAGGACACTACGATCCCAAATCGAATCGCGTTTTTTTGTTCGACGACGGCCGTTCCACCGACAACCTGGCCACGATCATTCACGAAGCCACGCATCAGACGGCGTACAACGTGGGGGCCCATCGGCGTTTTGCCGAGCAACCAAGCTGGCTGGTCGAGGGGCTGGCGATGATGTTCGAGACGCCCGGCATGCGCGAGGCGTGGTCGATCCACACACGCAAGGATCGGATCAACCAAGGACGTTTGCGCTACTTTCAACAAAACATGAAACGTCGCCCCCAGGAGGCGTTGTTGCAACTGGTGACCTCGGATCAGATGTTTCGCAGCGACCCTGGGGCCGCCTACGCCGAGGCGTGGGTGTTGACGTTCTATCTGTTTGAAACGCGCTCCCGGGAATATAGCGCCTATTTGGCTCGCGTAGCGGCGCGCCCCGCCTTTAGCGCCTATCCGGCCCAAGCTCGCGTCGCGGACTTCACCGCCGCCTTTGGCGACAACTTCGCACAGCTCGACGCCAACTTGCTGCGTTTCGTGGCGGAACTGCAAGAAAAATGAGTGCCGAGTCTTCTGCCCTACCGCTTGTCCAAGGGCACGAACTTGCGCTCGTTCTTGCCCGTGTAGATCTGACGCGGCCGGCAGATTCTTTTCGTGGGACTCTCATGCATCTCGCGCCAATGAGCAATCCAGCCCGGCAGTCGGCCAATCGCGAAGAGGACCGTGAACATCGGCACGGGAATGCCGATCGCCCGATAGATGACGCCCGAGTAAAAGTCGACGTTGGGATACAACTTCCGCTCAACGAAGTACTCGTCCTGGAGCGCTACCTCTTCTAGTTGCTGGGCGATGTCGAAAACCGGGTCGTTGATGCGCCGCTTCTTCAAGAGCTTTTGGCACGACGCCATGATGATCTTCGCCCGCGGGTCGAAGTTTTTGTAAACCCGATGGCCAAAACCCATCAGCCGAAAGCCCTGGGACTTGTCCTTGGCCATATCGACGTACTTTTTCACGTTGCCGCCGTCCTGGCGGATTTGTTCCAGCATCGCGACGCACGCCTCATTGGCCCCGCCGTGCAACGGTCCCCACAAGGCGCTGATGCCGGCCGAGATCGACGCGAATAGGTTCGCGTTGGACGAGCCGACCATCCGCACCGTCGAGGTGCTGCAATTCTGCTCGTGGTCGGCATGAACGATCAGCAGCAGATTCAACGCTTCAACAAAGTCGGGATCCGCTTCGTAAGGTTCACTCGGCACGGCGAACATCATCCGCAGGAAATTTTCACAGTAGGTGAGATTGTTGCAAGGATAAACAAACGGATGCCCCACCGATTTTTTATAGGCAAACGCGGCGATGGTGGGTAGTTTGGCCAGGAGTCGGATGATCGAAAGATCGATCTGATCGTTGTCGTGCGGATCCAACGCGTCTTGGTAGAACGTCGACATCGCGCCAACCACGGAGCTTAGAATCGCCATCGGATGCGCGTCGAACGGAAAGCCGTCGTAGAACAACCGCATGTCTTCGTGCAACAACGTGTGTCGCCGCAAGGTCATCCGAAAAGTTTCTAGCTCGTCGACGGTTGGCAGTTCGCCGTAGATCAGCAGGTAGGCGACTTCCACGAAGTCGCAATGCTTGGCCAGTTGCTCAATGGGATATCCGCGATAACGCAGAATACCTTTTTCGCCGTCCAGAAAGGTGATCGCGCTGGTCGTGGAACCCGTGTTAACGTACCCCTCGTCAAGGGTGACCAGCCCCGTTTCCGCGCGCAGTTGGGAGATGTCGAGCCCCCGTTCGCCCTCGGAACCTACCACGATTGGCAGTTCAATCTGCTGACCATCGACCGTAAGTTTTGCAACCTCACTCATCGAGGCGATCCTTTCCAGAGTAGTACTCATATTTTACCTTCATGCTCCATCAATGCGCGTTGGGTCGCCCTCGGCAGACGCCCCGGGAAGGGGGGAGGGGACGGCACGGCACGGCCCGTGCTTCCAACAATTTTCAACTCAACCTTAGAACCTATCCCAGAACTGCCCGGGAACTGGCTCATTTTGCGCAAGTCTCGGAGCAAAACGTGCCTGTTCCCCTTCTCAGGGCTGCGGTCAGGCGCTTGAAGTACACCGGCGAGCAAGTCTTATAGACACTAAGAAGTGTAACGATGGCAAGCTACTTGTTCAATCGGCTGACCGCTGCGATTTTAGTGAAGTTCAGCACAATATAGCAGTTAAATCGCGCGTAACGGTTGCGACAATCCAAGGCCCGCGATCGCGACGCGTTCAGAGAAAGCAGGGTAAAACACGTAAGCATGGGGGAAGCCTAGCAAGTAGGTCGGTCGTTACGGCCGACATCGAAGCGGTTTGAGGACAAGCTAATCCGCTTTGGCGTCAGGCGAGACGCCAGAGCTATTGTGTTTCAGCGGCGTCTCTTTTTCCCCAGCAACTCGGCCACTTGCGTGCCGTTCAGTTCGCCGTCGAAAACGGTCCAGACGCGACTCTGCTTGCGGAGCTTGAGCAGTTCGGCTTCCACCAGAGCTTTCTGTCTTTGTTGCTTGATCTGCTTTCGGATCTCGGCCTGTGCCTCGGTAAAGGGCGTTCGGCCAGCGTCCTTGCGCTCCAGCACGCGCACAATGTGAAATCCGCGTTCGCTTTCGATGATATTGCTCAACTGCCCAATTTTCAAAGAGAATAGGGCTTTGTTGATCGCTTCACTGCGCAGCGCTCCGCGCGTCGTCCAATCGTGCGCGCCGCCGTCCTTGGCCGTGAAACCGTGCGACTTCTGTTTGGCAATGTCGGCACATACAGCGCCGCGCAGCTCGGGGTTTTTCGCGGCGCGTTGCCAGACCTCGTTGCCCATTTCCGCTATGGCGCGCCACGCAGCGGCACGATCGCCATGGAAGCGGTCAAAACGAACCATCAACTCTTCCCACTTCACTTGGGCGGGGAATTCATATTCTTGTTGATGTTCTTTGTAGTAGGCCAGCATGTCTTCGTGCGTCACGGGCTTGGGCTTGGTCGCCTTCTGCCGCAACCATTCCCCGGCTATGGTGCGCTCTCCAAACTGCCGCTGGGCATCCTTGAGCGACGAACCGTGACGTTCGAGCAAGTCGACTAATTCGCGTCGGTCTTTGACCTGAAGCATCTTGATCAAGCGGGGAACTTCATGCTCCTCGAACGGCTGAACCAGGTTTTTCTCGATCTGAGGAATGTTTTCCTCGGGCACCGTGCGACGAAAATCGGCGTACAACAGTTTGGTATCGATCAGCCCCATCACTTGTTGTCGCAGCAAGACGCGACGTGCTTTGTCCAATTCTTGCGGCGGAATACGATCGCGATTCGCTTCGAGAATTTGATTCACTTGCCACAGCACATCGCTTGCCAAGATGATTTGGCCGTCGACGCGGGCCACGATCTCGCCGCCCTCCAGCGGCCGGGCCTCGCTGCTCGGCGTCGGCCTTGCCGAACTTTCCGACGAGGCTGTGGGCGGAATTGTGGACGGTGCTGCGCTTGGCGGAGTCGGTCGAGTCGCCAGGCCCGCCTGCGGCGCAACGCTTGCCGGCGAAGGCGTGGGCTGGGCCGGATCGTACAAACCTCGCACCGCCGAAGGCGGAGCCGTTGGCCGCGGCGGCGGTCCAAACGCCGGCTGCGCCCATGCCGCCCCCGAGCCAAACCACACACCCACCGCCACCCACCAAGCCACCTTCCTCCAGCAATTCCCCTTCACTCCGATCCCACCAATCACCTCGCCATTGCCTCTAGCTATAGCCGCGATCCTACGGATCGCCGGATGCAGAAGATCCCTCGGTCCACGGCCACAGTCGCAACTGATCATCGGGGCGGTTGGTCCTTGGACGGTGGAAGGCACCGTATCCACCTCATGGGGATGACGGCTGAAAATGCCGGGGCACAAGAGAAAAGCGGCGGGATTCTAGTGCTTGGACCCGGCCGGCCGCAAGAGCGATTTTAACTCCTCGAGAATCTCCCCCACATCGCTAAGCCCTTTTGCCAACGGCAGATAGGCACTTTGGGCATCCGCCACGCGCAAGCGTCCCCCGCTCTGGCGACGCAAGGCGTCGATGGACCGGCGGTCGGTGAATTTCAGCACCGCGTAGCGGCCCTCCAAGTGGATGGCACGGATCTGCCGCTGGTGGGCCCAAATTCTCAGCCGAGCCAATTCCACCAGTTGCTCGACCGCTGCTGGCACGGTGCCAAACCGATCCGCCAGCTCGCCGTGGTAATCCTCCAACTCCGCCTCGCTGGTAAGGCGTGTTAACCGGCGGTAGAGATCGATCTTCATACGCATGTCCGGCACATACTGGCGAGGGAAATAAGCGCCCACCGGCAGATCGATCGACACATCGACCGAATCCCGCGGCGGAAGTTGCTTCAGTTGCCGAACAGCCCGTTCCAAGAGCGCGCAGTACAATTCATAACCCACCGTCGCGATGTGGCCGCTCTGCTGGGCGCCCAACAAGTTGCCCGCGCCGCGAAGCTCCAGATCGCGCATCGCCAACGCAAAACCGGCGCCCATCTGGCTAAACTCTTCGATCGCCCGCAGCCGACGCGCCGCCTCGGGCGACAGGTGTCGATTTTCGTCGATCAGCAGATAACAATAGGCACGATGCTTGTAGCGACCCACGCGGCCGCGTAGCTGGTGCAGATCAGCCAACCCGTAACGGTCGGCATCGTCGATGAAGATCGTGTTGGCGTTGGGGATGTCCAACCCGCTTTCGACGATCGTCGTCGCCAGCAAAATGTCGAACTCGCCTCGCACGAAGCCCAACATCACGTCTTCCAACTGCGACTCGCGCATTTGCCCGTGTCCCATGCCAATACTCGCTTCGGGCACAATACGCTGCAACCGGGCCGCCACGGCTTGCATATCGTGAATCCGGTTATGCACGAAGAAAATCTGGCCCTCGCGATTGAGTTCGCGTAGAACCGCATGGCGGATCAACTCGTCGTCGAAGCGGGCGACGCGCGTCTCGACCGCCAGGCGGTCTTTCGGAGCGGTTTCCAAGTTGGATATGCTTCGCACGCCCAACAGCGACATATGCAACGTCCGCGGGATGGGCGTGGCCGTCATCGTCAATACGTCGACGCTCGCGCGCAGCGCCTTGAGCCGTTGCTTGACGGTAACTCCAAACCGCTGCTCCTCGTCGATAATGACCAGACCCAAGTTTTGGAACCGCACATCCGACGACGCCAGTCGATGCGTACCAATCAACAGATCGATTTTTCCCGCCGCGGTTCGCTCGAGGATCTTTCGCTGTTGGCTCTTACTGCAAAAACGCGATACGACCTCGATTTCAAACGGAAACTCCGCCATCCGCTGTGTGAACGTGCGATGATGTTGCTCCGCCAAAACAGTCGTGGGTACAAGCACGGCCACCTGGTAGCCCGCGTCGATCGCCTTGAACGCCGCGCGGAGGGCCAACTCCGTCTTTCCAAAACCGACGTCGCCGCACAGGAGCCGGTCCATGGGTTTAGCTTGTTGCATATCGGCTTTGATCGCCCCGATGGCTGTGAGTTGATCCGGCGTTTCCGAATAGGCAAATGCGGCATCGAACTCTCGTTGCCACTGGCTGTCAGCGGGAAAGTGGATGCCAGGGCGCGCACTGCGGGTCGCTTGAAGCTCGATCATCTCGGCCGCCAGATCGACAACCGCCTTTTCAGCTGCCCGCTTTTGCCGCAACCAAGCCTTGCCGCCGATCCGCGCCAAGGTCGGCTTGGCTTTGCGACCACCTACGTATTTTTGCACCAAATCGATTTTGCTGCTGGGCACATAGATCCGCGTGCCGCCGTGAAACTCGACTTCCAGGTGCTCTTGGGCGGCCCCTTCTTTTTCCAAGAGTTTTAGCCCCCGGTAACGACCAATGCCATGGGCCAAATGCACCACCAGATCGCCCTCGCGCAGCTCCAGGAAACTGTCGATGGCTCGGCCCAACTGGCGTTGCGAGGGACGGGCCACCTCCTGACGATGGAATAACTCTGCCGCGCTGATCAGCACCACTTGCTGATCCACGATGCGGAACCCGTGAGACAATCGTCCCAGCACCAACTGTAGCCGCCCTTGAGTCTGGAGCTGTGTATCGCCGAACAACTCGGCCAGGCGCTGCGCCTCGGCTTCTGTTTCCGCCACGAGATAGACGCACTGCCCCGCCGCGGCCGTTTCTAGTTCGTCGCGCACCCGATGGACGTCGCCGCTGAACCGCTCGATCGATTCGAACTGCAAGTGGGCGGTCGTCTCGAAGGAACCCGCCGGGATGCCCGAGGCCGTGACCGACGGAAATTGGTAGATTTCGCCGAGCACCGTCGAGGTCGCAAAACAATCTTCCGGACGTTCCAGACGTTGGTGATAGTACCGGCCTTCCTCCTGCAATTGGCTGGGTTCGACCAACAGAAACCAGCTTTGCGGCGGTAGATAGGAGGTGAAGTGCGTGCGGTCACGGCTCGAAGGCGCTAGCACCGTGACATCCACCGATTGCACCGTTTCGATGCTCCGCTGCGACGCTATGTCGAACGTGCGGATCGACTCCACTTCGTCGCCAAACAGTTCGATCCGCACCGGCTGCAACGCGTCGGGCGGAAACACGTCGAGAATGCCGCCGCGGAGCGAAAACTCGCCGGGCAGCTCGATAGCCGTAGTGCTTTGGCAACCTTGCCCCGCCAGCCAACGGGCAGTTGCTTCGAGATCCAGCGTGTCGCCCACGGCAATGGTCCGCGTAGCGGCGCGCAGATCGTCCCCACAGGGAACCGGCTGCATCAAACTCTGAATCGCCGTAACAATCAACAAGGTGTCGGGAACCTTTTTCTGGGCGGGTTCCGTTTTCTGGTTCCCGTCGCGACGCGCTGGCGGAAAAAGGTTCCTGACATCTTGATCGAGATGCTTCAACACCCGTAGGCGTTGGCCGTGGATTTCGTCGTGCAGCAGGCGATCGCCCGCATCGCTCTCCCATGCCGGCAACGGCCAGACCGCCGCGTCGGTGAACAGAGCCAGATCGTCCGCAAAGGCGTCGAGATCACGGGCATGAGGCAACACAACGACGAGCGTCTCGGGGCAAGACCGCGCCAACGCCGCCGCCGTCAGCGCGCAGGCCGATCCCCAGACTCCGCCCAACGTGCCGCCATGGCCAGCCCGCAGGCTGTCCAGCACGTCGGCAAAGCCCTCTTGCCGCTCCAGTTGGGCAGTCAGTTGTTCGAAAAAAGGTGTCAGGAACCTTTCATCTCCATTTTCGGCCGACCGCGCGGGCGGATGGTCGATTCCAGCCCCAAGCGTTTGATAGTGCGCTTGCTCCAGTCCTCTCTGCCCAAGGGATTGCCCCGAGCAAGGCTCTGTTGGATCGCCACGATCTTCCGCGGCGTCAATGCTTGACGGACATGTTCCAACCATCCGGGACGCCGCGCTAGCGGCCAGGTAGCCAGCAACGACTTCTGCAAGAGGTCGCCATACTTCCAGCGCCACAGACTACACCCTCGCCAGTCTTCAGCGTGCCGCACCAAGTTGGCGCGCAACGCATTGCGCTCCACATACCGGCAAAGTGTCAGAAAATGGTCGTCATTCTGAACAGGAAAGGACTTGAACCGCCCCTGACACACGTGCCCGCTACCGATGGTGCGCCGATGGGCATAGCAGCATTGCGTGTGCGTCAACCAACCGGTAAAACGCGAGAGATCGCCGTCTTTCCTCGGGCAAAGCACTAGCTGCCAACGATTGGACATCACGGTGTAGGCCAAGACCCACATCGCAAACCGTTCGATCGTTTCTTCCAAAAACTTCTCAAAGGCGGCGTAATCTTCATGCTTCTTGAAGATCGTCAACCGTGCATTGGCCCGGTTGAGCACATGATAAACCAAGCCGCCTTTCGCACTTCGCTTCGATCCTCCCATGACGGCAGCCTAGCGACTGCGGGGCGAAAGGTCAAGAAAAAGGTTCCTGACACCTTTGTTTCCAGGCCATGGGTTTTCCGAGGTGAAAACCTTGGCCGTATTTGCATCCCAAGAGGATCAGCTGATCCAATTGCTGGAAATTCTCAATCCCTTCCGCGACGACGTCTACCTTCAAGGCATTGGCCATCGAAAGAATCGCTTCGACGATGGCATGATGCCTTTGGGACTCGCCTGAAATAAAGGAACGGTCAATTTTTAACACATCGATGGGGAATCGATGCAGAAAACTTAGCGAAGAGTAGCCCGTTCCAAAATCGTCCAAAAAGATCTGGATTCCCAAATCTCTCAGTTGCTCTAACGTCTTCACCATGCCCTCGGGATTCGACATGACGGTGGACTCCGTGATTTCGAAATTCACGAACTCTCCATCGACCCCATACTCGGAAAGATATTCGATCACTTTCTCCACGAAATTTTTTTCCATCAATTGCCGACGTGTGACATTGATGTTTATTTTCAGAGGATCCTGCGTTGGCTCCCGCTCGCGATGTTTGGCAACGGATTGCAATGCGCGACGGATCACCCAATCTCCCAAGGGCACGATCAGTCCCGACTCCTCCGCGGTCGTGATAAAATCCCCGGGCAAACGCAAGCGGCCGTCGGAACTCTTCCATCGAACCAAAGCCTCGTGTCCCACCGTTTGCATCGTTTTCAGAGCCACGATGGGTTGCCAATGGAGTTCAAATTTGTCCGTTCCCAAGTCCCTTTGCAAA
>Ga0114931_10010544_pt1 | contig 10996 bp, 8 predicted proteins | sample 2SBtaG_FD_89579 | JGI IMG/M metagenome (GOLD analysis project Ga0114931, IMG submission 89579) | Deep subsurface microbial communities from Kolumbo volcano to uncover new lineages of life (NeLLi) - 2SBTROV14_V59a metaG | ecosystem: Environmental > Aquatic > Marine > Volcanic | place: Kolumbo...
AACCGCCGGTGCAGCGAAGAACCAGACAAGGAGTATGGCCAGCCAGGGCCGCATTCGTGCGCGACACGCCGCTACGATCATTCCACGTCCTCCGGTGGCGTAATGTGTTGCGGCGGAGGCTGCTGATAAGCAAACGGCGAGCCGACGCTCTGCTTGGTCTTCAACAGCCCGCCCACAAGGGAAATGAGCCACGCAACGCAAAAGACGCAGGCATGAAACGTGAACACGGTGAACAGACTGGCGACGGCGATCGTAATGGCTAAGGCCCACTCGTGTCCCCGGATCGCCAGCGTTACGACGAAGCAAAAGAGCGAGCTGACGGTGATCAAAAGCAGCAAGGATCGTAAAGAAAATCGCGGGATGAGCATGTCGTGATTCTCGCACAAGAGACCTGGTTTGCAAGGCTATTCGAAGTGCGTTTGGCATCCGCAAACGTCGTTGCGGGCGGACGCCGTTCGTTCTGCCGTTGGAAGTCTCACGGCGTCTAAAGTTCAAACTGACAAGAGGATCTTCGAACCGGTTGGCGTTCCTTGAAAAATGCGCCCGCCAACTGCGGCCTCCGGGCTGCTGAGCGACGGACTCTCATGCTAGACTGATACTGCGCTTTCGTGCTCGCGCGATGGTAATTCGAGTCACTTGGCAACTTCTTGAGATGATCGTTGATGAAATTGATTAGGCTTTGTCTCAAAACCCGTAGCGGAAGTCGCCAAGACTTCCGACAAACCACGGAACTCCGAACTCTTAGCGAGTTCAGCTACCAAGAAGCGATCGAGCCGCAGCGTTTTGAGACAAAGCCTAGTATCCCGGCGGTTCAACGAATTTCAGTCCTGATGGCAGCAGTTTGTTGCGTCGCCTCTGTGCGCGCTGCTGACGAGTTGCAATATCCCCTTGGAATTGCGGCCTCGGCTGATTCGATCGTCATCGCGGACTTGCGTTTGCCGGGCGTCTGGCAAGCGAAAGGCGAGACGCTATCAATCCTCTTCAAGGCTGAAAAACGATTTCGAACGCCGCTCAATGCCGTGCGTTGTGTCGAATTTGATCACGACGGCAAAGTCTTGGCTGGTGACAGCGCGACGCGAGAAGTCTATCGCTTCGACGATCAAGGCAAACCGGTTCCGCTGACTGAAGGCCGCGTTGGCATCGCCATGGATATCGCGGTGAATCAAGCGGGCGATCTGTTTGTTTCCGATTTGGAGATTCAACGTGTCGTCAAGATTCCCAAGGCAGGTGGGAAACCTGATGAGGTTGCGCAGATTTCAGGTTGCCGCGGTCTGTTCGTCGATAAGGAGGATCACTTGTGGGTCGTTTCCACGACGAAGGACCAGTTGTATCGAATTGCTCCCGACGGTGAGCGAAAAGTCGTCGTGAAAGGCCGGCCATTTGAATTCCCTCACACCGTCGTTGTTGACGACAGCTTAACGGCTTTCGTCTGTGACGGTTTTGCGAAAACGATCTGGAAGATTCCGCCGGATGGCGAGCCGCAGGCTTGGGTCAAAGGTGAACCCTTCGTGAATCCGGTCGGCATGGCGCTGCGCGGCGATAAGATTCTCGTCGTCGATCCCAAGGCCAAAGGCGTGTTCGAAATCGATGCCGATGGCAAGCTGACGCCGTTGGTTTTCAAGGTGTCCGAAAACTAGAGACGCAGCATCATGGCTGACGAAGATCGGCTGCGTTGGGATGCCAAGTACGCGCGGGGCGAGCACGCCGCTGCTGAACCGTCGTGCGTGTTCACGGCACTCGATTCGCTGCTCCCAACCACAGGCCGCGCCCTCGATCTGGCCGGCGGTGCCGGTCGACATGCCATCTGGCTTGCGCAGCGCGGACTCGACGTTACGCTGGCCGATATCTCCGATCGCGCGCTTGAATCGGCGGGCCAGCGTGCGGTTGCGGCCGGCGTCGTGCTCCACCTAAAACAGATTGATCTTGAGCAAGAACCATTCCCTCCCGGCCCGTGGGATCTTATCGTGTCGATCCACTATTGCCATCGGCCACTCTTCAAAAACTTTGCGGAACACCTTGCTGATCGCGGAATGCTGGTGATCATTCAGCCGACGGTGCAGAATCTGGAACGCCACGCCAAGCCGCCTCGCCGGTTTTTGCTGCAGCAAGGTGAACTTGCGTCGCTCGCCCACGAATTACACATCATTCATCTGGAAGAGGATTGGTCAGCGGAGGGTCGGCACGAAGCCGTTTTGGTCGCCCGCAAAGAGTCGTCGACTCGGGATTGATTTCACGCCACTTAGTGTTATGCTTACACTAAGTCGCCTGAGGGAGATCGCGATGCTGTCAAAGATTTATCAAACGCCATTGGGTTTGTTGACCGACTTGTACGAGTTGACGATGGCGCACGGATATTGGCAGGGCGGCTTGGCCGAGCGCGAGGCGGTTTTTCAGTTGACCTTTCGCCGTCCGCCTTTCGGGGGCGAATTTGCTGTTGCGTGCGGCCTGGAAACGGTCGTGGACTGGCTCAGCGCGTTGCAATTCGGAGCGGATGAACTGCGCTATCTCGCTTCGCTGCGCGGTAGCGACGATCAGGCTTTGTTTGACGACGAATTCCTTGCGCACTTGGGCAAGTTGCAATTTGCCTGCGATGTCGACGCGATTCCCGAGGGCACGCTCGTGTTTGCGCACGAACCGTTGGTCCGAGTCACCGGGCCGTTGTTGCAAGCGCAGATCATCGAGACGGCGTTGTTGAACCTCATCAATTTCCAAACGTTGATCGCCACCAATGCGGCGCGGATTTGCAGGGCCGCCGACGGTGATCCGGTCATTGACTTTGGCTTGCGCCGCGCGCAAGGCATCGACGGCGGCTTGAGTGCCAGCCGCGCGGCCTATCTTGGCGGATGTGCCGGAACGTCCAACGTCCTGGCTGGCAAAGTGTTCGACATCCCGGTGAAGGGAACGCACGCGCACAGTTGGGTGATGGCGTTTGATGCCGAACAAGAAGCGTTTCAGGCCTACGCCGACGCCCAGCCAAATAATTGCATTTTTCTTGTCGATACGTACGACACACTCGAGGGGGTTCGCCATGCCATCGATGTCGGCCGTTCGTTGCGTGCCGCCGGTCACGAGATGCTCGGTGTGCGGCTCGATTCCGGCGACCTTTTGAAACTCAGTCAGCTCACTCGCGCGATCTTGGATGCGGCCGGCTTTCCGAACGCGGCAATTGTGGCGAGCAGCGAATTGGACGAGCGAATCATCCGGGACTTGAAAGAGCATGGCGCAAAGATTGACATCTGGGGCGTGGGAACGAAGCTTGTGACAGCCTATTCGCAACCGGCGCTGGGCGGCGTTTACAAACTGTCGGCACTTCACGACGGCCATCGGTGGCGACACAAAATCAAACTATCGGACGATCCGGTTAAAGTGTCGACTCCTGGACAGTTGCAAGTCCGCAGATTCCGGTACGATGGCCGGTTCGTGGGTGATGTCCTGTGGGATGAATTGAGCGGTCCGCCGCGCACGCGTACGGTCACGTCGCTGGACGGGACCGATTCCTGGAACCTGCAGGGCGACGGCGAGGACTTACTGGTTCCGGTGATTCGCCGCGGTGAAACCGTTTATGACTTGCCGGCATTGCACGAAATCAAGAAGCACACACAAGAGCAGCTTCAGCAAGTCGATCCGCAAGTTCTGGCTGCCGACCGTCCGGCGGCCTATCGCGTTGGACTGGAGCCGTCGTTAGCCGTGCTGAAACAGGACCTGCTGGCAACCGTTAGGGAAGGCATTTCATGCGACTGATCAAAGTTGCTGCCGGAACATTGAACCAGACGCCGCTCGATTGGGACGGCAACAAGCAGCGCATCTGCAACGCGATTGCGGCCGCGCGCGCCGAGCATGTCTCGCTGCTATGTCTGCCTGAGCTTTGCATTAGCGGATATGGATGTGAAGACGCATTTTTGTCAGCGGACGTGCGCAAGACAGCACATCAAGTGTTACGCGAGATCGCGCCGGAAACACAAGGCATGATTGTTTCGGCGGGACTTCCGGTCGCCTACCGCGGGAGACTGTACAACACAGCTTGTTTGATCGTCGATGGAAAGATTGCGGGGTTCGTTGGCAAACGGCATCTGGCGGGAACGGGCATCCATTACGAGCCGCGTTGGTTCGATCGTTGGCCGCGAGACGTGCGCGTGACGGTCGAAATCGATGATGTGCAGTATCCGCTTGGCGATTTGGTCTTTGATTGCGATGGAGTCGTGGTCGGTTTCGAGATTTGTGAGGATGCATGGGTCGCCGATCGTGTCGGCAACGACCTCGCACAGCGCGGTGTCGACATCATCATGAATCCTAGTGCCAGCCACTTTGCATTCGACAAGCAGGCGATCCGTGATCGTTTTGTCCTGGAAGGCTCGCGTGCCTTTGGCGTCGCTTACATTTATGCAAATCTGGTCGGCAACGAAGCGGGGCGCGCGATCTACGACGGCGGCAGGATGATCGCCAATGCAGGCCGCATGCTCGGCCAGGGGCCGCGTTTGACATTTTCGGATATCGCACTGACGGCCATTACGGTGGATATTGAAGCGGCACGGGCCAGTCGGGCGCACGCCGACATTGATGAACCCGCTCTCGCCGGTGAAGGGCAAGTCGCGATGTCGTTTGACTGGCCCGAGTGCCAGCCTGATACGACAACCGTCACACCGCCGGCGTGGGAGCACTCGGCGCACCGCAAAGAGGAAGAGTTCGCGCGCTCTGTGGCGCTTGGCCTGTTCGATTATCTGAGAAAAAGTCGTTCCCGGGGTTTCGTTGTTTCTCTCAGCGGCGGCGTCGATTCGGCCGCCGTCGCGGTCTTGGCCGCGCTGGCTTGCCACTTGGCGACAAGCGAACTTGGAATTGCAAGGACGGCTGCAAAGCTGTCGCATATTCCAGGTATCGAGCTGGCAGATGATGCCCCGACGTTGATCAACCGGCTCTTAACCTGTGTTTATCAAGCAACACGTAACAGTTCCCGCCGGACTTGCGAGGCCGCACGCGATGTCGCGCAAACCGTCGGCGCACAGTTTTTGGAATTTGACGTCGACGACCTTGTTCAGCGCTACGTCGACATCGTGACTCGAGCGATTGGTCGCGAGCTGACATGGGAAGAAGATGACTTGGCGTTGCAGAACATTCAGGCTCGCGTTCGCGCTCCCGGTGTGTGGCTATTGGCAAACATACGCAGTGCGCTCTTGCTTTCAACCAGCAATCGCAGCGAAGCCGCCGTTGGTTACGCCACGATGGACGGGGATACCAGCGGCGGGCTGGCGCCGATCGCCGGAATTGACAAAGCCTACTTGCGGGACTGGCTGTTGTGGATGGAAACGCATGGTGTCGATCCGTTGGGGCCGATTCCAGCTTTGTCCGCGGTCAACAACCAGGAACCGACTGCCGAACTGCGACCCGCGAAGGCCAAGCAGACCGATGAAATGGACCTGATGCCGTATGATGTGCTTGACGAAATCGAGCGGGCGGCGATTCGCGACAAGCTTGGGCCGCTGGCCGTCTTTCAGGTCCTGGCAACAAATCGGCCCAACCTGCCGCGCGCACAGTTGCATCAATGGGTCGAGCGATTCTTCCGCTTATGGAGCCGCAATCAATGGAAACGCGAACGTTACGCGCCTTGCTTTCACTTGGACGATGAAAACCTCGACCCAAAAACGTGGTGCCGGTTCCCCATTTTGTCCGGAGGATTTGAACGTGAGTTGCGCGAGCTGCGCGAATACGTCGAGAGGCAGCAATGAGCTACACGTACCAGTATCCGCGGCCGGCATTCGCGGTCGATTGCGTTGTGTTTGGGCTGGACGAGGAGCACCTCAAGGTTTTGCTCATCGAGCGAGATCGAGAACCGTTCGCGGGTTGTTGGGCATTGCCCGGCGGCTTTGTGGAGATTGATGAAGCGATCGACGACGCCGCGCGGCGCGAGCTGGCCGAAGAGACCGGTGTTGAAAATGTCTTTCTTGAACAGCTTTATACCTTCGGCGCGGTTGATCGTGATCCTCGTGATCGCGTCGTGTCGGTGGCTTATTATGCGCTTGTTAACTTGCTCGACCATCAGCTGCACGCAGCGTCGGATGCTCGCCAGGCAGCATGGTTCTCCGTCAAACGTCTCCCGCGACTGGCGTTTGACCACCGCGAGATTTTGAATCTGGCGCAGCAGCGTCTTCGTGGGGTCGTTCGCTATCGACCCATTGGATTCGAGCTGCTTCCGCGCAAATTCACATTACGGCAACTGCAGCACCTTTACGAAACGATCCTCGATCGGAAACTCGACAAACGCAACTTCCGCAAGAAGATCCTCGGAATGCAATTGCTCGAGGAACTCGGCGAATGCGAAAGCGGCGTGGCACATCGCGCAGCGCGTCTATATCGCTTCGATCGGCGCAACTACAACCAACTCGTCAACAAAGGGTTCAACTTCGAATTATGAACAACGCGGCTCTGCTGTTGGTTGATCTTCAAAACGACTTCTTACCGGGCGGCGCGTTAGCTGTACCGGACAGCGACGCTGTGATTGCCGTTGCCAACGCGGTGCAAGAGCGATTTCAGATTGTCGTGGCGACGCAGGATTGGCATCCGGCAGATCACATCAGTTTCGCGGCGAATCACCCGAACAAGCAGCCAGGCGACACGCTTGAGCTGGCCGGATGCTCGCAAGTGCTTTGGCCGGTGCATTGTGTGCAGAACAGCCACGGGGCGGAATTCGCCAAACAATTAAATCGTGATCGGTGGTGCGCCGTATTTCAAAAGGGGACCGATCCCTTGCTCGACAGTTACAGCGGCTTTTTCGACAACGGCCACGAGAAAGCGACCGGCTTAGCTGAATATCTGCGCGCGTTGCGAATAACGCAAGCGTTCATGATGGGGCTGGCAACCGACTATTGCGTTAAGTTCACGGTGCTTGATGCTTGCCAACTGGGCTTGGAGACGTTTGTCATCGTCGACGGGTGTCGCGGCGTTGATCTTGTGGAGGGCGATTCCGAGCGGGCCATTACCGAAATGCAAGCCGCAGGTGCCGTATGCCTGACGAGTGCCGAGGTGTTACGACAGGATTTCAAAGCGTTAACGGAGGACGATCGTTAATCTTTGTCGCCAAAGGGATCGTCGTCCTTTTTCGCAGCCGCCGCTTTCTTATCGGGCGTGAAGAGATCAAACAGCGGCAGATCGAGTTTCTTCGCTTCAGCAGGATTTCGTTGCATATCGATTTGGGCGTGCAATATCATGCGATCACCCTGTTTCGAAAGGTCGGCCTGCAAACCGCGGAACCAAGCGACCAGCGGTGCCGTGTAGTCTTCAGGAAATGGCTCGCCGGGTTTGAGCCAGGCAGTCGAGTACCATTGCGGAAAGCCGGGCGCGGAAGCATCGAGTTTGTAAGTGCCGTCGAGTGCACATACCAATTCGACGCCGAGCAGATCCTCCGCGGTGTGCAACGAATCCTCGGCGGGAACATCGAGCTGCTGCGACAGGGCGTGCAGCAGCTTGACGTTGGCCACCGATGTTTGCGTGGCCCGCTCGAAACTGAGAAAGCTCATCCAACGCGACAACTGAGAATGTGAAAGGTCGCCGACGCGAAGACGGATCTGCGCGCGTTTGTCAGCAGGTTCGACATGGAGCTTCGCCGCAGTCTGCTCCAATAACCCGCGATGAAAGGATAGCAACGAAAAGCCATCGCCTTGCCATCGCCAGATGCCAAACAACAGTTGCGAGAAGCCAAGCGGATCCGGTGCCGACTCGATCAACCCAATGGGCAGCAGATCCAGAAACCCGAGTTTGGGCCACGATCCCAGATAACCAGGCGTCGTGCGGAGAATCTGCAGCCACTGGAGCACGCCACGGGGCTGAAGATTTGCATTGGGCGGAGCATCATAGACGCCGAGAAACAAATGGTGCGGCGTCACACCGGGGAGCAGCGGGCCGCCTTTTAGCGACGCTTGAAGCGAGATCAGTTGATCTTTAGGAGTTACGATTTGCGCGTTGGTCGGTGCGCCGATGATGGCCGTCAGCCAGCCATATTTTTCTTCTGCCAACGGCGAGATGTTGGCATCGATGACGACTCGCTCAACGCCTGCGCCGTCTGCGCCGCCGAGCGCGAATCGTTTCACGCCAACCATCAGCGGGTCCATCTGCCGCCAATGTTCTTGGTAGTACGCCGCTCGCTGATTGTATTGGTCGGCCTCGGTTGCCGTTACGCCGCGCACTTCGACATCGGGGATCGGCAAAAACCTGCCTCGTTCGCCGCGCAGCGAATCGATAATACGGTCACGGGTCACAATCGGCCCGCTGCCGTCGACATTCCGGCCAAACTCCTTAGGAAGAAACTGACCGGCGATCAAATCGTCGATCGTGCCGTGTGGCTGGCCTTCCGATCTCGCGGCCAGATCGGCCAACGCAAGCGCTTGCATTTCGGTCGAAGCTCGCAATCGCCGTGCGAGTTCAATCTGATACTGCGGGCTGATCAAGCCGCGGAAAAACGCTGACGAAAAGTACGCGAAAATCGTGTCTTCGCGATCAAGCGGCATCAGCCGGCGGGCATGTTGAAACTCAGGTGACGCGCCCAGCGACTCAGCCGGCGACGCTGTCTGCAGAAAACGCGACGCGACCGCGCGCGATGTCGTCACCAAATGAAAGTCGCCGTCGGCCACGTAAAACGAGCGTAAACGGTTGTCGGGCGTTGACAGCAATGACACTTTGTGGCCGTTGATGGCAACGTCTTCAAGTGTCGCACCGTGGTCTTTCGCTGCAGCCAATGCCGCAGCACGCTTTTGTGTCAAGTCGGCGGTCAAGGCGAGATTGTTTTTGGCTTGAAACAAGATGCCCATCGCCGCGCCATCTTGCATGTACAAGTCGCGTCCAATGATGGCGACGTCCGCGACAACTTTGCTGCCAAAGATCTTGGACAACGCCGTTTCGTGAACTGCCAACTGGTCCTGCAACTTCTCATTCAAGTGTGCATTGTAGCCGCGGAGCGTGACCATACGGCCAATGTCGCCACCATAATCCCGCATCAGGTGGCTCAACCACAAGTAGTTGTCGAAGGTGCCGAAGCGGATGTAAAAGCACTCCGCCGGCACGCGCATCGCAATGGGTTCAATCGCGGGCGGCTCGCCCGACGGCGGTAATGCCAGCGGCTCCCAATCAACATCGTTCGGGACCGGCAAGTTCGCACGCAGCGATGGTTGCCGGTTTTGCATCGCTTCGCGCATCGCCGCCGCACGAATGCGCTCGGTGCCGGCGAGCAACTCCAACGTCTGTTGCAACTCACTCGTTTGATCGTTTTGTTGCCAACGGGTCAACAACGGCGGACGCAGTCCCAACCGATTCGCCAACATCGACGTGAGGAAGGTGTGAATGATGGGAGGATAGTCGTTGTCGCTGGCCGACTGCCGAACATCCGAATTGTACTTCCGCCACCATTGCGAGAGCGCTCGGCTGTAGATGCGCGCGGGCTGTAACCGCGGCTGCACTTCGATCATTTGCGGATCCGGCGAATATACCGTGATGTGCAGCGGTTCGACTCCCGTGAACAAAAACGATACGGTCAGGTTGCCGCCTTCCAGCTGGCGATCAACCAGTTGATTCAACAGCCCAGTCGAGAAGGTCGGATAGAACACGCGGCCATCGCGTTCCTTGATATTGAAGGTCGCTATGCGCGCAGAGTGCGTTGCGGCGGCTGAACCAAGCGGTACGGTAACGCTGGCAACCCCGAACGGCTCGCCGGGAATTGCCTCGGCTTGCCGCTGAGCCCAAAGTGTGGTGCTGTTGGCGAGCAGGACGAATGCGGCCAGCGCCGCACAGCGAGTGGCGTGTTGCTGCTGTGACATGATTCCATTCCTTGCATGCATGATCGAGCGTGATAGAGCCAACCCCGCTGCAACCATTCTTTCGCCAGCAACATCGATTGGTCAAGACCGTATGAACGGGCAAACCTCGGCTGAAGGCCAGGGTTCAAGCCTTGTGATCGGCGTTAGGAGGCGGGACGCTAGTTTTCACAAGTAGCGAGTCCTCCTTCACGATTTCGTGCAATGCCGCGTGGTAGCCGTTCACGGCTTTCCGTTGATAGTGCATCGAATCGGCGGACATTGTAATGTTCGCACATGTGCGGCAAGGATCAAATAATTGGGGGAATAAACGAGGAATAAACGGGGACAGGTCCAATACTGTTCGGCACGGCAGTTGATGTTGGTCGGGGCAAGGGGTTGTGTGGAGGAGCGAGGGATGGAGTGGCAGCCAACACGTGTCTTGGAGCAGGCCGCCAGCGATGACCGCGCAGCACGAAGCGACGCAAGGGTGGCAGCGCAATACCTCCCTACGCAACTTGTGGCTTCAGCTTGGCGATGTGCTGCATCAACTCGTCCTCGTCGGCCAGGCCCGTAAAGTAGAAGCAGATCATCTCGTACGTGCGAAGCGTCGGCTTACGGCCTGTCCACAACGCGATCAGCAGGCAAGCGATGATCGCACAATACGTTTGGATCTCGATGCCGTTTTGATCGGCGCTCAGCAGGTGGCGGCAACCGAGCAGATGTTTGAAGAAACGGAAGAAGATCTCCACCGCCCAGCGTTTGGAAAAGATCAACGCAATCACTTCCGCAGGCACATCGAGCAAGTTCGTCGCGATCCGCAAGATGCCGTCGCTGTCCACGCCACTGCTGCCCCCGCGGTACTTGCCGCGACTGGTATGGGGGTTGATGCGGAGGCAGATCACACGGACTGGGTGATTCAGCCCGGAACCTTTCGAGAACTCCACGATCTCGTCGCTGAGGATCTCGTCCAAACCGGCGTGCTCGTTGCGGTACTTCTCTTCCACGACCGTCCACACACTGTTGTCGCGCAGGCGGCAAACATAGCTGCTGCTGCAGTCGACGATCTGGTTGAACAACGCGAACTTCGCGTAGCCGCGATCGGTGACGTACAGATGATCGGGCTCGATGGTCGCAGCCAACATGGCTCGTTCGTCGTACTCGCCGCCGCCGTTGGGAGTGACGTCGATGCGAGTCGGAATGCCGCGGAGGATTTCAAAGTG
>Ga0114931_10010545_pt1 | contig 10996 bp, 11 predicted proteins | sample 2SBtaG_FD_89579 | JGI IMG/M metagenome (GOLD analysis project Ga0114931, IMG submission 89579) | Deep subsurface microbial communities from Kolumbo volcano to uncover new lineages of life (NeLLi) - 2SBTROV14_V59a metaG | ecosystem: Environmental > Aquatic > Marine > Volcanic | place: Kolumbo...
CGGTATCGACATCCACGGTTACGCCCTGGCCCGGGACGGCAATTATGACGGGCTGAAAACCGTACAGAAACGGCGATCGCCCTGACGCAACCGGCAAGCCGGATGTTGATAAACCCGTCATTGCGGGCAGCGCAGTGACGTGGCAATCTCCCTGATGTGGATTCCATAGCGAGAGATTGCCACGCTACGCGCGCAATGACGGTTAATGACACGATGAAGCCGGAAGACTTCCTGATACGCGTAAGTATCGACGAGCAACGACTGCAACTGTTGCAGTGTGGTCAGCCGGTCATGGATGTTGCGGTCTCGACCGCGAAGAATGGCCCGGGTGAGATCATGCACAGCGAATGCACCCCGCGCGGCCGGCACCGTATACGCGCCAAGGTCGGTGCCGATGCGCCCGCCAATACCGTGTTTGTCGGTCGCCGTCACACCGGTGAGATCTACTCGCCCGCACTGAAGCAGCAACAACCCGAACGCGACTGGATGCTGACCCGTATCCTCTGGCTATCGGGTATGGAACCGGGAATTAATCGCTTCGGGGAGCAGGATTCCATGCGTCGTTATATCTATATCCACGGTTGTCCCGATGAAGACCCCATGGGCGTGCCCTCGTCACATGGCTGTGTGAAGATGCGCAATACTGATGTCATCGAACTGTATGAGCGGGTACCGGCCGGGACGGCCGTGATTATTCAGGAGCCACCGCTGTAAGGCACGGTGAGTAGCGGGCCGTACAGGGGCCGTGCGCTAAATCAACCAGTCAATACCGGTTGCCCGCATAAATTTGAAAATGGGTCGCTGGTAGCGGGTCGACAGACCCTTGATCCCGCCCGCTGCCATGACCTGCCTGCGCATCTCCAGTCACTCCGGTGAGCCCCAGCGATAGGAATCTGCCTTCAGGTCTTCGAAGACATCAATCAGATCCTGCTGCACCGCATCACTCTGAAAGAAAAAGCCCATTTCGTTATTGAACAGGCGTGAGCGGTAGTCAAAATTGGCCGTACCGACAAAACCGGCATCCACCCCGAGAAAATACTTGGCATGCAGCTTGCCGTAATGGACACTGCCACCCTCCAGCAGTGCCGAATCCAGCCGGCCGGTCTGGTAGATAAATATTTGCGGATGATTCACGGCCTGCTGCCAGGCCGCGCTACCCACCACATCTGCATTCAACTCACCCTTGCCGGGACCGGACAGCCAGGCCGCCTCGAGTTCAGGACTCAGCAACAGGCGCGGACCGACATCCATGTCTATCATCGCCTGCGCCATGAAATTATCACTGGTAAGCACCGAGTTGGTAATGATCTCGATGCGGTTGCCTGGATGCTCATCCAGCCACTGGTGCATGTCCGCCGCACCATCCTGTATGACATTACCCTCTGCGTCATAGTATTTCGAAATAAACAGGTAGGGCGAGACCACCCTGAGAGTGCCATCTTCCTCGAGTTCATCCTCATAGGTTTCGATGATGTGCATAATGGAATTGGGGTTGCCCTGCAGATTATCTGCAGTATTGGTCACCACATTGCGATTGGTCAGGTTGGCCAGCTCGTGCGCCAGCAACACCTCGGCATTGACAAAACCGCTATCCATGTAGCCCGGCATATCTGCCAGCTTGCGGGCAATCGCCGGTTGCTGTTGCAGCAAGGCCAGGCTCTCCTGCGCCCGGGCGCGTGCCTCCCGGAACGGGTCCGGGTGCTCACCGGGTTCTTCCGGGTCATCAAAATAGACGGGCAACAGGCGCTTGTTGCCGCGGTGTAAAAATAACAGGGTGTAGTAAATCGTGCTGGTGTCACCGACGGTAGTATCCGAAAAATTATCCGTAGCCCGGGACTTCAGCAACATTTCAAGATCACGGTAGGCGGCGGGATCTTCGCTGCCATCGGCCTTGATGCCGTAGTAGGACAGGGATATGTTACGACCACCGGTAATCACCATGGCCTTGCCGGGAAAAGCGCCGTCCACCACCAGCAACTTGTCGTGCGAGCGCCGGTTCGACCAGCTGGAGACACTGCTCAGGGCATTGAAGATGGTCGCCTGCACCCGGGCACGGTAGGGCGTCGGCTGTCCATCGGCGGTACGCATATATCCTGCATCTTCGGCACAGGTCTCCAGTGCCATCAAGCCCGTGTGTGACGGATCAATGGAACCGACCGAGTCCACCATAATGCGTACATCCACACCACGGTGGACGGCATTACACAGCGCACCGAGCATGGCCTCGCCAACCATGTCGTATTTAAAGATGTAGTACACCACGTCGATGGTGTGCTTTGCCTGCTCGATCATCCATAACTTCAGCGCCAGTGAACGCAGCGAGTCCTCCTGCGAGGGGCCCAGTATCTTTACCTCCTCGTTCTGCACCGGGATCCTGGCACGCTTGCCCAGCTCGATCGGGTCGGCATCAAGCTGCCTGAAAGGGACCCAGGTTCGGGACTCAAGCAGCTGTCCGATGTACACCTCGTTACCGGCATTGGCGCTGGCCTCATCCAGCAACACCCGGGTCGTCTCCAGCGGTAGTAGTTGCTGTTTGCCGGTCGTACTGCAGCCGGCCACCAGCAACAGCAGCAGGCCTGCTAATAACAGCCTGCTGGGTGATGGTGTCATCTTCGCCGGTCAGCCTTCGTATGAGTTATAGGGTCGTTACCGTCAGGCCTTGCTGCATCGGTACCGGGGCGCAGGCCGATTTCTGCCACCACGGCACGGTGATCGGAAATCACATCGGGCAGGACCTGATAATCGATAAATTCCAGCTCATCGGAAATGAGGATCCAGTCCAATCGCTTGTCGCTGTCACCGTAGGTTCCCAGTCCCTTCGCGGAAGGGCGGTAACCTTTCAGCTTGTTGTCATTCGCCAGTGCCCGCACCACCAGTTCGTCGGCCAGCCAGTCACTGTTGAAATCACCCAGGATGATGATGGGGTAGTCCCGTCCGGCCAGCGCTTGTGTGATTTCTGCAATCTGTTTTTCCCGCACCTGCTGGCGTGAAAAGTCCAGGTGGACGGACATGATATCCAGCAGCAGGGGCACCGTTGCCGCCGCGGGGTGCCAGACAATCTGCGCCAGCGTAAAGCCCTTGTTGGTCGTTGGCGGGGATGGTTCAAAGGTGTAGTTGAGCGTTTCGGTAAACGCCGTTTGTGACAGGATGGCGGTGCCGTAATTAAATAACCAGCTGGAGGCATGCGCCGTATGCGCCGTTGCCGGAAAATGCGCCTGTTCGGCCAGCAGTGCGACATGATCAAAATTGCCACTCCAGCGTGAGGCGGCATCGGCCTCCTGCAGGGCAACAATATTGACCCTCGTGCTGGTGAGTACGGCCGCGATGTCGGCGAGATTACTGCGTATGGTTGTGCCGCTGATCAATAGCTGGTTGATACTGTCTTTACGACCATGCGCCATGTTCAGACTGACCACCTTGAGCGTATCAGTCGTTAACTCGATCTCCGCCGAGGGTGCCTGCAGGACGGTCAGCACGGTTGCCGGGGCGTCAGAACAGGCCACCTGCAGCAGCATGAGACAATACAGCAGGAACCTGCCCTGCGGCCTGGCAGTTGGGTAGGGGAGTCGGTAATTCATCTTCATCCTTATCTTTACAGCAGCGAAAATTGCCAATACAGGTGCGCATCGCCGCTGCTTACTACTGCGCGACAAATCCATCCTCACACGTATAATCAGCCGATGCCAGCCTTCATTGTTCAACGCCTGCTGGGCGCACTACTGGTGATCTTCGGGGTTATCACGGTGGTGTTTCTGTTAATCCACATGATACCCGGAGACCCGGTTGAAATCATGCTGGGCGAGTCGGCGTCAGCGACCGACCGGGCACAGCTTCGCAGCGCGCTGGGGCTGGACCTGTCCGTTGCTGTTCAATACCGGCAGTACCTCGCCGGCCTGTTGCAGCTGGACCTCGGCACGTCCATACACTCACATCGGCCGGTACTGGAGCTGTTACTGGAACGCCTGCCCGCGACCGGGCTGCTGGCAGCTGTAACCCTCTTGCTGACCTTGCTGATGGCACTGCCATTCGGCGTAATCGCCGCGGTTCGCCGTGGCAGCGGCTGGGACCTCGGTGCCATGACCTTTTCCATGCTGGGTGTCTCCATCCCCAATTTCTGGTTGGGCCCGATGTTGATCCTGGTGTTCTCGCTGTGGCTGGGCTGGTTACCCGTGAGCGGGCAGAGCGGTCTGGCCTCCGTGATCCTGCCGGCCCTGACCCTGTCCACCGGGCTGATTGCCGTGCTCTCGCGCATGGTGCGCAGCAGCATGCTGGAAGTGCTCGGTGAAGACTATATCCGTACCGCCATCGCCAAGGGTATGCCACCGTCCCGGGTAATCCTGCATCACGGTTTGCGCAATGCCTTGCTGCCGGTCATTACCCTGCTGGGCCTGCAGCTCGGTGCCTTGCTGGCCGGTGCCGTGATCACTGAAACGGTGTTCTCATGGCCGGGCATCGGCCTGCTCACCATCGAATCCATTCAGTCGAGGGACTACCCGGTAGTGCAGGCCTGCGTACTGCTAATCAGCGTCACCTATGTGCTGGTCAACCTGCTCACGGATCTCGCCTACGCCTGGGTAGACCCGCGCATTCGCCTCGGCGGGGTGCACTGATGCGTCGCGGCCCGGCGTTCTGGCTGCCCGTGCTGGTGTTATGCCTGTGGGCCATCGTTGCACTCACCGCCCGGCTGTTGCCGCTCACACCCAATGCCATCGATCTTGAATACATCCTGTCCGGGCCGGGCAGCGATACACTGCTGGGCCATGATGACCTCGGTCGCAACGTCACGGACCGCCTGCTCGTCGGGGCACGCACGTCTTTCCTGGTGGCCGCCTGGGTCGTCACCCTGGCATTGCTCACGGGCACCTTCATCGGCACGGCCAGCGCCTACCTGGGTGGCTGGTGGGATCGTATCAGTGTGCTGCTGGTGGATATCTTTCTCGCCTTTCCCGGTATCTTGCTGGCCATTGCCCTGGCCGGCCTGCTGGGCCCGGGTATCGATAACGTCGTCATTGCACTGACCGTCGTCGGCGGGTGGGGTATGCGCGGCTGTCACGTGCCCAGGTGCTGTCACTGAAACACCGCGAGCATGTACAGGCCGCCGAGGCACTGGGTACCGGCCAGTGGACCATTATGCGCCGGCACCTGCTGCCGTTGATGGCCGCCCCCCTGATCATCGAGGCGACCTTCGGCATTGCCGCCGTGGTGATTGCAGAGGCCGGCCTGTCGTTCCTGGGACTGGGCGTGCAGCCGCCGCAGGCCTCCTGGGGAGCCATGATTCGTGACGGCACACGCTACATGCTGGTAGCCCCGCACATGGTGCTGGCACCGGGTATCGCCCTGTTTGCCGTGGTATTGTCGGTAAACCTGCTGGGCGACCGACTGCGCGACCGACTGAACATCCGGCTGACAAACAACCGGCCGGCAAATAACAAGGTGGAATGATGGAGCCATTGCAAGCATGACACTGGGCCCGCTGATGGTCGATGTCGCAGGCCTGGAACTGGATAATGAAGACCGCGAGCTGCTGCGTCACCCGGCCGTTGGTGGCGTCATTCTGTTTGCGCGTAACCATGCCTCGGCCAGCCAGGTCGCGGCCCTCGTTGATGCGATCCATGCCTTGCGTGATCCACACTTGCTGGTGGCCGTCGATCAGGAAGGCGGGCGCGTACAACGGTTCAAGACAGACTTTACCCATTTACCACCACTGGCCTGCCTGGGTGCCATCCATGACACAGACCGGGAACGTGCCCGTCACCTGGCGCGTGTCAGTGGCTGGTTGATGGCGGCCGAGTTGCGGGCGTTCGGTGTGGATATCAGTTTCGCCCCGGTGCTGGACCTGGACTTCGGGGTCTCGACCATCATCGGAAACCGGGCCCTGCACAAACGTCCGGAGGTGGTCGCCGAACTCGCCCAGGCCTACCAGGCCGGCATGCATGAGGCCGGCATGGAGGCCACCGGTAAACATTTCCCCGGACACGGTGCCGTGGCCGCCGACTCGCATGTCGACCTGCCGATTGATGAGCGCAGTTACGCGGACATGGCACAATGGGATATGGTGCCCTTCAGGCGCATGATCGATGCCAACCTGGCAGCCATCATGATGGCACACGTAGTCTATCCCCGGCTGGATGATAAACCGGCGAGTTTTTCCCGCTACTGGATTATGGATGTGTTGCGTGGCCAGCTGGGTTTCAACGGCCTGGTGTTCAGTGATGACCTGAGCATGGCGGGCGCGGCCTGTATCGGCGACCATGTTGACCGCAGCCAGGCGGCCCTTGAGGCCGGCTGCGACATGGTACTTGTGTGCAATGACCGCGAACAGGCCGGCTGCGTCGCCGAATCACTGGGTGACTACCAGGACCTGATCGCAGACACCCGCATGATGCGGATGCACGGTCGCAGGCCACGCATACTGCACAAGCTGCAGGCCGACCCGCGATGGCAGCAGGCGGTGGCCGCCGTCAAGGGCTATGAGGAAACCCCCGAGCTGGACCTTGAATAGCATGATAAACAACTTGTTATTGTCTCTACTTGATATTATACATAGCCATGGATCAGCACTAGCGTGTCGCTAAGCATCACCCAAATCAACACCATCCGCGCCCGTGCAGAATGCCTGCATGATGCCGCGGCTGTGCAGCTGGCGTTCGATCGCATGGGGGCCGCCATCAGCCATGAACTGGCCGCGACCCGGCCGGTGGTGCTGTGTGTACTCAATGGTGGCATCATCCCGGCGGGGCAATTGCTGCTGCGCCTGGATTTCCCCCTCGAGACCGGGTATCTGCACGCGACACGCTACCGCAACGGCACCCGCGGCGGTGATATGCAGTGGCTGTGCAAACCCGCCATCGCCTTGCAGGGACGTACTGTGCTGGTCATTGACGATATCCTCGACGAGGGTAATACCCTCCGCGACATCCTCGCGTTTTGTGAACAGGCCGGTGCCAGCAAGACCTGGTCAGCGGTTCTGGTACAAAAACAGCGGCATCACGGCACAGCGGCAACCCATGCAGATTTTGTCGGCCTGCAGGTCGCTGATCGTTACGTATTCGGCTGCGGCATGGATTACAGGGGCTACCTGCGTAATGTCAACGGCGTGTTTGCCGTCAGCGAGCAGGATCTTGCATGAGCGGCATCGCCATACTTGGTGGTAGCGGCATGGGCAGCCTGGACGGCCTGGAAATTACGCGCCGTGAACATGTAAGCACACCCTACGGCGAACCCTCTGATACCCTCAACCATGGCACCCTGAACGGCGCGGCCGTTATCTTCCTTGCTCGCCACGGCGCCGCACACACGCTGCCACCACACTGCATCAACTACCGGGCCAATCTCTGGGCACTGCGACAACTGGGCGTTAGCCGGGTGCTCGCCGTGTGTGCCGTGGGCGGCATTAATCCCGCGATTCAACCGACGGCGCTGATTACCCCTGACCAGCTTGTCGATTACACCTGGGGACGCGCACACACCCTGTACGATGGCGAGGACAACACGGTGGAACACATCGATTTTACCGAACCCTACTGCAGCGAGCTGCGTGCGCAGCTGATTACGGCTGCCGGGCAGGCAGGGCTGACAATAACGGCAACGGCTACCTATGCTGCCACCCAGGGGCCCCGGCTGGAGACGGCCGCCGAGATCCGGCGACTGCAAAACGACGGTTGTGACATAGTCGGGATGACCGGCATGCCCGAGGCCTCGATCGCACGCGAACTCGGCCTCTGTTACGCCACGCTGGCGGTATCGGCCAATAATGCCGCCGGCCGCGATCCGGGGCCGATCGAGATGCCTGCGGTCATGCGCAACCTGGAGACGGGCATGCAGCAGGCGCGCTTACTCATTAACAAGGTGCTGCCATTGCTTCAGCGTTGATCGCAGCCGCGCGATCAGGTGGCCGGGCACTAGCGGGTCAGTTGATCGTCATCGGCGAGCGGTGTGCTATCCGGTGGTTCTGTTGCTTCTGCAGCCTGCTCGGCGGCTTCCTGTTCCGCCTCCAGTGCCTGCTGCAGTTGTCGGTGTGACTCGTAGGGCGTGACCGTGGCAATGACACCGAAGTGCGGGTGATCAAAGTAATGCACCGTGCGGCTCTTCTTGATGCGGCGTTTCTCGCGCAACTCATAGACGGGTACCGCAGTGCTGTCCGGTTCCAGGTAGGACACGTTGCTGAAGGCATCTGCAGACGCCAGTACCAGGTCGATTTCAAGGTGCAGGTAGCGTTCGCGTATCAGGGTGATGGTGCCGTTCAGGCGCTTGCCACCGAGAGCTACATTCACGGGAAATGCAATGGCATTACGTCCATCGCGAGCCGGTTGTCGCCAGGCCGTGTGCAACAGGACGTTGTAGCCGCGCGCCTGTTTCAGGCCGATGGCGATATTGTTCAACTGGTAGCTGCTGGTCGACAGCTCCTGCAGGGAGCCGTTATTGTGATAGCCCGGCTCACCAAAATCTTCACGCAAGCTTACCGGCCAGTGTTCACCGCCGTCGCCCGGGTTCTGGTTATCGAACACTATAACCTCCACATCATAGACCAGGTCCTCTGCCTGCGCCGGGGCCGGCATAAAAAAGCAGGCTGCCAACAGCAGCAGTCCTGTACGGTAACGGCCGGCAATGTGTGTGGGTGTGTCAGGGGTTGAATTCATATCAGGCGACCTGGCCTTGCTGCAGTGAAAGTTTGTCGAGGATAGCAGATATGGCTGCCTGCCTCGCGGAATCGTCGTGGTACTCGCCATACAGGCGCAGCCGGGTACCGCCTTCCAGCCGGTAGCGCTGCGGCTGTCGCTGAATCAGCTCAATCAGTGCGTCCGTATCAATAACGGCATCAGCCGCAAACAGGATGCGACCTTCCTCGTGTCCCATCTCGATTTTCCTGATCCCCATGGGGGTGGCCCGCAGCTTCAGGGCCGCGATGGCAAACAGGTTCTTGACGGCATCCGGCAGCAGGCCGAAGCGGTCAATCATCTCTACCTGCAGGTCCCTGAGCTGTGCGGCGGTCGCCATGCCGGCAATGCGTTTGTACAGCACCAGTCGGGTATGCACATCATGCACATAGTCATCCGGTATCAGGGCCGGCATGGACAGGTCAATCTCCGGCCCGCTGTGCAAGGGCCTGTCAAGATCGGGGGTGCGTCCCTCCCTGAGTGCCTTGACGGCGCGCTCCAGCAAATCGGTGTACAGCGAAAATCCGATTTCGTGGATCTGGCCACTCTGGTCATCGCCCAGCAATTCACCCGCCCCGCGGATCTCGAGGTCATGGGTTGCCAGGGTAAAACCGGCGCCCAGCTCCTCCATGGACTCGATGGCGGCCAGCCGTTTTTCTGCATCCGCCGACAGGGCGCGACGCGACGGTATCAGTAGATAGGCGTAGGCGCGGTGATGCGAGCGACCGACGCGGCCGCGTAACTGGTGCAAATGGGCCAGTCCGAGCTTGTCGGCACGGTTCATAATGATGGTATTGGCCGTGGGTACATCGATACCGCTCTCGATGATGGTGCTGCACAAGAGCAGGTTGAAACGCCGGTGATAAAAATCCAGCATCACCTTTTCCAGTTCGCGTTCGCGCATCTGGCCATGGGCAATGCCGACGTTTGCCTCGGGCACAATCCCGGCCAGCTCCGCGGCCATGCGATCGATACTGGAGACATCATTGTGCAGGAAGTACACCTGCCCGCCGCGCTTGATTTCACGCAGACAGGCCTCGCGCAGGGTTTCATTGTCCCATTCGCACACAAAGGTCTTCACGGCCAGGCGGTTCGGCGGGGGCGTGCCGATAATGGACAGGTCCCGCATACCCGCCAGTGACATATTCAGCGTGCGTGGTATGGGTGTCGCGGTCAGCGTCAGGATATCGATTTCGGAGCGCATGCCCTTGATCAGTTCTTTCTGGCGCACGCCGAAGCGATGCTCTTCATCGATAATCAGCAGCCCCAGGCGTTCAAATTTTACCGTTGGCTGCAGCAACTTGTGTGTACCGACAATTATATCGATCCTGCCGTTTGCCAGGTCGGTCAACAGTGCATCCTGCTGCTTCCCGGAACGGAACCGCGACAGCACCTCGACACGAATCGGCCACTCTGAAAACCGGTCACAAAAATTCTGGTAATGTTGCTGCGCCAGCAGGGTAGTGGGCACCAGCAGGGCGACTTGCTTGCCGTCCTGCACGGCCAGAAACGCGGCCCGTATGGCCACCTCGGTCTTGCCAAATCCTACGTCACCACAGACCAGGCGATCCATCGGCATTACAGCCTGCATGTCCTGCATGACCACATCAATGGCCTGTTCCTGGTCGGGTGTTTCTTCAAACGGGAAGTCGGCAGCGAACTGGGCATACTCTTCGCCGGGTCCGCCACAGGCATGTCCCTTGCGTGCCGCCCGGCGGGCATAGATATCCAGCAACTCAACGGCGACGTCGCGGATACGTTTGGTCGCCTTGCGCCGGGCCCGCTCCCACTGGTCACTGCCAAGCTTGTGCAGCGGCGCATGTTCCGGCGCAGCACCGGTATAGCGACTCACCAGTGCCAGTGAGGCCACCGGCACGTACAGCTTGTCATTACCGGCATATTGAATTGCCAGGTACTCGGTGGCGATGTCGCCAACCGCCAGGGTCTCCAGGCCAAGGTAGCGACCGACGCCGTGTTCCTCGTGCACAACGGGCGCATTGATTTCCAGGTTGGCCAGGTTTCTGACAATGCTGGCGGGGTCACGGGCGGGCTTGCGCCGTCGCGTCTGGCGGACATGGTCGCCAAACAGGGCCGTTTCCGTAATGAGGGCGATCCGGGTTTGACGCAGTATGAAACCCTGCTCAAACGCGGCAACCGTGATACACAGTTCACTGTCGGCCAGCAGAAATTCCTGCCAGCCGTCTACCACAACGGGGCGAATGGAAAAACCGCGCAACTGGTCGAGCAATGACTCGCGCCGGCCGGTTGATTCTGCAGTAATCAGGATGCGTCCCGCAAAGCCGCCGATAAAGTCCTGCAACGCGGCAGCCGGTTGCTCA
>Ga0114931_10010546_pt1 | contig 10995 bp, 8 predicted proteins | sample 2SBtaG_FD_89579 | JGI IMG/M metagenome (GOLD analysis project Ga0114931, IMG submission 89579) | Deep subsurface microbial communities from Kolumbo volcano to uncover new lineages of life (NeLLi) - 2SBTROV14_V59a metaG | ecosystem: Environmental > Aquatic > Marine > Volcanic | place: Kolumbo...
CCAACCGTTGGCCCTTGACCTGTCGCGGCTTGCGGCGTTAACACTTGGCAGCTTGACACCATCCTAGTAGACAGAACTGCGAATTTCAGATTTCAATGAAATCGCGGTTATTTCCTGGAGATACGTAGAATTTTTCTCTTTTAGCCCGTAAAAGTTCGGGCTAGCCAGAAAGCATCCTCCAGCTCCTGCCGTCAACCACCCAGGCAGTGCAGCAAAGGGTGTCCCAGCAACAGAATGCCTACCAGCGCCGCGCCGATCGCGGCCAACAACACCGCGCCCGCGCATACGTCCAGCACGTCCCGAACCCGCGGATTGGGCTCCTCGGTGACAACGCGACTCAACCGCTCGATGGCCGTATTGAACATTTCCGCAACCAACACGACGGCAATGCAAAGTGTCAGCAGACACCAGGATACCCGTGAAATACCGAGCGCGGCTCCGGCCAGTACGACCACGGTGGTCGCAAACAGGTGGACAAAGAAGCTGCTTTCACCCCGTACCGCAATCTTGATTCCGCGCGCTGCGTTGGCAAATTTTTGCATCCACATCGGACAGGCCTCTGGGACCGAAAGATCTAGGCTTTGTCTCAAAACTCAAGGTGCCGGGCTTCGAGCGGCTGCACGAGCCATCCGCTTCGTTGTCCTGCATCGACATATAAACAAATGGCGTGCTTCGGACGCCTTGCGGATGGCTCGTTCGCTCGCTCTCGGGCCTCGGCAGACTTTTGAGACAAAGCCTAGGACAACCGTTTACTCCAAACCGAATGCGCCGGCCGGTGGCACCTCAATGCCCGTCCTGCGGGTCAATTGCAGGTTGGGAAGAAATCTCGGTTCCACCAGGAAATTCACCCCTATAATATCTTGCCCCGTATTGCCGTAGACCCCCACCGTGACGAGCAGCGATTCACCGATCCGGGTGATCGAATAATTCTGGCCAACATTCCCCGTATTGCTCAAATCGAGTGAGAGGGTAGCCGTCGCCAGCCACTTGGGACTCATGCGGTAGTTGAAATTGCTCAATACGGCATTGCTGGTGATCGGCCCACTAATGCTGCGCAGCCCCAGGTAGGCATTGCCGCGGCTGGGCCGATTCATCAAGACACCGCCTGAAATCGTTTTGAGCCCATCGGTAAAAAAGTCGGCGGCCCCATCCGACACAACCGTGAACCGGTCGCCCAGGTGCCAGCGCGCATTGTAATTCAACAGGCCGAAATCCTGGCCGAAATTATCGCGATCCGACTTCGGGAACCAGGTGGCATGGGTGTCGATGGTGAGCCAGTCGACAATATGCCGCCTGCCTGGCATCCCCCGTTTGGTTTGCAACCGATGCCGCATGCCCATCCGCAAGGCCATCCGGTCGTCGGCGATTTCAGTCGCTGGCGAGGTCACCCACCCTTGCGCGCCCGAACGAAAGGCCCAGTTCCGCGGATCGAACTTCGGCCCCATCACCGTCGGGAGTACCGGGCTCAACAGGCGACGGCGATAATCGAGGATCGAAGTATCGTCCAACGGATCGTACAGGATGAGCCGATCCAAGTTGCGACTGGCATCGGCATACGAAAATTCGGTGTCGAATACCACTTTGTGAGCCAGGCCATTCATATTCATCAAGTCGCTGTGGGCTTCCGGGAAGACCGCCCAAAACGGCACACTCGCGCGCACCCCGGTGTGGACATACGCGCGCTGCAAATCGCCCCCATCGCGGACCTCGCCCCAATGGGCAAGTTCCCCCAATGCAAAGGGGACCACTTTGACCGGACCCAACGAAAAGGGTAAATCGAGTTCCTGACGCGTCACCAGCCGCTCTCCATTACCCACGATACGCACGCCCGATCCATCTACCGTCTGTTCCCATGGCAAGAGTCTGAATTGGCCTTGAAGGACCGGATCGGTGGGAGTCGAAGCCACGTTTTGGTTCGCATAGGCGGCCTGGGAATGCTCCAGCCACGTCAACCGATCGCCCAGCAGCGATTGCCCCAGCCAATAATGATCGGCCCGGGGCAACCACTGCGTGGTGGTGAAAAAGTCGTTCGCCTGCCAATTGAACTCGAACGAAAGGGCCCGGTTGTCGGTCAACCGCTTCATACGGGCGCCCGTGCGGGGCGACTTGAATTGGTCCCATTCCCGCTCGTAGTATTGCTCCAGGAATGTCCGGTCGCTGATCCAACCACTTTCCGTCGTCAGTTCCCAGCCATTGCGGAAACGCTGGCGATGCTGACCATAAAGGCGAAAGCGAAAATCTTTTTCCGGCTGAATCGCGCGGCGACTGGCGCCCAGGTTGTCCAGGCCGCTGTCCTGGATCCCCCAGAAGTCGATCTGGCCGCTGGCCGGACTGTCCATGCCCAACAAATTCGCGCGCTCGTATTCAAACGAAGTCCCCCAACCGAACCCCCGTTCGCTGAGATAGTCCGTGCTCAGATTCCAGTCGGTTCCCGCTGGCCCGTTCTGGATGCCGAACAACTGGTACGCATCCCAACCGGCCCTCAACTGGGTGCCAAAAATACTGTCTTTGCCCACCTGTGCCCGGTTGATAAAAAAGGACGGCTTCTTCAGATCGGTTGCCAAGGTCGGCCAATAGAAAACGGGGATTCCCCGCACGTAGACTTTATTGCCACGGCTGGTGGCCATCTGCTGATGATCGACCAGCGGCGCGCCGGTTTGCGGATCGATCTGTGGCTGCCTCGTGAGCGGGTCGAACACGGGCCGGGCGATGTCTTCGAACGTGATTTGATCCGAGCCCAAGTGATACGTTGGTTTTTCCAATCGGCTGGTCGTCACCAGCGCATCGGTCGCCACGAAATGCGATTGGTCGAGCTGGCGAATGGCTCCGGCCCGCAGACGGACCAGGCCCTGGTAACGAAAGTCCCTCGATTGCGGCAAGGGCGTGAGCAACTCGGCACCCAAGATGACGCCGATCTGCCGGCGCACATCGTAAAACATGCGATCGGCGTACACGATCCGGTCGCCCTGCCGGAACTCGATGTTTCCTTCCATATAGATTTCCAGTGGCGCGTCATGGGCCTGAAAAGCCGAACCAGACTGGCTGGCTCCGGTCGAATCGATCCCCGACGCCCAAATTACCGCCCGATCCGTGGAAATGTCGATCGTCCCCAGGGGGCCCAACGTGCCCGGCATATTCGCGACCGGCAAGCCTTCGATCAGCACGCGGATGCCGCCACTGACCAGGGCCACATTTTCACCATTGGGAAGTGCCCGCCACTCGATTTCAGAAGGAGAGTCGCTCCGCGGAAACGTGGTCATCCGGCGCATCCCCGGCGGCAACGGTTGCGTGCCCTCCTCAGGGGGCGCGAACTGGGTGAACTGCGTCAGCATCACCTGGCGTCGGCGCTGGGGATCGAATTGCTCCAAGCCGCGAGCGTAAATGGCCGGCCGGGCACCGACCAGAGGGCTGGCCGGTGGTAGTTGCATCCGCACAGGCGCCGACGAGTAAAGGCGCCCCAACCAACTCCCCAAGATCTGCCGACCCAGCAACGGACGCTCTTGCATCGGATAGCTGCCAGAATCGGCGGCCCCATTTCCGCTGCCCGGCCCCGTATTCGGACGACCATACTCAACCACCACCTTCTGCCCAGCATTCCCTTCAAGGTAGGCAATCACTTTCGTCGGTTCCCCCCTGGTGGAGCTTTTAGCAATCCACAGCACTCCTTCCGGCCCTTGAGCGTAAGTCGCTCCCTGGCGGATGGTACAATGGCCGCGTAGATGCCAAACCTCGTAGCCCCCTTCCCGCCAATGGCTGCAGGCGCCGGCTGCCACGGTGATCGGCAGGCGGCCATCCGCAGACACGACACCGATATCATCGGCCGGGCAGGTATGCATTCCCAGCAAGCCGCCAGCCATGAACCCGAACCACCCCATGCCCGAACTGGCGGCCCACAAGACCGGCGCGCACCACCAGCGCAACGGTCGTTGTTCCTGTTTTCGACAGCGACCGGGCAATCTCATCTGCAGTGGGCGTAGCGCACCGATCAGCGTGGCACCTATAGAGAAAAGGAGCGAAAACACCGGACGCGGATTGTAGGGGCCCAAGGCAAGCGTGGTCAAGACACCTTCAGACTGCTATCACGGGTTGTAAGTTGTTTATGAAAAACGACTTGCGATTGCAAGCAGATTGCCGATCCGATCCGGTCCGGATCATGCGGATCGGATTCGCAGGGTGATGGTCGTAACCAGCGGCAGCATCGCGGCCGTGAAAGCCTGGGCCGGTTTCGCCGGGGCAGCGTAGATGGCCAGGATGAGAAGACCCGAGACAAACCCCACCGCCGCGACACAGTCGATTGTTTTTATTTCCGACTAACCATGGGAACAGACGGCCGTTTTAGGCCACAAACGGCCGATCTACGTCATGAACGGCCGATCCAGCGGCCATGAAGACCAGTCCATGAACGCGCACCGTATCAGAGTGTGTCATGGTTGAGACTGATGGCGGTACGCAGGTCGGCGTCTTGCTCCAGCGAAGCCAGGAACTCATTTTTCGGGAGTTGACACACCCACGAGGGCAATCAATAAAGAACGCAGCCCGCCGGCGGGCGAAACAAGTTCCACCACACTCTCAACCGGCCTTATCCCAGTGGTCCAAACCTCGCAACCGGAGAAATTGAGGCGAAATACGCATGGCGACATCAACGGACTACGAGGAAACTTTCAATGACGGCGACATCATTGTTCGCGAGGGAGATGATAGCCGGGAAATGTACGTCATCCAGTCGGGTTCGGTCGTGGTGATGCGCAACATCGATGGGGTGGAGGTCGAACTGGCGCGGCTCGAGCGGGGAAATTTCTTCGGCGAAATGTCGCTGCTCGAATCGATCGCGCGGAATGCAACCATACGCGCCTTGGGGCAGACGAAACTCCTGGTCATCAAGCCGGGAACCCTGCTGCTGAAGATTCGTCGCAACCCGACTTTTGCTTTCGAAATGCTGCAGCAGATGAGTCTCCGCATCCGCCGATCGAACGCCAGACTGACAGAGTTTCTAAGTCGTGGTACGGTCTCCGATGAAGCCTGCCGGCAACTTCAATCCATCCAGGTCAGCCTCGCCTACGATCCGAGCTCCACAACCGGCACGGATTCTGGCTCACACACCTGAGAGTCAATCATGCTAACGAACATCCGCGAACAGCGCCTGCTCGTAGTCTCCGACACGCATCTTGGCAACCCTCTATTCAAGTCCAGGAAGCGCTTTGTGGAATTTCTGCGCTACGCCTGGACCAACTCGTGGAATGTCTGCATCAACGGCGATGGGGTCGACATCATGCAAACCACCATTGCACGGATTACCCGAGACCTTTCCGAATGTTCGGTTCAATTACGCCGATTTGGGGAACGTGGTTTGCGAGTTTATTACACGGTTGGCAATCACGACATCGTCCTGGAAAATTTCTTGGACGACTGGAAAATTGTTTGCGTGGTGCCTTTTCTGAATGTCCGCTCGGGCAATCGTCGGATCCGCGTCGAGCATGGGCATCTGTACGACGGGTCGTACGTCCATTATCCAACCATCTTCCATCTAGCCACCCGTCTGGGTGGTCTGGCCCTGCGAATTCACCCGCGCTGCTATCAAATGGTGGAGCATTGGAAGCCGCTGGCGGAAAAAACCGGACGTCTGTTCAAAAAAAACGCCGACACCGACCCTTTCGATGCCAGCGAGGAAGCCGAATCGATTACAGGCGAACCGGCTTGGTACCGTCCCCGAGCCGAGGAAATCGCCCGACATGGTTTCGATGCGGTCATCTTCGGCCATACCCACCGGGAAGGGCAGATCCGTCTCTCGACCGGCGCGACCTACATCAACACGGGCAGCTGGCTGTTCGAACCACACTACGCGGAAATCGACCACGGCCAGGTGACCTTAAAACGGGTACGCACCCTGGACGGCATGGCGTAGGATCTTAAGGCTCTGGCGGACCTTTCGCCCAATTTTCACCTTCATCCGTCCGGTTGCTCTTTCGGTGGTAGCGATTCTATCGGCTGTGCGCTGCATGGTGTCATTTTGTCCGCAATTTTTTCGCCAAGTCGGCGTTGCCTTTTCGCAACGTGGTTTACATTTTACCAGGCCGCTTGCCTCCGGACGACGCGCCGCTGCAAGCGACTCCCCCCTGCCGGCCCCCCCTGCAAGCCCTCCGGGTGCCGCTCCCTCCCCGCACTCCCTCCCCTCAGGCACGAATCAACCACAATGAATCCTCCCCCATCCTTGGGCCTCTGGTGGCGCCGATGCGTTAGACGCTGCCAGGTTTCTCTGCTCCTGACCGGGCTCCTGCTGGCTGCCCTGATTGGCATGCCAACGCTTGCCCTGGGGGGCACCGCCGAGCGCTGCGACGCAGGCAGCCCCGACGACGCATGCCCGGATGGCTGCCAGCAGCGGCCCGAGTTCTGGGTCATCAATACCCGCTGCGCGCCGCGCTGCCAAAACCTGGACGAAGGTTTTCAGAAAATCCGCTTTCGGCGCTACGCCCCGAGTTGCAGGCACTTTGTAACCGAAAGCCGGGCGTCGTTTCTGGCTTCCGAAACGACCATCCCAACGCTCTTCTATGTCCATGGCAACTACCTGGACCATCCCGGTGCGATGAAATCGTTCTGGCAAGTTTATCATAAATTGTGCTGCTGCCCGGGACCGAAGCGGCTGGTCTGTTGGTCGTGGCCAGCCCAACAGGTTTACGGGGGATTGCGGATTCGCAAAATGATCCTGGACAACCTGCGTATTAAAGTGGTCTATGCGGAGCATCAGGGGTACTACCTGGCCAGCCTGATCCAACAGATGAATCCGGCCCAGCGACTGATGCTTACAGGCCACAGCTACGGCGCCATCGTGGTATCAACCGCCGCGCATTGGTTGGGCGGCGGGCAATTGCGTGGCCTGACATTGGCTGGTGGAGAACCGGTCGAACGGTCCAATTTGAGAATCGGCCTGATCTCGGGAGCTTTTGACAACGATGCTTTGCTGCCCGGTCACCGGTATGGCCAGGCGCTGGTGGCGGTGAATAAAATACTGATCACCCGCAACCCGTGTGACAGTACTTTGAAAATTTGGAGGAAAATTTCCTATCGGGGCTGCCTGGCGATCGGTGTTACGGGACTGAACCATCATTGCCTGGGCCAGTATCGCGAAAAATTGTGCCAAATCACGATGACCTCGGATGTGGGCCGCTCGCATTATTTGGAGCCCCACTTGAACAGCCGGCGGCTCATGTCGAAGCTCTGTTGCCTGGCATTTTCCTCCTGCCCAATCGGTGCCCCGGTGGTGGCTGCCACCAACCCTCCTCCGTCCGCCGGCGAAGCTGTCAAACGGGGCGATCCGCTGGCGGTCCATTTGCCTTGATACGGCCAAATCCAACGCACTGGCGCGCCGGACACGATTCTATAAGCTAGAGTTGAATCGTTGTTGCAGTGCTTCGAAATCGGGCTCGCATCGACAGGATTTCCGGCATCGACTCGCAACCTGGGGGCGATTGCTCATGGACCCAAAGATTCTTCTCATCGGCCGCGCTGGAACCATCCATGCGAAACGGTCCCTCCTGCAAGGGCGGCAGTGGCTGCGCGCGCGTGGCCAGGAGTGCCTTCATTGCCGTGCTTGTGAACGCCCGGTAAGCCCCTTCGAGACAACCTGTCCCCACTGCGGCGCAGCCAACCCAGCCCGGATCAGCCTGTCAACCGCAACCCTGCTCGGCCTGTTTGGGCTGCCCGCGCTGATCGGCCTGTACTATTTATTTGGATCGGCCGCCCCATAAACAATCGCTGCTAGGGTTATGGATTAACGAGCTGGCCTGCCGCGCAGGAAGTATTGCCAAAATTGGCGACGTTGTTCGCGGTCAGGTCGAGCGCCTTGTTATTGGTCACGGACAAATTCGACAAGTGTTGCGTCAGAGTAATTACCTATAATTGTAGCATAGCGTTTCATTTGCCAGCTGGGTATAATAAATATCGTTTTGAGTTCGTTCAACGGAGGTTTCCATGACATCAGAACATTCTTTAGATGTTGCACGTAGAGCGTCTGAAATATACGACATGCGGTTGCGCATCATGTTGGAAACTGATCACTGCCATGCTTACGTAGCCGTAGAACCAGACTCTGGTGATTATTTCTTGGGTGACACTCTGAGTGAAGCCATTCAGGCAGCACGAGCGGCCCATCCGAATAGGATTTCTTTTGCTTTGCGAGTCGGCCACCCAACCGCGGTCCATCTTGGGGTTATGTCAACGTGAGAGGACAAGTAGACGAAGCAGGACGCGCGTTGCTTACCTTAAGCGTCAAGCAGGTTGCCGGTAATGATCCTGTGGATTTGGTTGTTTGGGTCGATACAGCTTTCGATGGTGAGTTGGTCGTACCCTTGAATGCAATTCACGATTTGGGGTTGCCCCAGTCTGCTGCGGTACAAGCAACATTGGCCGATGGTACAGCTGTAGTACTGGATACGTTCGACTGTGAGATTTCATGGTTCGGTCAATGGCGGCGAGTCGAAGTCATCGCCAATGAAGGGCGTCTTCCGCTGCTTGGAATAGGCTTGCTGCGAGGTCGTAAACTTACAGTTGACTATGAGACTAATAAGTTGAAACTAGAGTGAATCACGTCGCAGCGGCGAACGCTAGTGACCAATAACGTTTACGATCACTCGCCGCGCGGGAAGCATTGATAAAATTGACGACGTAGATCGCGGTCGAGTGCATCGTTTGGTTCTGGTGTAATCAAGTGAGAGCATGCATTACGTAAGAAAACTTTGCCTTTACCAAGATTTTGATTATACCTATCCCGTTCTTTGGTCACTCATCATCCAATCGTTGTTTCCAATACCCGGGTTTCCTCTTGCCATGTGCTACTGCAATTATTTCGATACGATCAGTAACAAGACGATAGACGATCACAAACGGATAACGTTTCATCAAGTAACGGCGAGTCCCGAATAAGTAGTACGCCCATAATTCCGGTGATTGCTGAATAGCACATCCAGCATTTTGAAGCTCTTCCTGAAACGCAATTGCAGCCTGTTGGCTTCGGTCAGCGTACCAATCAAAAGCTTGGATCGTCTCTATACGAGCATCAGGATGGAATTCGAGGGGTAGTCTATCCATGCCTGCGGGCACGCATTTCAAACATTACGTCATCCCAAGGAATAAGCTTGACCTGGCCTTTGTCGATGGATTCTATACGTTGTTGTATTTCCCGAGCCCAGGCTTCGTCGATGTTATTGTCAATTTCCGAGTCGAGGCTGTGGATCAGCGATGCAGCGATTTCTGCACGATCAGAGTCAGGAAGAGCAAGGGCGGATTGTAACAGCTGTTGGGATTCAGTGTTCATGCCAATATTGTCCCACGGAATCACTGTAAATGCAACCTAGCTCTACCAATGGTTAGCTTGGCTGGCACCGGACGATTGATGGTGCCAGCGGTACTTGGATTATTCTATACGGAACTAGAGATTCTTGCATCACTGTTTAACCCGGTGATCCTGCGTAGCAGGACGCTGCAGTCCAAGCAGTGTTAGCTTGCATTTGTGCATTATGCCTCACTCCAAGTCTCCTTAATCCCTGCGGGAACACCACTCGGCGCACTCGCTGTAAGTGAGGCATTGCATACGCAAAAGCATCCGAAGCAGGCTAACGCCGGGGTTGAGCCGCCCGCAAGTGACACGATGTCACGAGTGGGCGTGGCCGGGTCGGCTCCAACGGAGGTTCGACCGAGCCGGCCAAGCAACTCCGGCGTTCGTCCGACACGGATGGAGCCGGGTCGTTCAAGCTGACCTGCCGCGCAGGAAGTATTGCCAAAATTGGCGACGTTGTTCGCGGTGCTGAATCTTATCATAAATGCCAGTGACGACCTTTCGTGCAGCGGTTGAATTGTCCAAAGCAATATAATCGTGGATGTCCTCAAGCCAGCGAACGGTCTCACGCGTCCAGGTTATTTTTGCCACGAATCGATCTTTCTTTTCATTTCATCGTCAGATACAGTCCGACCAGAATCAGAATCCTGCAGTCCACACTGTACCATGCGGGCAAATGCAAGTTCGCGTAGGATTTCGTCGTAGCTGCTGTCATCGGGTTGTCGTCCGATGATGTCGGTCATGGCTGCTTTTACGGAAGTCACAACATTCTCCAAGATAAAGTTTACCCAATGTGAAGCATGACTGGTATTGGACATGGGATGTTACCAGTGGCACATGATTTAGTTTACACGGAACCAGAGATTCTTGCATTACTATTTTGTTTAGGCTGGTGTTCCTGCGAAGCAGAGCCATGCAGCTCAAGCGAAGTTAGATGCATAGCCTATTCTTCTTGACCTGCCTGTGGATGTCTCTTCCTAATCTCTTCCAGCAGTGCCTTCATGTCCCGTGTTTGCTGATCCATCTTGTGTTCAAGATTCCCCAGTTTTAGTTCGAGTTTTTGAATACTCCCCTGCAGCGAGTGGATTTGTGGCCCAAGGTTCTAGCTGCCTACATTACCAAAGAAAATCACGATTGGCACAATAAGGATCAACATGCCACAACCTAGACTGACCTTGTTATTTTGATTCATCGGGATGTACCGCGTTTCTTGGAATCGCATCTAACGGTTTACCGTACTCCAGTTTACGATCACCCGCCGCGCGTGAAGCATTGATCAATTTGGCGACGTAAATCGCGGTCGGGTGCATCGTTTGGTTATCTGACGACCACCCCACTTGTGTGTATTGAAAAAAACATTCCGATGGCCAACATTGCAAGGGACGCTGGCTCTGGAGCAATATTGGTCGCTATAGAGAACGTAAATTGGTCGTCCGTCAGGTATCGTTCAGGCACTGTGTAAAATCCACCTTCATCCGGCGCGGACCAACGCTCCACTTCTGATTCGTCGAACCCTAGACGATCATCATAATTTACTCAATGTGAAACGCTAGCTGAAAAGGGGGACTGGCTCCGTGCCGTTGGTGTGTAAAATCGCCGGGAAATGTTACGTCATGGTGCCTGTCCCCCTTTTCAGCGGCCCCTCAGTTGGTCCGACGACAAAAGGG
>Ga0114931_10010547_pt1 | contig 10995 bp, 6 predicted proteins | sample 2SBtaG_FD_89579 | JGI IMG/M metagenome (GOLD analysis project Ga0114931, IMG submission 89579) | Deep subsurface microbial communities from Kolumbo volcano to uncover new lineages of life (NeLLi) - 2SBTROV14_V59a metaG | ecosystem: Environmental > Aquatic > Marine > Volcanic | place: Kolumbo...
AAGACGGTCGGATACTGTTTGTCTACACCCATTTTACCGGCGGCGGTGGTGATCATGCCGCGGCACACCTGGCCACTCGGGTATCCGGAGACGGCGGCCGGACCTGGTCAAAAAAGGATGTCGTTGTTTTGGAGCGGACAGGCGCCTTCAATGATATGTCCGTTTCCCTCTTGCGTTTACAAAATGGAACGATTGCCCTTTTTTATATCCACAAAAATTCGATGCTGGATTGCCGTCCGATGATGCGGATTTCGTCCGATGAGGCAAAGACCTGGGGAGATCCGGTGGAGTGCATCACCGATGAAATCGGATACTATGTCCTCAACAATGATCGTGTGATTCAGCTGCGGGACGGGAGATTGATCATGGCGATGTCTCTGCACAATCTGCCCGCCTACCAAAAGCCGGACTGGAATGGCCGCGTCATCTGTTATTTGTCCGATGACTCCGGCGCGACCTGGCGGCGGAATCACTCCGTGCTGGTGGCCAGGGATCAAAAGGGAAAGCGCTTGATCGCGCAGGAGCCGGGGCTGATCGAGTTGAAGGACGGCCGCTTGATGATGTGGATGCGATCCAACGCGGGCTGCCAGTTGATCTCCCACTCGAAAGATCGGGGGGAGACCTGGTCAGAGCCACGGAAGTCAACCATCCTGTCTCCGGTTTCTCCCGCCACGATTGAACGCATTCCCTCCACCGGTGATTTGCTCCTGGCGTGGAATAACCACGATCACGTCGATGCGGCTCACAAAGGGAAACGCACTCCCTTTGCCGTTGCCATTTCCAGGGATGAAGGCCGGACGTGGACGGGGGTCAAAACTCTGGAGGACGATCCCAATGGTTGGTATTGTTACACCGCGATGGACTTCATCGACGGGCATGTGTTACTGGGACACTGTGCGGGCGACCGGCGAACCGGCGGGTTGAACCTGACGCAGATTACCCGTTTTCCGGTCACTTGGCTGTATGCGGAACCGGCCCCACGGAAACCGTGAATCATTCAATTCAAGGTGTCGGATTTTTGGCCCGGGCATCTTTTGATCTCTGTTCCCGTTGGGCGATGATCCGTCGGGTCTGCGTTTTCCCAAGGTCGTATTTTTTCAGCAGCTCCAGAGCGTGATCGGTGGCTCCCGTTTTCTCATAGAGCAGGGCGATGATGACCCAGTCGTCGTTTTTCCACTCCGGCCTGTCTGCCGCCTCCGGGTCCAGCAAAACCAGAGTCTCAACGTATTTTCCCGTATCCAGCCCCAGAACTAAAAGGCGGGAGGCAAAACGCAGGTCCCCCGTTCTGGTGGATTTGGCCAGCAAAACCCAGGCTTCCTCGCGGTGGTCCTGTGCCATGAGGCTGTCGGCGAGGGCCAGAGTTAGTTCGGGGTTGGACGGGTCTTTTTTCAGCCCCTCACGCAACACGTTTTCGGCGTCCTTTTTGGCGCCGAAGGAACCGAGTTGATCTGACAATTTTAAATAAAGGTTGCTGATATTTTTCCCCTTTGAATCCGCGATCTGCCTCCGGAGATCCGGAATGCTGGTCTTCGCTTTACCGCCCGAGATGTTGGATCGAACCGGTGGAGTGTGTATGATTGTTTGGCCAACGGGCTTCTGGAAATTCGGAACGGCCACCTGCCGCGGGGAAGGCGCGTTCCCGGTGAAGGCGGCCTGCGTCTCCAGATGAGAGGGAGCCCTTTTCGGACTGACGGCCGTGATTCGGCTCTGCGGAGCGGAGACTTTTTTGCCCGGCTGTTTTAAAACCGTTCCGGATGGAAGCGCGGCCTGAACCCGGGCGCCGGATTCAGAATTGTCGATGTATTCCGAGTAACCATACCAGCCGACCAGAATGAGCAGACCCAGCAGGGAAGTTTTCACCACAAATGAGAGCAGACGGAGAGGCCACGACCCTTTGGGGGAGCGGGAGGAAGGCAAACTGGTGGGATCAATGCCCAGAGGAGACAGGCCGGAGGATTCCTCGCGGGCATCGTCGGACCGGGACCGGGAGAAAAAGGGATTGTCCCCTGTCGGGAGATCCGCGGTCCGGGCTTCTCCGAATGAAGCCGGAGAAATCCGTGACAAGCCACTCACCCGGGCGGGCGGGGATTCTGACCGCGACGGAAAGTCGGGGCCCGGTCGCGGGGGAGTGGAGAAAGAAGGACTTGTTTCGGGTTTCATCTCTGATTGCCTATGGATTGAAGAGCTAAAAAATAGCTCAAATTATTAAAACTACAACTTTTTTCAAAAATAATACTCAGGATATACAGTCTGACTTATTACGGTTCCTCTCAATAACACCGGCTTATGGCGCCCTGACTGCGATCTTCTGTTGGCTGGGTACATCGTCGAAAAAATAAGGGTGCGGAATCCGCGTGGCAAGCGAGCCTGACATTTCCTGGTCCCCATCCCACTCATCCGTGCAGGTATTTTTGCGAGATTGCAGTGAGTGAGCGGACTGAAATCTCGGTCCTGACAAATCGATCACGCATGGATTGACATATGCCAATGAAACGATTCAGTAGGGACTATCGCTGACACTATGAAACAGAATGCCTCACACGGGAACCCGGAACAGGCCATTGCCTCGGCTCTTGCGGAGGGGGAGCTTGCGCCCTTCCAGTTTTTACGTCCGGAATTGGACCGGGTGGAAAACGCCATCCGGAATCAGGCCGCGGAATTTGATCCGGCTGTGGAGCCCTACATATCGTATTTGTGTAACACCTCCGGGAAACACATCCGCCCGGCCCTGACCTTTCTTTCAGGAGGAGCCACCGGCGGGGTTACCGATGATCACGACAAACTGGCGGTGGTGCTGGAATTGATTCACGTGGCCACTTTGGTGCATGATGACATCATAGACGGGGCCGAAATTCGGAGGCAGGCCCCCACCGCCAACGCCAAGTGGGGCAACGCGTTGAGCGTTCTGCTGGGCGATTGCCTCTTTTCTCATGCCTTGATGCTGTCGTCGGGATTTGAAGACTCGGCCATCAGCCGGAAAGTGGCCGGGGCCGCCAACGAAGTATGCACCGGCGAGATCATCCAGACCCAGCGGAGATTCGACCTGAATTTGTCCCGATCCTGTTATTTTGAGATCATCGAGAAAAAGACCGCGGCCCTGTTCGCCGCCGCGATGGAGTTGGGAGCCCGGCTCAATGCCCGTCCCGACGCTGAATGCGGGGTTCTCCGGGATTTTGGTCTCAGGATTGGCGCCGCTTATCAAATCTACGATGATTGCATCGATCTGGTGGGCACGGAAGAGGAATTCGGCAAAACTCTCCGGACAGATTTGAACAAGGGAAAGCTAACTCTGCCCATTCTGAATCTTCTGGAGACATCCACCGAACGCCAGCGGGAAAAACTCCATCGCCTCCTTCTCCAGAAAGAGCCGGTCGATGTCAGCGCCCTGGCCAATATCGCCGATTATGTGGGCTCCATTGAGGCATCGGTTGACACGGGACAGACTCTGATCAGGGAAGCCCGCGATGACCTGTTGATTCTGTCGCCCTCCCAACACGCCGACGCCCTTCTCGGGATAGCGGAATTTCTGGAGTTGTTACTGGAAGGTTGCCGTCAGTGAATCGTCAGGAAATCCGAAAATTTTTCAGCGAATGATTTGATTTTTTCAAAACTAGAGCCGAAGGATGGCACGGAAACTGCGCTGCGAAAGTGCCGGTGATTCAATCCGGAGGTCCGGGGCATCTCGTTCATTTTCAGTGAATTCAAGCTGAAAAGCAACGGGGTGGCAGGGAGCCTCCCATACCAAAACATACCAAAACACACTAAAACCAGTTAAACAAGATGGCTAAACTTAAATTGGAATATCTCTGGCTCGATGGATACGAGCCTGTGGCAAATCTGCGCGGTAAAACGAAAATCGTCGATGGCGATCCGGGCTCCTTTTCTTTGGAAGATTGTCCCGAATGGGGATTTGACGGCAGCTCAACGGAACAGGCAGAGGGAAGCGATTCCGACTGCATGCTCAAGCCGGTGGCTCTCTATCCTGATTCCACACGGAAAAACGGTTACCTGGTGATGAGCGAAGTGATGCTGCCCGACGGGAAACCTCATCCCTCCAATACCCGGGCAACCATACCGGATGATGATAGTTTGTGGGTCGGTTTGGAACAGGAATATTTTCTGTATCAGGACGGGCGCCCACTGGGATGGCCCCAGGAAGGTTTTCCTGGTCCCCAGGGGGAATATTACTGCGGTGCGGGTTACAAAAACGTGGGTGATCTGGCCCGGACCATTGTGGAAGAACACCTGGATATCTGTCTCGACGGCGGGATCAACCACGAGGGCATCAATGCCGAAGTGGCCAAGGGGCAGTGGGAATTTCAGGTATTCGGCAAAGGCGCCGCCACCGCGGCCGACCAGATTTGGGCGGCTCGATACATTCTACTGCGGGTTTGTGAGAAATACGGAGTGGACGTGGAATGGCATTGCAAACCCTTCCAGGGCGACTGGAACGGTTCCGGAATGCACGCCAATTTCTCGACCGAGCACATGCGCGAGAAAGGCGGAAAGGATTATTTTGAGAAGCTGATGAAACAATTCGAAGAAAACCGCGAAGAACACATCGCTGCCTATGGTCCCGACAATCACTTGCGTCTGACCGGTCTTCACGAAACGCAGTCGATTGACCAGTTCTCCTACGGAGTGGCCGACCGCGGTGCTTCCATTCGGGTGCCTCACTCGTTTGTCAACAACGGATACAAAGGGTATCTCGAAGATCGTCGGCCCAATTCTCAGGGAGATCCCTACAAAATTGTCGCCCGGATTTCCAGGACGATTGCCGAGGTCGATAAGGACTGAGATACTTTTAGAAAACATCAAAAAAACGAAACGTCGGAGTCGGAAGACTTCGGCGTTTTTCCGTCTTCAGGCCTTCTCGATTCAAAGTGGAGATTTTCTCCGGCTTGCGGGAAACAAGTGCGCCACTTGGCCGCTCAGTGGCAGATTCCGGCGCTGACTTTTCGCATACAGGGCCTCCGCCTGGGGAAAATCGCCGAGTTCTTCCATCAGTATGCGGATGGCCCCTTCGTAGGCGAGCGCTTCATCCGGGTAATACCGAATGATTTTCCGATACTCGGCCAACGCTTCTTCCCAGCGGTTTTCCTTTTCGTAGTAGAGAGGGAGCTTGAGATTTTTGACGGGTTTGCTGAGCTTCCCCCCCGGAAAAAAGATGGCGTCAATGACCATGATCAGCGGGCGACAGGCCAGTTCCAGCAACTTGGTGAAGATGACGGCGACGCCGACGAAGAAAAACAAAAGACCAAACCCGAGTTGCGTCGGATCGAGTTGCTGGTAGCCCCGTTGCAACAGCGATCCCGCCACTCCAAAAAAACCGATTGAGAAAATCCATCGGAAAACGGGATGGGTCCCTTCCATGATCAACAGAGTAATAGAAAGAGCGGCTCCGGTCAATCAACAGGCGGTCGCCCTCCCACCCCGCTGGTCCGTCGGATGCAGCTTCGACTTTACAAAATACCCGATTGGCGGTTTCCTCCCCGGATGAACATTCAATTTCCATTCCCTGCTTTCACGCTGCTCTGTGTTTTCATCGCCTTCATCCAGAGCACCTTCTCCGAAGAGAAAGGCGATCAGAAAATCTGGACCGACCCGGTTGTGGCGGCCAAAGAACGGCCCGACTTCTCTCTCCAGGGGGAATACACAGGAGAACTGGATGGGAAAAAAACCGGCGTCCAGGCCGCTTCACTGGATCACGGCAAATTTCTCGTGCTCACCTATCAGGGAGGGCTTCCAGGCGCCGGATGGACCGGCGGTGCCTTGAAATCCGAAGTGATGACCGACACCGCGCTGCGGGGGCTCGCCAAAAATCTGGAGCGGATCGAGCGCCGCAGCCCCACCCTGGGGAAAAAAGCGCCCGAGGGCGCCCTGGTTCTTTTTGCCGGAAAACCCAACCCGGCTATCAAGGGTGAGGTGAAAGACGGACTCCTCTGGGCGGGAAGTGAGACGCTGGTTCCGGTGGGTGATTTCCACATGCATCTGGAGTTTCGACTGCCTTTCAAGCCCTGTAGGCGACCGAGCAGCCAGGACAGAGGAAACAGCGGAGTCTACATCTTCAACAACTATGAAATTCAGGTGCTCGATTCGTTCGCCCTCGATCTGAATTCCCACAACAACGCCATCCGGTTGGAATCCCTCAACACGCAGTGGTGCGGGAGTTTTTACAAAGTGAAGCTTCCCGATGTGCCGATGACCTTTCCGCCGCTCACCTGGCAGACCTACGATTTTGACTTCACCGCGCCGCGTTTCGATTCTCAGGGGAAAAAAACCGCCAACGCCCGGGCCACCGTCTGGCAGAATGGCGTGATGATTCACCACGACGTCGAGTTGAAGAAAGGAACCGGAGCGGGGGCCAAACGTCCCGAAAAGGCCAGGGGAACCATCACTTTTCAGGGGCACGGAAATCCCACCGCCTTTCGGAACATCTGGCTGGTGGAGAAAAAAGGGGGACCCAATCCTGGATGACTCAACCCTGTCAGGTGGATGACTCAACCCTGTTGACAATCGCCCGTCGCCCCGAAAAATCTTCAAACTAATCACTTGAAACCTGGACCTTCTCACGCTTGTTTGCGGCCCGTTTTTACACTGCTCACGTGGCGGAACTGGTAGACGCGCTAGATTCAGGTTCTAGTGGTAGCAATACCGTGGAGGTTCGAGTCCTCTCGTGAGCATTTTTTGGGGAGGGCATTCCCGGAGGACACAGAGGCAACCGAGCAGGTTGAGCGAGCGGTAAGGGTTCTTTCTTCAAGGCCGGGGCCAGCCACTCTTTCTCTGGTTTCCGAAGTTTCAAAATCCAAAATCCAAAATCCAAAATTAACTCCTCCGACCAGGATCCGCATTTCGTCCACCGGGCTTTTTCTTCCATTGCCCACCGCTACGTTCTTACCAATCACATCCTGAGCGGTGGAGTCGATATTTTCTGGCGAAACAAAGTGGCCCGTCTCCTGGCCCGGGAACAGCCCGGGCGAATTCTGGATGTGGCCACCGGGAGCGGTGACCTCGCCGCGGCAGTCAGGAAAACCTGTCCCGACGCGCTCATCGTCGGAGCCGATTTCTGCGCCCCCATGCTGAACCGGGCCCGAAAGCGGGGATTGAGGGATCTCATCGTGGCCGATGGAATGAACCTTCCTTTCGCGGACGACTCCTTCGATGCCCTGACCATCGGTTACGGACTTCGCAACATGGAGAACTGGTCGGGAGCGATCGCTCAGTTTTCGAGAGTGCTCCGGCCCGGCGGAAAATTGGTGGTGCTGGATTTTTCCCTGCCCGCGTCGAAATGGTTGCGGCGACCTTATCGGGTGTATTTGCATCGGGTCCTGCCGTGGATCGCCGGTTTCCTGACCGGCAATCGGGCGGCCTATGCCTATCTTGGTGAATCGATCGAACGCTTTCCCTCCGGTCGAAAAATGATCGATTTGATTGAGAAAAACGGCTTCACCGGCGCCCGCTGTCTTCCCCTGATGGGCGGTATCAGCAGTATTTATTTCGCGGAAAAAAAAGGATGAAACCAGCTGAATTGTCGCAAAAACGTGTCACGGCTCTGCTCAAGGTGACAAATCTGCACGGAAAGAAGCCGTAAAAATACATAAAATTTGGATTTACAAGTGCCCCGGAATCTGTCATTTCGTTAAGGTTAGCGCGGTTTTCAGGAAATCGAAGCACGCTTTGAGGCGTGTCAGAGGTGACCGGAAACGGCGGAACGGGAGTTTCAGTTCGGGGAGGGAAATCCTTCTCCTGTAATTCTCCTGCGATTTTCCTGTAATCCTCCTGTAATCCTCCTGTAAAAGTTGCACCAGAAGTGGCGCCAAAAGTTGTAGCAAAAAACCACCATGAATTCGATCTTATCGACTCTCCGAAAACACCGGATTTTTCAAGCCATGATGCTTGGAATGATCCTGCCGGGCGTTGCGATATTTCCCTGTCTGACCTACGCCAACCCCGCCGGGGGCGTCGTGGTTGCCGGGAACGTCAACATGTCCGGGCTGGGCACGGCCGGGCTGACCATCAACCAGGCATCCAATATGGCCGTGATTGATTGGCAGAGTTTCTCAATCGGGGTCGGTGAAGTGACGACTTTCAACCAACCGGGAGTCAACTCGCTTGCCTTGAACCGGGTGGTGACCGGAAATCCTTCCGCGATTTACGGGCAGTTGAAAGCCAACGGCGGAGTGATCGTGATCAATCCGAACGGCATCGTGGTGGGGCCGCACGGAGTGATCGATACGGGCGGGCTGCTGGCTCTCTCGACTCTGGACATGACCAACGAGGATTTTTTGAATGGGGGCGCCAATCGCTACAGCGGAAACACCGGGGCCGGAGTGGTGAACTACGGTTCTCTGAGCAGTGAAAGTGGCGATGTCGTTTTGCTGGGTAATTTTTTGCAGAATGCGGGGAGTGCCAGTGCCGACGGCGGTACCGTGGCGTTCGGAGCCGGTGGAGATATGATTGTGGATCACGCCGGAGGCGCCACTATTTCCGTTCTTTCGGGTGGTCTTGGCGGTGATGTGGGGATCGAAAACACCGGGACCATTTCCGGAGCGGCGGCCGAACTGAAAGCGCATGGCAATGTCTATGCCCTGGCCATCAAGAACGACGGCCTGGTCCGGGCCAGCGGTTACCAATTCAAGGGAGGGCGTTTGACGCTCAATGCCGGATCGGGTGGACGCCTGGTGAACACCGGAAATCTCTACGCCAGAAACAGCGATGGCTCCGGCGGAAACATCCAGGTGTCCGGCAATGAAGTCGCGGTCGATTCCGGTCGGGTGGATGCCTCCGGCGCCGCGGGAATGGACGGTGGTGATGTGCGGATTTCCGGTGAAGAGGTGACGGTCGGTTCCGGTGTGGAAATTTCCGTCGAAGGCGCCGACGCCGGCTCCGCCAATGTTTCCGGAGTGAAATCGCTGAAATTGGATGGGGCCATCGACGCCACATCATCGGTGGGAAATGGCGGCAGTGTCGATATCCAGGGCGATCAGGTTTCCGTGGGCAGCAGTGCATCAGTTGATGTCTCCGGCCTGGCGGGAGCCGGACGGGTTCGGACGGGTGGAGGATACCAGGGACACGATGGCGCGGTGATGAATTCGTCGCGAACCACGGTGGAGGAAGGGGCCTCGATCATGGCTGATTCCGCCGAAGGCGACGGAGGTCAGGTGTTTGTCTGGTCGGATGGTAATACCATTTTTCAAGGGACCATATCCGCCCAGGCCAGAGGCGCTGTGGGAAATGGTGGATTTGTCGAAGTTTCCGGAAAACACAATCTTTCCTACGACGGAGTCGTCAGTACCCTGGCTGCGGGAAGTGGTTCGAACGGCACCCTCCTGTTTGATCCCACCGATGTATTTATCGGGCCGACCGGCTCCACCATGACGGATGAGGCGGTCGTCGCGGCGGTTCTTCAGAACAACGTGGTGATTCACACCACTTCCGCGGATTCCCAGAACGGGAACATCTGGATCGAAGCGGGTTCCAACATCCAGTATGACAGTCCCAACAGCCTGTCTTTCTTCGCCAATGGAAGTATTTTCGTGGACGGAGATATCAAGAACCACGGTTCGACCGATGGGTTGACCAATGTGATCGGCACCAAGGTGATCGGGAAAATGAATGGGGGAACGATGGATAGAACGGTCAACATCGGGACGGGAAACATCAATCTGGTGGCTGGTTGGGACGGAACGGGTGCGGGGCTTTTCGGCCTTGACTTCGATCCGGCGACCGGTGTGGTCAACGGGCTGGGAACTCCGCGCATCGGTGCGGCGGACATTCTGGCGGGCACCTACGGAGACTACGGATTGAATTCCGGTTCGGTGGTTATCAACTTGTCTGCCGCGGAACCCGTTGAGGTGGGCAGCGCCAAGGGGGAGACCAATGTGTTTGGTGACACCGTGCTGTTGAAGAGTGGCAATGGAGGCTCGGAATTTGCCCAGATCGGATACCGTCGGGAAAACGACATCCGGGGGACGGCCGTGACCAGTCTGGGTGCGGATGGCAAGTTCGGGGGAACCGGTGCAGATGCCGACACGGTGATTAAGACCTATTCCATCAATGCGGCGAGCGTTGCTGAGGCGGATGACCCTGCTTCGGCTGCGGACAAGGGCGATATCGATTATTTCACAGGCGTGACCGGAAATATCAACGTCTATGCCAAAAAAGACGTGCAGATGAAAAATTTTGAAAGCGCTCCGACCGTCTACGCCGGTCGGGTGACTGATCGCGCTTACACGATGATTGGTCATGGTGGCCGCCGGGAACAGGACAACGATATGGAACTCCGCTCTGGCACCGACTACGGCAGTGACAGTGGTAATATCACCGTGGGGAATGGAAATAATGCCGGTGATATTACGGTGGTTGCCGGAGGCAAACTGTTTATGGAGGGCAATCGGGCCGAAGCTCAGGTGCAGATCGGCCACGGGGGAGCCGGGCACGATGACCCGGATGGAAACCGGCCGAATACCGCTTCTGATGTAGGGGCTAATAATTCCAGATCGGTGGGTATCCTGGGTGACATGAGCGGTGATATCAACGTCAAGGCCGGCTCAATCGAGATGAGAGGCGGTTTTTTGAATGCCGACTACGCCATGATCGGACACGGGGGCGAGCGGGTTCACGGTGAGTTCACCGGAGATATTACCATCGAAACGACCACGGGTGGAATTCTGGTCGAGGCCGCGCCTGACTCCGCCATTGGCGGAAACCCAAACAACGCCAACGACTGGGTGCATCGGAATAACCGGGACCAGTCCTTTGCCCAGGTCGGGCATGGCGGCTTTGATTCGGATTCATTTTTTGCGACGCCGGGTCGGACCGTGACGATTAACACCAGCGCCGGTTCCACCTCGGTGGCGAATACGAGTAACCCCGGCGATGGAATTAACATCAACCCGAATACCGGGAAGGCTTACGGTCATAGCGGGAATATCAGCGTTATTTCCGCGGGCGGGATCGAATTTCGCGCCGGTAACGGGACCGACGCCTATGCCA
>Ga0114931_10010548_pt1 | contig 10995 bp, 9 predicted proteins | sample 2SBtaG_FD_89579 | JGI IMG/M metagenome (GOLD analysis project Ga0114931, IMG submission 89579) | Deep subsurface microbial communities from Kolumbo volcano to uncover new lineages of life (NeLLi) - 2SBTROV14_V59a metaG | ecosystem: Environmental > Aquatic > Marine > Volcanic | place: Kolumbo...
CAGGCGGGGCACACCCGCAAGCGCGCGGACGCCGTCGAACGGGACGCGCGTCTTTCCGTCGATCGCGAAAGAAAAATGGTGCGCCCGGGGGGACTCGAACTCCCAACCTCCTGATCCGTAGTCGTACCAGGGGCACTCTCCGAATATCATACATCAACAGCCCTTTGATGCGATCATCTACCATAACACACGGAAATAGCATAGGTTTCGGAGACGGGGACCGGCGATAGTGCTGCGCTCGACAACGGCTACCTACTCCTTGAAACCCTTCCGGACTATTGCTAAACCATTGCTAGAACGCCAGCGGCGACCGATTGCGGATCGCCTGGCGTCGGTCCTGGTGGAGGCCGAAGCGCCGATCTGATCCGATCACGGATTGCAAAGTTGGAATCGCGTTCAACACAGATAGAGAGAGTAAGGCGAGAACCGTCCGAACCGTCAGAGCCGTCCGAAACACTTTGGTTTCAATGGGTTACGCGAAAATTTGTATCGTCCGCAGCCGTCCGAGTATCGTCCGAACCGTCTGCAACCCAATGATTTCCACGGCTTATGAAAAACCGTCCGAAGGCCCTGCAATAGCGAGGAAGGCGACCATGAAAGCAAAGATCACAAAGCGGCAGCTCGAGGCCGTGGCCCCAGGCGTGCGGGACGTGTTCGTCTGGGATACGGAGATCAGGGGCTTCGGCTGCAAGATTACACCGAAGGGAGCGCGGGTGTTCGTCTTGCAGTATTGGGCGAAGGCCGCCGGCCGGGCGCGGCGGGTGACGCTGGGCCGGCTCGGCGACCTGACCGCCGATGAAGCGCGCACCGAGGCGCGACGGCTGCGCGGTCGGATCGCCGGCGGCGGGGATCCCGCCCATGACCGGGCGAAGCGGAAACAGGTGCCGACGCTCCGAGCCTTCGCCGCGCGCTATCTTGCCGAGCACGCCCAGGCCAAGAAAAAGCCGCGCTCCTATGCGAGCGACGAAACCAATCTGCGCCTGCATATCCTGCCCGAGATCGGCGACCTGCCGGTGGATGCGGTGACACGCGCCGACGTGGCGCGTTTGCACGACGGGATGCGTCGAACGCCGATTGCGGCCAACCGCTGCTTGGCGCTCTTGTCGAAAATGTTCAATCTCGCCGAGGTATGGGGGCTGCGCCCCGAAGGACCGAACCCGGCGCGTCGGATCGAGAAATATCCCGAGCGCCGGATCGAGCGTTATCTGTCAAACACCGAGCTCGCGGAGCTTGGCAAAGTGCTCCAGGCGGCGACCCTATCCGGGGATGAGCAGCCGGCGGCAATCCTGGCGATCCGGTTGCTAATCCTGACCGGTTGCCGGCGCAATGAGATATTGACGCTACGCTGGCGGGATGTTGATTTCGAGCGGCGGTGCCTGCGGTTGCCCGACAGCAAGACCGGCGCAAAGACCGTCCCGCTGGGTGCGCCGGCGCTGGCGCTCTTGGCCGAGGCCGAGCGGATCGAGGGGAACCCCTACGTCCTGCCGGCGGCACGGCCTCGCCGCCGGCGCGATCACGCCGCCGGCGATGGGAACGATGCGGCCATCTATAGCCATTTCGTCGGGTTGAACAAGATTTGGGAGCGGTTGCGCGCCAAGGCCGGCCTCGAGGATGTGCGGCTTCATGATCTGCGGCACGGCTTCGCCTCGATGGGTGCGGGATCGGGGGAATCGCTGATCGTACTCGGCCGACTTCTAGGCCATGCGGATGTGGCGACCACGAATCGATATGCTCATTTGAGCGACGATCCGATCCGCGCCGCAGCTGATCGCATTTCCGGGAGCTTGGCCGCCGCGATGGCGGGCAAATCGGCCAAGGTGGTGAAGATTAAGGACGCCAAGAAAAAGGGATAACCGGCGCCCTGGCGCCGGGCGCGAACGGCGTTCGCTTCGCCGCCGGGCCGGGGCCGGGAAGATTGAGGCCGGCCCCAGCTGCATGGGTGCGAGGCCGGCGCTCCGGGATCAATCCGTCGCCAGGACGCGCTGCACCGTGCCGAGCGCGACGTGACACTCGGCCGCGATCTTCCTCATGCTCTTGCCGTCGGCTCGCGCCGTCCGTATGGCGCGTTCGCGGTCCTTGGATAGCTTCGGTCGGCCCAGGGTCTTGCCCTGCGCCCTGGCCCGCGCCAGCCCGGCCTTGACCCGTTCCTGGATCATCGCGCGCTCGAATTCGGCGAAGACACCCATCATTTGGAACATGGCCTTGCCGGCCGGGGTTGTCGTATCGAGCCCTTGCTGGTGGAGATAGAGATCGCAGCCGATGGCGTGCAGCTCACCGAGGAAGGCGATCAGGTCTTGCAGGCTGCGCCCCAGGCGATCGACCGACCAGGCCGCCACCAGGTCGAAGCGTCGGCGTGCTGCATCCTTCAAAAGCTGATCGAAGGCCGGCCGCTGGTCGCGCCCCTTGGAACCACTTATGCCGTGATCCTCGTAGATTTCGACGATATTCCAGCCACTCCGCTCGGCGACCAGCTGGAGCTCGCGGTGTTGATTCTCGGTGGTCTGGCCGTCGGTCGAGACCCGGAGATAGATCGCAACGCGCTTGGTCATGGTCTGATACTCCCGTGTATGGTTCCGATCACACATACATAGTCCTTACTGTATCAAAATACGACTGTTTTATGATACAGCGATCCGGGACCCGGAACCGCGCGGAAAACCGCCGGTGATTTCGGCGATATCGGCGGGGGGTTTATGAACATGCCCGAAACGGCGCTGTGAAGCCCGCTGGCTGGCGGTGGCGCCGGCGGCTTGATCGGCGCGATCTCGGGCGGTCTCGCCCGGCTCGGCGACGCCTGGCGCCAGGCCGTCGGCCGATCGATGGTCGCCCGGCGGCCTTGCGGCTTCGATCGATCGGCGCGCGGGGCGGGTCTCGCCACGCGGTTTTTCCTTGAGATCGCGCCGCGCGGAAAATCTCGGAGGGGGGGTACCCCCAAATTCGCCGGACCGTGTCTGATTGAGGGGGGGGTGCCTCCGAGGGTTTTTCGATTTTCGGACGACCCCGGACGGCTCACGGACTGCGGAAGCCCTGGGGGGCGGGGGTCCAGGACGGCGTCCGGCGGTCGCGGTGGATCGGCGCGCGTGGAGACCAGGGGGGCGGGGGACCCCGGGCCGGCGCGGCGGTGTCGGGCTGCGCGGGTTGACCCTCGATCATGGGCGGCGTAGGATTCCCCTCGGCGCTGATAACGCCTGCATGGACGGGAAACCGCCCCGTCGATCGCGGTTGTTCTGTGTTGTGCCGGGAGTCCGGTGAGCTAAGGCAGCGATGCGCGAATAAGCCGGGCACCTTCTATGCGGTGTTATCAGCTCCCGGCGCCAGCGCCGCCCGCTGGTGCGGCCATCAGGCCGAATCAGGACAGAACCATGACATCGAGGAAAATCCACGAAGCCGCCGCGCCGGCCGAGCCCCCGGGGCGCATCCCGTCGCTTGCCGTCTACGCCGAGACGCCGCCGGCAATGACAACCCATGCCGTCGAAGACAACGCCTTTGCGCCGCTCATGTTCGCCGGCGACGTGGCGATCATCGATCCCTGCCGCCGCGACCCGGAGAACGGCCGCATTTACCTCATTCAACAAGACGGCGCGGCCGTCCTCCGCGTTATAGTCTCCAGCGTCATGGTGAGTGTGTCGGGCGAAGACGATGTTTGGCTCGCAACGCTCGGCGAACCGTTTGCGTGGCGCGGGCCAATCCTTCGAGACTGTGTGCGGGCCATTGGCAGGGTCGTCGGCCTGCTCGACACCACCCGTGCCGGCGATCCGCGCGATGAAACCATGACCGCATTTCGTGAGAGTGAGCATTGGAAGGCGCGGTTTAACGACATTTGCCGGCGCTACAAGCGTCTTGAAGAACACCACGCCGGCGCGCGCGGAGAGTTGGCCGGCGCGGCCGCGTTGAACGCCCGCGCCGCGGCTTTTCATGCGCGCGCGGTGACGGTCGAGGAGGAAATGGTCGCGACGCCGGCGACGACGCCGGAGGGCGCAATCTGCAAGCTCAAGGTTATATGGTGGTATGAGTACGGATGTATGAGTGGCACAAAAGAAACCATGAACAAAAAACTTTTGCGCGACGCGCTTCACGCCTTCGGTGAACCGGCCGAGGATTACTCGCCGCCAGCGTAACCGCCCAGCGCGGCGGCGCGGCGCTCACGCGGCGTCGCGCCGGGCACCTCGAAGCTGATCTTGAGCCGCGTGTGTGAACCCGGCGCTCAGGTTATTTTATGGACGGCGCGCGCGCGGCCCGCTCGCGCCGCCGCCCGGACAGGCTGTCATTTGAGCCTCTTCATCAGCTCCCCGAGCCCTCTCTTGATCGAGGGATACATCATCATTTGATTGGAATAATGCTTCCCTTGGGCAGCAAGCGGCGGTTCGTCGTCGGCCAATTGAACGCTCGACAACGCGCCCCAGGCGATGGCCTCGCCGAGGACCTCGGGATCGCCGTCGCCCGGTAACTTAACTCCCGTTGGGGGCACGGCTTCGCCACGCGGTCCAAGAGCCTTCCAAATCACGTCGGCGGCGTGCCGAAATGTTTTGCAGACGAACGGATCATCCTTCCATGATTTCCCCTCGATCTCTTGGGTGACATAGTATTCAGCGGTCGCTTGAACCTCCGCGATGAGGCGAAAAATCGCCATGTTCTCGGGTCCACCAAAGAGTTGAGCCAGTTGTTCGCGCCGATCCATTTTGAGGTTGGCGTCAAACGTGCTGCGCAGCCGGAACTCGACCTCCTGGCTCAAGGATCGTCCGGCCCGCCGCGCCATTTCATCGATGGCCGCGCGGAGCTCGGGTGAGACGCGCGTGGCGAGCGCGGCGGACTTCCCGGGATAAGGCCCCTTGGGCGGACGACCTGGCTTGCGGGGGGCGTTCGGTTTTTTCGTCATCGGCGTGTGTCTCCTAATTTGTCTCGGCTAATTAACGGTTTTTAATTCAATAACGATTGACTCATGCGAACAAAAAATACGTGATATGTCTCATCGAATCAAGTGCTGTCTATTCAGATAGGATATACCAATGGATGCTGAAATTTCACTCACCGTTCCGGAAGCCGGGCGACGATATTTCGGTCTCTCACGAGCCGCGAGCTATGCGGCAGCGCGACGGGGTGACATTCCCGTGGTTCGCCTCGGCCGCACACTACGCGTGCCTGTCCGCGCGCTGGAACGCATGCTTGATCGCGCCGACCGATCGAACGAAGACGCGGCGGCATAACATGGCGGCCGCACATCAAAGCGAGCGCGCTCCGCTCCCAGACATGACCGAACAGCCGGCAGGCCGGCCGATCCCGACAAACCGGGATGCGCTGCTCTTCACCGATGAAGTGGCCTTCTTGGTTGGCTTGAAGCCGCGCGCGCTGGCCGCTTTGCGATTGCGCGGTGGCGGACCGCGTTTCGTGCGCCTGTCCGGGCGCGCGGTGAGATATCGACGCGCCGACCTCGATGCGTGGATCAATGCGCGGATCGTCAGCTCTACCGCAGATCTCGGCGGCGACGGTAGAGGGCTTGATCATGATTGACGCCGCCCTGGCGCCGATCTTGCAGGCTCATGAAGTCCCATATCGCGGCGATGGGCTGGTGCGATGCTTGCGGTGCGACCGGCTCAAGCGCCTCCGCAAGACCAAACCGAGATTAAAATCATGCGGCGCGCCAGGGTGCTCGCTCGGCGATCCGGATTTCACATATCCATTCACGCATTTGTGGAAGGTTTGGTGCGTGTTCTGCCGGCGATGGCATTGGCACGCCGCTGGCCCAGGCCACCGCGCGGCGCATTGCACGGAGCCCAGCTTGTATACCGCGACCGGCTATATTCTGGTGCTCGCACCCGATGGCGCCGCCCGGGGCAAGGCCGCCTGACGATGACCACCCGCATCGATTTTGCCGCCATCAACCGCGCCGCGCTCGCCCGATGGGAAGATATCCTGCGGCGTTGGCTCCCCGATGGGCGGATTGAAGGGCACGAGTATGTCGCCCTCAACCCACGCCGTGGCGACCAGCGGCTCGGCTCCTTCAAAATCAATCTCTCCACAGGGCTGTGGGGTGATTTCGCCATTGGTGCCGCCGGCGGTGACCCGGTCAGCCTCGCCGCGTATCTGGCCGACACCGATCAGCTCACGGCGGCGCGCGAGCTCGCGGCCATGCTTGGGATGCCCGCCGATGGTTGACCGAGATGGCACCCAGCCGCCCGACGCGGCGGCGACGCTCACCCGCCAGATCGCCGAGGCCGAAGCAACCTTGCGCGCCATGCTCGATCCTGGCACCGGCGACGACCTCACCGCCGCGCTCGAGGGGATCGAGATCACCGACGCCGCCGGCAACCGCGCTTCCGCGGCGGCGCTGCTAGAAGCGGCCGAGCTCGACATCAAAGTTGCCAGTGAAATCCGCGCCTATGTCGAGGCGCAGCCGCGAAAGGAAAAATCATGACCGTTCGAGACTGTTTCACACGCAAGGGAATCATCGGCACGCAGGCCGAGGATGCTCTCACTCTCTATGACGAGCTGGTCGGCGCGGCGCGCGCCCGCTTCGCCGCCGGCGCCGGCGTCGAAGCCGCCAAGGAACGGGCGGTCAAACTCGTGCGCCTGCGCGCCCTGGAACGCAAGCGTTCAGCCTTCCTCTCCGTGCACGCCATGCAGGATGTCGTCTCCCATATGAATCGACATTCCAAGGGCGCGGGGAATGGCCTCCAGGCCCGCCTCGGTATGGATATTTTCCAGGAACAAACCGACCTGTTCAACGTCGAGACCCTGTCACAATCCATCCTCGCCGAACACCTCGCGCTGCTTGCCGAGCCGAGCGAAAAATTCAAGGCAAAAGGGGCGGGGTTCAAACGCGATTTCGCCGGCGAGGAAAACTTCGTGCGCGCCATATACGGGGAAAAAACGGGCGATGCGACCGAGGGATTCGCCGACCAGTGGCGCCAGACCATGGATCAGGTCAACGCCTCTTTCCGCGCCGTCGGCGGCATCCTGCCTGACCTGACCGATCGCCTGCCCGGCGCGCCCTGGCGGCTGCCGAATCCCAGCCATGACCCGGTGGCGATCCGCAAGGCCGGGGCCGACGCCTGGATCGACGCCACGCTGAAACACGCCGACGTGATCGACTTCGCCACCAACGAGATCGCCACAGGCCTCAAGGCCCGCGCCATCCTCGATGAAGTCTACCTCACCCTCTCGACCGACGGGATCGCGAACATCCGCACCGCCCAGCGCGGCGGCGCGGCGCTCGCCAATCGGCGGACGATTCCGCGCATTCTGCATTTCAAATCGGCCGAGGACTGGCTTGCCTACAACAAGGCGTTCGGCCGCTTCGGACCGTTCGAGACGATGCTCAATCATGTAGCGCGCATGTCCCTCGAGACCGCTTTGATGAAAGTGCTCGGCCCGAACCCGGATCAGACAATGCGCGTTCTGCTCGACGATCTCACGCGACGCGAGGCGCTCGGCGAGAAGATATCGAAGGCCCCGCTCGCCATCGGCCGGTTGAAGCTGCGGCATATCGAGGCCCAGTATCGCATCGTCTCCGGCCAGGACGGGGTCGAAAGCCAGGCGATCGCCGGCTTCGGCGCCAACATCCGCAATCTCTTGGTTGGGCAGCAACTCGGCTCGACCATCTTCTCGGCCTTCGGTGGCGACCCGGTCTTCCTCAAATTGACGACGGAATATAACGGCCTCTCGGCGTCCCGCGCGATGAAGTTCTATTTCGCCTTGCAGAAATCGGGCGAGACATCGATCAACGCCTCCAAGGCCGGCATCATCATCGAAGACATGGTTGGCTCGACGCTCGCCGCCGGCCGGACCTTCGCGGACAACCTCGCCGCCGGCGGCCTGACCGGTCAATACGCGGATCGCATCCTCCGCCTCTCATTCCTTACGAATCACACACGAAACGGGCGCCGCGCCTTGCAGACCTCCCTCCAGGGCGAGATCGCCGACCAGCTGACGCGAAACTTCGGCGACCTGGACGAAGCCTTCCAACGGACGATGAAGCGCTACGGCGTCACCGAGGCGGATTGGAAGCTGATGCAGAAGGTCGGCGATGAAGACCTCCTCTTCCCGCTTCGGGGCGAGAAAATCTTTCGACCGTCTGCGCTTCTCGACCTGCCTGGGATCCCGAGGGGCCGGGCCGAGGATCTGGCGCTCAAGCTGCGCGGAATGGCGATCGAGGAAATGAATTTCGCGGTGCCGACCAGCAACGCCCGGGTCGAGGCGTTGCTGACCGGCGGCCTTAAACGCGGCACCGTGACCGGAGAGCTCGCCCGCTTCACCGCCATGTATAAGCGCTTCCCGGTGCTCGTGGTTCACACCCATCTGATGCGCACGCTCTATGACCGTAGCGTGCCCAGAACCACGCGCATCGGCTACGCCGCCCGAATGATGCTCTACACCACCGTCATGGGGACGCTGGCCTATCAGCTGCAACAGATTTCCCAGGGCAAGGACCCGGCCAACATGGACCCGACCGTCGATCTCAAGTCGGCGTTGGAGACATGGACGCGCGGTTCCTTGAAGGGCGGGGCGCTCGGAATCTATGCCGACGTGCTGTTCCAGGATGCCAACATGTTTGGCCGTTCGCCATTGCAGACCCTCGCCGGCCCCGCGTGGACCCTAGTCAACAAGACCTGGAAGCTCACGATCGGCAATTTCCAGCAAGGTTTCAACGGCGAGGACACGAACGTCAGCTCCGAGCTCATCGACTTCATCCGCAACTACGCGCCGACCGGCGGCAATCTCTGGTATGCCCGTCTCGCCAAGGACCGGCTGATCTTCGACCAGCTCCAGATGCTCGCGGACCCGCGCCGCTTCTTCAAGCGCCGGCGGCGCATCGAGCGGCTGTTGGCAAAGCGCTCTATGCAGGGCTTCTTCTTCCGCGTCGGCGAGACCCTGCCGGCGCGCGCCCCCGATCTCGGCGCCGTCGCCGGCGGCTCGTTCAGATAAGCGCTCACCATGACCTCCGCCACCGCCCTTGCCGGCCAGGATCGGCCGGCCGGCCCCCGCGCGAACGCTGTTCGCCATGGCTGATCCCCTCTTCAAGCCCCTGCCCGGTGCGGCCAGGACGCCGACGACCGCGCGCGCCAAGCCGGCCGGCTGGGCCGTCATCGCGCCCGTGCCGACCGATGCGCCGCCGCCGCCGGCCAGCCATCCCAAGCGCGGCACGCCGGCGCGCATCGAGACCTACCGCGACGCCGCCGGCGCCGTCCTCGGCCATGTCCTGCGGTTTGACCTGGCCGGCGGTGGCAAGGAGTTTCTCCCGCTCACCTACTGTCGCCACGAGCCCACCGGCCACCGCGCGTGGCGCTGGAAATCCTGGCCCGTGCCGCGCCCGCTCTACGGGCTCGATCGGCTCGCCGCCCGGCCCGACGCGCCGGTGATCCTCGCAGAGGGCGAAAAGGCCGCCGACGCCGCCGGTGAGCTCATACCCGATCACGTCGCGATCACAACGCCGAATGGATCGGCCGGCGCCGGCAAGGCCGATTGGTCGCCTCTGGCGGGCCGTCAGATCGTCATATGGCCCGATGCCGACGATCCCGGGCGGAAATATGCCGACGCCGCCGTCCGCGCCCTCCAGAGCGTCGCCGCCGGGATCGCCATCATCGCGCCACCGGAGGGGGTCGCCGAGGGCTGGGATGCCGCCGACGCCCTGGCCGAGGGGTGGACCCCCGCCCAGGCCCACGAGCTCGTCGCCGCCGCGCGGCTGGCGCCCGGCCCGGCGGCGGACGCCGCCCCATCATCGCCCGGCGCGCCGGACCCCGCCGGCGGGCGCCGCCGCAGGCCGAAACAGTCGGACGACATCCTTGATCTCGCGGCCGATGCCGAGCTCTGGCACTCGCCCGACCGCGAAGCTCACGCCACCGTACCGGTCAGCGATCACGTCGAGAACTGGCCGGTGCGGAGCAAGGGCTTCAAACTCTGGGTTTCCGGCCGGTTTTTCGCGAAGCACACCGGAGCGCCGAGCGCCCAGGCGGTGGAAGATGGGCTTCGCGTCCTCGAAGCGATCGCGATCCACGACGGCCCGGAATACACACCCTTTACCCGCATCGGCCGCCATGAGAGGGCCGCATATCTCGATCTGGTCAATGAGCGATGGCAAGCGATCAAGATCACGCCGGCCGGCTGGCAAATCATCGACCGGCCGCCCCTCAAATTCCTCCGGTCCGCCGCCATGCGCGCCTTGCCGATCCCCGAACGCAACGGCTCGATCGAAGACCTCCGCCCCTTCATAAACGCGCGCGGCGACGACGACTTCAAGCTCTTCCTGGCCTGGCTGGTCGGCGCGTTCAACCCCCGCGGCCCCTATCCGATCCTCGTGCTGGGCGGCGAGCAGGGCAGCGGCAAGTCAATCCTCTCACGGCTCGCCCGCGCGCTCATCGACCCGAACACCGCGCCGATCCGCAGCGCCCCGCGCGACGAGCAGAATCTTCTGGTCGCAGCCAAAAACTCCTGGACGATAGTCTTGGATAACCTCTCCGAAGTCCAGCCGTGGCTGTCCGACGCCTTCTGCCGGCTTTCGACTGGCGGCGGCTTCTCGGCGCGGGCTTTATACTCTGATTGGGAAGAGATTGTCTTTCAAGCGCAGCGCCCGATAATTTTGAATGGGATTCCCGACCTCGCCGGCCGCGCCGACCTCGCCGATCGCTGCATCCACCTAGTGCTGCCGGCGCTCGGCGACGCGGGACGCGAGACCGAGGCAGAGTTTTGGCATGCCTTCGCGGCGGCGCGGCCGGCCATCCTCGGCGTCCTCCTCGATGCCGTCGCCGGCGCCCTGGCGCGCCTCGCCGGTGTCTCATTCAACGGCCACGCACCGCGCATGGCCGACTTCGCCCGGTGGATGGTCGCCGCCGAGCCCGCGCTCGGCTGGCAAGACGGCGAGTTCCTCGATCTCTATGGCCGCGCCCGCCAGGGCGCTATTGAGACGACGCTGGAACAGGACGTGATCGCCGATGCCGTCCGCGCCCTCGCCGCCGAAGGCGACTGGCAGGGCACCCCGACCGAGCTCTTGGAAGCCTTAGA
>Ga0114931_10010549_pt1 | contig 10994 bp, 9 predicted proteins | sample 2SBtaG_FD_89579 | JGI IMG/M metagenome (GOLD analysis project Ga0114931, IMG submission 89579) | Deep subsurface microbial communities from Kolumbo volcano to uncover new lineages of life (NeLLi) - 2SBTROV14_V59a metaG | ecosystem: Environmental > Aquatic > Marine > Volcanic | place: Kolumbo...
GTGCATTGCACACCTTGCCCATAGTTATGGGCCCTGAGCGACAGTTCACGCCCTGATGTGCACTCACCATCCGCCCGAGCCCGAATGGATCAGAGCTCCCTTAGTAGACGCGGCGACATGCCATAAGGTTCTACGCGAGACCCCGAGCCCTGGGTTCCCACCGCAGCCGGAGGCGTGTCCGCCGGGCCCGCCGTGCCCCGCTCCGGTAGGCACCGGGGCGGGGCGGGACGAACAGGCTCCCGGCGAGGCGGCCCGGATCTGGCACCCGACGACGGCTGCCGGGTGGTTGCGAGCTCCAAGATGCCGACCCGCCCGAAACCCGAGGGGGCGCCCTGTGCCCCCCCCGGAGGCCTTGCCCTCACGCCCCAGCCCGATCGCCGTGGACGCGCCCGGGGGGCCGCAGCGGGCCTGTGACGCTCAGTCCTGCACCAGGATGCTTCTGCCCGAAGTCTCAGGGAGCCGGGGCAGGGTCAGGCTCGGATAGGGACCTGTCAGGGCGCCCAGGAAGGCGACGATATCGTCCACGTCCGCATCCGTGAGCTCCCGATCCAGCTGGAGTCTGGCCATCACCCTCACCGCCTCATGCAGATCGTTCACCGAGCCATTGTGGAAGTAGGGTGCGGTCTCTGTGACGTTGCGCAGGGTGGGGACGCGGAACCTATGGTCATCGGCCGCCTTGCCGGTCACCTCGCCCCGTCCCTTGTCGGCCATCAGCGCGTATCTCTTCACACCTTCATTTGAGGTGTCAAAACAACGTAACAATTAGCAAGATAGCACATGATTTAGATAACGCCTAAACTGTGAAGCGGGGCCTGCGCGGCGCCACTGCCACTCGACAGGCCGGGATCCGGACACTATCCTCCCAGTCCCCCTCGGGACCCGGTCAGCCCGCCTTCACGGGCACCCGGGACGACGACACCCCAGCCCGTGGAACGGATGGGTCCGGATCTGCTCCGGCCTGTGCCGGACGGCGTGCGCCCTGGTGAGTAAGGGCACGCGCACACGAGAGACGCATACAACGGTCCAAGACACAAGCATGGCCTGCCACCGCGCCCATCACTCGAAGCACACCCCGGGACCCGGTCCAGACCCTGCCGGGATCGGGCCCTCCCCGTGGGGCCTCGGGGCGGCGCTGTTCGTCCTGTCTTTCGCCACAGTCCTGTTCACCATCGTGCTGTTCCGGCTGTTGTCCTTTTTCATCATGCCCTCGTTGTTCTTCGACCTGCTGTTCATCGGTTTTCCACTGGGGGCCCTGGCCGGGGCGTACTTCTTCCGGGTGAGCACAGGCTCCTTCCTGAGCTCACTGTGGACTCTGCAGCTCGCCATGGTCCTCTCCATCCTGGCCATGCTGGCGGCCAAACACTTCGACTATCTACGCGCCCATCTCTTCGATGTGGAGCTGTATCGGCTGTTCATTCAGATGATGGTCTTCACCCTGTTCTTCCTGCCCTTCTTCGCGGCCTATGGCCTGAGCGAATACCTGGGCTACCAGGTGGGACGCAGGCTGCTGCGCGGTCGCATGCCGGTGGTCTACGGGATCTATCTGTTCGGGGCCGCCGTGGCGTACCTCTTCGCCGAGTATGCATTTCCGGTGCTTGGCGCAGGTCGCCTGCTGATGATCCCCTTCGCACTGGTGGCCTTCGCGATGCTGCTCCTGCTGCCGTCGACCCGGGTCCGGGCACTGTTGGTTGTGGAACAGGCGTTGTTGCTGGTGATCGTTCTGTTGCCCGGGCTCGAGAGGGGCTTCCTGCAGCTCTACAAGGGCGCCAGCATGCAGTCGACCCATGCCTACGCGGACCGCGGCTTCGAGACCATCGTTCAGAAGTGGGGGAGATACAGCCTGGTGGAGGTGATGCAGGCGCCTGCTCCTGGATTCTATGCCGGTTTCTATAACGACATCATCCAGTGGCACTATGCCTCCGGTTATGGCTACGCCCGCCGGGGCCTGGGCATGATCCCGATCCACTTTGCACCGGAGCAGGCCCGAATCGCCATCATCGGTTCGGGGGGCGGGCGTCAGGTACAGTATGCACGTCGCTCGGGCCGCCATCCGGCCCAGATCGTGGCGATCGAACTGGATCCTACGGTCCTGGAGGCGGTGCGGGGCCCGCTGAGCTCGCGCTTCGACCACGTCTATGAGGACGCCCTGGTCAGCCCCGTCGCCCACGAGGCGCTCAGCTACATGGAGCACAGCGACGTACGCTTCGACCTGATCTACCTGCCCAGCGTCGGGGGCTATCCGCAGATGATGCTGGAACCCGGCAATATGATCCGGACCCTCGACGCCTTCAGGACCCTCGCGGGGCACCTCACCGAGCGAGGCGTGCTCGCCGTGTGGTACCCGAAGGTGCTCGACCCCAAGGGGATACTCACGGAACAGTATGTGCGGACCCTGCACAGCCCGGAACTCGCCATGCAGACACGGGCCTACAGCAACGACGAGGAGTTCCTGATCCTCGCCACACCCCGGGGTGGCTCACTGCCCCGGATCGGTGAACTGACGGCCTTTTTCCTGAGCCCGCCGTCGCCCTCGGCCCCCTTCCCCCCCAACCCCATGGCGGTGCCGGTAGAGATCGAGACGGGCCCGGACCCGGCCTTCTTTCGCCCGATCACGGACGACCAGCCCTTTCTGGCCGGCAATGTGCACAACATCTTCTCGATGAGGCAGGTCGGCACCCTGTTAGCGCTGGTGGGAGGGCTGCTTGCACTCTTTGCCGCGCTGCTCCTGGGCGCGGTGAGGGGACGGGGAGATCCGAAGATCCCGGGGCGGTCCTCCCGATCAGTGATCCTGGTCAGCCTGCTGGTGGGCGCCAACTTTCTGACCATGGAGCACTACCTGATCCTCTCCTTGTTTCAGAGGCTGTATGTGTACCACGATGCCCTGGTCCTGGGCGCGATCGGCTTTCTGATCCTCACCGGGCTGGGAAGTACGCTCATCACCCCCCGCTGGAGGCCCGCCTGTCAGTGGGTTGCGGGCGTGCTCCTGGTGGCCCTCCTGTTCAGCCACACCCGTGTGCCCACCTGGGCCGAGATCCTGATACTGGCACCGGTGGCCCTGGTCACCGGGAGCTTCTTCCCCGCGGTCTTCGAGGCCGCCGCCGAAAATCCGCTCGGGGTGTTCGCGGCGGATGCCATCGGCTCGGCCATAGGCTCCCTGGCCTCTTTCTTCGTGCCCATCGTATTCGGCTTCAGCTCGTTCTTCGCCGCCGGCACCGTCCTGTTCCTGACCACGGTGGTGGCGACCTACCTGTTCTTTCGAGGGCTCCCGCCGCGCGAGACAGCGGATCCCGGCTGAGGTACCCAAGACGAGGGTTGCAGCTCAGGCGGCGGCCTGCAACGACTTGGCCACGGACCGGACCTTCTCCACCATGGCATAGACCCCGACATGGCGGTTGGGGCTCAGGTGTTCATAGATGCCGAGCCTGTCGAATATGGCGTCGGTGTCTACCTTGAGGGCCTCATCGGGGCTCAGGCCGTCGTAGATACTCAGCAACACCGCCAGGATGCCCTTGATGATCGGCGTGTCGCTGTCGCCCCTGAAGCGCAACACGCCCCCGCTCGGCGTGGCTTCCAGTTCGGCCATCACCCATACCTGACTCACACAGCCGTGCACCTGATGCTCCGGTGTGGCATATCGGGGCTCCAACGGAGGCAGCTTCTCCCCCAGTTCGGCCAGATAGTTATAGCGGTCGTCCCAGTCGTCGAAGAACTCGAATGTCTCGACAATGCGTTCAATACTTTCCATCCCATACCCCGTCACCCGAACCCACCGGTCGCGCCGAACAGCCACCACGGCAGACCTGGATCTCAGGTCTGCCGCCATGATGGCGATAGGGAGCGGATTATATACCCGGTGGCCCCGAATTATCGCCCGCATCGTCGATCTTCCCGGTCGGGCAGGCCGGCACACCCGCGGGATGCCGCTCATCACACACAGGCGGGCCGAAGAGCGGCGGGCGCGGTCTCCGACCCGCCGCTCGTGATATGGATGCAGTATATGGACTCCTGCACTCCAAGTAGGGAATACTCGATTCGATATCGCCGCCCCGGATGCCGCAACCCGGGACGGGCACGCCACACAACAACGATCACGCACTCATGACCACCCTCGATCGACACAGCTTTGTCGCCATCCTCATCGCCACCCTGGCGGTGACGGGCCTGAGCACTCCCGGCTGCGCGACCAACCAGCTCCACGCACAGGCCTACGTGACGGGTATTGCCCTGAGGTCCGGAGATCTAGAGGCCCATGGCCTGGCCTTCATTACCCCCTCTACCGTGACCGGCCAGGAGGAGGACAAACAGAACCTGGCGTTCGTATTTGCCAAGGTGCTGAAGGAACAGCGCCCGGATATCCCCCTGGTCACGCTTCCCGAGACCCTGAGCGCGATCAATCAGGCCGGGCTCGCGGAGGAATACCGCACCATGTACGCCGACTACCGGGATACCGGCATCTTCGAGAAAGACTCTCTACACAAGGTGGGGCAGACCACGGGGACCCGTTACCTGGCCCAGCTCAAGCTCTCCAACTTCACCCAGGACTCCAAGGGCAGGTTCAATTTTCTGGGACTGCGCCTGCTGCAGACCAAACAGGCCAACATCCGGCTCTTTTTCCAGATCTGGAACAGCCAGGACGGCTCCATCGTGTGGGAAGGCACCGAAGAGCTGAATTACGCCTGGGATACCCCAAAGGAGACTCCAGTGACCTTTCAGTTGGTCGTCGGGGAGGTGGCACGCAATCTGGTCTCACGGCTGCCCTGATTCCCCATCGTCCACCCGCGGCCGGTTCCCGACTCCAGTAGCGACCACTCGGCAGCCTGGGAGCCATGCGTGACCAGGGCCCGCATCTTGCCGCCTGCGTGGATTTTTGCTATAAAATTGGATGGACTGCGCATCCCCAGGCGTGCCAGATCAGGCGCTGAGCCCGCGGATGCGCGAGAGATCTCTATTCGTTTAGACAGGCACCTTCCCCGTGGATCATTGCGTTTTCATCCATACCAACCACAAGCAGATGCTGGGGGCGCTGCTGGGCCAGTATGCCCTGCGGCGCAACTCCAGGCATGCAGACGAGTTCGACGTCAAGCTGATCCAGGTGAAAGATCACCCCTTCCTGGCCGAGCACGAGGGCAGGACCTATCTGCGCGATCGGGTCAAGCGGGTATGGCTCAACGACGACTTGCAGTCTTTCACACCCCTGCGCTTCATGCCTCCGGAGCTGATGGGGTATCAGGGCAGGGCCGTGGTGATCGATCCCGACGTGTTTGCGGTGGGCGACGTGTGGGAGCTCCTGTCGCGGGACATGGGGGGCAAGGCGCTCCTGTGCCGACCCAAGGGGGGGCGGAAGGGGAGGCATGGGTGCCTGGCCAGCAGTGTCATGCTCCTCGACTGCGCCCAACTCACGCACTGGCGGTGCGAAGCGCAATTCGAGGAGATGTTCGAGTTCAAGCGGGACTATATGGACTGGGTCTGTCTCAAACTGGAGCCCAGAGAGACCATCGGGCTGTTCGAGGACGAGTGGAACGATTTCGACCACCTCACCGAGAAGACCAAGATGCTCCACAACACCAAACGCAGGACACAGCCCTGGAAGACGGGGCTACCTGTGGACTTCCGCCCCCCGGAGACCTTCAGCCTCTTCCCGCCCCGGGGGTGGATCAAGCGGACACGACGCAACCTCTTTGGCGAGTATGGTCTGCTGGGGCACTACAAGGCCCACCCGGACCCGGAACAGGAACGCTTCATATTCGGGCTGCTGAGGGCAGCACTGGAAGATGGGGCGATCAGCGAGGAATTCGTGCGCGAAGAGATGCGCAAGAACCACGTGCGCCACGACGCCCTCGAGCTGCTCGAACGCACCCCGCCACTCGCCGCAGCCTGATCCCGGGCTCGTCCGGTTTCCCGATCTGCAGACCCACTGGGAGAGACCGACCTCAGGGCCTCCCGATCCATACCGGGACGAGCAGATGGCGGGACGCCTTCGTTCAGATCGCGCGGCGGCGCAGCCCATAACCATCTCACGGGGCCGCATCTGCGACCTGGGACTGCCCCTTGTGGCAGGCAATCGCGGATGGACCCGCGGTCCCCTCAGTCCTCAGGGGTCGACGCGACCCGCCTGCCCTGCGCCGCAGAGGCATCGGCCCCGGCGCCATAACCAAAGACCGGGTCGAGCCCTTCGTCCACGAGCCGGTCCACCTCGATCAGCTGCGCATCCTCGAAATAGTCCCGGTACCCACCGACCTTGGCGCGACGCACCTTATATGAATCGGGGTTCTTCTTGTCCCCTGGCACGACCCGTGCGCCACTGAAGCGGAAGAACCTCTCCTGCTCCAGTCTCTTCATGTTGTCGTAGGCCGCATACTCGACCGCCTCCCGGATCTCGTCGTCGGTTCCAGGGGTCCCGGTGAAACGCAGGATGTCCCCCAATACCCTTTCCGGATCCACGCGCATATCCTCGTAGCGGACCAGGAGCAGGCGGGGCAGATTGGGAAACTCCTCAGCCCAGCCGTTGAAATACTCGATCACCCGGGGCAGGCCGACCCTGGGGTCCATCATGAACTTATAGATGGACACGTCCTCACCATGAAGCGGATAGTCGTTGATACGTTTCTTCCACGGCCGCATGCGGAACCGCCACTGAAAGTACTGAGAGACCGCAACGTCCCGCGGATCCCGCACCAGCATGACCGTTCGCTTGTCGTATAAGTCGAGCTTCGAGGTCCAGTGCTGCGTATAGTTGCGCAGGTAGTTATTGTGGGTGAAAAACACGCAGGGCACCTGCGAGTTCATACGCTTCAGGTTATCGAAGCCCAGCAGGCTCCGAGGGGGTAACCCGTATCTGAGCTGATAGAAACGCGACAGCATCACCCTGAGCCAGGTGCGCCCGCTCTTACCCCAGGAGAGGAGCACCCAGTCTGCCGCCTGAAGCTTGCGGAATTCCTCCCGGCCACGCATCCACCGATCGATCGCCACACGGCGCTCCGCTGGCAGCCAGAAGGCCGCTCCGAGCACGGTATAGCGAACCGCCTCTCTCCATATCTCACCCATGGCCGATATCTTGACAATAGACCTGACTGTTAAACACTGCCGGAAGATCGTAGCGGTGGCCGGGCAGGCGTTCCGCGCCTGCCTGCGGATCCACGTAGCGCAGAAAACCGAAAATCCGAGGGCGACAGCGATACCCGCCGTACCGGACTCAGGGGTTACCGACCGGTCGATCGTTGGTCCGAAAATTGCCCTCGGTCCCCACATTATAGCCCATCCAGGCCGACCAGCCGGTGTGCCCCCGACCGGGTGCACCGACTACCGCCTTGCAATCTCCGATCTATCCTGGGCCGAGCTGACGGTGTGGGCGCAGCAGGTTGGCCCCCAGTCCGACAGGCCCCCCCAGGGCCAGGATGTGCAACGCACCGCGGGGTGATCGCGACCGCCGGGAGCCGATCTACGCATGGATCAGGTCCTCCCCAGGGCCGGCCCCCTCCGCCGATATATGTATTTGATGGTACTATTAGCGGCCTCAGCGGTCACCCTACGGAACACTGCCATGTCTCTATTCGACTTTGACACCCTGGCGGCCACGCCTCTGGTGAAAGACCCCTTCGACTACATCGTGGTTCCCGACTTCATCCGCCCTGAGGCCGTCGAGGCGATCAACCGCGACTATCCGGAGATCGACAGCCCACGCAACATGGATCCGGCGGACCTGAGATACGGCCCCGCCTTCGGGGAACTGCTGAGCGAGCTCAACAGGCCGGACTTCTCCGCAGCGATCGGCGACAAGTTCGGGGTAGATCTGACTGCAGCTCCGTCCACGGTCACGGTGCGCAAGTTCTGTGAGGAGAGCGACGGGCACATCCATACCGATCACTGGAGCAAGATCATCACCGTCCTGATCTATTTCAATGAGGACTGGCCCCATGAGGGCGGTCAGCTGCGTATGTTGAGATCTGACCAGGACATGGAAGACTACGCCGATCAGGTGGAGCCCCTGGCAGGGACCCTGCTGGCATTTCGCCGCAGTGACCGTTCCTACCACGGCCACAAACGCTTCGTGGGCGAGCGGCGCATGCTCCAGATGAACTGGATTCGGCCGAACAAGATGGCTCAGTCCTTCCAGAGACTGGCCCGCCTGTCGACCCATGCGGCCAAGCGCCTGACTCAGATCGGGCGCTAGGAGTGTGTCGGATTTAGGCGGTCGTAGCGAGCAAGGTGGGAGAAGGAGGCAAAATATTCACGATTTCGAGGCGCATAGTGGGACTACGCAGCGCCAAAATCGCCGGGAGCGATTTTGCACGCAAGCCCCGCAGGGGTGAGTCCCAGGGAGGGGACGAATAGAAATCGGGGATATTTGGGCCCTTCTCCCGCCGGCGCAATAGATTGGCCCTAAGTCCGACAGACTCCCAGGGCGGCACAGGAGGACCGCAAGCCGGACCGTTGCGGGGCGCACAGCGGATACTCGAGAAAGATCAGTGAGGCCAGACGGCATCAGCTGGGAGATCATCGCCTAAGGGGGGCACACACCATGCACAGGGGAGGGATCACAGCGGCGGTACTGTTGGCGCTCGTCGTGGGGACCGGACTGACCTCACAGGTGGCGTCTGCACGCGACCCGGTGGGACAGGTGAAGAGACTCCAGTCCAAGGCGGTGGCCATCTACCACAAGCAGACCCGCGAGTTGGCGCCGGCCGCGGACATCCTCTTCAGGGACCTCCTGCAGACGGGGCGTGGGGCCCGCCTGAAGGCCGAGCTGGTGGATGGTACGGCGATCACCCTGGGAGAGAACGCGGAGATACTGATCGACGAATTCGTCTACGACCCCCGCCAGCGGCAGGGCGGGCTGAACCTGAAGGTCATCAAAGGGGCCTTTCTCTTTGTCGGGGGCAAGGTCGAGGAGATGACCGACAGTAAGACCCGGATAGAGACCCCGGTTGCCATTCTGGGGATTCGGGGAACCACCGTATGGGGCGGTCCCATCTATGGGGGATATGGCGTCCTGGTGCTCGATGGTGAGGTCAAGGTCCAGTCTCCGGGGGGCGCGGTGACGCTGCACAAGGGGCAGGCCACGATGATCTACGACCCCGAGGAGGGGCCGGAGCCTCCCAGACCCTGGTCCAAGTTCAAGACCTCTGTGGCCGTCAAGACCATCTCCTTCGAGACAGACTGAGGTGCCCCAGAATACAGCGCCTCACGGGGCCTCGCGGCGCACCCGTTCAGCCGCGCGCCGGCCCGAGCCATGTGGGCCGTGCCGCCAGAGCGGGCAGACCGTGAGGCCATGGTTTCGATCGCGTGAGGGGCATGGTGGGTCCCCTGCAGCAAAGAGAATCGCAACACCGGACCGTTGCCTTCGCAGCAGCCTCTGACCCGGACAGGTCCCAGGGGTCTCTCACCGCTGTTCGTGGTGACCGGGGCCTTCCCTGTCCCGGCCTTTGTCCCGAGCCTTGTCCTCTTTGCGGGTCTTACTCTCGTCCGGGCTCTTGTCGTCCCTATCCGATCCCTTGCCTTTATTCCGCTGCCTGTCCTTGTCCGGTGCCTTGTCGGGGTTCGTGATCAGAACCCGACAGCTCGCACGGGAGCTGTTGCCCGCGGCATCGGTCGCACGCACCAGCCAGCTGATCTCGTTGGCCGCGCCCCCGCCTGCGGGCCTGCCGATCACGATGCTCGCACCCTCCGTACGCACCAGACAGGCGCCGGTCCTGTCTTTACGCTCCCCGGAGCGTTCGAACCGCACACATCGGTGATCGACGATCTCGACCTCCAGCCCCGCGATGTCTGCGCAATTGTCGGTGGCCGTAGCTGTGAACGAGACAGGCACATCACGCCGGACGAGGCTCGCAGGCGCATTGCACTGGGGCGTGGCTGGCGGCGTGATGTCTACGACGGTGACCGTGGCGCTGCACTGATCGAAGTCCCCCGACGCACTGGTGACCAGGAGTGAGACCAGGGTATCCCCGGCGGAATAGGGTCCCTCGGGGTCATGGATCTGGGTGATGGCTTCACCATCCGGGGCGTGAGATCCGCCATCGATGCTGGCCAGAGCCAGACATCGCGAATCTGCCGCCACCGTAACGTCCCGACACAGGGCGACAGGCGCCTGAGCCGCCGCCCGCGCTGGAGATGCCAATGCGAGGCCAAAGCTCTTACGACCATCGGTACCCACCTGATCGCAGGAGAATCGACCGCCGCCCCCATTGATGCAGACCCGGTTATGGCCTGGAAAATCCGTGTTCGTCTCGGCATCCAGCCCTCGGTAGTCGGCGAAGACGATGTCGAGATCCGAGTCTCGATCCAGGTCCGTCAGGGCCACATCCACGCTGTAGTGGGCGCTGACACCTATGGGTTGGCACCCGAACCGGCCAGAGCCGTCGTTGAGGCAGACCCGATTGGCATTGAAGCGGTTGGCGACCACGAGATCCAGATGGGCGTCTCCGTCCAGATCCCCGAGGGCAAGCCCCGCGCTCTGCCAGAGCTCCGCATTCACCGGGCTGCATGCGAATCCGCCAGCACCGTCCCCCAGGCAGACGAGATTGGGCTGCTGAAAATTGGCGAACACGAGATCCACGGGGCCATCCCCGTTCACGTCCCCGGCCACCACGTCTGTGCTATCCGCCTCGCCTCCCACGTCGCTGCAGCCGAATACGCCCGCGGTATTCAGGCACACTCGGTCGGGCCCCTTTCTGGTCGCGAATACCGCATCCAGATCGGCGTCTCGATCCAGGTCCACGAGCACCACCGCAGTGGTCTTCAGCTCATCGGGACCGAGATCGCTGCAGGAGAAACCCGCGGGGCCGCGGTTCAGGCACATGCGGTTCGCCTGGCCGAAATTGGCGAATACGATATCCAGTTGCGAGTCGCCGTCCACGTCTCCGAGCGCCACATCACGGCTACTGAAGGCCTCTTCACTGACATTCAGGCAACGCGGAAACCCTCCGCTGCCATCGCCCGGGCACCATCGATTCGGCTCACCGTTGTTGGCAAACACGGCATCGAGACGCGCGTCA
>Ga0114931_10010550_pt1 | contig 10993 bp, 10 predicted proteins | sample 2SBtaG_FD_89579 | JGI IMG/M metagenome (GOLD analysis project Ga0114931, IMG submission 89579) | Deep subsurface microbial communities from Kolumbo volcano to uncover new lineages of life (NeLLi) - 2SBTROV14_V59a metaG | ecosystem: Environmental > Aquatic > Marine > Volcanic | place: Kolumbo...
CCCCGCGCTGCAATCAGGACCCGGAAGCAACGTGGCTCCCCTGCATTCCGGTCAGGCCCAGCTCGGCCACCACGGGCAGGTGGTCCGAGCCGTGCGGAGCTCCCAGTGTCCGCCGGGTCACACGCCACTCGGCGCTCACCAGGACGTGATCAATCGGGATGCGCAGGCCGGGCGCCCAGCTTGGCCAGCTCCCCTGGATTCCGTGGCCACGGCGGGAATCCCGCAGCTGTCCCACTTGGAGCAGCTGCCGGAATGCCGGGGACCAGGGCGTCACGTTCAAGTCGCCGAGTACGACCAGCGGCTCGTCGAACGCTGCGTGCAACGCGGCCAACCCGGCGAGCTCGGCATTGCGGGCCCGCGTCTCCGAGCGCGCCAGGGGCGCTTGCGCATGGAACAACACCACGCGCACCGGCCGGCCCCCGACCTTCAGCCGAGCGATCACGGCCGGATGCCGGTCCGGGCCCAGGCTCCGGACAGCCCCTTCCTCCAGGCGAAGCCGGCTGTAGAGGGCCACACCAAAGCTGTCGTTCCGCGGTGCCTCGAGGCGGTAGCGATAGCCAGGAAGGGTCCGATCCAGGGCGCGCACCCAGCGGGGATCCACCTCTACGAAGCCCAGCAGGTCCGGAGCGTAGGCGTCCCGCAGCGCCGCGCCCGTCGAGTAGTCGCGATTCGGCTGATGGACGTTCGCCACCGCGACCCTCAGCCCAGGCCCGAAGGGGGCCGGCTTCGCGGGAGCGGCTCCAAGCCCCAGCGCCAGGCCATTGGCGAGGCCGACCGCGAGGGCCACGCCAGCCAGAACGGGCCGCCGCACCAGGAGCAGGCACGGCGCAAGCAGGGCACCACCAAGGGCGTAGTGGAGCCTGAAGTGCGTCAGCAGGTCCAGGAACCAGGCGAGGCTTCCCGCCTGGGCGAGGGCGCTGGCGAGAACCAGTCCCCAGAGGGCCCATGCGAGAGCGGCACGCCAGCGATCCATCCCACGTGGAATCGGACGATCCCCACCCAAAGCTGAGCGTCAGTGGACGATGCGGCCCCCGATCAGGGCCTGGACAGCGTCGGAGATCCCGTCCGCGCTCAGGTGGAACATGGGGAAGACACGCTGGATCACCCGGCAGGTGTGGCTGTCATCCCAGAGCTTGGCATCGTCGGGGTTCAGCCAGACGGCGCGCTCGAAGTGGTCCGCCAGACGATGGAGCCAGTCGATGCCACGCGTCTCGGTCGTTCGACGCGGGTCGATGTTGCCGAAGGCCTCCATGAGCTCCGCCGGGTGCATCGCGGCGTCGCCGACGATCATCAACTTCCAGCGACTTCCGTAGCGGCGCAGCAGATCGCCAGTGGGGATGGCCTCCCGACGCAGCAGGCGTGCACTGCGCCCCACCAGCTCGTAGGGGCAGTTGTGGAAGTAGAAGGCCTGGAAGTCGCGCAGGCCACGCTCCTCGTGGAGGGCAGTGAGCAGCCGGCTCACCGGCTCGAAGTAGGGATCCATGGTGCCGCCGACATCCATCAACAAGAGCAATCGCACGTCGTTGCGGCGTTCGGGACGGAAGACCAGCTCGATCTCGCCGGCGTTCCGACAGGTCTCGTCGATGGTTTCGTCCAGGTCGAGCTCGGTGCTGGGGCCCGTGCGCGTGAGCTGGCGAAGGCGGCGCAGGGCAGTTTTCACCTGACGCAGATCCAGGGTCGCGTCGCTGCGATAATCCTGGAAGCGACGCTCCTCGGCCACCTTCATGGCGGAGCGGTTGCGCCCGGGACCTCCCACGCGGATTCCCGTCGGGTGCTCGCCCCCGTGGCCGAAGGGGGAGCGTCCGCCCGTCCCCACCCAACGACCGCCGCCATCGTGCCGCTCGGTCTGCTCGGCCAGGGTCTCGAGGAAACGCTGCATGAGTTCGTCCTGGGAGAGGCGCTCCAGGGCTTCGCGCTGCTCGTCCGTCAAGGGCTCGAAGTTCTTCGGATCCCGCAGCCAGGAGAGCACCTCGTCCTCGACCGAGAGCTCGCCCTCCACACCCTCGAAGACCTTGAGGAAGGCGCGATCGAAGGCGTCGAAGTACACCTCGTCCTTCACCAGGCAGGCGCGGGAGAGGTCGTAGAAACGCCTCAGGCTCGAGCCGTGCAGACCCTTGCCGAGGGCCTCCATCAGCATCATCCACTCTTGGACGCCCGTGGGAACGCCTTCGGCCCGAAGTGCGTAGAAGAAGTCGAGGAACACGCGGATCGCCTAGTTGTTGAAACGCGGGCCCAGCTCGCTCCACTCGGCCGGGTAGCGCCCGCCGCGCTCGTGGTACTGGGCAAGCGCATCGGTGTCCTGCTCGTTCTTGAGCAGGGCGCCCAGGAAGGGGATCTGCTGCTCGATCTGCTCCACCGAGATCCCGCTGCGCAGCAACACGGAGATCCAGTCTATGAGCTCCGAGGTCGAGGGCTTCTTGCGCAGCTCGTTCTGCTCGCGCAGCCAGTAGAACTTGATCAGCACCTGGTCGAGGAGCGTCACGTCGAGGTGCGGGTGATGCACCTCCACGATCTGCTTCATCAGCTCCTTGTCGGGAAACTCGATGAAGTGGAAGACGCAGCGGCGCAAGAAGGCGTCGGGGAGCTCCTTCTCGTTGTTGGAGGTGATCAAGACGACGGGCCGCTGGCGCGCGACCACCTCGTCGCCGGTCTCCATCACGCTGAAGCGCATCTCGTCGATCTCGCGCAGGATGTCGTTGGGGAACTCGAGGTCGGCCTTGTCGACCTCGTCGATCAGCAGCACGTGGCGATGCTCCGCCGCGAAGACGCGGCCCAGGGGGCCGTACTTGATGTAGGTCCGCACGTCCGAGACATCGCCGTCTCCGAAACGGGCGTCATTGAGGCGTTGCACGGTGTCGTAGACGTAGAGGCCCTCTTGGGCCTTGCTGGTGTATTTGATGTACCAGGACTCCATGGGAAGCCCCAGCGCCTCGGCCACGTGATGCGCCAGCAGGGTCTTGCCCGTCCCGGGCTCGCCCTTGATGAGCAGGGGGCGCTCCAGGGCGATGGCCGCATTGACGGCCTGCACCAGGGAATCGGAGTCGATGTAGCCCTCGGTCCCACGAAACTTCAGGAATTCGGTGGATTCGCTCATGGCGGCGGGAGGATGGCCGATCCCGGCGCCGAGGGCTAGCGGGGCGCACGGCGGGAGCCTCAGTCCTCGTAGACGACCTCACAGACGGGACCCGTCGGGTGACTCTGGCAGGTGAGGATCCAGCCCTCCTCCACCTCGTCGGCATCGAAGACGTCATTGGCCGCCATGACCACCTGACCCTGCAGCTTCTTTGCGGCACAAGAACCGCAGTAGCCCTCTTCGCAGGCAAAGGGCGCCTCCAGCCCGGCCGCCCGGGCCGCCTGGAGGATCGACTGGCCCTTCCGGTACGGCACGCGGTGGGTCCGGCCCTCCAGGTGGACCACGATCTCGGCGGGGACCTCTGCCTCGGTCGCGACCTCCACCTGGGGTGCCTCCCCATCCGGAGGCGAGACGAAGCGTTCGATGAAGATCTGCTCTCTCGGAACCTGGCGCGACCGCAGGGCCGCCTCGACCACGTCCATGAAAGGACCCGGACCACAGACGTAACAATGCGCGTTCTCGTAGCCTGCGATCTCCTCGGCCAGCCGGCGCGTGTCGGCAAAGCCCGCTTCGGCATCCAGATGGTGCACCACCTCCAGCCGGTCCGGATGGCGCGTCACCAGCGCATCCAGCTCGGCGCGAAAGATCACCGAGGCCGCATCGCGATTGGCGTAGAACAGCTTGGCAGGGCGATCCGTAGTCGCGAGGGCGGTCTTCACCAGCGAGATCACGGGCGTGATGCCGCTGCCGCCGCCAAAGAGCAGCAGCGGTGCCTCGGACTCGCGCAGCACGAAACGGCCCGAGGGGGGCAGCACGCGGATGCGGTCCCCCACCTGGAGCTGGTCGTTGAACCAGTTGGAGACGCGGCCCTCGGCAACGCGTTTCACCGTGACCTTGTACTCGGCATCGACGTCCGGTGAGCTCGCCAGGGAGTAGCAGCGGATCAGCTCGCCCTGCTCCCACGGGATGCGGAAGGTGAGGAACTGGCCCGCCTGGTAGCGAAAGCGCCCTTGCAAGGCCTCGGGCACCTGAAGCACGAAGGAGCGGGTGTCGTGGGTCTCGTCCACCACCCGGGCAACGCTGAGCTCGTGGTAGTCCACGGGGCTTCGTTACCGAACGGGCCCGCGCCTTTCAACGACGCGGCTCTTTTCCCGATGCGCTGTGAAGCGGTTCACAGCGCAGGGGCAATCCGCTGGACGAGAATGGATGCGCCTGACCCGGGCATCCGCGGTTCCGGGAGCAGCCGGCCGGTCCACCCGAAATGGCTCGCGGCCCCGGACCTGGAGGGTTCTGTCCGGTGGGGTTCGGCGCGCATTCGAACGCCCCGCCCTCGGAGCCGCGGCTTGCCCCTCGGGGCTAGAGAGCCTCGCATTGCTGCGTGACGATCGTCTCTGTTGGAAGCGCGCCAGGGGACGGGGCGCCGGCTTCGTCTGGGAGGTCTGGGAGGTCTGGGAGGGTAGGACGCGGCGTCCGGACCGGGTTCCCGGGCCGGGGTGGAGACTCCGGGCCTTTGCATCGAGACCCCGCGGGACCGGAGTCTCAACCCCTCGCCCCGGCCCCATGCGCACGCTTTCCTTGCCGTGCCCGTCACGACATTCCGAGAGACGCTCTAGCCGCGTGGCGTGAACGCCACCGGAAGCGCCTCGATCCCCGCGATGAAGTTCGAGGGCCGCAGGGGCGGCGGCTCGGAGCAGGTCAGGTGGATGTCCGGCAGGCGCGCCAGCAGCTCCTCGAACATCACGCGCAGCTCGAGCCGGGCCAGGGACGAGCCCAGGCAGAAGTGCGGTCCGTAGCCCCCGAACGCCAGGTGCAGGTTGGGATCGCGCGCGGTGTCGAAGCGGAAGGGCTCTTCAAAGACCTCTTCGTCCCGGTTCGCCGAGGGATAGAGCAGCAGCAGCTTGTCCCCTGCGCGGATCTGCTGGCCGTGGAAGGAGACATCCCGGGTGGCAGTGCGGGCCATGTTCTGGATTGGCGTCACCCAGCGCAGCATCTCCTCCACCGCCTGGGGAATGCGCGTAGGGTCTGCAGCGAGCCGCTGCTGCTGCTCCGGGTGCAACAGCAGCTGGTAGAGGCCGCCGGTCAGGACATGCCGGGTGGTCTCGTCGCCTCCAATCAGGATCAGCAGGGATTCCTGGAGCAGCGCCTCGTCATCGAGGCGCTCTCCGTCGATCTCGGCGTGCACGAGGACACTCATCAGGTCTTCCTGCGGTGGCCGCGTGCGACGGTCCAACACGACCCGACGGTTGTACGTCGCATACTCGGCAAAGGCCTTGGCCGCCCCCTCCGCAGCCTGGGGCGTGGCCGTGGCAGATGTGCCCAGGATCAGGTCGTCCGACCAGCGCAGCAGCGCCTCCCGGTCTTTGGGAGCGACACCCAGCATGTCCCCGATCATGATCATGGGGAGGTGGGCCGCCACCTCCATCACGAACTCGCAGCTCCCGCAGGGAGCCACGCGCTCGATCAGGTCCACGCACACCTGGCGGACCTTGGCTTCCTGGTCCGCGACGCGGCGCGGGGTGAAGCCGCTGTTGACGAGGTTGCGGCGGCGCTTGTGGAGCACGCCATCCATGTTGATCATGGAGGGGAGCGGCGGTGAGTCGGGGCGCATGCCCTGGCCGTTGCAGAACAGCTGCGGGCTCTTCGCGACCTCCTGCACATGGGCGTGCCGGGTGATGCCCCACACCTGGTTCTTCTCGTCGAAATAGACGGGCGCGTTCTCGCGCATCCAGCGAAACGCGGAGTGGGGGTCCGCGGCGTAGAAGCGACCGTCCAGCAGGTCGATGTCGGGGTTCACCGGATGTTCGGGCACAGGGGCTCTCCATGGGCTGCCGGGCTTGGGTACTGTACCGGGCGCAGCCACGGTCCCCAATCCAGGGGAGTCCTGCGCGGGAGCCCCCGATCGACCCGAAGCTCGTATTCTGGAGCGCGGCGCTGCTCGACATGGCTGCAGCCGTGGCTCTCGCCCTGCGCGGGGTAGCCCTGGTACGGCGGGGACGCATCCCCCAGCATCGCCACAGCATGCTGGCTGCCTGCGGCCTCGTCGTGGCCTTCCTACTGGCCTACGCGCTGAAGCGGGTCTGGCTGGGCACGGAGGACCTGTCCGTCTGGAGCCCCGTGGCCCGCTGGAACCTGTGGATCCATGAGAGCCTCGTGACGACGATGCTCATCGCGGGCGTCGTGGCGCTGCTGGCGGCGCGCCATCTGGCCCGGACGCGTCGCGTGACCGGCAATCTGGCGGATCCGCCGCTCGACCGGCGGCGAGCAGCGCGTCACCGCCGTGCGGGGCGCGTCGCCGTCGTCTGCGCCGGACTGGGCCTGCTCACCGCGGTTGGCGTCTGGGCCACCCTGGCGGCGACCCCGTGAGCGTGCGGACCACCACCCGCCTGGGCACGGTGATCGGCAGCGAGCGGGACGGCCTGCGGATCTTTCGCGGGGTTCCCTTTGCCGCGCCGCCGCTGGGTGCCCTGCGTTTTGAAGCGCCACAGCCTCCTCTCCCCTGGCGCGAGCCCCTCGTGGCGCAGGCCTTTGGCCCGGGCCCCCTTCAGCCCGAGGACGGGCTCTCGAAGAGCCTCGGCCTGCTGGATGGCCGCGAAGACTTCGACGAGGACTGTCTGCATCTGAACCTCTGGTGCCCCGCCGAGCCAGCGCCCCCCCGGCCCGTGATGGTGTGGCTCCACGGCGGGGCCTTCCAGAGCGGAACCGCCGCCGGCCCTGCCTACGACGGTGCGCGTCTGGCCCGCCGCGGCGATGTGGTGGTCGTAACCCTGAACTACCGGGTCGGAGCGCTGGGCTTCCTGCATCTGGACGAGGCGGGCCCCTCGAACCTGGGCCTCCAGGACCAGATCGCTGCGTTGCGCTTTGTACGCGACGAAATCGGCGCCTTCGGCGGAGACCCTGAAAACGTGACCCTCTTCGGAGAATCCGCCGGAGCCGGCAGCCTCTGCGCCCTGCTGGCCATGCCCGCAGCGCACGGGCTGTTCCGCCGAGCGATCATCCAGAGTGCCGCCCCGAATGGGATTCTCTCCGACGAGGAAGGCCTGGCGCGGGCGCAGATCTTCCTCGACGAGCTGGGGCTCGAAAAGGCCGACCTCGCGACCCTGCGGGCGCTTCCCCCAGAGCGGATCCTGGAGGCTCAGGCAGCCTGCCGGGAGCCCGGACCCCGGCGCATCGGCATGTTCTTCGCGCCAGTGGTGGAAGGCCGCAGCCTGCCGCTTGCCCCCCTGGCGGCGGTCGCCCAGGGAACAGCCGCCGGCGTCGAGCTGATCATCGGCACCACGGCCGAGGAGATGCGGCTTTACGCCATGATTCCGGGCTTCGGCGAGCTCGACGAGGCACAGCTGCGGCAGAGCGTGGCAGAGCGCCTTCCCTCGGGCGTCCAGGGCCGCGCCCAGGCGCTTCTGGCCGCCTACCCGGCCGCATCCAGCCCCCGGGATCGCTTCTTCGCCCTGGAGACGGACTGGCACCTTTGGCTTCCGGCCACGCGGATGGCCGAGGCCCAGGCAGCTCATCAGCCCAAAACCTTCATGTATCGCTTTACCTGGCGATCGAACTTCAAGGAAGGGATCTGCCGAGCCTGCCACGCCCTGGATGTGCCTTTCACCCTCGGCAACCTGGATGCCAATCCACCCCTGGCGGCGTTCTCGGGCTCGGGGCCCATGGCCCGTGCCCTTTCCGATCTGGTGATGGATGCCTGGGCGGGCTTCGCCCGCAGCGGGGATCCGTCGCCGCCGGGGGCACCCGCCTGGCCCCCCTACACACTCCCTCGCCGCGCCACCTACGAGCTCGGTGCACATCCCCGGGTGCTGGAGGCGCCGGACGAAGTCCGACGTGTCGCCTGGGCCCAGGCGATCCAGGAGACACCATGAAGCTCGGCGCCTTCGTCATGCCCTCCCACCCGCCCGAGCGTTCCATCGCAGACGGCGTGCGCTGGGACCTGGCGCTGCTGCAGCGCCTCGACCAGCTGGGCTTCCACGAGGCCTGGATCGGCGAGCACTACACCGCTCCCTGGGAGCCCAACCCGGCACCGGACCTCTTGATCGCCCAGGCCCTCACCCTGACCGAGCAGATCAAGCTCTGTCCGGGCGCCCACCTCCTGCCATACCACCACCCGGTGGAGCTGGCCCACCGGGTGGCCTTCCTCGACCACCTCGCCCAGGGCCGCTACATGCTGGGCGTCGGCATCAGCGCCCTGCCCTCTGACCTCCAGCTCTTCCACGTGGATGCGGCGAGCGGCCAGAATCGTCGCATGACGCTCGAGTCCCTGGAGATCATGCTGCGCCTGTGGACCGAGGGACCCTTCCACTTCGACGGCGAGTTCTGGTCCGTACGCCCCCCGGAGACCGATTTTGATTTCCTCAAGGTCCACCTGAAGCCCTTCCAGCAACCACACCCACCGATTGGGATTGCAGGCCTCTCTCCCGGCTCGGAGACCCTCAAGATCGCGGGCGAGCGCGGCTTCCTGCCCCTCTCCATCTCCCTGAACACGGCGCACACGGCCTCGCACTGGGACTCCGTGGAGGAGGGGGCAGCACACAGTGGGCGCACTCCGGATCGCAGCGAGTGGCGCCTGGTTCGTGAGGTCTATGTCGCCCCGACGGACGGCGAGGCCAAGAAGCGCGTGCGCGAAGGGGCCATGGGACGCTGCTGGCGCGAGTACCTGCTGCCCTTCTACGTGGGCAATGGCATGGCTCCGCACTTCAAGCAGGACCCCGGAGAGCCGGACTCGGTGCTCGACGTGGACTACCTGATCGAGAACAGCTGGTTCGTAGGCTCCCCGCAGACCGTGGTGGACAAGATCGGCGCTCTCCAGCAGGCGACGGGGGGCTTCGGCGGCCTGCTGGTCATGATCTACGACTTCAGCACCGAGCCCGAGTGGTGGGAAGAATCCCTGCACCTGCTGGTCGAGGAGGTCCTGCCCCATTTCCTGGATTGATCCCGCCCCCAGGAGACCCGCATGCCGGTGAGCCACGAGCAGCAGATCGCGAACCTCCTCTTCGAGTACGCCGAGCGCATCGACCGCGGCGATCTCTCGGGCATGGCCGCCCTCTTCCGCCACGCCGGCTACCGGGCCGGAGATGCACCGGCCCTGCAGGGCGCGGCGGCCGTCCTGCAGATCAATCGCAGCCTCATCCTCCTCTACGACGACGGCACGCCACACACCCAGCATGTCACCACGAACCTGCTGATCGAGGTGGACGAGGCACAGGCCGGCGCACGCTGTCGCTCGCGCTTCACCGTCTTCCAGGAGTTCCCGGCCTCGGCCGGCGGCGGTCTCCACGCCATCGTGATGGGCCGCTACCACGACCGCTTCGAGCGCGTGGCGGGCCAATGGCGCTTCTCGGAGCGACACATCCTCATGGACCGGGTGGGCGAGCTCCGCCACCACCTGCGCCTCGACAAGCTGGCGGAGGCCCAGGGCCGCGCCTGAGGGCGGCGCCGGCGGCGAACCGCTATCCCCCGCCGATGCACGCCCCGCGCAGTCGCACCGGCGCCACTCGGCGAATCTGGGAGCTGGCCTGGCCGGCCATCCTGGCGAACCTGCTGCAGTCCACCGTGGGCTTCGTGGATATCAAGATCGTGGGCTCGCTGGGGGCCCCAGCGGTGGCCGCCGTCACCACGGGCAACCGGATCTTCTTCATCCTCCAGGCCGTCTTGATCGCAGTGACGGCGGGAACCACGGCGCTGGTGGCGCGCGCCTGGGGCGCGGGCCGCCACGACGAAGCCGCGAGGGTCACCCGCACCTCCCTGTGGCTGTGCATCGCCGTGGCCGGGTTGATGACGCTCCCGGGGGTGGTCTTTGCCGACGAGCTGGCCGGCATCTTCCGGCTCGACGCGGGAACGGTGGCCCTGGCGGCCACTTTCATCCGCTGGCTCTCCTTCTTCAACGTTCCCTTCGCCCTGGCCATGGTGCTCGGTACGGCGCTGCGGGCGGCCGGGGATACGCGCACCCCCCTGTGGATTGGAGCCGGGGCCAACCTGCTCAACATCTTTCTGGCCTACGGCCTCGTCTACGGCGCCTTCGGTTTTCCCACCCTCGGCGTCGCGGGAGCGGCCGTGGCAAACGGCACTGCCTTCACCTTTGCCGGGCTGCTCTCTCTCGCGCTCTGGCTGCGGGGCCGGCTGGTGGTTCCCCTGGGACCCTCGGGCGGTGACTTCGACCGCGCCCGCATCCGCCGGCTCGTACGCATCGGCACCCCGGCCGGCCTCGAGCAGGCAGTCTTCCAGAGCGGCTTCATCCTCTTCCTGTGGATCGTGGCGCTCTACGGCACGGCACCCTACGCGGCCTACGGCATCGGGGTGACCATCCTCTCCTTCTCGTTCCTGGTGGGTCTCGGCTTCTCCATCGCCACCTCCACCCTCGTCGGCCAACATCTGGGTGCCGGCGATCCCGAGGCCGCAGCTCGCAGCGGCTGGCGGGGCATGTGGCTCTCCATCGGCGTCATGCTGGTCTTCGCAAGCGCCATCGTGGCGGGCGCCGGCCCGATCGCGCGCTTCCTGATCGACGACCCGGAGGTGGTACGCCTGACCGTCGTCTTCATCTACGTGCTGGGCTCGGTCCAGCCCCTGATGGCCATCGAGTTCACCCTGGGCGGCGCGTTGCGTGGCGCCGGAGACACGCGCTTCCCGCTCTGGACGGTGCTCTCCGGCCTCTTCGTCGTGCGCATCGGCCTGGCCGCCAGCTTCGCCTGGCTCAAGTGGCCCGTCGAGTGGATCTTTGCGGCCCTGATCGGCGACTACATCGTCAAGGCGATCATGCTCACCCTGCGCTTTCGAGGAGGCAGCTGGAAGAACGTGATCCGGGATCCCGACCCGTTGCCCCTCGCGGGCGCGGGTGCCGAGGTGGGCGCAGAAGTCGGAGAGGCGGACGCGTAGGCCCCTCAGGGGCGGACGGGACCCACTCCTGTGACCTCGTAGCGCTGC
>Ga0114931_10010551_pt1 | contig 10993 bp, 6 predicted proteins | sample 2SBtaG_FD_89579 | JGI IMG/M metagenome (GOLD analysis project Ga0114931, IMG submission 89579) | Deep subsurface microbial communities from Kolumbo volcano to uncover new lineages of life (NeLLi) - 2SBTROV14_V59a metaG | ecosystem: Environmental > Aquatic > Marine > Volcanic | place: Kolumbo...
ACGATCGGTCAGGGCTTGGCCGACGAGCCCTGTCGAACCTGTGATGGCAATTCTCAACGGATGCTGTCCTTCGCTTGAAGAACCGGGCGAGCACTTGGCTCGAATCATTGTACCGTTTCTTCTCGATATAAAAGATCGCGTGCGACAAAGCGGCCGCTGATCCCCGCTACCGCGGCCGGAAAACCTCGGTATAGTGATCGTTGTGGCTCTTCTCGGCGAACCGGCTTCCTGGAGTGAACCATGGCGATTGACCCTGTGTGTCACATGCAAGTCGACGAGTCGACGGCCCTGCAAGCCGAGCGGGACGGCGTGACCTATTACTTCTGCTGCGAACATTGCCGCACAAAGTTTCTTGCGGAACCCACCGCACAAGAAGACGAAGCCGCGCTGGTCGAAATCGGCTTGCCGTCCCGCGATTCAAGCCGCGCCACGGAACCACCCGCGGAAAAGACCACGTTTGTCTGCCCGATGTGCCAGGGCGTGGAACAGAAGGAGCCGGGAAGCTGCCCGAAGTGCGGCATGGCGCTCGAACCGGCCGGCATCGCCGCGGCCGGGACCAAGACCATCTATACCTGCCCCATGCACCCGGAAGTGGAGCAGGACCATCCCGGCGTGTGCCCGAAATGTGGCATGGCGCTCGAGCCGAAAGAGGTCGTGGCGTCCGAGGAAGAAGATCCCGAGCTGCGCGACATGACGCGCCGATTTTGGCTGGCGGCCGCGTTGGGGATTCCCGTCTTCATACTGGCCATGGGACCGATGGTCGGAATCCCGTTCTCGGCATGGCTGGGAGCCGGCGTTTATCGTTGGCTGCAATTCGTGCTGAGCACGCCGGTGGTGCTGTGGGCCGGCTGGCCGTTTTTCGTCCGTGCCTGGCTAAGCATCGTTTCGCGGCACTTGAACATGTTTACATTGGTTGCCCTCGGCACCGGGGCGGCGTATTTCTATAGCGCCGCGGCCGTGTTGGCACCGGGTTTGTTTCCCGACGCGTTTCGTGAGCAGGGCCAAGTGGCGATTTACTTTGAAGCCGCCGCGATGATTACCGCGCTGGTGCTGCTGGGGCAGGTACTCGAACTTCGCGCCCGGCGGCGAACCAGCTTTGCGATTCGCGAACTGCTGTCGCTGGCGCCCCCCACGGCGCATGTCATCCGTGACGGCCAGCAACAGGAGGTTCCCCTGGACGCCGTCAAACCGGATGATCTGCTCCGCGTTCGGCCCGGCGACAAGATCCCGGTCGATGGTGAAGTCGTCCAGGGCGAAAGCCACATTGACCAGAGCATGATTACCGGTGAGCCGGTGCCGGTCGAGGTTCATGCCGGCGATGAGGTAATCGGCGGCACGGTCAACACCAGCGGTTCGTTCGTCATGCGTGCCCAGCGCGTCGGCCGCGACACCGTGTTGGCTCACATTGTCGAGATGGTTGCCCAGGCGCAGCGCAGCCGCGCGCCGATCCAACGACTGGCCGACACGGTGGCCGGCTATTTCGTGCCGGCCGTGGTGCTGGTCTCGATGGTCACCTTCTTGGCCTGGGCATGGCTGGGTCCACAACCCCGCATGGCCAACGCGATCATCAATGCGGTGGCCGTGCTCATCATCGCCTGCCCTTGCGCGCTGGGCCTGGCCACGCCGATGTCGATCATGGTCGGCGTCGGCAGCGGTGCCAAAGCGGGCATTCTTATCAAAAGCGCCGAGGTGCTTGAGATCATGGAAACGGTCGATACCGTGGTGGTCGACAAAACGGGTACGCTGACCGAAGGGCGGCCAAGGCTTACCGAGATATTCGTCGCCCCTGGTTTCGAAGAAGCCGAGTTGCTGCGGCTGGTCGCGTCGATCGAACAGTCGAGCCAGCACCCGCTGGCCCGGGCCTTGATGGAAGCAGCCAAGGCACGGCAAATCGAATTGGTCGGGGCCTCGGATTTCGATTCGCTTAGCGGTAGCGGAATTCATGGCCGCGTGGACGGGCATCAAGTCACGGTGGGCAATCGGGCGATGGTGGCCCGGCAAGACATCGTCCGTTCGCCGGAACTCGACCGTCAGGCGGATCGGCTTGAAGAAGCCGGTCAAACCGTGATCATGGCGGTTGTCGACGGCGCTCTGGCCGGCGTGTTCGCCGTGGCCGATCCGATTAAAAGCTCGACGCCCCAGGCAGTTCGTACGCTACACAAAATGGGCCTGAAAATCGTGATGCTTACCGGGGACAATCCGGTCGCGGCCCGCCGGGTCGCCGAGCAGCTTGGCATAGACGATTTCGAGGCGCAAGTGACGCCCCAGCAAAAGCACGATCGCGTCATGCAGCTTCGCGGCGCAGGCCATGTCGTCTTGATGGCCGGTGACGGGATCAACGACGCACCGGCGCTGGCGGCGGCCAACGTCGGTCTGGCGATGGGCACGGGAACCGATGTGGCGATTGCCAGTGCGGACGTTACGCTGGTCAAGGGCGACCTACAGGGCATTGCCAAAGCGGTGCGACTAAGCCGCTATGTGATGCGCAACATTCGTCAAAACCTGTTTTTCGCCCTCGTCTACAACTCGGTTGGCGTGCCGATCGCGGCCGGCATTCTTTACCCGCTGGTTGGTCTTCTGCTTAGTCCAATTATCGCCGCCGCGGCCATGAGCTTCAGTTCCGTTTCCGTCATCAGCAATGCCTTGTGGCTGCGGTCGCTTCGGCTCTAAGAGGGTGTCGTAAGCGAACCCTGCGCCGGACAACGCATCTTGCCTGAGTAAGCGCCCTCCATCCGCAATTCGGCCATTGGGTTCTTGATCTGTTGCGCAACTCACAAATTCATGAAGGATTCACAAAAATTGATCGAAAAGCCCTAGCCCAAAGCGTCCCGTTCTGCGTATAAGAAAGTGTCCATGAGTGGTTGGAAGCAACGCCTTGATCGGCGGTTGCCCCTTTTGAAAAATGCCCTCTTATGGGCCGTGGCCCGCGGAGCATGCGGTTTGCGTCGATGGCACAACCGTCTCGACTCACTTGCCCGCAGACCGCCGAACGTAAGCTAGCGTTCAGTGGGAAGAAAGTAGGCTTTTCGACTGAATCGCACATTCTGGCGACAAGGACGCCTAAACAAGGAACGATCGATGGACATTGAAGCTGAGTCGAGCTCCGACTCTCAGGCGAGGGACGCTTGGTCGGGCTTCCTCTCGAACCGATTGGCCGAAAGGATTCACTCGCCGGCGGTCGGATGTTTGCCGCGTCGGCCGCCCCAACGTCCGGTTTGGCATGTTTGGTCGGATCTTGGTTGCCCCTTGGTCGCGGCGCATCGCGGCCTTTCGTCACGGGCTCCTGAAAACACGCTGGTGTCGCTTGAAATGGGCATCGGCGCGGGGGCTGACCTCTTGGAGTGCGACGTCCGGCTCAGTGCCGACGGCGTCGCCGTGCTGCACCATGATGTCGACCTGCGGCGTACCACGGGTCACCCCGGCGAAGTTCGCAGCCTGACACTCGGCGAACTGAAGCAACTTGATCCAGGACGCTGGAAAGGGGTCCGATTTGCTGGTCAGACAATTCCCACGCTGCAAGAAGCGCTGCAATTCATTGCCGGTCGACGTCGTTTGATTGTCGAGATCAAAGAGCCCGACATGGCCGCATCCGTGCTGTCGGCTATTCGCGCCGCGGCGGTCGATCCGGCCGAAGTGCTGTTGTTTTCGTTTCATCGCGAGGTGCTCGAGGCCATCGTCGCCGACGAGCCGCTAATTCCCGCCACTTGGCTTGCCCGGAATCTGCCACCCGGCATCGAAGCCTGGCAATGTCATCTCGCGATGGCTACGGAAGCCGGCATGTCGGCGGTCGGTCTTTCGGTGGCCACCGCCACGATCCCGCGAATTGATCTGGCCCACCAATGCGCGTTGCCCGTTTTCGTCTGGACCGCCAACGAGGAGGCCGACATGCGCGAGCTCATCGAGGCCGGGGTTGACGGCATGTGTACGGACTATCCAGGCCGGTTGCTGAAGCTGCTAGGCCGCTCGACCACGGCACCGGTCGCCGGCACGACGGCCTAACAGCCAACATCGGGCTCTGTCTCGAAACGGCGCGGTACGAAGCAAGCCGGCGAAGGGTTTCTACGGCTCGCGGCCGCGACGGGCGCGTCGTGTGGAAATGGTGTCGGGGAGAACATCTTTCCTTGCCGTCAAAGTCTTCTTGACCGGCGGAACAGGGCTTTCCCGTACATCGGGTTCAGCCGGCTCGCGCTTCGGTCCGATGGGTTCAACGGGAGTCGTCCGCCAACGGTGGCGTGATGTCCGCTGGATCGAGAGCCACCGAGAGGCAAGGATTCGCCATGTCGCCGGCATGTTTTGAGATCATGCTGGGCGCGTGCCTTTCCCTGGCGGCTCCGGTCATCGTCGGACACCGCGGCACCGGCCCAAGCGGCCCGCACAATCCGTATCCGGAGAACTCGCTGCCGGCCATTCGCCGGGCATTCGTGGAAGGCGCGGACCTGGTGGAAATCGACGTGCGGCTCGATGCCTGCGGGGTGCCGATCTTGTGGCATGACAAGGACGTCGAGATCAACGGTCGCAAGGTTCCCGTCCGCAGCGTGTCGCGGCAGCAGATGCCGCCGCTTGTCGGCGCGACCGGGCTAAGAACCTGCGTGCCCACGCTTTGTCAGGCCGTTGAGCTGGCCTTGCAGTGCGGCTGTTGCCACAAGGTGCTGATCGTCGAACTCAAGACCGACGATGATTCGTGTCAGCGGCGACGGCTAGTTTGCGCCGTGCTCAAGGTGCTTCGCAACCATGACGCACTTGACCGCGTAATGGTCGCCTCGGCCGATCCGGAAGCCGTGAAGATGGTCGACCGACAGGCCCCCGGCGTGACGACCGGCTTCTTTGCCCAATTACCGGGACAGGCGTGGCCCACCGTCTGGGAAATGCTCGGCCCCGAGCCGACGAACATCGAGTGGATTCTGCTGCGACAGCGTTTCGGGCTGTCGGCCTTTAGCCAACAGCGGCTTTTGCGCCGCGCGCAGGACAAAGGCATTGGCGTGGCGGTTTGGACGGTCGACCGTTCGCTGGTCATGCGCTATTTCGACTTCAGAGGCTTCGACATGCTGATTACCAACCAGCCAGACGTTGCCCGCGAAACCTTTGATTGACCGCGGTACTGCTGTTCGGCATGGCTCAGTGCGTGACAGACCGACTAGGAAAGTCCGTACCGTTGGTGCAAGATGCAAGTGCTCATAACGTTCGTGAGCAAGTAGCTCGCGCCGCCGCGTTTGCGTTCGTCGAACTCGGGCATGCGGTCGAGCAGCGTCAAGACGAAGTCGGGGTTGTAGAACGGCTGGTCTTTAAGCACCGGGCCGCGCAGTGTGTCTTGCATCAACTCGACCAACCGCCCGTCCATGGCCAGTCCCGCCGGCGGCGCCAGGAAGGGATGTTTTTGGCGTTTGTAAACCGTGTCGGTCAAGACGGGCCGCGCCGCTTCGCGGAGCACGTATTTTTCAGTCATGCCGTGAATCTTCATGCTGACCGGCATGTCGCGGATGACCTCGATCAGCGGGTGATCCAAAAACGGCACGCGGCCTTCGATCGAATGGGCCATCTCCATGCGGTCGCCGAGTATGTTCAACAGATAGTTGGCCAGCATCGAGCGGGTCCACAGGTATAACGACTGATGTACCGGCTCGCGGCCGGACAGTTGACCCTCGACGTCGAAGCGGTTGAGAAACACGCGAAACGCATCGCGGCCATTGAACTCGCGGGAGAATTCGTCGCGGAACAAGCGGCGATAGCGAACGCTGTTGGCCGACCGTGTTTCGAGCCACGAAGGCACAAAACCCAGCGTCGACTTGACGCTATCCAGATGTTCGGCGCTGCCGGTCGGCAGCAGGATGCCGCGCGACACCTCGTTGGCTTCTTCCAGTTGCGTGAGCAGGCGCTGCACGCTCGCCGGGTCTTGATGTTTCGAGTTGTAAAGCAGCATGTCGCGGCGGAAATGCGCGTAGCCGCCGAGCATCTCATCCGAACCTTCGCCGGTTAGTACGACCTTATAGCCGCGGTCGCGGACCATCTCACTCAAGAGAAACTTGGCCACGCCGTGTGGGTTCGAGGTGGTGATCTCGGCATGTTCGACGGCGTCGGCGAAGTTGTCCGCTAGCATGTCTTGTGTCACCGCCAGCGGGTAGAAGTCGGCGCCCGCGTGTTCGGCCATCTCGCGGGCAACGTGTTCTTCGTTGTAAGCCGCCGTATCGAAGCAGAGCGTAAAAGCCTTGATCGGCTGTGGGTGGTGCCGCGAGGCAAAGCCGAGAATGGCGCAGGAATCGATCCCACCGCTCAAGTAGCATCCCACGGGCACATCGGCCCGCAACCGGATCCGCACCGCATCGTCCAGCGCGGCGCGCATTCGCTCGACGTGCTGGCGTTCGTCCACCTGGGCGCCGTTGGCGTCTTCCCGCGGATAGTTGATGTCCCAGTAACGAACGATCTGCTGATGCTGGGGCGTGGCCAGCAAGTAGCACCCCGGCGGCACCTGCGAGATGCCGGCGAACAGCGAGCGATCCTGATCGAATTGAATGTAGGCCGACTGATAAAAAGATTCGTGATCCCACGCGGCCGGCACTCCGGCGGCGAACAGGGCCTTGGCCTCCGAGGCCAGATAAAGCGTTTCGCCCACACGCGCCCAATACAGCGGCTTGACGCCGAAGCGATCCCGCACGGCGACGAGCATCTGGTTCGGCTCATCCCACAAGACCAAGGCGAACTCGCCGCGGAGTTGCTTGAGGGAATGCGTACCCATTTCTTCATAGAGATGCAGCGCGATTTCACTATCGGATTTCGTGCGGAACCGATGGCCTCGTTGCTCCAAGTCTCGGCGAATGGCTTCGAAGCCGTAGAACTCGCCGTTGACCACAACGTGCAGCGATTCGTCTTCGTTGGCGATCGGCTGATCGCCGGTTTGCAAATCGATGATGCTCAGCCGCGCGTGCCCCAAACCCACCCGACCGTGCTGCGCGATCCATTGCCGCTGCCCGTCAGGTCCGCGATGTCTGATGCGGGCGGTCGCCCGCGACAGCGCGTCGGCGGAAACCCGCTCGCGCCGCGAGAACATGGCCACAATGCCGCACATCGAGAAATCCCCTCTTGCAAACCGTCTTTTGCGAACCGATCGAATGAATCTCGATCGAGTTGACACCAGAGGTGGGCACGGGTCAAGCAACTCGGCGAACCCTGCCGGCGCGATGCGCTCGCCGAGGGCTCGCGCTGCGAATCAAAAGAATTCTTCCGAGGCCACGCGAGGGGCCTTCGGTGCGGTTTGCGAGGAGAGTCCGGTTCGCGAAAAGTCCGCGTTCACGCAACTCTCCGGCGTTGCGGCGGTTTGTTTTTGGCATGCTGGCGACGGTTCTTTTCGTGCAACGTGTTCCAGTCGATCACCAGCGATCCGCCCGAGGCGGTGTGTTGCTTTTCCCAGTTGATCAACAGGTCCAAGCAGGCATGATCGATGTAGTCGAGTTGCTCGAATTCGACATGCAGTTCGGTGGAATTGGGGATTTTTTCCAGTGCCGCCGCCAGCTTGGGTAGGCTGACGAACGTGGCAGAGCCTTTCAAGCGAAGCACGGTATGACTGGCCGTGGGAAATTCTTCCACGTCGATGTGCAGATGCGAAAGCCGATAAAGCAATCTCACCGAAGTAATCGCGATGCCCACAATGATGCCCGTCAGCATGTCGACGGCGACCACGGTTCCCAGGGTCGCCGTGTAAACAAAGACCTCGCCCCGGCCGAATTTTCGTAATTCTCGAATGGCCCGCGGATTCACCAATTTGTAGCCGGTGTACACCAAAATCGCCGCCAGCGCCGAAATGGGGATGAGCCGCAATGCCTGCGGGGCCAGGCCCACGAAGATCACCAGCCACACGCCGTGCAAAAAGGTTGCCATCCGAGTTTGTCCGCCCGCCTGGACATTGGCCGACGTTCGCACGATCACGCCGGTCAGGGGGATCAGCCCGAGCGCGCCGCAGACCACATTGCCAGCTCCCTGGGCGCCGATCTCGCGATCATAATTAGTGCGTGGTGTCCGCTGCTGCATTCCATCGCAAGCGGCGGCAGTGAGCAGCGATTCGGCGCTGGCCACGAAGGCCATGGCCAACGCGGCGACCAGGATTGGTCCCTGTACGATCAGACCCAGATCAGGCCAAGGCAACAGCGGCCAACGAACCACGTCCAGCACGTTGGCGGGAACGTCGATAAATTGAATCGGCAAGCGAAACAGGCCGGAAATCAGCATCGCCACGATGACTCCCATCAGCGTGGCGGGAACCAGTTTAACGCGTTTCGGCGCGAAGTAGCTCCACAGCACGACGGTCGTGATCGTGATCACGCCGATCATGGCCGCCCAGTGATGCGGCGTCCCGTCTTGAGGGATCAGCCCCTTCCAAATAGCGCGGGGAATGGTCGCCAGGTTGATGAGGCCGCCAAATTCCTGCCCGGTTCCCGGCGGCGTATCATCGACCATCACATGGAACTGCCCGGCGAAGATCAACACGCCAATGCCGGCCAGCATCCCCTGGATCACCGCCGGCGAGACGGCACGGAACAGTCGTCCGATCCGGGAAAAGCCGGCCAGCAACTGGATCACGCCGGCCCAAAACACGACCGCCCCCAACACCCCCAGTCCGTATTCGGCGACCAGCTGCGCGACGATCACGGCCAAACCTGCCGCGGGGCCGGTTACCTGCAACCGACAACCGCTCAAAGGCCCCACGATCAGCCCGCCGACGATGCCGCTGAGCAGGCCGATCGGAGCGGCTTTGTCCAGCGGGATGCCCGAGGCCACGGCAATTCCCATGCAGAGCGGCAACGCCACGAGGAATACAACGACCGAGGCCAGTGCGTCTTGGAAGAAGCGGTGCATCAAGGTAGATCGAGGTCTTGTCGTCGTGTTTGCCGTGTGATTGGTCATCATTACGGTTTACTTTCCGATTCAAGTTGGCGGATAGAACCAGGCCGATTGTTCGGCAACCGGTGTTTCACGGCCGATTTTCCGTCTTCTGGCACAAAGGGGGGGAACCGCGGTATTGGTTCGAGGTTTCAAACCACGGCGTCTGGAGCTAAATCGCCGGCAGGCTCGTGGTGATAGTTTGAGGCTCGATCCGCGGACCACTGAAAGGCAGGAACTGTTCTTGCTGCGGGTCGAAGGCGAATACCTGCCCGGTTTCGAACTTGTAGACCCAACCATGAATGTTCAAATCTTTCCGCGCGGTGGCCGCGGCGACTGCAGGGTGGGTGCGTAAGTTTTCCAATTGCACGAGCACGTTTTCTTCCACGGCGGCCGTCAAACGGGCGGACGTATCGTCGAGATGTGTGTAGTTTTCGCGAATGATGCGCTGCGTCGATTCCGCGTAGGACAACCACCCACGGACCGCCGGAAGGGTTTCGAGTTGATCGGGCGCCAGCAGGCCGCCCATCGCGCCGCAATGCGAATGACCACAGATCACAATGTCTTTGACCTTCAGCACGGCCACCGCATATTCGATTGTCGCCGCTTCGCCGCCGTTGGTCGGGCCATAGGGTGGAATGATGTTTCCCGCGTTACGTAAGATGAACAATTCGCCGGGCTCGGTCTGCGTGAGCAGGTTCGGGTTAATCCGCGAATCCGAGCACGTGATGAACAGCGCCAAGGGAGACTGCCCCTCGACCAATCGTTCGAACAGTCGTTGCTTGGAGCTGAAGATGTCTTTTTGAAACTGATGAATTCCCTGGACCAGCTTTTGCATGATCGTCTTATCCTTTGAGATCGGTGCGCGCGAGCAACATGCGATGGCACGAAACGCATCGTCACGGGTGTGCAACGTATCCGCATGACGGAATGACCACCTTCTTGCCGTATCCCCTCTCGCCTTGAAGCGAGAAGGATTTGACAGCCACGTTAAGAAACGCGACGTCGAAGGGAATCCGCCAGGCGATTGACCTGACTCATCCCGGCAGAGAAGAAACTCAGCTCAACAGAGAAGCGGTGCCAAAGCTCCGTTCGCAAGAAGATGCCCAGGTTGCGGATGGCCAAGGTGGCGTAATGAGAAGATTTCCGCCGCCGCGCCAGTCTCGCGGCGCAACGAAATCCGTGCTACCGCCAAACGCATCGTAGCGATTGATGCCCGTGGTGCTCGGCGGACGACAGCCGCCAACTCAAAGTTTGTGCAGTGCTCGCCCGGACATTCCACAGGGCACTCCGCATCGCACCCGTCCGACATCGTGACGTACGGGCATGGCAGAGCCAACAAGCCGAGGCAAAATAGTACCACGCCGCACGACGACCAGCGCGATAAATGACCCGACGCTTTGGTAAGTCGCGGTAGCTTCATCGCCCGAGCACAAGAAAAGATCAAAGGGACTGCCCGGCAGCCGCGCGGACCACGGCTGCCAACCAAAGCAAATACACTCCAGCTTTTCGGCAATATTAGCCATAATCGGTTCGGCTGTCCAGATTGAGTCGCACCTCGCCGCGACCAAAATGTTCAATTGCTTGTCTAGCCGCAAGGCAAGTTACACCCATGGTTTAACGCCGCATACAGCTCTCATGATCCTCGCCGTTTCTCGCGTTTTTGATACCAGGGAGACACCTCCGGCGATGGCGATCTCGATTGCCGGGCGACCACCAAGCGGTTCTCGCTCGATCGCAATTTTGCTCGAAGTGGTCTCCAGCCGCGAGAGCGGGCCGCGCGACTTCAAATCTCACCGGATGGTGGCCGCCGGAGAAAGAGCGTAGGCTACGTTTAGCACAACGCTGGTGAAACCTCGATCGCGGATAAGATGCCAGCGGCGAAGTTTGCACTTCCGCTGGGCTTTGCTGCGCGGCAAGGTTCACGACAACCGATCCTCAGGGAAAAGCAATGTGCCTGGCCGTCCCCGGACAAATTCAACGGATCTACGAGGTCGATGGGGTGCGCATGGGCAAGATGTACTTCGGCGGCATTGTCAAAGAGGTCTGTCTTGCCTATGTAGATGATCTGCAAGTCGGCGATTTCGCCATCGTCCACGTGGGCTTCGCTATCAGCCAGGTGGAT
>Ga0114931_10010552_pt1 | contig 10993 bp, 15 predicted proteins | sample 2SBtaG_FD_89579 | JGI IMG/M metagenome (GOLD analysis project Ga0114931, IMG submission 89579) | Deep subsurface microbial communities from Kolumbo volcano to uncover new lineages of life (NeLLi) - 2SBTROV14_V59a metaG | ecosystem: Environmental > Aquatic > Marine > Volcanic | place: Kolumbo...
AGTAAGCTACTCCACAGCCCAGAACGCCACACTTACGTATGGCAACCTGTGCTGCTCCGTCGGGCCAGGGCCATGGTTGGCGAAGCCAACCACGACCCAACCATGGCGCCGACGCTCACTTTCTACAAACCCGGACAAACAATAACCTTTTTAAGCGCCGCCGTGTGACGCAGACCCATGTTCTTCAAGAAGAAGAAGGCAGAGAAAGGCAAGAAGAAACCGGCAGGGAAAGCGACCCAGAAGAAGACAGCGAAGAAGGGACGGGACACGCCGACGGCCCAGAAGAAGACGGAGAAACCGCCTGTCGAATCCTCCACGCCGAAGAAGCTCTCCCCGGCCGAAGCCCGGTAGAAGCTCAAAGAGGGATGGTTCCGCACCATCATGACCTTCGAGCTCGCGGGGAAGCCGCGCGCGCACGTCGAGGGGACACTCAACGCATACATCCTGAACATCAAGAACGACGGCCGCATCCTCAGCCTCAACGAGGAGTATGCCGAGCCGATCGAGCATGAGGATGGAATCTTCAGCGCCTTCGTTGAGATGGAAGCCCTCGTCCAGGACCTCGAGACCCTGACGTGGCTTGCGATCAATTTCATGCCCGCCTCGATTGAGGTGCAGGAGCCCGAACGCGTGCCCCTGGAAGCGCGGATTGTCACGAACTGGTACAACGACATTCTGAGCAAGCTCCACGAGCTGAGCACAATCCTTCGCGAGGAGCGCGCCGTCAACACGCACCTGACAGAGGCAATGAACGCGCTTATCAAGAACGCAATCCTCGCCGGCGTCCGCGGAGGCCCAAAGACGGCCGCCCAGATCCAAGGGATAACAGGCATCGTCGAGGAGCAGCTCGCGCCGTTCCTCAAGCATCTCGTCGAGAAGGGGCGGCTCAAGGAGAAGGACGGCGCATACGCGCTCCCATAGGTGTCCGATGGACAGCACGCTCAAGAAACAGGTGGAAGCGCTCCTCTTCTCTAGTGGCAAGGCGATGGAGGAAGAGCAGCTCGCCGTGATCACCGGCGAGAAGAAAAAGGCCGTCAAGGCGGCGCTCAAGGCGCTCGCAAAGGAGTACGAGAGCCGGGACACCGCGCTGAAGCTCTTCAATGAAGGGGCAACGTGGAAGCTCCTCGTCCATGACGAGTACATCCCGCTTGTGCGCAGGATCGTCGCTGATACCGAATTGTCAAAGGCGACGATGGAGACGCTGGCCGTCATCGCCTACCACCAGCCGAACGTCCTCCAGTCCAAGGTCGTCGAGCTCAGAGGCGGGAACGCGTACGAGCACATCAAGGAGCTCGAGGAGCTCGGCTTCATCACGAAAACAAAGCAGGGCCGGTCGTTCTCCTTGAAGCTGACGGAGAAGTTCTTCGACTACTTCGACGTCGAGGGTGAGAAGACCATCCGCCAAGTCTTCAAAGAGGTGGCTGTACCTGAAGCCAAGGAGCGGCAGAAGCGTCTCGGCGACCTCGAAGTCATCGACGAGCCCCCCCAGGAGAAGAGAACGAAGAGCGCGATCGGACTCGAGGTGATCGACGCCGAAGAGGAGGAGAAGCAACCAGAGCCAGAGGAGATCAAGACCCCTCCAACCGCGAAGATCGAGCGTGACCCTGAGGAGGAGAAAGATTTCTTGGGCAAGATTGAGGCGCAGATTGACGCGATTACGAAGCGGAACGACGAGCGGGCGGAGGACACGTCGTTCAAGCCGGTCGCACCACCCGAAGAGACCACATCCCCAACGGAAGAGGCGGCCGCTGGTGAATCAAACGTTACGGAGACATCCGAGGAGTCAGAAAAAGAGTAAACCATTTAACCCCGAGTATCTTTTCTCTCAACCATGGACGTACAGGAAGAACCCGTCTTCTTCGAGAACGGCCGCGGACAGCGACTCACAGGACTGCTGCACGCGTCGCGTCCGGACCACCCAGTCATCATCCTCTGCCACGGCTTCACCTCCCGGAAGGAGAACGGAAAGAACGAGGCGCTGGTCTCACTCCTCGCCTCGTGCGGCTTCGGCTCTCTCAGGTTCGATTTCTTCGGTCACGGGAACAGCGAAGGTCGGTTACGGGATATCACGCTGAGCGAAGGCGTCCGCGACGTCGAGGCCGCTTATCGGTTCCTCCGCGCGCGCTTTCCGCGTAGTCCAATCGCACTCTTCGGCTCGAGCTTCGGGGGTTCGGCCTGCTTCTACGCAGCGCCCTCGCTGGACATCGCGGGGATGGTCCTCGCATGCCCCGCCATCCATTACTTCGAAAACAAGCAGCGACTGCTCGGTGCGCAGGGCATCACGGAGTGGCGGAAGAAGGGCTACATGGTCTATAAGGATTGGAAGGGTAAGGGCCACAAGGTCGGCGTCGCGTTCCTCGATGATATCGAGCACTTCCAGCCGGACGAGACGGCCGCACGCATTAGGGTAAAGACGCTCATCATCCACGGCGCGAAAGACAAGGTCATCGCGCACGCGGGCAGCGCGAGGATCGTGAAGCGGCTGACGGATGGGACGCTCACGACGTACAAGGACGCGGACCACAACTTCTCGGGCAAGGGACAGAGCGACCGGCTCGTCCACGACGCAGCCGGTTTCTTCTGCGACCTCTTCGCGATGCTTCCCGAGCAGACGCACGGACGGGTGCTGTGAGCACAAGAACGAGTGAGATCAGAAACTTCCACGACAAAGGGGCTTAGTACGCGTCATCGCGGGGAAACGCTACGCGTTTTCTCAGAGGTCGAAAACTATGGGTCGCAAAGAACAGGCCACCAACAAAGGCACATATTTATAAGAATAACTCCTGTCTGAAAATGCGTGAATCGAATTATCAGATTGGATCGGAGACATCTCGAACAGGCTGCGACGATCGATAACGAGTCAGCGCACCAGAACTCGTCGAAAAACGTAACGAAACAGGAGATGCGCAAGCAGGTACGCATTCGTTATGAGAAGGGTCACGAAATCTTCTTCGGTTATCGGGAAGGGAAGGAACTAGTCGGCTATGTGACACTCAAACCCTTCTTTCCCGGCTATAAGCATTGCGAACTCTATTGGCTCGCTGTCAAGAAGAAAGCACAAGGGAGAGGCATCGGCACGAGACTTATGGAGTTCATCGAGAAATATGCTAAGGAGAAAGGATTCCGCAAGATCTGCCTATACACCGGCGAGAACATGAAACGGACACGGAGGTTCTACGAGAAGCGTGGCTATAAACGTATCAATAAATTTCCGGAATACTACGGTTATCCGACAGGCACCACCACAGCAGTTCTCTATGCCAAAACGCTCGAAGGAAACGAGAAGTGAACCCCTCACTCCGAGCACTGGTCACGGACGCGCAGCACATTTAAAGCGCGTCGTCTCCTGTAACTATGTGTTCATTGTCAAGTGCCCCAGCTGCGGCCACAACCAAAGGTACCAGCCAAAAACAGGAGTACTCACCAAGAAGTCAAAGCGGTGCGTCTACTGCGGCCGCACGTTCAAGGTGCATAGCTCCCTGCCAAAGAGCAGAATCGTCAAGAAGGAGTAGCTCACTCCTGTGTCTCCTCGATCTCCTCGCCCTCCTCCGTCGCTACCTTGGCGCACGCGACGACGTGATCGCCCTCACGGAGGTTGATGAGCCGTACCCCTTGGGTGTTCCGGCCGATGATGCGGACGTCCGCCGTGTCCATCCGGATCATGATTCCGTGCTTGGTGGAGAGCATGATACCTTCGTCGCCGTCGACCGCCTTCACGGTGACGACGTCGCCGTTCCGTTCGGAGCAGATGATGTTGATGACGCCGCTGCCGCTGCGGTTGATGAGCCGGTAGTCCCCTATAGGCGAGCGTTTCCCGTAGCCGTTCGCCGTCACCGTGAGCACGCTCTTCCCGTCCGGTGCCTTGATCGCGCCAACCACATAATCGTTCTCGCGCAGCCGTATCCCACGGACGCCGGTCGCCACCCTCCCCATGGGCCGCACGTTCGTCTCGTTGAACTTGACCGCCCGTCCTTTCGCCGAGGCCAACAGTATCTGGTCCTGGCCAGTCGTCTTGATGACCGCAACGAGATCATCGCCGTCGTCGAGGTTGATTGCGCGGATGCCGCCTTGGCGCGGCCGTGAGTACTCCTCGAGCGAGGTCTTCTTCACCGTGCCGTTCCTGGTCGCAAAGAGCAGGTACTCGTCCTGCTTGAACTCCTTGATCGGGATGACCGCGTTGATCCGCTCGCCCTGGTCGAGCTTGATGAGGTTGATCATCGGCTTCCCCTTGGCGGCCTTGCCGCCTTCCGGCAGGTAGTAGACCTTCTTCCAGTAGACCTTCCCCTTGTCTGTGAAGACGAGGAGATAGTCATGCGTGTTCGCGATGAAGAGGTGCTCGATGAAGTCCTCCTCTTTCGTCGTGGCGCCGCGCGCGCCGGTGCCGCCGCGGCGCTGCTCGCGGTACAAAACGAGCCCGGTCCGCTTCGCGTAGCCTGCGTTGGAGATGGTGACAACTTGGTCCTGCGGCTCGATGAGGTCCTCGAGGTCAATCTCCTCGTCGCTCTCCGTGATGCTCGTCCGCCGCGCGTCGCCGTACTTCTGGCTCAGTTCCTCGAGCTCCTGCCGGATGATTCCGAGTATCTTGGCCTCGTCGGCGAGGATGGCGCTGTACTCCGCTATCTTCTGCCGGAGCTCGTCGAGCTCCCGCCTGATCTTGTCGCGCTCCAGCCCAGTCAGGGTCTTGATGCGCATCTCAAGAATCGCATTCGCCTGGACAGTCGTCAGCCCGTAGCCATCTATCAATCCTGTACGCGCCTCGTCCACGTTGGGCGCTTCTTTGATAAGCGCGACGACCTCGTCGATGTGCTCGAGCGCGATTGTCAGCCCTTCGAGGAGGTGGGCGCGCTGCTCCGCCTTCTTCAGCTCGAATTCGGTCCGTTTCCGGACGACGACACGCCGATGCAAAAGATACTGTTCGAGGAGCGGCTTGAGCCCAAGGACCTGCGGCTTGCCGTCGACGAGCGAGAGCATGATGATGCCGAACGTGATCTGGAGCCGCGTGTGCGTGAGGAGTTGGTTCTCGACGATCTCGGGGTTGGCGTCTCGCTTGAGCTCAATGACGATGCGCATCCCCTTCCGATCTGACTCGTCGCGCAGGTCGGAGATGCCCTCGATCTTCTTGTCGCGGACGCAGTTCGCAATCTGCTCGACGAGCTGCGCCTTATTCACCTGGAAGGGTATCTCAGTCACGACGAGGCGCGTCCGGCCGCCGTGCTCCTCCTGCGAGACGACGCCGCGCACCCTGATGTGACCCCTCCCGGAGCTGTACGCGCTCATGATACCCGCGCGGCCGGCAATGATACCCCCTGTCGGGAAATCAGGTCCCTGGACGTGCGTCACGAGTTCCGCGACCTCAATCTCGGGGTCGTCGATGAGCGCAATCGTCGCCGCGCAGACCTCCTGGAGGTTGTGCGGCGGGATGTTGGTCGCCATGCCGACCGCGATGCCTGCGCTGCCGTTGACGAGGAGGTTGGGCAGCTTGCCGGGCAGCACGCTCGGCTCCTGGAGGTTGCCGTCGAAGTTGTCGACGAACGCGACCGTCTCCTTGTCGATGTCTTGGAGGAGCTCGTCCGCGATCCGTGCAAGGCGCGCTTCAGTGTATCTCATTGCGGCGGCGTTGTCGCCGTCGACGCTGCCGAAGTTCCCTTGGCCGTCGATGAGCGGGTAGCGCAACGAGAAGTCCTGTGCCATGCGGACGAGCGTGTCGTACACGGCTGAATCCCCGTGTGGGTGGTACTTGCCGAGGACCTCGCCCACGATGCGCGCGCACTTCTTGTACGCGCTCGAGTGCTTCATCCCGAGCTCGTTCATCGCGTAGAGGATCCGGCGATGGACAGGCTTGAGGCCGTCTCTTGCGTCCGGAAGCGCTCGGCCGACGATGACGGACATGGCGTAGTCGAGGTACGAGCGCTTCATCTCGTCTTCGATTACCTGGGGTAGGATCGTCTCGCCCGTTGCGTCCGCGGGCTCTGCCGCCGCGGATTCGTTCCCGACCGGTACTGGCTCGTTTGGTTCCTGCGGTCCAGTCGGTTCGTCAGCCATGGCGCATCACGAGAATTTTGTATCGTTCTCCGTCGAGAAAACGAGGATTTCGGGGGTTTATAACACTTTGGGTGGGAGTTTTTGTTTTCCATAAAGAAGAGAAACTATTTTCGCTCATAAAAATACATTTCGCGTTGGGTAAATGTTAAATAGGAGTGCCTGCTGTATACACACAAAAGTCCCTGGGGGGTGTATACAGTGGGAAATGCATGCAGTAACGCGTTGAACGACGCATGGGGCGTCCTAACGCTGAAAGAGCGGAGCGTGAAGAACGCCGCGAAAGGCGGCTTTGGCCAGCCGATGCTAATCTTTACGGTGGTCGCAATCATTTACGCGCTCGCGGCGCTCCTCTGGATGCCAGGCCGCTTCTTCAGTGTCCTGATCGGCACATTCATCGGCCTCTTCATCGCGTCGTTCATCTGGTTTGGGATCATCTGGCTCTTCGCCAAGATGTTCGGCGGCAAGGGCGCGTTCATGGACCAGTACAAGCCGATGTCAGACGCGCTCCTCGTCGACGTGCTTTCGCTCGTCCCCTTCATCGGGGGCCTCGTGGCAGGGATCTGGCACATCGTCGCCAGCATCACCATCGTCAAGACTGTCCACAAGCTGAGCAGTGGCAAGGCGGTCGCAGCGGTGCTCATCCCGGTGGCGATCATCCTCGTGATAGGGATCATCCTGGCGATTGCCGCCGCGACGCTCTTTGCCGGCATGATGGGCAGCATGATGGGCGGCCTCTGAGCGGAACAAATATTTTTAAACACCTTCTTTCTCGTTTCTCTCCATGCGCATCAGTCATGAGCAGCTCCGGGCGAAAGGATGGTCGGACAGCGAGATCGCGCGCACGGAGGACGGCCTGAAACGCGCTGAAGCGCAGAAGCATCCGGCGTACGCGTTCCTCGAGGTAGCGGTCTTCTGGGGGTTACTCTTCCTCTCGGTCGTCGGCATCTTCACCGTCAGTCTCGTCATCGTACCCCTCCTCCTGGTACTCGATAACCTGTCGCTCGCACTCATCCTCGCACTCCTGGGGCTCTGCCTCGGCAGCCTCATCAGCCTCCTGCTCAAGGACATCGAATGGGCCACTGGGAGGCATCACGCGCTCGCGCTCCTCCTGCTCGCGACGATTGGCATCCTGAACATTCGTTTCATCGTGAACCGGATGAATGCGCTCGAAGCGGCCTTATCATTCGGTGTTGACCACATTCCCTGGCTCCAAGGCGCGGTCTTCGCCGTCGCACTCGTCGTGCCATATCTGGTCAAAATCCTCCTAGAACAAAAGGTGCCGGGATGAACCTCAGGGAATGGGCTGAGACGTACGTCCGCCATCGCGACCTCTTCGAGCGGAGGATCGCCGAAATCAAAGAGCACGCGCACGGCTTCACCATCGTCAGGAAGGATGGGACAGAACGCCACTGCTTCGTCAAGGACGTCTTGACCGACGAGCTCGTGCCGCTGCTCGAGGACCATCTCCTCATCATCGACCGGAACCAAAAGGAGAACGTCGAGTGGGTGCTCCGGCACTGGGACCGGCTGGCGGCGCTGCCCGGACTACACATCGTGTTCGTGAACGTCGAGAAAAACGAGAAATGGGTCCTCGCGCCGCACACCCATGCACGCGTCGCCGACCCGGAGACGCTCCGGCAAGGCATCGAGGCGATGTTTGGCTCCGTGCCGGAAGAGTGACGCACCCGTCAGGGGAAACCATATAAGCGGCAAGATTCTCACGCACCATGATGCAAGACACAAAAATCCCGGCTGGCTGCGACGCCCTCGACTGGCTCCTCGAAGGAGGGTATGAGAAGGACGTCCTCACGACGCTCTATGGCGCGCCCGGAACCGGAAAGACAAACTTTCTGCTCCTCGCCATGGCCAACAGTTCCGCGTTGGAGAAGAAGAAAATCGTCTACATCGACACGGAGGGCAACTTCTCACTGAGCCGTTTCAAGCAAGTGACGAATGAGTATGAGGAGGTGCTCGCGCGCACCATCTTTCTCAAGCCGACCACGTTCGAGGAGCAGCGGAAGGCGTTCGAGAAGCTGCGGCGCATCGTGACGGAGAAGGTGGGCATCATCATCCTCGACAGCGCGGCAATGCTGTACCGGCTCGAGCTGGGCAAGAATAAGGATGTCTACAACGTCAACCGCGAGCTCGGGCTACAATTGTCGTACCTCACCGAGATCGCGCGGAAGAAGCGCATCCCAGTCCTCGTCACGAACCAGGTCTACGCCGACCTCGAGACCAAGGAGGAAGGGCGCACGAAGATGGTCGGCGGTGACATCCTCCGGTATGCGTCCAAGTGCCTTATCGAGATCAAGCGGTTCGCGTCCGGGAAACGGGTCGCGATCCTGCGGAAGCACCGCTCCCTCCCAGAGAAGGAAGTCTGGTTCCGCATCACGGACAGCGGCGTGGAGCAGCTGGAAAAGAAGGACCGGGATGCCAGATGAACCAGTTTCGGCGCCGCCGTGGCGCAGTCACTCGCGACGCTTGCCGACGAACGGGACAGAGTATGAGCGTTCGTCTCCGCCAGTGAAGTGAACAGGATGGGTGGCGACAAGAAGATCAAGCATCACGGGTTCGTGCATCTCGTGCTGACGGCGCTCCTCTTCCTCGCGTCGATGTTTGCCTTTGGAGGCTGGTCGGAGGGGCCTATCACCTCGGGGCTCGCGGTCGGCCTCAAGGCATACGCGATGATTTCGGGTGGCGTCTCGGGGAATCTCGCTGCGCTCGACGCCGGGCCCACAGTGCTCGCGATGATCGTCGCGTTCATCATCAACCTCGTGGTCTACTACCTCATCGCCGCGATCCTAATCTTCGTCTTCAACATGCTCTTTTCGAGCCCGAAGGGGAAATGAAGAGTAGAAAGAGAGAATAAGCGAAAAAAGGGTTGCTTCACTGCGCCGTGAAGTCGTCGGCTGTCAAGCCCGGATCCTGCCCCTTGTTGAGCATGCCCTTCGTCTCCATGATGCCCTTGGTGAGGAGGTAGAAGATCATCCCCAGCGATTTCTTGCCCTTGTTGTTGCACGGCACGACGAGGTCGATGTTGTTCGCTTGGTTGTTCGTGTCGCAGAACGCCACGATAGGGATGCCGACCTTGAGCGCGTCGCTGATCGCGTTCCGGTCCGGCCACGGGTCCGCGACAACGACGACCTTCTCCTCGACGAACGCCTTGAGCTGCGGGTTCGTGAGCACGCCCGGCGGGTAGCGGCCGGCGAACTGCTTGATGCCGAGGAGATCGGCCATCTTCTTCACGCCCTTCCAGCCGTTCTCGCGGCGTGAGACGACAAGGATGTCGTTCGGCTCGTAGCGCGCGAGGAACGCAATCGCGATCCTGATACGGGCGTCGATCGCCTCGATGTTGAGGACTGAGAGGCCATCCGGCCGCGTCTTGTAAATGAAGTCCTTCATGTACTTTGTCTTGAACTTCGTCCCGATGTGGATGCCACTCTTCAGGTACTCCTCGTTCGGTATGAGGAGGGTCTCTTCCGCCATGGTTTCACCTTCTGTGTCCGGGAAGGAGCGAGAAGCTCGTTCCGCAGCTTTTATCACCCGTTGCGCCCGTCGGTGACGGGGCCTCCCGCACATGGGGGAGACGAGGTAATGGGGAAGGAGAACCGAGAAGCCTTTATAAGGGTATCCCTAATTATTTTCTATATTATCACTAATTCTGAATCGTTCCACGACCTCATAGATGGGCCCTGTAGGCGTCAACATACTCCGGTAAAGGACAAACGCGTCCGACTTCCACCGCTCCTCGATGCGCGTCTCCTTGACGAGCCGATCAAGGATCGTGCGTTCCCGCGCACCAAGCCGCCCGAACCTAGCCAGCGTCAGGTGCGGCTGGTACGGCCGAGGGTCGCGCGTCGTGAACGGCCGGACGGCGCGCACGACGTGCTGCTGCAATTGCGCAAGCTCCTCGTTCAGCTTGACGCCGAGCCAGAGGACGTGCGGAAAGATTCCCAACTTGGTCGTCTGGAGCGTGCAGCCCGAGAAGGGCACGTCGTGGAGCGCGGCAACGACCTTGCCGACTTTCCCATCCGGGACCTCGCCGAGAAACGTCAGGGTAAGATGGACATTCGCAGGATCGACGACCCGAAACGAAGGAAGAGGGTTGATGTCTGTCCTGAGTCTGGCCAGTATACCCTTGAGCCCTTCCGGGGTGTCGAGCGCAACGAAGAGACGCATACGAGAGAAGGAAGAGACTATGATAAAAAAGATTTATGGCTTAATCTTTCTTCTCGCCGTCGTCCGCAGAGTCGTCCGAGTCGCCGCTGTCCGGCTCATCAGCCTGCTCTTCAGCAGCGGGCTTCGCAGAACCTTCAACCGGCTCATCAGCCTGCTCTTCAGCAGCAGGCTTCGCAGAACCTTCAACCGGCTCATCAGCCTGCTCTTCAGCAGCGGGCTTCGCAGAACCTTCGTCGCCGAAGTCCTCGGAGTCGAGCTCTTCCTGCGGGTCGAAATCCGGCTCTGCCGGCTTCTCCTCGCGTTTCGGAGCAGCGGTGGCCGGCTTCTTCTCGGCGGCGCCGATCTTCTCAGCGAAACCGACCTTCGCGAGCACCTTCGAGACGCGGATTCTGACTTCCTCGCCCTGCTTTGTGCCCGGCACGAAGAGGACGAACCCCTGCTTGCGCGCAATGCCATCGCCCTTCTCGCCAACGGCCTCTATCGTCACATCCAGCTCCTCGCCCTCGCGGACAGGAGGAGCGCTTTGGCGGGCATACCCGCCACCGTATCTGTCTCCATATATGGTACTATTTCACCTTCTGTTGATGCCCGGAGGCACGGTGACGAAAAGCGCCGCGCTATTATAAAGTTAATGGAGAAAAGAAAGGGTTTACGCGTCCTCGAGGCTCTCCTCGGTGATGTTGAAGACACACTCCGCGTCCGGCATGTTCGGCGCGTCGATCAGCTTCGCGACCCTCGTGCCTTTCTTCCCCCTGCGCAGGTAGATGCGGAA
>Ga0114931_10010553_pt1 | contig 10993 bp, 7 predicted proteins | sample 2SBtaG_FD_89579 | JGI IMG/M metagenome (GOLD analysis project Ga0114931, IMG submission 89579) | Deep subsurface microbial communities from Kolumbo volcano to uncover new lineages of life (NeLLi) - 2SBTROV14_V59a metaG | ecosystem: Environmental > Aquatic > Marine > Volcanic | place: Kolumbo...
CAAGCACAGAAGCTCATCGACTACGTGGCCAGCAACAGCGGCGACCGGCCTGCTGTGATTTTAGGCGATTTCAATGCAGGGCACGCGTTCCCCGCCCAAGACATCGCTGCAGAGGGCAGCGACACCTTGACCCTGCTGGAGTCCGCGTTCCCAGAAGCGCTTACGGCGGATTATGTGCCCCAGTGCACCTTCTGCAGCAGCAATCCGGTCACCAACCCGACCGCCGACCCCGAGCAGCCGTCGAGCTGGATCGACCACATCCTTCTATCCAACTTGCCTTCCAGTGCGGTCATGTCTAGCTCGCGCGTCTTTGACCAGGACGTCGTCCCGGTGGAGGGGGGCGATATGGTGCCCTTGTCCGATCACTTCGGCATGCAAGCGGTGGTGACCGTGCCAGCACCCAGCGCGCCCTAGCCAGGGTCGCTCGCGCCGGCGCTGCCCGACGCACCGTGCTTCTTTTCGATCTTGGCGTACAGAGCCTTCAGCTCCGCTTCGCCGAGGGTTTCCTTGTCGAGCAACTGCGTGGCGCCTTCTTCGAGGGCGTCACGCTCTTCGCGAAGGATGGCGAGCGCTCTTTCGAAGGCCTCTTGAACCATCGCCCGGACCGCCTTGTCGATCTCGCGCGCAGTTTCGTCGCTATACTCTCGGGCTTTAAACGGAGAAGCCGGGCCTTCCAAGAAAGGAGAGCGCTCGCTTTCATAGGAGACCTGTCCGAGCTCGGGCACCATTCCATAACGGGTGACCATGCTCCGCGCGACGTCCGTCACCTTGGCCAAGTCGTCCGCGGCGCCGGTGGACAAGTGGCCGAATATGAGCTCCTCGGCAGCGCGGCCGCCCAATAGAACCGCCATTTTTTGCTGAAGCTCCTCGCGCGTCATCAGGAAGCGATCTTCGGTGGGCCGTTGCATCGTGTATCCCAAGGCCCCGACTCCCCGTGGAATGATCGACACCTTGTGCACCGGATAGCACTGCTTGCACATCAGCGCCACCAGTGCGTGGCCCATTTCATGGTACGCGACGACCTTGCGCTCGCGCGGATTGAGAAGCCGGTTTTTCTTTTCGAGGCCGGCGACGATGCGTTCGATGGCTGAGGTAAAGTCCTCCATGGTGATGGCGTCGGCCTTTCTTCGCGTCGCCACCAATGCGGCCTCGTTGACCAGATTCGCAAGGTCAGCCCCCGTGAAGCCCGGCGTGAGCGCGGCCACATCCTCGAGGTTCAAGTCGGAGGCCAGTGCCACGGTCTTGGAGTGCACCTTGAGGATCATGGCTCTGCCTGTGCGGTCCGGTCGATCGACCAGGACCTGGCGATCGAAGCGACCTGCGCGCAGCAAGGCGGGATCCAAGATCTCGGGGCGGTTCGTGGCGGCCAGGAGCACGATGCCGGTCGACGAGTCGAATCCGTCGAGCTCGACGAGCAACTGATTGAGCGTCTGCTCCTTCTCATCCATGCCGCCGGCAAAAGGCTGCGCATTTCTCGCGCGGCCTAGGGCATCGAGCGCGTCGATGAAGATGATGCACGGTGCCTGCCGGCGAGCCTGCTCGAATAGATCTCGAACGCGTGCCGCGCCGACCCCCACGAACATCTCGACGAATTCCGACCCGCTGATCGAAAAGAAAGGAACGCCCGATTCCCCGGCAACGGCCCGGGCCAAAAGTGTCTTGCCTGTCCCCGGCGCGCCTACCAGTAGAATGCCGCGAGGCATCCGCGCGCCGAGCCGGCCGTAGGACTTCGGGTCTTTGAGGAAGGCGACGACTTCTTGGAGCTCTTGCTTGGCTTCATCGACGCCGGCGACATCGGAGAACGTCACCCGCGTATCGGTCTCCATGTAGACCTTGGCCTTGCTCTTGCCAACCGACATCAGGCCGGCGCCAGGCCCCCCCATCCCCGCCATCCGCCGGCTCAAGAAGATCCAAAATCCCAGGAGGAGCAGGAGCGGCAACACCCAGGACATGAGGCTACGCATGAGCGCGCTTTGCTGCTCCTTCGAATACTCCACACCATGGCTCTGAAGGCTTTTCGCCAGCTTCGGGTCGACCCGGTTTGTCACGAAGCGCTTCTTTCCCTTCACCGCTTCGGTCAGCTCGCCTCGCAGGGAGTCGTCGGTGATGACGACCTCTTTGACCTTCCCGTCTTCGAGCAGCTTCTCGAACTTACTATAAGGAATCGGCTCGACCGTCTTGTAGGTCTGCCACATCTGTAGCAAGAGCGACCCTGCAACGACCGCCGCAAGAAGATACAAGAGGCTAAAACGCGGCTTGAATCCGCCCTGCTTCGGCTCAGCGTCTGGTTTGGGCATGCGGCCCGAACATAGAAGCTAGACGGGGACACGCAAGGCGCCTAGAACACCGCGTTTTTCAGGCAACTTCAGTCGAGGACGTCGAAGTGTTCGAATGGGTGTTCCATCCAGGCACTGACGATTCGTTGCATCTTGGCGGCATGGCCTCCGTCGAGAACGCGGTGGTCGAAGGTTGCACCCACGTCCATGACCTTGCGCGCGACGAGCTGGCCGTCCTCGACGACCGCCCGTTCTTCGATCGAGCCGAGCGCGAGCAGCAAAGGCACGCGGCTATAGGGGACCAACGGAACCAACGCGTATGGCAGCCCCAAGGACCCCACGTTGGTGATCATGACCGAGCCGAAGAGGTCTTTTGGCATCCCGGCCCAACTCATGTCGAGGTTCAGGGTGTAGTTCAAAAAGCTCGTCAGTCGGAGCAGCGGGCTCACCGCCCAGGGCGGTACACGCGACATCAGGTTGCGAGAGTTCTTGAGCGCCTTGTCGGTGCCTCCGCGGACAGCGCTCACCTTTTTCGCGAACTCGTCGACGATCTGTTCGAGCGTCTTTTCGTTTGGCTTGTGGATGGTTGCGCCGCTCAGGTCGATCTCACCGGTCTCTGGGTCCTCCATCACGACCTGAAAGAAGACGCCGATGCTGTCTCGAAGATAGATTTGGCTGAAGCGGAGCAGCGCGTTCGCATCCGGCACCTCTTCGAGCACGGCACCGATGGCCTTCGCCACCATGTGACTCACGGTCAGATGCTTTCCCGTGCGCTCCCGGAACGCATCGATGTATCGCAGCGCCTCGTCCATCTTGATGCTCAGGACCCCGTAGACCGTGGGATCGTAGGGGGTATGCCATGTCCCAAGAGCGCTCTTGCGAAACGCGGAAAGGTGCTTCTTCTTGTGCAGAGGCAGATTCGCCATGAGGCGAGCATAAGGGATCCAGCGCGCCAGACCAACTGACCCCGGGCACTCTACGGCACGTTACGCTAACCTCGCCCCATGACCGAGGACGCTCACCAGCGGATCTATCGCAAAGACTACCGGCCGTCCGACTTCCTGGTCGATGATATCGATTTGTGCTTTGCGCTCGACCCGGCCGACACGGTCGTGAAGGCCAAGATGCAGCTTCGCCGCAATCCTGAGCTATCGAAGCGCACGGCGCCCTTGCGCTTGCAAGGCGACGAGCTCGAGCTTCGGGCGCTACGCCTCGATGGTAAATCGCTCGACCCGGCCCGGTTCGCGGCCGACTCGCAGAGCCTTCGGATTCCGGATGTGCCCGAGCGCTTCGAGCTCGAAACCGAGGTACGCATTCATCCTGGCGCGAACACGAAGTTGACCGGTCTCTACACTTCGAGCGGCGCGTTTTGCACGCAGTGTGAGGCCGAGGGCTTTCGACGGATGACCTATTACCTCGACCGCCCGGACGTGATGGCGCGCTTCACGACACGCATCGAAGCGGACCGCGCGAAGTATCCCGTGCTTCTTTCGAACGGAAACCGGATCGGGCAGGGTGATCTTCCCGGGGGCCGTCACTGGGTTCAATGGGAAGATCCCTTTCGCAAGCCAAGCTATTTGTTTGCGTTGGTTGCCGGGGAGTTGGTCTGTCATCGCGGGACGTTCACGACCGCGTCCGGGCGGGAAGTCGCGCTCGAGATTTGGGTAGAGTCCGAGAACGCAGACAAGTGCGAGCATGCACTTGCGTCCCTTCAGGCCGCCATGAAGTGGGACGAGGATACCTATGGGCTCGAGTACGACCTCGACGTCTACATGATCGTCGCCGTCAACGACTTCAACATGGGCGCGATGGAGAACAAGGGCCTCAATATCTTCAATTCGAAATACGTGCTCGCAAAGCCATCGACCGCAACCGATGACGACTACGAAGGCATCGCAGGCGTCGTGGCCCACGAGTATTTCCACAACTGGACCGGCAACCGGGTGACATGCCGGGACTGGTTCCAGCTGACCCTCAAGGAAGGGCTCACCGTCTTTCGCGACCAGGAGTTTTCGGCCGACATGACCTCACGCGCCGTGCAACGCATCAAGGATGTGACGCGGCTTCGAACAGCGCAGTTCGCCGAAGATGCCGGTCCGCTCGCCCACCCGATTCGGCCTGAGTCCTACATCGAGATGAACAATTTCTACACTGCAACCGTGTATGAGAAGGGCGCAGAGGTGGTCAGGCTTTATCAGGCTTTTCTCGGTAAAGAAGGATTTCGCAAGGGGCTTCGGCACTATCTCGACAAGCACGATGGCTGCGCCGTCACATGCGACGACTTTCGTCAGGCGATGGCCGAAGCCAACGGTGTGGATCTCACGGCGATGGAGCGCTGGTACGCGCAGGCAGGAACGCCCGTCGTCCATGCGCGCGAGGCTTGGAACGAGTCCACCGGGGTTTACGCGCTTACGCTTGCTCAGTCGCAGCGCGTTTTGCCGGGACAGCCCACGCCCAAGCCGTTGCCGATTCCCATTCGGGTGGGCTTGTTGGGCGCCGACGGAAAGGACATCCCCGCCGCCGCTCGCACCCTCGAGCTCCGCGAGGCGGAGCAGACATTCACCTTCGACGCTCTGTCCGAGCGGCCGGTCGCGTCGATCGCGCGCGGATTTTCGGCGCCCATCAAACTCGAGGTCGAGCGCACCGAGGAGGAGCTCGTCTTCTTGATGGCGAACGACTCCGATCCCTTCAACCGATGGGAGGCCGGCCAGGAGCTAGCCACGCGCGTCTTGCTCGGGCTGGTGGAGCGGGTTGTCGAAGGCGGTCCCCTCGTGCTCGCCCAAGGACTCGTGGACGCGTTTGGGCAGGTGCTCTCCGACGCGAGCCTGGACGGGTCGATGAAAGACCTCATGCTGACCCTCCCATCGGAAGAGCTGCTGGCACAGGAGCTAGAGGTCGTCGACCCGGATGCCGTCCACCGCGCCAGACGCTTTGCTGGCCGCGAGATCGCCACCGCCCTTCGCGAACAATGGATGCGCACCTACGAGCAGCATGCAGGTGGCAGCGACGAGATCGACAAGACGCAAATCGACCGTCGTCGCATCAAGAATTGCGCGCTCCACTACCTGGTCAAGCTGGAAGACCCGGGCACCATCGCCATGGCCGCCGAGCAGTTTCGCACCGCGACGGGCATGACAGATTACGAAGCGGCTTTCATCAGCCTCGTCGACCTCGTCTCCCCGGAGACCGACCGTGCGATCGCCCAATTCTACGAGCGCTGGAGAAACGACCCGCTCGTGCTGGACAAGTGGTTTCGCATCCAAGCCATGTCGAGTGCCCCCGGTGCATTCAACCGGGTGGTCGTGCTGTCGAAGCACCCGGACTTCAAGCTTGCAAACCCCAATCGTGCTCGCTCCCTGCTCTATGCCTTTGCTGCTGGCAATCCCGTTGGTTTCCATCGGGCGGACGGCGCGGGGTACCGGTTCGTTGCCGATCAGATCCTCGAGCTCGATGCGGTGAACCCGCAGGTCGCAGCGCGCATCGTTTCGAGCTTCAATCAGTGGAGGCGCTATGAGCCCCGCCGAAGCGAGCGAATGAAGGCAGAGCTCCAGCGCATTGTATCCCAACCCGGGATCTCGAAAGATGTCTCCGAGATCGTCCAACGTGCCTTGAAAGGATAGCTGGGCGTGTTTCGAGTGAGCGCTACGCAACCGAGGCACAGCGCTCCAGCTCCACGAGTGCCGCATCGAGGTGGTCGATCAAACGTTGCGCGCGTGGCACCGAGCGGCGGCACGCGATGATGCCGCAGTCCAGGCTGTCGCCGACGCTCGTGACCGTGATGTTCAGCGCTTGTCCATGGGTCACGATCGACAACGGATACATCCCTTCGAGCGGGGCGCCATTCCAGTAGAGCTTTTCCCGCGGGCCGGGGACGTTTGAGACCGTTACGTTGAAGGTGGGGCGCGTGCGCCCCGAAAGCCGGAGCAAATGCGGGACCAGAACCGGGAGCGCCACGATACTCGTGAAGACCGGGATGGAGGCGGTGTTCATGCCCTTGAGCAAGCGCTTTGCCTCGCCCATCGAGTGTTGGATGGCCCGTAGACGGCCTAGCGGATCGCCGATGTCCGTGGCGAGGCTGGCGAAAACCACCGAGAACGAGTTGCCCTCGACATCTGCGTCCGCGGGTCGGAATGAGACCGGTGTCATTGCAGTGAGCGGCCGCTCGGGCAGGGCGCTGCGGTCGCTCAGGTAGCGTCGCAGCGCCGCACCCGACATCGCAAGAACGATGTCGTTGACGGTGGCGTCGAGCGCCTTGGCGACCTTCTTGATCCGGAGCAGTGACCAGGACTGCGCGACGAACCGGCGCGAGCCTGTGACCCTTCCGTTTAGGATCGTAGATGGGGTTTGAAAGGGCGCGATCATGCCGTGCCGGTCGCGGTGCCGCACGGCGTCTGCGAACTCGAACACGCCCCTCATTGCGCCCGCTGTTGCAGCCGCGGCGCCACGCGGGTCAGGCGAGCCGTTGCTCTCATGCCGCGGGCGGGGCGTGTTCCAGGGCGCGGGCATGTTTCGTTCGTGCGGGTCGCTGCTCAGGCAAGCACGCAGCATTCGCATTGCGCCGACACCGTCGATCATCGAGTGATGGGTCTTGACGTAGAGCGCAAAGCGGTTGTCCTCCACACCTTCGATGACGTGTGCTTCCCAGAGCGGGCGGTCGCGATGCAAGCGGGTGCTGTGCAGCCGCGAGACGACCGAGAACATTTCCCGGTACCGGCCGGGTTTCGGAAGTGCCGAGTAGCGCACGTGGTAATGGGTATCGAGGTCGCGGTCGGGGACCCAGTGCGGAAGACCGAGTCGCCTAAGAGGCCACGCGAGCTTCTGATTGAAAGGGTACTGCACGGCATCCGGATCGTCGTTTGCAGAGAACGTTTGGTGCAGCCAGTCCTCGTGCACCCCTTCGGGGTAGCTGAACAACATGAGGCCGCCGGTATGCATCGGCATCTCACGGCTCTCGGCGAGCAGGAAGCTCGTATCGACGGTTCCAAGTGCCTTCATGATACCGATAGGCTTATCGTACTCGGCCGAGTTTGGGTAGTATGGATGCGCTCAGCAAGAAGCGCATCGTAGAAAGTCATTTACGCCGCTACCGGGTCGCCAGTTGTCGCAATGCGCGCAGGGAGATCCGGAGATTGGGGCGCGAGGCCTTTCGGGTGTCGACCGGTTGGCCGTCGATCCAGGTGCCCAGCACTTCGATGTCCGCGAATTGCTCGGGCGGCGTCTTGCGCGGATTGCGTGACAACATGACTAGATCGGCTGCTTTGCCCGGTTCGAGTGAACCCCGGTGCGTTTCCACGCCCAGTTGCCATGCGGCGTTTGTCGTCATCGCACGGAGCGCCTGATCGACCGTGAGCCGCTCGGCGGGCGCGATCGGTTCACCTCCTTTGCGCGGCACGCGGAGCATGGACGTCCGCATGACGCGGAGCGGCCCAATGGGGGTCATCGGGTTGTCGCTGTGAATGGTTGCGCGGTGTCCTTCGCGAAACGCCGTGCCGATGGGCATGTACCGGTTTACTCGGCTTCCGATGAGCTCGGACAGGCGGTCTTCGTAATAGTAGATGTGATCCGGAAAAAAGCTCAGCTCGAAGCCGAGCGCCTTGGCGCGCCGGATCTGTTCCGTGGTGATCAGCGCGTCGTGCTCCAAGCGGTGCCGATGGCCCTCCCAAGGATACTCGCGCAGCACGGACTCGGCGGCGTCGAGGACCAGGTCGATGGCCCGTTCGCCCTGCGTATGGACTGCTACGTGATAGCCCGCGCGGTGAAAGCGGCGGAATTCCCGGGTGAACTCCTCGAGGTCATAGTTGAGGGGACCCATGTGACCCGGTTCCAAGTGCAAGCGTTCCCGCGTGAGCTGCGTATCCGCGTAAGGCTGTGCGAACGTTGCGCCTCCCGTGAACGGCGAGCCGTCCATCCAGAACTTCACGCCGCGGAGCTCGAAGCGGGTGTCGTGCCGGTCGTCGGGTTTCGAGTCGAGGTCGAGCTGGGTGGGTAACCCGTACACGACGGTACGAACCGGCACATAGGGGTCATCGCCCAAGGTACGCAGCAGCCCAAGCGGATCCTCGGCGCGCCCGACCGGGCCGAGCACGCCGATGGTGGTGAAGCCACCGCGCGCGTAGTCCGCCAACTTCCAACGCAGCAGCAGCTCGGTGACCGCGGGCGGTAACGCCGGCAAGGCGCGGAGCAGGTACTTGACCGCATTCACCTCGACGACATCGCCGGTGAGGTCGCCGTTTTCATCACGCCCGAATGAGGCGCCGGGTGGGTCCGGTGTGTCCCTGCGGATCCCCGCCGCACGAAGGGCTGCGCTGTTTGCAAACGCCTCGTGCATGGCTTGCGTCAAGATCACGAAGGGCTTGTCCGGCGACAGCTCATCCAGCTCGGCGAGCGTGGGCGGATCGAGATCGCGCACCATGATCGGATCCCATCCAAACGCGAGGATCCAAGGCTGGGGCAGGAACCCGTCCATGGCTTCGCGCAAGGTCTCCATCACTTCGGCACGCGAGTCATGCGTGAACCCGCTTACGTCGATCGCCGAGCCGAGCAGCGCGGTTGCAAGCGGATGCGTGTGCGGCTCGATGAACCCGGGCATCAAGGTCGCGCCCTTCAGATCGACGACCTCGGCATCCGAGCCGGCTGCCGCGCGTAGCTCGTCCGCGGTGCCAAGCCGCTTGATCCGGCCGTCTTTGACCCACATCGCCTCGGCGAGCGCAGGCTCGGCCATGGTGACGATATCACCCCCGACGAACAGCAGGTCCCTCGGAACCTGTTCCGGCTCGGCCCAGCGCACGAAGACGAGCAAGGCGCCGAGCACGACGATCAACGCGATGCCAAGGCCGCGAAGGACTCCCATGAACGCGCGAGCCTACCTCAGCGTAACCTGGGTAGCTAGCGCCATGACTCCGGCGTCCTCGAGCGCGTCGAGGCTTACAGCACGAACGGGATCAACACCCGCCGCTCCGCCGGATAGTCCGGGAACTTCTCCCTGTACCAGCGATGCGTTTGGAAAGCGCGCGGCACGAGGTTGGCGATCGTGATGAGCAGGATGAATGTCGCGCCAAGCGACCAGGTTGCGAGGGCGAAGCCGGCGAAGGCAGTGATTTCCGTCAGGTAAGAAGGATTGGTCACGAACCGGAAGAGACCACCCTGCGGGACGCGATACACCTTGTCCCCGCGCTCGATCTCTTCGGGGCTGCGAAGGTTTCGGACGATGGCATCGGACTGGATGTTGAGCACGAATGACGCGTAGTAGAGGCTGATGCCAACGAGGAATCGCGGGTCCGTCAACCAATCGAGGGTGAACTGCGGTCCGAGGTCGCTGATGAAGGCTGCGTTCAGATATCCATGCAGCGTCGTCACGAGCCAGCCCATCGCCACGATCGTGATGCTAAAGGATGCGGTTGCGCCCTTGGGGCTTCGTATCAGGTACGGAAACACGAAGCCGCGGTTGCCGTAATGCACCAGCCACACCAGCAGAAAGAACAGAGGTACGATCTCGAACCGGTGTCGTCCCTGGAAGTAGAAAAACACGAAGCTGAGCGTCGCGGGAAGCTCCATCAGAAACCAGCCGAGGCGCGGGCTGAGGTTGATGCCCCACTTGTCCGACGTGAAGCGCCCATAGGGGCTCTTCATCAGCGCGGCTCCGATGAACACCAAGATCACCAGCCCGAAGGAGAGCGTCAGCACCGTGTCGTAGGTCGGGTCCCCAGTGTACCAGGTCATCATCAGGGCGTTCGCATCCGAGAAACAGTCCGGGTCGTCGTTCTTGAGCCCGACTCGGGCGCGACGCTCGAAGCGATGGTATCATAACGCCATGCAGCATAGTGAAGAGCTGAAAACCCTGAGCGAGCTCGACAATCTCATGAGCGAAGACGGTGGCGCGGCGATTCTCGACTTCTGGTCACCCACCTGCGGGCCCTGCAAGGCCATGGCGCCTTCATTCGAGGCCGTCGCAAACGAGCTTGCCGAGGAGCCGATTCGGTTCATCCGGATCAACACGGCAAGCCAGGCGCAGCTCGCTCAGCCGTTCAACATCCACGCGGTGCCTACGCTCTTGTTCGTGAACAACGGCGAGATCCTGGACATTCGCGTGGGGGCACTGTCCGGTCCGGCGCTCGCAAAGAAGGCCCAGTGGCTCCTCCGCAAGGCCCGCGGAGAAGGTTTCTTTTCGAAGCTCTTTGGTAGCTAAATCGGGCTGCCGCCAATCGCGTTCGTGATGAACGCCTTTTCAATGGGAAACTCGCTCGGGCTATCGCCGATCGGGAAAGTGCGCTCGAGCAGGTTTAGAATGCGGCTCGTCATCGCGGGCGTCACGCGATTGCTGAAGGCGAAGAAGGCCGCCTGGGGGGTGAGGACGCGGCGCCGGCGGTCGACGACGCCGTCGAGGATCATCGTGGCTGCGCGCTTGGGGGTCATGATGTCGCGGCGCCCGGCGTACTCTTCGGTGGGCGCCATCATTTCGGTCTTGACGAGCGGGAGGTAGACCGAGGAGACATGCAGCCCTTCGTGTTGCAACTCGGCCATGAGCGAGTCGCCAAAGGCATCGAGGGCCGCCTTGGTTGCCAAGTAGGCGGCAAAGTAGGGGCCGGGGATCAGCACGCCCATAGTGAGCACATGCGAAATCACGCCGCCCCGCTCTCTCAGAGAGGGCAAGAGACGCAGCGTGAGCCGCACCGGGGCAAAGTAGTTCAAGGCCATGGTGCGCTCGTAGTCGTGAAAGC
>Ga0114931_10010554_pt1 | contig 10991 bp, 9 predicted proteins | sample 2SBtaG_FD_89579 | JGI IMG/M metagenome (GOLD analysis project Ga0114931, IMG submission 89579) | Deep subsurface microbial communities from Kolumbo volcano to uncover new lineages of life (NeLLi) - 2SBTROV14_V59a metaG | ecosystem: Environmental > Aquatic > Marine > Volcanic | place: Kolumbo...
CCTCTGGATCGGTCAGCGCGAGAATACTCGCCGAAGGCTTGTCCGCCGTGCTGAGGAAATGTTGGGGAGACGTTGAGAAGAATTGGTTCATCGGCGCCGTGGCGGTGAACGCAGTCGACCGACCGGCTCCGGGGCCCGGGGTTTCGATCCGCGCCATGTCCGCGCCATGGTTTATCAGGTGACCTGTTCAGCCTATAATAAGTCGAGTCCCCTCACGTCGGCCAGATCCTCATCTCGTCAGGATTCCCGCCATGACCCCACGTTCACGCGCTTTCACACTGATCGAACTATTGGTCGTGATCTCAATCATCGCGCTGTTGATCGCGCTGCTCCTGCCATCGCTGGGCCAGGCGAAGCTGCGCGCTTACAGCGCACGCTGCATCGCCAATATCCGTGGCCAGCAGCAGGTGGAGTTCGCGTTTGCCGCCGATCACGACGGTGCGTTCCCCGCGGTTCGCTCCCACATCGGCGATTGGTACTGGGATGGCAGTCATCCCTACGAGCAAAGCATTCGCGCCCAGGTCGAGGATTACCTCGTCGATCCCCGTCTGCTCTGGTGCCCTTTTAAGGAACATTTCACGGATAGTTTGTCCGCCGATTCCAACGTTTACGAAACCCGCCTGCTACGTCCCTGGCGGGAGAAGACCCCCAACTGGACGTTCTACCTCTGGGTGGGTAATTTCCAATCCGCACAGGGATACCAGGTGACGTACCTTGTTCCCGGCTCGCAATACAGCGGTCGCGGTGGCGCCCGAAGCGGGGGACGGGGTGGAGGTCGCGGCGGCGGCGGCGAGCCCGTGACGGGGGTGACCGAACCACCCTGGCCACGCAACATCGGCGAGGCCACGGCTGGCAGCCTCCTGATTACCCATCGACTGTTCGACGCCGGTTCGTTTTCCCAATACTTCAGCCACAACACCGCGCCGCCGCTGAACCTGCCCGAGAAGTTCGACCTGAAATCCGCAGGCCTCGTCGAACACCCCGTCGGATACGGCGATGGTCACGCCGTGGTCAAATCACCGGCCGAGGTCAAATCCCGCGTTTACCATACCTGGCCCGGGACGTTTTATTATTAAGCAGGATCTTCACGCGCCGGGGAACCCGGTGAGCCGCACGCCGAGGTTCATGGACAAGGCGGGGCTGGCGTCATTCTGAGCCTCATGCCTCATGTCTTCTTTTGCCTTGACGCCGTCTGTCCGCGCTCTACACTCCCTTGCCCAACCCAGGGAGATCACCATGGCGACCACCACCCACGCGCTCAAACAGCGTCTTCTCACCCCCGGGCCCACGCAGGTTCCCCCCGAAGTGCTGCGGGAAATGGCGCTGCCGATCATTCACCACCGCACGAAACAATTCCGTGCCATCTTCGCCGAGGTGAGCGAGCGATTGCAGCGCGTATGCCGGACCGCTCAGCCGGTTCTGACCATCACAGGCTCGGGCACGACCGCGTTTGAAGCGGCGCAGGTCTCGCTCGCCAAGCCGGGCAGCCGGGTGCTGACCGTCGCCGGCGGCAAGTTCGGCGAGCGATGGCAGGATGTCTACGATGCCTACGCCAAATCGCTCGACCTCGTGGAGAACATCAGGATCAACGTACCCTGGGGCGAAGGCCCCGACCCGGCTGCCATCGAACAAGCGCTGAAAGATCACCCCGACATCAGCGTCGTCACCGTCGTGCATTCCGAGACCTCCACCGCGACCGCCGGCGATGTGCAGCGGATCGCCGGGATCGTAAGGAAAACGGACGCAATATTGATCGTGGACGGCATCACCGCCGTGGGAGCCCTGCCGGTGGAGATGGACGGCTGGGGCGTCGATGTGCTCGTGACCGGCTCACAGAAGGCGCTGATGCTCCCCCCGGGACTGGGGTTCGTCGGCTTGGGTGAGCGTGCGGTCCAACGGCTGGAAGAGGTGACCGCGGGGGGCTGTTACAACCTCGACCTGCGTCGATGGCTGAAGAGCTGGAAGCGCAACGATGTCCCCTTCACCCCACCGGTGAATCTGATCCGCGGGCAGCGTGTGGCCTTGGAGATGATCGAAAATGAAGGCTTGAAAAACGTGTGGAAGCGCACCTCCACGCTCGCACGCGGAGTACGGGCCGCTTTCAAAGCCCTTGGTCTGAAGCTCATCAGCACTTCGCCGAGTGACTCGGTGACCGGAGCCTGCTATCCACAGGGGATTGATGATTCAGCATTTCGCTCGGCGTTGCGCGATAAGCACGGCATTCACATTGCGGGGGGACAGGACGGCCGGGGCGCGAGCTGGAAGGGCAGGATCTTCCGCATCAGCCACATGGGCTACGTGGACGCCGAGGATACCCGCGCCGCGTTGGTGGCGATCGAAACGGAACTGATCGCCGCAGGCATGAAGGTCGAGGCGGGCACGGCGGTGCGGGTGTTTGAGCAGAGCGTTTAGCCGCTCCGCAGGCTACGAAAGCGCGGTTGGGACCGGCTTGACGCCGAAGGGCCCGAGTGCGGCGATGTTCCTGAGACTGGCCTGCCACCCTCAAACCAGCCGATATTCCCATTGACCGGGCAGAGAACGTGGTCTAGACTGTGGCGGTTGACAGCCGCTTGCGGATCATATTTCCGGTGACAACTTCCGGGAAAATCTTCCGGGGGGTGATATTTTGGGGATTGGTGTAACGGTAGCACGACTGGTTCTGGTCCAGTTAGTGGGGGTTCAAATCCTCCATCCCCAGTTACTCCTGAATCATCGTCATAGTCGCGGCGCTGGGGTAGTGATCCGAAGTGATCCGCTGTTTTGTCGCGGTGGGAGACTCATGCACCGCGGGTTCCGGCACTTGATGCTTGAACTCTCACGTTCCCAACCCCCCATCTTTTCCCTTACAATATCTCCATGCTCGCGCAGGTGCACAGTTTCGTCCTTCAGGGCATCGAACCGATCACCTGCGAGGTGGAAGTGGATGTCGGCGATCGTGGGCTGGCGAAAACGACCATCGTCGGGTTGCCGGATACCGCCGTGAAAGAGTCGATCGAGCGGGTGCGTTCGGCGATCGTCAACAGCGGGTACCCATTTCCTGATTCACGGATGCTGGTTAATCTCGCCCCGGCGGACATCCGCAAGGAAGGCCCGATCTTCGACCTGCCCATCGCGGTGGGGCTTCTGCTGGCTGAACAGGTCATCCAGACTCAGAATCACAAGCGACTGCTCTTCGCCGGGGAATTGGCGTTGGATGGGCGGCTCAGACCGATCAACGGCGCGATCAACCTCGCGATCCTGGCGCGGAAGCTTCAATTTGACGGCATAGTTGTTCCGATCGCCAATGCCAACGAGGCGGCGGCAGCCGGCGGGATCAATGTTTACCCCGCCGATTCCCTGGCGACGGTGGTCGGTTTTCTCAATGAAAACCAGGAGATCGAGCCGCACCCCGAGGTGGACGTGCAGGCCATGCTCCAAAGCGCCATGCCCAACATCGACTTCAGCGACATCCGCGGCCAGGAGGCCGCGAAACGTGCGATCACCATCGCCGCGGCGGGCGGGCACAACATTCTGATGATCGGCCCGGCGGGTACGGGCAAAACGATGATGAGCCGGGCGCTGGCGGGCATCCTTCCGCCACTGACACGTGATGAAGCGCTGGAAGTGACGCGCATCTATTCCAGCGTCGGGCAGCTCCCCAAAGGTCAGCCGCTGATGACCCGGCGCCCTGTCCGCACGCCTCACCACACAGCCAGCAGCGCCGCGGTCATCGGCGGGGGCACCGTGCCCCGGCCGGGCGAAGTTTCACTCTCGCATCACGGTGTGCTGTTCCTCGACGAGATGCCCGAGTTTCCCCGGCCTGTCCTCGAAACGCTTCGTCAGCCGCTGGAAGACGGCGAGGTCACCATCGCCCGGGCACACGCTTGTGTCCGTTTCCCCGCACGCTTCATGCTCGTCGCCGCCATGAATCCGACTCCCAAGGGCGACAAGCCGACCGATGATTTCACTCAGCGGCAGATGGACCAGTACCTCTCACGCATCAGCGGGCCTCTGATCGACCGGATCGACATCCATGTCGAAGTGCCGGCTGTGCCGTATCATCAGCTCACCGGCAAGGCCAACGGCACCAGCACCGCCGCCATCCGCGAAAAAGTTCTGGCTGCGCGCAGTCGTCAAGCCGAGCGCAACGGCAGCTCCACCAAACCCAACAGCGTGCTGACGGGCAGGGAGCTGGATCGCCACGCCACGCTCGACGATGCCGGAAAAGAATTGCTGAAACAGGCCATCACCGAGCTGGGCCTCAGCGCGCGGGCGTATGACAAGATCCGCCGCGTGGCGCGTACCATCGCCGATGTGGAAGAATCGGACGACATCCAGACGCACCATGTCGCCGAAGCCGTCCAATACCGCCTGCTGGATCGGCGAACTTAAGGCGAGTACCACGAGATGTGCCAAGACTCGGCCCATCGAGTCTTATAACCTCCTCCTCGTCCATGATGATCGAGTTCCCACCGGTTGAATGTCGCCTCACCGACCTCATGCGCCCCCAACCCCTGCGCCGGCGCGTCCTGCGCTGTAGGGACGCTGTGTCATTCAGCTTCTACGCGGGCTGCCGAGGGACGCTTTCCTGGGTATCCTTTTGGTCATGCGTCGGGTTTCGTTGAATACGCGAGCATGGCTGGGGGTGCTGGTGGCACTGTTTCTACTGGCCAGCCTGATCCCCGCACGCTGGGCGAACGCCCTGTGGCATCGCCCTCACGTCGTCGTCGTCAAGGTGCTCGGCCCGTTCACGCACCAGCTCAAACGCGTGGCGGATACCCTGCGCGCCCCCGAATCCATTGAAATCTCGCCCGAATATCGCCTCGACCTTCAACAGCGCCGCTACTTCGAGCAGCGCATCACCCAACTCGAACAGGAAAACGCGGAGTTGCGCGGGCTGCGCGGCCACTTTCAGGCTCAGAACGTACGCTTCGTCAAAGCGCTCGTCACGTTCTGGTCCGGCAGCCGAAATACCCCGACCATCACGATCAACCGTGGCAGCCACGAGGGCATTCGTCAGGGGCAGGTGGTGACGCTGGGCGTGCAGCTCGTCGGGCGGATCGCGCAGGTCGATCGAGACCTCGCGGCGGTGGGATTGATCACGCGTCCGAATACAAGCCTTTCCGTCCGCATCGTGCCGCCACCCGACGTCGAGCCGGCGCCCAGGGATGTCCGCGTGCGGGCCCGCATGGAGGCATCCGGCAAACAGTTCATCGCGGTCGTACCCACCGGCGAGCCGGTCCGGGTCGGCGATGTGGCGCACCTTGCCGACGAGTCCTATCCTCATCAGGCGCTGGGGGCGGTGGTCGGCGTGGTTCAGCACATCGAACCATTACCCGAAGACCCCACGCTGTGGAACCGCATCGAGATTCAACCGACCATCGCCTTGCACCAGGTGGATCGCGTATGGGTGTGGGTCATCGAGGATTCCGCATCGGCCGAATGAGCCCGTCTGGTTGGCATCGATGTGCGATTGTGTTACCTAACGGATAAAGATGCGCTGGCCTACCTTTTGCCTGTTCGCTTTTGTGATGCTCGCACTTCAAGTGGGTTTGCGAACGCTGTTGCGCGAACCGTTCGGCTTCGATGCGGGTGAACCGCAGTTGCTGCTGATTCTCGGGGTCTTTATTGGACTGTCAGCACCGGAACGGGTGATACCCTGGGCGTGGTTGTTGCTCGGCCTGCTCGTGGACCTCACGCAGCCGCTTACGATTCACATGGCGGTTGAGGAAACGCGGATCACGCTCATCGGGCCGGCCGGCCTGGGATACCTGCTGGGCGGCTACGCCGTGTGGCAGATGAGGCCACTGGTCTTTCGAGATTCGTCGTTGTCGATCGGTTTTGTGGCGTTCCTGGCGGGCATTTTAGTGCAGTTGGCGATAGTCGCGATGTTTTCATTCAGGGGGCTGGGGTGGCCTTGGCTGAGCGGCGAAACGATCGCGGACTTCAGCCCCGCCGATGAACTGGTCAGGCGGTTCCTGGAACTGATCTACACCGCCGTCGTCGCCGTGCCCATCGGATACCTGCTCATCCGTATGCGTCCTCTTTGGGGGTTTCAAGGCCCGAAGGGAGGGAGATATCGTTGATCCACTCCACTTGCATGACTGTGAAGCCATCCTCTCCTGACATCACTGACATACCATGATGACATGGCCGACCTTTGGGATGACAAAAGACGGGCCAATCGACAGGCAGCCGAACCCCTGGCGGTGCGGATGCGCCCACGTTCGCTTGAGCAGTTTGTCGGACAGACGCATTTTCTGGGCTCGGGCAAACTCCTGCGACGGATGCTCGACGCCGATCGCCTGACGAGCGTGATCTTCTACGGCCCGCCGGGTACGGGAAAGACCACACTCGCCGAATTGATCGCGCGCCACACCCAGCGTCACTTTGAACGCGCCAACGCCGCAGCGGTGGGTGTGAAGGAGGTGCGGCAGGTGCTCGACAGCGCACGGGGGCGACTGGAAAATGACGGCCTCCGCACGATCTTTTTCCTGGATGAAATCCACCGTTTCAACCGGGCCCAGCAGGATGTGCTCCTGGGTGATGTCGAGCGCGGCGTGATCACACTCGTCGGGGCGACGACGGAAAACCCGTTTTTCGCGGTGAACTCGCCCCTGGTCAGCCGGTCTCAGATTTTCCAGTTTCAGCCGCTGTCCGAACAGGACATCACGGCGCTGATTCACCGGGCGATATCGGATCAGCAGCATGGGTATGGCCGGCTGGAGATCGAAATCAGCGACGAAGCGATCGCGCATTGGGCGACCGCCAGCGATGGCGACGCGCGGCGGGCGTTGACCGCGTTGGAAATCGCCGTGCTCAGCGGCGGGCACGAGGGTATCCGTGAGAAGCACAGTGAAGCGCAAAATGATAAAGTGGATGCGCCCACGCACATCGTGATCGACCTCGACGCGGCGCAGCAGTCGATCCAGCGTAAAGCCATCGTCTACGACGGCACGGGGGATGAACATTACGATGTGGTATCGGCCTTCATCAAATCCATGCGCGGCAGCGACCCCGACGCCGCGATCTACTGGCTGGCGCGCATGCTCGAAGCCGGCGAAGACCCGCGTTTCATCGCCCGGCGGATCGCCATTCTCGCCAGCGAAGATATCGGCAACGCCGACCCCCAAGCCATCCAGGTGGCGGCGGCGGCGTATGACATCACCGAGCGCATCGGCATGCCTGAGTGTCAGCTCACCCTTGGGCAGGCGGTGATTTACATGGCGACGGCGCCGAAATCCAACGCCTCGGCGATGGCGATCTGGGCAGCGATGAAGGATGCACGCGAAGGACGGACGATTCCGGTTCCCAGGCACCTGCGCGACGGGCATTACGCCGGGGCGAAAGAGCTCGGCCATGCCGAGGGCTACCAATACGCCCACAACAGTGCGAAGGGTTATGTGGATCAGGACTACCTGGGTGTCGATAAAACCTATTACACGCCGACGCAGCGCGGCCACGAAAAACGCATCGGCGCATTTCTGGCATGGCTTCGCGGCGAACGTCCGACCGAGAGCCTCGCGTCGACCCCGGCAGGCAAGGGGTTACAGGCGGACTGATTGGGCGAAAACAGGTCCGTGGGACGGGCGCCTCACCCACCTGCGCAAAAGCGAGTGGGCTTGACGCCCGCCCCACTATTTCGTGAGTTCTTATTTGATGTTAAATTACACGCCGACCGTACGGTTTCCTGACTCAACAACGGAGTACATTTCGGATGGTTCTGACTTCGCAGTCGCCTCGGCCGGGGGTCGGTCGACGATACATGGTCTCACGTGGCAAGCGCGGGATTCGTCACCCGGTTCGATGGCTGTTGATCCTCGCGGCGGTTGTCGCGGTGACGGTCTATTTCTGGCCCAAAGGTGATTCCTCTCCATCTCCATCAACCGAGGACCACGCCGCGACCGCTTCGGCGGGCACGGGCAGGACGACATCGCCTCGTGTCAACAATCAGAGCCCACCGCTGACATCCGCGGCGGCGAAACCGACGCATCGGCCTGTCACAGCCCCAGCCGCGTCAAGCCGGCTGAAACCTCGGCCGACTCCACCGGTGCTCATCTACAACAAAACGCCCACCACATCACCGCCCAAGACAGGCCCCGACAACGTGAAGCCTGCTCCGTCGGGAGATCACATCCAACCGTCTTCCAACCACGCCGACGATGCTCCCCTTGCCCTGGCAAAACCGCCGGCGGATACCGGCGCGCCGCGTAAATTGCTCGCCATCGACCCTGGCAATCCGCTTGCGATCGGATTGCAACTGATTCACCAGGGCAAACTCGTGGAGGGTCGCGCCGCGCTGAACCGGCTGCTGGCGGACGCACGTCTTAGCGCTGCGCAAGCCGATCGCGCCCGCCGCGAGATCGCCGCGGCGAATGAGACGCTTGTTTTCAGTGATCGCATCGTGCCGGGTGATCCACTGGTCGAAGCCTACACCATCCAGAGCGGCGATAACCTCATCCGAGTCGGCAAGAAATACAGGATCACCTCGGACTTCATCGCCCGCATCAACGCCATGGCCGACCGAAACCGCATCTGGGCCGGACAGAAGATCAAGGTGGTCAAGGGGCCGTTCCACGCCGTTGTGAATAAAAGCGCCTTTCGGTTGGACCTGTACCTCGATACGCCTGACAACCAGCGCATGTATATCCGCAGCTACCGTGTCGGCATCGGAGAGAGCAACTCGACGCCCGAAGGGTTGTGGCGTGTGCGTGGCGGAGGGGTGGGCAAGCTGCTCAACCCTTCGTGGACCAACCCACGCACCAGCCGGTTCTACAGGAGCGATGATCCCCAGAATCCCATCGGCGAGTTCTGGATCGGCCTCGAAGGCGTGGACGAGAACACCCGGGGCCTGGCGGGGTACGGCATCCACGGGACCATTGCGCCGGACTCCATCGGCAAGCAGGCCTCGATGGGTTGTGTCCGCATGCTGGCAAGTGATATTAAACAGGTGTATGCGATTCTGGTAGAGCGGTACAGTACCGTGTTGATCAGGCGGTCCGAACCCAGTCCATAAGGCCACTAAAATAGCAGTAAACCCTTATTATTATAAGGGTATCATCGCTTCACCCTCTACCGGACGATACCCTTATAAACCATCTCGTAACACCCCTTCCGGGTGTCGCGACACCCGGTCTGGTCTGGATTCGTGTGTCGCGCGAACGCGGTAAATGTTCGAACACTCGCGCCGCAACACTTCAGCTGTGGTGCTCTGCCTGCTGGTCGGACGTGCCCATCGCGAGGGCAGCGTAGTCGTTGCGGCGCGAGTCCGGGAACCGGTCGAGTTCGTCCTTGTGGATGAACCATCGCGACTGCGTCCAAGCACCCGGACCGATTACGCGAAGGCAAAGCCGGCGATCCGGGTGCAGACCCACTCCTGGTCCACGCCGAGCCGGTCGGCCATCCGGATGGGTGTCAATATGCGGCACGCCCGGCCTTCAACGCAAAGGAGTACGCCACCATGCAGAACGCTACCACCGAACTGACGCAGTTTCCAGCCGCAGAGGCGTCGGCCGCCGGTCTGACCGACCCCTTGACCGACCTGCTGCGCGACGGGGCGCGGCGGTTGCTCGTGCATGCGGTCGAGACCGAGGTCGCGATGTGGATCGCCGACCGCGTGGAACTGACAGAGGGCGACGGTCATCACAGGGTGGCGCGCAACGGCCACGCGCATCCGCGCACGGTTGTGACCGGCGTCGGGCGACTCGAGGTCGCCATGCCGCGGGTGCACGATCGTCGACCGGCGGGCCAAGCACGATCACGCTCGAAGGTGGCGCGCACAATCCCTTTGCGCCGCCGTTCGATTTCCTCGTGAAGACATTCCTGCCGCTCGTATCGCGCTTGGGGCCGAACGTGTCGGCGGTCCTCGATCGCCCCGGCTTTTATCCTGCGGGCGGCGGCCGATTCACCATCAACATCGAACCGGCAACAAAGCTCGACACGCTTGAAGTCCTCGAGCGCGGCCAGATCACCCGGCGCAGTGCGACCGCCATCGTGGCGAACCTGCCGCGTTTCATCATCACCGATCACGGCTGTCAGTACCGTACACAATTCCGCAATGCCATGAAAGCGCTGGGCGTCACTCAGGTTCGCGGCCGCGTCCGTTCTCCTCTTTTCAATGGCAAGGTCGAGCGATTCTTTCGCACCCTTCGCCAATGGTTGCGAGTTGTCCTGTTGCCAATGACCGTCCGCGGCATCCAGGCTCGGCTGAATCGATATAGAGACTGGTTCAACACCCATCGCGTACATCAGGCGATCGATGGCTTGACGTCTGACGAAGCCGTCAACCGATCCACCCGCGACAAGCCGACTGCCTTTCACGCTATTGACAATACCGATCCGATTATCACCGTCGAGCGCTTGAAGTGCCGTGGCGATCCGCATCTGCCGGTTGTTCGCATCGAGGTGAAGCTGCGCGCCGCATGACATCGTGCCGGGTCTCTCACGACCCGCGAACTTGACGATTCGAGGCGAGATAAGCCTACACAGAGCACGGAGGAATGGTCGCGAATTCGCTATGAACTTATCATAGAGCTTCGGTTTCCTGCCGCACTGTAGAATGGGCCAGTACACCAGGTCCAGGTATCCGTCTCACCACAGCGCACCCCGTCACGCGAACACGTAATACAGCACGCACATCACCGCCAGAAGTCCCCCCGCCAGAACGCGCGGATCGGCCATCGACTTCACACGACCCGACGTGATCGCCGCCACTGGATTCTGCCAGCACAACCCTTCCACCTGATCCGGCCTGGGCGGGGGCGTCAACAGGCTGACGGTCACAAAAACAATGGAGCAGATCACAAACAGCCACCACGCCTGAAGCATGAACCCGGTGCCCCACTGCTCTGTGATGATCTTCAGGCCAAAAGCGGGAAAATCCAGCACGAACGTCACCGCCCCCAGCAGGAACCCGCCAATGAGCGTGACGAGCGCCGCCTGCGACGTACCTCGACGCCAGAACACACCCCACAGGAACACCGCCGTGATCGGCGGCGCCAGACTACTGATCA